>Ga0154383_111_pt1 | contig 114590 bp, 96 predicted proteins | sample RifGroB1_FD_105627 | JGI IMG/M metagenome (GOLD analysis project Ga0154383, IMG submission 105627) | Spirochaetes bacterium GWB1_60_80
AGGCTGCCCAGGCTGTCCGAATCGACTGTCACGGTCTGGACTATTGTTTGGTCAATATCCGGCACGTTAAAGGTCAGGGGCTCGATAACTTGGCTGAAAGCGCCAAAATCGAGTTCTTGGTCGACGACGTTGCCCAGCGGCTGTTCGTGGAGCCGTTTGTCGGCCTGGATGGTGTAGACGCCATCGACCAGCCCGGAACTGATAGTGTCGCCGGCCGCCTCGTCAAAAGCGCCGGCCATAGTGCCCAGAACCATGGCATCGAGATCGACGCCCAGCTCGGCCAGATCAACCGTCACTTGGCCGGCCGACAGGTCGAAGGCCGGATCACTTTGGATGACTATCCGCTGCGGCAGGGCGAAATTGCAGGCGACGAATGCCAGCGCTACGACCGATAGTGCCAGGCAGCGCAGTGTATTTTTCATGACAGCCTCCTCGGGTAAAGAACAAGCCGGCCGGTCGCGGATGAGCGCCGACGCTTGAACCGCACTACCAAGCCTACTGCATTTTCTGGCCGATTTCAAATAAAATACTGGATGTTTTAGATGTTTCAGATGTTTTAAAGGAATATCGCCCAAGTACCCCATCGCACATAAAAAAACGCCCGTCGGCACAGCGGCCGGCAGGCATTCTCAGGTCATCGCGCAGGATTCCGGGGTCGGATCAGACGTGCTTGACGATCTTGTTGGACTTCAGGCAACGGGCGCAGAGCTTGACGGAAAGAACGGTGCCGCCGATCATGGTCTTCATGTTGATCAAGTTGGGGCGCCAGGTGCGGCGAGTGCGGTTCTTGGAATGGCTTACGGTATTACCGAAGATGGTGCTTTTGCCGCAAAGATCACATTGTCTGGACATATATTTCGTCTCCAATCGCATTTGGTTCCCGGTAAGGGCCGAGCCGGGACAAGGCGCCGGCAACGCAGGGAGAATAACAGAAAAGCCGCCGGCGTGGCAAGTAGCTGGCTAGGCCTTGACCTTCAGACAGGGTCAGGGATGGGTGATGACCACGCCTTCAGCGTAGAAATCCACCCAGACGCCTAGCCCCAGGGTGAAGGGAGTCAATATGCACAATGGCGAAGGCTTGCTGTGGAAGGTGATATTGGTGATTCCGTCCATCCCTGGCATAATGGCGACCTTGGCGATCAGGGCCTCGTACAGGTCGGCACGCACTTTGTTGGCGTCATACAGCACGAAAAAGGGCGTCCAGACTGTCTTCTGAACCTGGATGATGCCCTCAGTGCGGATGCCCGCCTGATAATCGCCCGTGGAGAGGTACCAACCAGGCGGCGTGGTCACCGACAAGGTGGAGCAACTGCTCAAGGCCAGGCTGTTCGCTAGGCAGAGGGCAACCAGGGTAACCAGGGCAAAGGTCGAAATACGGTGCTTTCTCATGATTCCTCCATTGAACGGGATCTAACAGGGTGTTGAAAAACGCGGATGCGGCTTTTCAACACTTCAAAAGCCGGTACAATTACGCAGCATAGCGCAAGCTATGCGAGGAATTGTTAAGGTTGTTGAGAAAGCAACCGGCTTTTTCAACAACCTGCTAATCTGGCCGGGGGGGCATAATCGCCCTGTCCAATTATAGCGCAGTGCTTACATGCCGCCCATCATCTGGGCCGCCATTTTCTTGTTTTTGACAGCCTTGCGCATCATCAGCTTGGATTTCTCGAATTTCTTGAGCAGGCGGGCCACTTCGGCCACCGAGGTGCCCGAGCCGCGGGCGATGCGCGAACGGCGGGTCGGCCCGATAATCAGATAATTATTCCGTTCCTTCCTGGTCATGGACAGGATGATGGCTTCCTCGTGCTTGGTATCGACCGCATTGAGCTGCTCCTCGGAAATCTGGCCGGCCAGCCCGGGCATCATGTCCAACAGGCTTTTCATGGAGCCCATCTTCTTCATCTTGCGGATCTGGTCCAGGTAGTCCTGCAGCGTGAAGGTCTCGTTGACCATCTTGCGCTCCAGCGCCTCGGCCTCGCCCTGCTCCATGACCTCCTGGGCCTTCTCCACCAGGCTGACGATGTCGCCCATGCCCAGAATGCGGCTGGCGATGCGTTCCGGATGGAAGACTTCCAGACCCTCCGGCCGTTCGGAGACGCCGATGAACTTGATGGGCTTGTCGGTGACGCTCTTGAGCGACAAGGCGGCGCCGCCGCGGGTGTCGGAGTCGAACTTGGTCAGGATGACGCCGGAGATGCCGATGCGCTCGTTGAAAACCTTGGCGATATCGACGGCGCTCTGGCCGGTCATGGCGTCGGCCACCAGCAGGGTTTCGTCCGGCTTGACCAGGTTGCGCAGCTGCTCGAGCTCCTTCATCAGGCCGTCGTCAATCTGCATGCGGCCGGTGGTGTCGAAGATGACCGTGTCGTAGAGGTCTTTCTTGCAGACCTTGAAGGCGTTGCCGGCGATGGCCAGGACGTTCTGGCTGTCCTCGCGGTAGACAGTGACGCCGATCTGGCCGCCCAACACCACCAATTGCTCGACGGCGGCCGGGCGCACCAGGTCGCAGGCCACCAGCAAGACCTTGCGGCCCTTGTTCTTGAGGTGCAGGGCTAGTTTGGCGGCGGTGGTGGTCTTGCCGGAGCCCTGCAGGCCGGCCAGCAGGATGACGCTAAGCGTGTCCGGTCCCTTGAGCTGCAGATCTTGCTTGGTATCGCCCAGCAGGGCCACCATGCGGTCGTGGACGATCTTGACGAACTGCTGGCCGGGCTGCACGGCGCGCAGCACCTTTTCGCCCTTGGCTTCCTCGATGGTGGCATTGACGAAACGACGCACCACGCGCAGGTTGACGTCGGCCTCGAGCAGCGCCATCTTGATTTCCTCAACGGCGTCCTCGATGTTTTTCTCGCTGATGCTGGCCTTGCCGCCGATAGCGCGGAAGATGTCGCCGAATTTCTGGGAAAGCTTTTCCATCATTGAATCCTTACTGGGGTCTGTCCCCAGTATAGCCTGCCGGGCTGACGATTGAAAAGCCCGGCGGCGTCAGGCTACACTCGCTCGATCAGGAGCGCCGGGGAGGAAGTGTCGCCATGGAACGACTACAGGCCGAGGAAATTGACGACCAGACCTTCGTCAAGCTTGATTTTTCCGAATTGTCCCTTCTGGGCCGGGAATTCAGCGCTTGTGTCTTCAACGACTGCAATTTCACGGGCAGCAACCTGTCCGGGTCGACTTTCGAGGACTGCCGCTTCGTCGGCTGCAACCTCAGCAACCCGATCCTGGAAAACAGCCGGCTAATCGACTTACGCTTCGCGGGCTGCAAAGTCGTGGGGCTCCGGTTGTTCACTTGCCGCCAACTGGCCTTCGACCTGCAGTTCGACGCCTGCAAGCTGTCAGTCTGTAACTTCAGCGACGTCAAAATGAAGAAATCGAAATTCACCGCCTGCCAGATCGACGAATGCTACTTTCAGAACAGCTACCTACCCGAGGCGGACTTCACGGCCTCGAGCTTTCGCAACACGCTATTCTCGCAGGCCGACCTACAGAAAGCCAATTTCCGCCGAGCTAGCGGCTACAGCATTGACCCGCGCCTGAACAACATCCGCCGGGCAGTCTTCTCGGTGCCGGCGGTGCTCGGTTTAATCGACTGCTTCGACATCGTCATCAAGGACGACTAACAGGTTGTTGAAAAAGCCGGTTGCTTTCTCAACAACCTTAACAATTCCTCGCATAGCTTGCGCTATGCTGCGTAATTGTACCGGCTTTTGAAGCGCTAGGCGCTGGCGACCGGTTTCAGCGGCGGCGGCGGCGGGCCAGTTCCTGCTCCTGGTCCCGGCGCTCGGTGGCCATCACCGCCCGCGCCTGGTCCAGTATCGCTACCCGGTCGGCCAGCAACTGGTCGCTATCGGCCGTGCCGTCGGCCAGGGCGCGTTCGAGCAGCCGGCCGGCGTCGGCCATAGCGGCCTGCTTGCGCCGCGAGCACCAGCGGGACACGAATGCCAGGACCGGCGGCGAACCATGGGCCAGGCTGGCCAGCAGCCGGGCGTCGCTCAGTTCCACCGCCCGGCGGGCAACGCGCTCCGGCAGCTTGACCAGGGCGGCCAGGGGCTGCCCCGAGGTCAGGGCGACCTCCAAGCGCTGCTGGGCTGGTTCCTGGATGACGGCGGCATGGATATCGCGAATCAGGGCTGCCCCGGCTGGCGACAGGGCCAAGCGGCCGCTGTACAAGGCCAGGAACAAGAGCCGGTAGGCCTGGTCGTTACGCTGCAGGAAGTCGGTGGCGTCTGGGGCGGCGGTGGCCGGATCAAGCCGGCCGTCCTGGAAAACGGTTGGCGGGAACAGGCTGTCGTTGCGGCGATGGTCGAAGCTGAGCGGGTACATCATCCGCTCGGCCGTACCGGCCGTACCGGCCGTACCGGCCGGCCGTGCCGCCCGCGTCGCCGCCGCGTTCGCCGTCGGCTGACCAGACGGCGTGCCCGGGCGTTGCCGGTACAAGAACAGGGCACCCAGGTCAGGGCCGCGCAACTGGGGGACCAGCGCGTTCTGGATGACCAGACGCAGATCGGCCAGCGACAGCAAGTTGAACAATTCGTAGACCGGCAGATAGATCCGGGCGCCAGCCGCGCTGATAAAAGGCAGGCGCCGGGAAAGCCACGTCGGGCGGCACGAAGCGCCCAGCCAAGCCGCCGAGGCGGCCGCCAAGGCACTCAACGGATCGTCTGGCCTTATCGGGTTCGGGCAGCCTAAGGCCCGGGCCAAACTGAATAGATAGGTGCTGGCGCAAAAAACCGAGGCCGGCCGGAACTGGCCGCGGATGGCGTAGACAAAATCGGCCCGCAGCCAGTCGCCGGTTACGGCGCCGGTACCGCCGGCCGGCGCGGCGCAGGCGGCTGCCCGAAAGGCGCTCGGCGCCAAGGCCGGTACAGCCGCCAGGCTGGCCTTCAGCTGCGCCGCCGCAGCGCTGGCGATGGCCTGTACCTGGGCTGGCCACGCGGTGTCGGCCGGACCGCCGCCGCCGAAGCTGGCCCCGGACGCCGGGAAATGCCACCAGGCGCCAAGCGGGCCGGCTGGCGTGACGGCCTGCCAGCGGAACCAGACTCCCTCGACCGCCAGCTCACCAGCCGCTACCGGGCCAGGCTCCACACCGGCTAGCAGCTCAGCCGGAGAGCCAACCACCAGGCGCGACAGGCGGGCGCGGCAGGGCAAACCACCGACCGAATAGGCCAGCGGCAACAGGAAGGAAGCAGCCTGATACGATAAAGGCGCCGGCTCCTCCAGGTAACGGCAGGGCAGCGCCGGCGGCAGCTCGACCGACGCGACGGCAACGCCGCCGCGCCTTTTAGTCGCCCAGCCTGTCAGATAATCGATCAGCCCCATCGTACCCTCCTTGCGGACTCTCCCGCCCACGCGCTGCCAAGCCAAGTGACCGGCGCGCTGCGGATCGCCCGGGGCTGACCGGGTCAGACAGGCTCGGCCGGATCAGCGCCGCCGGACTCGTCAGAAGCCGTCTGGCCTCTAGGCGTGCTGCCCGTGGTTCCACCAGCCTCGTCGCACCACTCCCAGCGCCCGCGTGCGCCCATGCGCGGCCGACCACCGGCTTTGCCACCCGACTTGCCGCCGTAACCCGGCTTAACCAGGATGTGGGCCAGGATGACCAGCCCCCAGGCCTGCCAATAACTGATGGTCTTGAGGCCAAAAATGTCCGGCATGATGCGATTCCACAACAGCATCACCACCCAGCCGAATAGAAAGGCGAACAACACCGCCAGGGCCAGCCCTCCCACCACCATGCCAACTATGCCATACCAGGGGAACTTGCGTCCCGCTTGCTTCCAGCCGAATTTCATTCTATGCCTCCTCCAAAAAGATGTACAGTGATTGGCGCAGGCGACTAAGCGCATAGCGCTTGCGCGAGGCCAGGGTGTTGATGGGCAATCCGGTCTGTTCGGCCAGCTGACGCAGGCTGCGTCCAGCCAGGCAGTGCTGCCGGATGACCAGGGCCTGCTCCGGGCTCAGGTAGTCGATGGCCGTTTCTAAGGCGGCCAGCAACTCGGCGCGCAGCAGCTCATCGTCGACGCTCCGGAACGACGAGGCCAGCTCCAGTTCCAACTCATCGAGCGCCAGGCTATCCGGATGTCGGCGCGTCTGCCGCCAACGGTCGCGCAGGCCGTTGGCCGCCACCCGCCATAGCCAGCCGGCCAGATCGCGGATCGGCTCCAGGGCGTCGAGGTTGCGGCAAGCCCGGTAGAAGACATCATGCAGCAGATCCTCGGCACTTTCGGTGTCGACCTTGCTGCCCAGCCAAGCCAGTAGCCGGTCCTTCTGTTCATGGTAAAGACGCGTCAGGGCGTCAGGTTTTCGGTTGTCCATCAACTCCATAGACGCCAAGCGGGCAGTTTTTGTCTAGCAGGGTGTTGAAAAACGCGAATGCGGCTTTTTAACACTTCCAAAACAATCACAATTGCATAGCATATTCGCCAGAGTACTGGCGCGCAAGGTATGCGAGCGCCAGTACTCTGGCGAAAATTGTTAGGTTGTTGGAAAAGCAACCAGCTTTTTCAACAACCGGCTATCGGCTTTGGCGAAAGCCGGTTAGAATGGCGGGATTGCGCTACGGCTGACGCCGACTCCGGAGGTTCCCTATGACTAACAGGGTGTTGAAAAACGCGGATGCGGCTTTTCAACACTTCAAAAGCCGGTACAATTACGCAGCATAGCGCAAGCTATGCGAGGAATTGTTAAGGTTGTTGAGAAAGCAACCGGCTTTTTCAACAACCTGCTAATGGTACGATGATGCAGGCCTTTCACTGGTATCTGCCGGCTGATGGGTCGCTCTGGAAGCAGCTGACGGCTGACGCGCCAGCCTTGGCCGATGCCGGCTTCACCGCCCTATGGCTGCCGCCAGCCTCCAAGGGCTCCGCCGGGATTTACGATGTCGGTTACGGCCCCTACGACCTGTACGACCTGGGCGAGTTCAACCAGAAAGGCAGTATCCCCACCAAGTACGGCCGCAAGGACGACTACCTGCGCCTGATCCAGGCCTGCCACGGCCGTGGCATCCAGGTCTACGCCGATATCGTGCTCAACCATAAGGCCGGCGCCGATGCCACCGAGTCGGTGTGCGTCCACCGCGTCTACCCACACGACCGACGCATCGAATTTGGCGACAAAACCGAGATCGAGGCCTGGACGCGCTTCGACTTCCCGGCCCGGAGCGGAAAATATTCCGGCTTTACCTGGAACAAGCAGCACTTCGATGGTGTCGACTGGGACCAGCGGCGCGGTGAAGGCGCCATCTTCAAGTTCTGCAAGCCGGATTCGGCCTGGGAAAGCGTGGTCGGCGGCGAGGCTGGCAACTACGACTACCTGATGTTCGCCGATCTGGACTTCACCGAGCGGGCGGTGGTCGAGGAATTGAAACGCTGGGGCCTCTGGTTCCTGGCCGAGACTGGTATCGACGGCTTCCGCCTGGACGCTATCAAGCATATTAGCTTCGATTTCTTCCATGAATGGCTGCATGCCATGCGAGAGGGCACCGGCCGCGAGATTTTCACGGTGGGCGAATTCTGGTGTTACGACCGCACCGTGCTGGAACTGTACCTGGAATACTCCCACGGCGCCATGTTGCTGTTCGACGCCCCACTCCACCTGGCCTTCCACCACGCTTCGCGCCAGCCCAGCTTCGACATGCGCCAGCTGTTAACCAGTAGCCTGGTGGCTGAAAATCCCTGTCAGGCCGTCACGCTGGTCGACAACCACGACACTCAGCCACTGCAATCATTGGAATCGCCGGTGGACTTCTGGTTCAAGCCGCTGGCTTACGCCTGTATCCTGTTGCGTGAGGCCGGCTACCCTTGCGTCTTTTACCCCGACTGGTATGGCGCGTCGTACCGGGACCGCGGCGGCGACGGCAACTGCTATGATATCAACATCGCGCCAGTGCCGCAGCTGCCGGCCTTGCTCGCGCTACGGGCCAACCTAGCCTACGGCCGGCAGCGCGACTACTTTGACCACCCGCGCACCGTCGGCTGGACGCGGGCCGGCGATCCGGGATTCGCCAATTCCGGGCTGGCGGTGCTGATGAGCTCGGGCGACGCCGGCTGGAAATGGATGGAGCTGGGACCGGGCTGGGCTGGCCGGCGGCTGGTCGACCGGCTAGACCCGGCGCAGCCAGCGCTGGTGGTCAACGCCGACGGCTGGGCCTGCTTCACCTGCCCGGCGCGCGGCTTGTCGGTCTGGGTAGCCGGCTGATTACCAGGCTTTTGAAGTGTTGAAAAGCCACATTCGCGTTTTTCAACACCCTATTACTTGTCGCGTTTCCGGTTGCCGACCAGGTGGCAATAGCGCTACACTCAGGCTCATGGAACTACGAGACGAAGACGGCAGCCTCTACCAAGCGCTGCTGGAAAAGGACGCCCGTTACGACGGGTCGGTATATTACGCCATCAGCAGCACCGGCATCTTTTGCCGACCGGTCTGCACGGCCCGCAAACCGAAACAAGCCAATGTCCGCTACTTCGGCAGCGCCCGCGAGGCCATCAACGCCGGCTTCCGCCCCTGCAAGTTGTGCGCGCCGCTCGACTTCCCGGACAATATTCCGCCGGCCTACCGCGACCTGCTGCACGAGGTGACCAGCCAGAACGGCCTGCGGCTGCGCGACCAGGACCTGCGCCAGCGCGGCCTGGAGCCGGCCAGCGTCCGGCGCTGGTTCCAGAAACGTTACGGCCTGACCTTCCAGGCCTTCGCGCGTTCCTTCCGCCTAGCCGGCGCCTTCGACGCCATCCGCTGCGGCAGCCGGGTGCTCGACGCCGCGCTGTCGGCCGGTTACGACAGCGCCAGCGGTTTTTCCGCCGCCGTCAAGGAGTCCACCGGGCAGGCGCCGTCCGTGGCCAGCACTGGCGCTGGCGCCATCTACCTCAGCCGCTTCGAGACGCCACTAGGTACCATGGTGGCTGGTGGCTGGCAGGAACGCCTCTGCCTGCTCGAATTCGCCGACCGGCGGGCCCTGGAAACCGAGTTGGCTGACCTGGAGCATCGCCTCCAGGCGCGCGTCATCCCCGGCTACACCCCACTTCACGCCACCGTCGAGCGCCAGTTGCTGGAATACTTCCGCCGCCAGCGACGGGACTTCGAGCTGCCGCTGGCCACGCCGGGTTCCCTCTTCCAGAACCAGGTCTGGCAGGAATTGCGCGCCATTCCCTATGGTCAGACCCGCAGCTATCGCGCCCAAGCCACGGCCCTCGGTCGGCCGCAAGCCGTCCGGGCGGTGGCCAGCGCCAACGGCCATAACCGCATCGCCATCGTGATCCCCTGCCACCGCGTCATCGGCAGCGATGGCAAACTGGTTGGCTACGCCGGCGGCCTACCCCGCAAGCAGGCTCTCCTGGAGCTGGAAGGCGCCCTACCCGCCCGGATCTGAGCCAAGCCGCCGGGACGGGAATCGCCTGGCGTTGATTCAAGACTTGTCAGATTCGATAAACCGTGCTTTGATGAATCCATCACCAAGCCGACCCGGCCGGACAGCGGCCCAGACCTCAACCGGCGCAGGAGACCACCCATGATCCCGGAAATCACCCAGGCCGCCAACCTGGTCGGCAGCAGCCTTACCCAAGCCTCGGATACTATCTCCGGCATCCTCCAGAAGATCGAACGCTGGAGCAAGCTGCGCAGCGAGACAGCCTCCACCATCCGCCTTTTGTATCTTGAAGTCTGCCGCGACATCGAGCTGCTGGCGGTGCTCAGCGACGCCCGTGGCGAAGCAATCTCCTGGAACGACGGCCGCATCCAGTTTTTCGTGCGCAATTTCGACACCTCGGTAATGGAGATGGTGCTGCTCGGCACCGAAAAGGAAGAAGTCTACAAGAAGCTGTCCAACCGCGGCCGCATTACCGACAAAAACGACATTAAAGGCATCAAGGACCGCAACGTCCAGAAATACGAAAACGTGCTACAGGCCATCAAATTCATCTATGTGAAGATGGACCTGTTGCGCAAGCTGACCATTGAACCGGGTGAAAACGAGTTATTGGTGAAGGTTAAGGTGATAGAGCGCATGAAAAATATCGAGACCCGCCTGCTGTTGGCCCGCAAAATCCTGGGCGACCTGGTTGAGAATAAAGCTCTGGCCTGAGCGCCGGCCACGGCGAGCCCCTAGCAGGGTGTTGAAAAACGCGAATGCGGCTTTTCAACACTTCAAAAGCCGGTACAATTACGCAGCATAGCGCAAGCTATGCGAGGAATTGTTAAGGTTGTTGAGAAAGCAACCGGCTTTTTCAACAACCTGTTAGAACAGCAGCTGGACGCGCACCCCGGGAAAACGCAGAAAGTCACGGTCACCGGTAACCAGGCTGGCATCGTTTTCCAGGGCCAGGGCCGCCAAATGGGCGTCCGTTACCAAATTCCCGCCGGTACCAAGGACTAAAAGCAGATGCCGCAGGATACCGGCGTGCGCCTTGCCGGGATTGAGCGGCACCACCGCCGGATGCTCGCGCAGGTGATCCAGCCAGGCGCAGGCCTGGTCGACTGGCAAGGGCTGGGGAAAGACCCTGGCCGAGGTAGACAATCGCAAAAAACCAAGGTGGACCACCCAGGCCAGACCGAGTTCGTCGCTAGCCTCGTTGAGGCTGGACTCCAACCAAGCCTTGGCCGCCTCGTGGCGGGCCGACGTGGCATCCATGGCATAGAGCAAAATATTCAAATCGGGAATAGTCATTTGCGCAGGCTCATTTTTTCGGCGACGGCGTCAGCCTCCAGCTGGTCAATCAGATCCCAGGCCTTGCCATAATCAACCCGGGCTGGACCAAGGTCATGCACCGGGCAGACCCACTGTTCAACGGCCGGCGGTTTTGGCCGCTCCAGGCCAGCCAGGATGATCTTGTTCAGCACTTCCTTAATGGAGCTGCGCTCGGCCATTGCTAATTGCTGCACGCGAGTCATCAAGGCATCATTCAAATCACAAGTAGTTCTCATAGAGACATAATACTGCCGATTATTGAAAACGTCAATACACATTTAATATTAAAATATTTTATGCGATTATGCGCTTGAACCCATTCGAGTTTTGCGCCGTAACGACAACCGAGCCAAGCCGCCGGTCAGCGCCAGTACGCCGGAGGTGACAAAGAAGACCGCCGGATAGCCGGCTAGCGTGGCGACAGTAGCCCCCACCGCCGGCCCTAAGGCCATGCCGGCGCTGGAAATGGATGCCGACAGGCCATAGGTCGAGCCTTGCTTGTCCTTGCTGCACAAAGTGGCGATGAGGGCATTAATGCTGGGCATGGTGCCGCCCAGGAAAAAGCCCGACCCGAAACGCAGCAACAGCAACTGCCATGGCGCGGTCGCCAAGCCCTGCGGCAGGTAAAAAATGAAAGCGCCGGTCAGACACAGCACCAGCGTGCGGCCATAGCCGATCCGACCGGAGGACTTGCCGATGAAGCCAGCCGCCAGCGCGCCGGACAAGGCCCCCACCCCTTGGATAAGCCCCGACACCAGCCCCAGGGAGCGCGAGTCGCCGGCCAACTGGCGCACAAACAGGGTGAGCATCGATCCGACCACCGAGTTGGCGAACTGAACCGCAAAAATGGCGCCCATCAGCGGCAGAAGTGCCGGGATGCGGAACAAGGGTGAAAAATCCGGTATCGCGTTTTTAAGGAAGCTGGCGGTACGCGGCTTGGGCGTAAAATCCTCTTTGACGAAACGCAGGATAATGAAAGCGGCCAGAGCCAAGAGGCAGCTGGTAATGAGGAAGTTGGCGCGCGAACCGGCGACGAAGTGAATGCTGCCGCCTAGCAGCGGCCCAAGCGAATTACCCAAGTACACGGCCATCTGCATCAACCCTAAGCGGTAGCCGATCTCGGCGGCCGGGACGGTGGCGGCGGTCAGGACGGTAGCGGCGGCCACTGTCCCGGTTATCATGCCCTGCATGGTACGCAGCGCCAGGATCTGCCAGGGGGCTTGTACGAAGGTCATCAGGCCGACCAGAACGGTGCCGCCGATCATGGCCCGCAGCAGCATCAATTTGCGGCCGTAGCTATCGGCCAGCGCGCCCCAGATAGGCGCAAAAATGGCCATCGACAGCGAGGCGCCGACATTGACGAAGCCGGTCCAGAGGTTCAGCGCCGCCGTCTGGGTAACGCCCAGTTCCTTGATGAACAACGGGATGATCGGGTTGCTGGTGGCAAAGCCGGCGATAGCGATGAACTCGGCTATCCACATGGCGATGAAGGAACGTTTCCAGGTGGGCATGCCGCCATACTACACGCCGGCGCCGCAGCGCGGCAAGCTGGCTGGCCAGGTTACTGACCGGCCAGTAACTTGGCCCACCGTCAGGCCCGGGCGATGCGTCCGAACACCGATAAGCCCAGCAGGCGCTCGCGCACCGCGTCGTCGCGGCAGGCTAGGAGCTCGTCGTCCAGCAACCGCTTAGCCTCGGCGATGTACTCGTCGCGCTCGTCCTGGCGCAGGTAGTCGCCGCAGCTATAGCCTTCCGGCGAGCACTCCATCAACAGCCAGGCGAAGTAATAATAACGGGCTTCGGTCTTGCGCTCGCGGTAAATCGGAGCGGCGGCCAGCTGGCAGGCGTCGGCCACGAAAAAGCCGAAGCCGTCCGTCTCGCCGTCTAGTAGGCAAATCTCGGCCAGGCTAATCTGGCATTCAAACATGGCGGCGTAATGGCGGGAGCGCAGGCTGGCCTCCAAGCCATCGACGTAGCGCTCGCGAGCCTCCTGGCGGTCGCCAGCCAGTAGACGCGCCCAGCCTAACTCGGCGGCCGCGCCGGCCCGTTCCTCGTCGCCCCGTAACTGGGCCAAATGGTACTCGGCGCTGGCGAAGGACTTGGCCGCCTCGGCGCTGTTGCCGGCCAGACGCCAGGCCAGGGCCAGGGCGGCGTGGTAAAGACAGTTGGCTTGCCCATCCAAGCCGCAGTAAGCGCGCTCGACGGCGTCCACTGCCAGTGGCTCGTCGAATTGAAAGTTACGCAGGCTGGCGCTAACCAGCTTGGCGCGGTACTGGTACACCATATCGGCGTCGCCGCGCTGCTGGGCCTGCTTGAGCAGCGCCTGGAAAGCACTGCAGGCTTCGCGGTGGTTACCCTTCAGCCGGTGGTAGTCGGCCAGGGCAGTGGCAGCCAGGCCGGCGGCGTACTCATCATCGAGCGGTAAGCCGTCCAAGGCAGAGCGGGCGCGGTCGAAGCGCCCGATAGCCAGGAAGCACAGCGCCAGGAAGAAGCGGGCGTTGGCGGCCGCCCGCCGGTTGCCGGCCCCCTCGTAGGCGTCGAGCGCCTTGCTGCCGTAAAGGATGGCCGAGCGGTAGTCCAGGCTCATATAGTAAGTGGTCATCAGGAGGTGGTAGCAGCGCGCCAAGTAAAATGGCTTGCGAGCCCGCAGGGCCAGGTGGTACATGGCATGCACGATCGGCGCCAATCCCTCGTAGACCTTGTTGTTGTAATTGGTGGCGTATTTAATGAAGTGCAGCTCGATCAGTTCCCCCAGCTTGCTCTGCGGGCAGTGATCGATCAGTTTCTGGATATGACCCAGGCTTTCCAGCGGCAGGTGGGGTCTTTCCTCCACTAGGTAGTCGCGGGCGGCCTGCCAGGATTCTGACTCCGCCAGGTGATAAAACAATTCGGCCGGCCGATCCTGCCCCTCTCCGCGCAAATGCTCGGCCGCCAAAGCGTGCAGGATGCGGCGGTTGCGCAGCAGCAGCGACGACAAGATGGCCTCGCGCACGATGGTATGCTTGAAGGCCCAGCGGCCGTCGCCGGCCCGCGCTAGGATGCGCTCGTCTACCAAGCGATCCAGGCAGGCGGACATATCGGCGCAGCACTCCAGGTCCGGGCAGGCGTCGTTCTCTCCCTTGCCGTGCAGGGCCAGCGCCATGGCCTGCTCGAATGGATAGCGCAGAATGGACAAGCGCCGGGCCATGTCGCGGCCCACCGTATCCAGACGCTCCAACGCCGCCAGAATGGTGGTCTGGATGCTCTCCGGCAGGTGGCCGATGTTGCCGTCTTGGCGGGCCAGTTTGACGTACTCCTCGATGAACAGCGGATAGCCCTGGGCGCGCTCGACGATAAGCTCCAGCGAAGCCTCGTCCAGCCCGCCGCTATCCAAAGCCCGCGCCAGGGCCAGCGAATCGTCGTGTCCCAGCGGCTCCAACGCCAACTCGACCTGGACGTCGAAGACAACGGCCGCGGCGGCAGCCCGGGCGCGGTCGCACAGCACCACGAAGGGCCGACTACGGGCACTGCCCCGGTAGCCGCGGAAAAACTCCAGGCTTTTAGCGTCCATCAGGCGGGCGTTGTCCACGAAAACGACGTCCGGGTAGGCGTCGCCATCGGAGGCCAGGATAGCGTCGAACAGGCTACCCAGCGCGCCCAGAAAGCGGCTGTCGGCCGTCGGGCGATCGGCTGGACTGAACAGGCCCCAGCAATCGCGCCGGGCCTCGTCAGCCAAGTCGACGCGGTTGGCCAAGGCGCCGGAATACTCCTCGAAGCTGGCGTCGGGTTTGATGTCCAGGAAGTCGGTTACGGCGTTGAGGGCAGCCGCATACTCGAAGGTGCCGCACAGCGACGGGTTGATGGTCAGGAAGGTAGCCTGAAAATCGGGAAAGCCTTTCAGTCGCGCCCAAAACTCGGCCACCAGCCGGGTCTTGCCGATACCGCCGTCGCCCAGCACGTAGACGCCGCCGTACTGGCCGCGCATGTGCTTGATATATTCGCCGGTCAGGGTTTCCAGCGGCTGCTTGCGGTCGATGAACGGCGTGTCGTAGTCGAAAATGGCCTTGCGCCGCGACAAGGCTTGCCAGGCTAGCACCCGCTCCTCTTTGCCCTTGAGGGTCAGCTCTTGCGGATCGGAAAAGACGAACTGCTTGGCGCAGGCCTCGCGGGTAGAGCCCGACACCAGGATGCCGTTGACTGGCGCGGCCACCTGCAGCCGGGAAGCCACCGCCAGGGTATGGCCGGTAACCACGCCGAACTCGCCGCGCCGCCCGGTGGTCACCAGGCCGGTGTGGATGCCGGTGCGGAACGACAGGCCTGATGGCCCGACATCAGGCCCACCCTCGGGCAGTCCGCCGGAGGGACGACGCAGGGCGGCGATAAACTCCAGGGCGCAGTCGATGGCCCGGGCCGGATCGTCCTCGTGCAGCTCGGCGGCGCCGAACACCGCCACCAGGGCGTCGCCGATGTACTTCTCGACCGAGCCGCCATGCCGCCGGATGATGGCCTCGAACCGGGTAAAGACCCGCCCCATCAGTTGGTCCATCTCTTCGGGGTCGCTCTTTTCCGACAAGGCGGTGAAGCCCTTCATATCCGAAAAAAGCACCGTGACGGTGCGCCGCTCGCCGTCCTTGAGCACTGAGCCGAACTCGGAAGCTGGCTCGAGGACATCGTCCATGTCAGCCATGTGGTGGTTCCATAGCTCTCATTCTTGGCCGCCGACCGGGCTTTGTCAACCTGGCGGCGGCGCGTCGGTTTGACTCAATCCTCGGCCTTCGGATACAACCAGGTGGCGAATTCCAGATAGCCCAGACGGCGGGCAATGCCGATGGAAGCCGGCCGGGTGTTCTCGGCCCGGATCTGGGGAATGCGGCCACGCTCCAGCAACTGCCGGGTTAGCAGAGCGGCGGCTAGGCTACCGTAACCGTGACCACGCTCGGCTGGCAGGGTCACGTAGCCGATGTCCCAAACCGGTCCGTCGCTGGCCTCATCGTCGTCGTCATCGTCGTCGTCGTCGTCATCGTCGTCGAAGGCATAAGCACTGGCTTTGGCTAATAGCCGGCCGTCGCGCAGGCAACCGACCACCAGGTCGTGATCCAATTCCACATAGCCGGCTTCCAAGTCGGCTGCCGGGCAGGCCGCGTCCAAGGCGTCAAAAGCGGCCGCGTCGGCCGCCGTCAAGGTGCGCAACTCGATGCCGACCGCCAATTCCGGCAGCCGGAAGCCGGTGGCGCTAGTATAGAACAGATGGTCGACCGTCATTTCCATGCCGGTCATGGCCGCTAGCCAAGCCTGCAGGCCGACCAAACTCTGCGCTGCCGCCTGAACGGCCGTCGTGTAGGCATCGAACAGACTGCCATTCAGCACCGCACAGTCGGCGGCCGCGCCAGCCGGGCTGGTCACACCGGCCAACAAGTCACACAGGTGTTCGTCAGCCAGGCGGCGGCGGTAAACGGTAAAGCCGTCGGAACCGGAACGGCCGCTGGCCAGGTCGGCGTCCAACTTGGTCAGCCAGAAAGCCATCATATCAAAATGCTCATAGGCGTAGAAATCTTTTCCCGCCCTCGGATTGTCTGTCATTATTATTTCCTCCTGCCAAGCCGCCGCCCTGGGTCAGCCTACCCCGCTACCATAACCTAGTGCCAGCCGGCCGGCAAGGGAAGATTCGGGTAAACCCTGAAAAAACCGCCGCCCCAGGCGGGACGGCGGCGTACCTTGTCAACAGAGCAGAATATCAGGCGGAAGCTAAGCCTCAGTAGCAAAGCCCTGTATTACGGGGCCTTGGCCGACTTTTTAAAAAACGGCCAGAACCCAAGCCTCGGCCGGCTCCAGTCCATAGGTGTGGGACAGGACGTAGAGCTCGCTACCGGCCGCGTTCCAGAAGGCGTACTTGCCGTAACTGAAATAGGACTTTCCAGCCGAGCTAGCGGTGGGTAGATAGTAGGTACCCACTAGGCTAAAGTCGGCATCATCGATCAGATAAACCTGCTGGTTAAGCATGGCTGGCACTGTATCGTATATTGGATAACTCTGATACACCCAAGCCGTCAGCGCTGCAATGAGACCGGTATGGCTTTGCCGCGCGGCTCCGGCGGATTGGTCGGCCCAATTCAGGGTCTTGTTAGCCATGGCCGTACTATGCGACCCGCGGTAATTCAGATCGGTACCAGAAACCTGTGTGACGTTGTAGACTAATCCAGTCGCACTTATCAGGCCAGTACCGTCGACGTACCACCAGAGGCAGGGTTTGACATATTTAGTATACCCGGAGAAAGTCGCCAAGGCCGGTTGCGTTAAGTCGGTGCGGACCATGTAGGAGGTACCATCATTATAGTAAAGACCTGTGCCGGAAGGGTGCAATAGAGCCCTAGCACGGCATAAAGTGACGATGCGGTTTTATAGACATGACTGCCGTCGCTGACTGCGATCTGGCGCAGCTTGATCGAGTAATCGGCGCTATCGATGGCATATAGGTAACCGCGCGCCTTGTCGTAGGCGATACTAGTGATGCGCCCCTGATTCTGATTATAACCGCTGGTGAAAGGAATCGACCAGGTACTGGCCACCACTGGGCTGGCGCCGCCCAGGTTGACCACACCCACATAGCCATCGTAACCGATGGCCGCATCCAAACCATCTAGAGACAGGCCGAGGCTGTACGGCGTATGTGGCAACGTCACGCTGCTGAGCTGTCCGTTGGCCGGATTGACCAGCACCAGACGATCCGGCGCCTGGCAAAGCACAACGATGCGATCCAGGCTGCGGCTGTAGGCGGCCATGACCGGCGTGGCCAACTCCATACCATAGGTGCGCAGCGTTGGACTGGACAGATATTCCACCGTTACCTGGCATTCAGCAGTGATAACCCCATTATAATTATACGATAGGCTAATGGTGGCGGTACCTGGGCCGACCGCACTAACGGCACCATTACTATCGACGGTGGCGATGCTGGCATCGCTTGTCTGCCAATTGATCGCCCAATTAGAATAAGTGGCATTCGCCGGTATAGGCGTTATGGACGGGCTGGCGGTAGACGGCAAGGTACTCAAGCCCATGCCCAGAGCCAGCGTCGGCGGCAATTCCATCGCCATCAGAGTACCTTCAGGGTTGACACGCAGGTCACAGCTGGCCGAGTCCGAACCATAGACGGCGCGAGCGGTTATGGTACAATCGCCGGTTCCCGTTGGACGAATGGTACCGTTCGCGCTAACGGTCGCCACATACCGATTGGAACTTGACCAGGTCACGTCAGTATACTCGCCGGCTTCCGGCGGGAAATTGGCGGCCAAGCTGGCTGTCATTCCCATGTTCAAGGTTATAGATTCATAGTTCAAGCTAAAATCCCAAGCATAACCCTTGAGCTCATCAAAGGCCACCTTATCCAACAATGGCTCACAGGCCACCAACAGCCCCAACAGGCCGACCACACCGAGTGTCAACACTAAAAACGTGAACTTGATATTCTTCATGGGGCAGGATTCTAGCACAGACGAAGTCGACCCGCAAGCCGGGGGATCCAATGCTCCAGGTTCAGGAAAAAAGCCGCCGGCCCGGGTAGGACGGCGGCGGCATACCTGGTCACTTGTCAACAGAACAGAACAGAACAGAACAGAACAGAACAGAACAGTAACCGGAACGTCAGCCCCGGTAGCAGAGCACCGGATTACGGGCGGCGGACACCTCGTCCAGCCGGCCAACCGGTGTGTGGTGCGGCGCGTCGTGCAGCAGCTCGGGATTGGCGCGGGCTTCCTCGGCGATCTTGAGCATCACCTCCACGAAGGCGTCGAGCGTTTCCTTGTTCTCGGTCTCGGTCGGCTCGATCATCAGGGCTTCCGGCACGATCAGCGGGAAGTAGATGGTCGGCGGATGGAAGCCGTAGTCGATCAGGCGCTTGGCGATGTCCAGGGTGTGGATGCCGTCGACGAAGTTGCCCATGGCCACGAACTCGTGCATGCATCTTCGCGGATACTTGACCGGGTAGACTTTCTCAAGCCTGGCCTTCAGGTAGTTGGCGTTGAGCACGGCGTTCTCGGCCATCTTGCGCAGGCCGTCGCCGCCCAGCATGCGGATGTAGGTGTAGGCCCGCACCAGCACGCCGAAATTGCCGTAGAAGGCTTTCAGGCGGCCGATGCTCTTGGCCGGCTGGCGCATGACAAATTTGTTACCATCCTTGACCGCGATCGGGCCCGGCAGGAAGTCGGCCAGGCTGGGAGCGGCGCCGACGTAACCGACGCCCGGACCGCCGCCGCCGTGCGGCGTGGAGAAGGTCTTGTGCAGGTTGTAGTGCATGACGTCGATGCCCAGCTCGGCCGGGCGCAGGATGCCGGCGATGGCGTTCATGTTGGCGCCGTCGCCGTAGACCAGGCCGCCAGCGGCATGGACGATGTCGGCGATCTGTTTCATGTTGCGTTCAAACACGCCGATGGTGCTGGGGTTGGTGATCATGATGCCGGCCAGGCTGTCGTTGCAGGCTGCCTTGAGGGCCGTGAGGTCGATAGCGCCGTCTGAGTCGCTGGCGATGGTCACCACCTTCATGCCGGCCATGGTGCAGGTGGCCGGGTTGGTGCCGTGAGCCGAGTCGGGTACGATCATGGTGGTGCGCTGGGCTTGTCCGCGGGCCACCTGGACGGCGCGGATCATCAGCACCCCGGCCAGCTCGCCGTGGGCGCCGGCGGCCGGTTGCAGGCTGCCGGCCACGAAGCCGCCGATCTTGTTCAGGCTGTCCTGCAGGCGGTACATCAGCTCGATGGCGCCTTGGCTGAACTCGGCGCCCACCAGCGGGTGGGTGCTGCGCCAACCAGGCAGGCTGGCGGCCACTTCGTTCACCTTGGGGTTGTACTTCATGGTGCAGGAACCCAGCGGGTAGTACTGGGTGTCGATGGAAAAATTCTTCTGGGACAGGCGGGTGAAGTGGCGCACCACCGTCAACTCGTCCAGTTCCGGCAGCTTCAGCTCGGCGCGCAGCAGGGCGGTTGGCAGGGCGGTAACAGGAACGTCACAGTCCGGCAGGGCCACGCCGACGCGGCCGGGGCTGGAGAGTTCGTAGACCAGCAGTTCCGGTTGCAGGTTCATGCGGTCACCTCCTTGAGGGCGCTGGCCAGGAGGTCGATCTGCGCCTTGGTGGCCATTTCTGTGACGCAGACCAGCAGTTCGTGGCTGCGTTCCTTATAGTAGCGGACCAGCGGCAGGCCGGGCACGATGCCGCGACGCTCCAGCTGCTCGGCGATTTCGGCCGCCGGGCGCGGCGTCTGAACGACGAATTCCTTGAAGAACAGCCCGTCGGCCACTTTACAGCCGGGAATCTTGCCCAGCTCCTTGGCGGCGTAGTGCGCCTTGTGCCAACACAGCTCGGCTACCTGCTTGAGGCCGTTCTTGCCCAGCAGTTCCAGGTAGATGGTGGTCATCAGCATCACCAAGCCCTGGTTGGAGCAGATGTTGGACACGGCCTTCTCGCGCCGGATGTGCTGCTCGCGGGCCGACAGGGTCAGCACGAAGCCGCGCCGGCCTTGGCCGTCGACGGTTTGGCCCACCAGGCGGCCGGGCATCTTGCGCACCAGCTTCTGGGTGACGCCCATCATGCCCAGGAAGGGGCCGCCGTAGTTCATGGCGTTGCCCAGGGCCTGGCCCTCGGCGGTGACGATATCGGCGCCCAGCTCGCCGGGGCTCTTGAACAGCCCGAGCATGATCGGGTCGGCATGGACGATGAACAAGCCACCGGCGGCGTGCACCGCGTCGGCCACGCCTGAGAGCTCGTGAATGCGGCCCTCGAAGTCCGGATAGGCGGCCACCAGGCAGGCCGTCTTGTCGTCCAGCAGCTTGAGGCCGTCTTTGGGCGTACCGCCGTATTCGACCAGTTCCACCTCAAAAGCCTCGAAGTAGGTACGCAGCACTTCTTTATATTCGGGGTGCAGCGCCGCCGGCAAGAGGATGCGGTGGCGGTCGGCCGACAAGTTGTAAGCCATCAGAATGGCCTCGGCCAGGGCGGTGGAGCCGTCGTAGTGCGAGGCGTTGACCGCGTCCATGCCCAGGAGCTGGCCGGCCATCGACTGGTATTCGAAGATGGCCTGCAGGGTACCCTGCGACACCTCGGGCTGGTAGGGCGTGTAGGCGGTCAGGAACTCGCCGCGGCTGGCCAGGGCGGCCACGGCGGCCGGGATGAAGTGGTTGTAGGCGCCGGCGCCCAGGAACCAGGCCGTGTTGTTGGCCGACAGGTTGCGCGCGGCCAGCGACTCGATCTCGCGCATCACCTCCAGCTCGGACAAACCCTTGTCCAGGCCCAGTTGCGGGAAACGGTTGACGGCCGGAATGTCGCTGAACAGCTCGTCCACCGACTTGACGCCGATTGTATCCAGCATGGCTTTCCGGTCGGCGTCGGTATTGGCAATAAAGGGCACGGTTTACTCCTTGGCGGCTTCGGTCTCGTAGGCGGCGGCGTCCAGGAGGGCGTTGAAGTCGGCCGGATTGGCGGCTTTGAACTTGATCAGCCAGCCACCGCCGTGCGGTTCGCGGTTTACCAAAGCCGGGTCGGCTTCCAGGTTGCCGTTGACCTCGGTAATGGTGCCGGCCATGGGCAGGTAGACGTCGCTGGCGGCCTTGACCGACTCGATGACGCCAAAGGCCTCACCCTGCTTGAAGGTCTTGCCGACGGCCGGCAGCTCGACGAAGACGATGTCGCCGAGGGCCGACTGGGCATGGTCGGAAATGCCGACCACGAAAACATCGCCGGCCTTGAGGGCGTACTCGTGCGAGGCGGCGTAACGGGCGTTCTTGTCAATGTTCATGCGAATCCTCCATTATTGGTAGCTGTACCTGTCCGCCTACATGAGGCAGACCGTCGCGGGTGGCACCCTTCGCCTGTTAGCCAGGTGAACCGTGCCGGCTATGTAAAATCGGCCGCCGCAGCGCCCTGGAGGCGGCGCGACAGCCGTAACGTCCTTTAACAGAGTGCTGAAAAACGCGAATGCGGCTTTTCAACAACCTGTTAGCGCCGGTAGGTCGGCAGGTACAACGGCCGCTTGACCACCACCGCGTCCTTGCCGGCGCCGCGGATGACCACCTTGAGGGCGGTGCCCAGCTTGGCGTAGGCCGGGTCGATCAGCGCATTGGCCGCCATCTTCTTGACGCTGGGGCAGAACATGCCGGCCACCACCGTGCCGATGGTTTTGCCGTCGGCCGACTGGACCTCGAAGCCTTCGCGCGGGATACCGCCGGTCACGTCCAGCGTCACCAGCTTGCGTTTTAGCCCTTCGGCCTGGAGTTTTTCCAGGGCGGCCTTGCCGATGAATTCCTTGTCAAAGTCGCAGGCCCACTTGAAGTTGGATTCCAGCGGGTAAATGGCTTGCGAAATCTCGTGGCCGTGCAGCGGCATGCCGGCCTCGAAGCGCAGGCTGTCGCGGGCGGCCAGGCCGATAGCGGCCGTCTCGATGCCGTGCTTCCGGCCGGCGGCCAAGAGGCCGGTCCAGAGCGCCACCGCCGCTTCAGCCGAGAAGAACAGCTCGACGCCGTCCTCGCCGGTGTAGCCAGTGCGGCCCACCAGGCAGTCGACGCCCAGGATAGACGTGCGGCCAGAAGTAAAGCGCGGATAGGCCGAAATCTTGTCCTTGGCGCAGAGGTCTAAAAGCTCGATGGCGCGCGGTCCCTGCACCGCAATCATATAGGTTGAGTCGGAGTGGTCGACCAAGCTCACGCCAGCCGGCTTGTGCTTATTAAACCAAGCCAGGTCTTCCAGGCGGTTGGAGGCGTTGACCACGATCCACCAGCTGGACTTGAGGCGGTAGATGAACAAGTCGTCGATAACCGTGCCGCGTTCGTTCAAGAGTAGCGAGTAGCGGGCGTCGTTGGCGGCCATGTCCAGGATCTTGGCGCTGGCCAGGCGGGAGACGAATTCGTCGGCGCCCGGCCCCTGGACTTCCACCTGGCCCATGTGGTCAATATCGAACAGGCCAACCGAACGGCGGCAAAGATTGTGTTCCTCAACCGCGCCCAAAGGATAGGTAATGGGCATGTCGTAACCGGCAAAAGGCGCCATTTTGGCCCCGGCGGCCACATGCCAGTCGTGCAAACGGGTTGTGTTCAAGACAGGTTCCTCCCCAACAGAAGTAAGACAGGCCCACGCCGGCCAGTATCGCGGACGCCGCATTGTAGCGCAATAGCGGCCGGTACGACAAGCCGGTTAACCCGGAATTTGTTTTACCAATTGAAACTTTCATTCGGTAATCAAAACAAGGGCTAAAGGGGGAGCAAGGTGAAAGGTTGGCAGGCGCACTTCCAGCCCTAACGCCAGACGCGGCACCCGACGCGGCTCCCCCTCGGCCAGGCTTCCGGCCCCGCCTTAGGGCTACCGGCCCGGCGGTCTCCGGACGGAGCCCGCCGCCGAGCGGCCACCCACGCGGTGCCGGCGATCCTGGCCTGCCCCTACACGTCACACGGCGGCCGGCCGCTGGTAAATTCCCCCGACTTGCGTTAGGCTGGCAGTCAATGGCTCCGGCCGGAAAGAAAAACCGATGCCGTACGCGCCCTGGCTGGTGCCTCTGTCCTTGATCAGCTTCGTGGCCTTCGGGTGCCTGATGGTTGTACTACTGAGCTTGCCGAGCGGCTGGCACAGCCTGGCCCGGCGCTATGCCAGCCAACGCGCCGACGAAGTAGTCACCGTCGGTTTCCAGAGCGCCGGTTTTGGCCTGGTCAGCTACCGCTTCTGCCTGACCATCGGCGCCACGGCCGATGGCCTGACCCTGGCAGTGGCCGGTCACTGGCCCACCACCATCAGGTTCTATCACGGCCTGTCGCCAGAACTGCTCAATGCCTGGCCGCAGCCGGCGGCGGGCAACCCGCGGGAGACGCTGTGTCAGTTTATTCCCGGGAACATGCCGCCATTGAAAGCAGCGCAGTACCCGCCACTAGCAGGGTGTTGAAAAACGCGGATGCGGCTTTTCAACACTTCAAAAGCCGGTACAATTACGCAGCATAGCGCAAGCTATGCGAGGAATTGTTAAGGTTGTTGAGAAAGCAACCGGCTTTTTCAACAACCTGCTAGTAGCGATACTACCGAAGGAACACCATGGATTACCAAAAAAACTACACCGCCATCAATGCTAAAGTCTGGGACGCCTGGTCAGCGGAAGAATTTGAATGGACCATGCCGATTTCACACCAGGACTTCGCGCAAGCCTTAAACGGCAGCTGGGCTATCAAACTCACGCCAGTCCGAACCGTCCCCAAGGAATGGTTTCCGCCATTGAAGGGTTGCCGCGTCTTGGGACTAGCTGCCGGCGGCGGCCAGCAGATGCCGGTTCTGGCGGCGCAGGGCGCGCTATGTACCTTAACAGGGTGTTGAAAAACGCGGATGCGGCTTTTCAACACTTCAAAAGCCGGTACAATTACGCAGCATAGCGCAAGCTATGCGAGGAATTGTTAAGGTTGTTGAGAAAGCAACCGGCTTTTTCAACAACCTGCTAGTAGCGATACTACCGAAGGAACACCATGGATTACCAAAAAAACTACACCGCCATCAATGCTAAAGTCTGGGACGCCTGGTCAGCGGAAGAATTTGAATGGACCATGCCGATTTCACACCAGGACTTCGCGCAAGCCTTAAACGGCAGCTGGGCTATCAAACTCACGCCAGTCCGAACCGTCCCCAAGGAATGGTTTCCGCCATTGAAGGGTTGCCGCGTCTTGGGACTAGCTGCCGGCGGCGGCCAGCAGATGCCGGTTCTGGCGGCGCAGGGCGCGCTATGTACCTTAACAGGGTGTTGAAAAACGCGGATGCGGCTTTTCAACACTTCAAAAGCCGGTACAATTACGCAGCATAGCGCAAGCTATGCGAGGAATTGTTAAGGTTGTTGAGAAAGCAACCGGCTTTTTCAACAACCTGTTAATGGATATCAGCCAAGTACAGCGCAACCATGATCAGATGGTAGCCACCCGCGAGGGATATACCATTAGCATCATCGATGGCGACATGAGCCAGCCCTTCCCCTTCCCTGCCAATAGTTTTGATTTGATCGTGCACCCCGAATCAAACAACTGGATCCGCGACGTCCGGCACCTGTGGCGCGAGTCATGCCGGGTCCTGAAACCCGGCGGCATCTTGCTGGCCGGCTTCGCCAATCCCCTGCTTTACCTGTTTTCAGGCGATGAAACCCCGGCCGATTTACGGGTTACCAATAAATTACCGTACGACCCCATCGCGACGCTATCCGAGGAAGCTCTGTCCAAAATGGCGGAAAACTCCATCCAGTTTTCGCACTCCCTGGAATCGCAAATCGGCGGCCAGCTGGAGGCTGGCCTCCAGCTAACCCATTTACTGGAAGACGTCCACCACGAGGGGGCCTTGGCCGCCTTCACGCCGGCCTTTATCGCTACCCGGGCCGTCAAACCGGCCTGACACGTTGACGCCGCCCGGCCGGCGCACTATGCTGGATGGCGAGGACACAGCATGCGGGTAGAAATCGCCCTGGACAGCTACGACGACCTCTTCTCGGATTTTGACATCCGCAATTACCGCGACCGCCAGTTCTCGGTCGACTTCCTCGACGAACTGAAAATCCGCACCCGCAAAGGCTCGAGCGGGCACGGCCTGGACATCGTCTTGCTATTGCCCCAGCCGGAACGGAAAGCGGAATTCGAGGCACTGATCGCCGCCAGGCTGGCGCGCTTCATTGCCGAGCGCCGGAAACGAAACCAGGACAAACTCAAAAAGGCCTTCATCCAATCAGCCATCTACATTGCCATCGGCATCGCCATCATGCTTATCGCCAACCTGTTTTCCGGCCAGGTCACCCGCCTGGTCAGCGATTTCATGCTTATCCCGTCCTGGTTCTTCATCTGGAACGGCCTGGAACGCTTCATCCTGCACCGCCAGGAATTCCGCGCCAAACTGCGCTATTACGGCCTGTTGGCCAAGGCCAGTTTCGTGTTTGAAGCCCTAAAACGGGGACTGTCCCCAAAATTGGTAGGAGCGGTCCCAGCTGCCGAAGTCGGCGCTGGTCACGCCATAGCGGGTGGAGCCTGCAAAGCTGGCCTGGCCGCCCAGGATCTGGATGGTGACGATGCCGCCACGGGTTTGCCTAATAATTCCGGCGTGGACGGCCGCCCAGGCGATGGGTGAATCCGAACTGTAGACATCGCTGCCCCAAATGGAGGCCGGTGTGCTGCCGTACGGCGCCGGCGGGATCATCAAGGTGACGATCAGATCAAGTTTGTCACCAAAGCCCAGATCGTCGGCCGTCTGGCTCCAGTCAATCGCGACAGGTTCGTTGGCCCCGGGTACCGTCATGACCCCATCGGGTGACACGAAGCTGAAACTGAGATTCCAGCTGCCAAAGCGTAGCGAGGTGACGCCGTTGCGGGTGGTGGCCATGTAGCCGCCGCGTCCGGGCAGGATTTCCACCACCACGACGCCGCCTTCCGCCGGATTCAGGTAGCCATCATGAACCGCCGCCCAGCCGATGGAGGAATCCGAGGTGTAAATCTCGCTGCCCCAGATGGCGGTTGGCCGACCCTTGGTTGGCTCAAGGTAAAAGGCAAACAGTTCGCCCACCGCCGGCTCGGCCTCCAGGGCATCATGCAGTGAATCGGCCCAACCGATGGTGGGCACCGTAGTCACGTCGATCTGGGCCGCCAGGCTGGTTGTGGCCAGGCAACACAGAGCCAGGCCGAGCAGTAAACAATTCTTCATACGACGTCTCCTTTGGCAACAACTATCAGTCTTAGCGCTTGTCAACCGGCTGTCAAGGTTTTTTACCGGATTGATCGCGGAACGATTGGACAACCGGCTTGATAGATTGCCCAAAGGGCAACCGAGGGCTACCCTTTCACGCAGAAGCCGTCCGCCAGTAGCCGGCGCCCGAGGAACTGCTGAACAATCTCGATTGGTTTAATATAAATTAGCATATATATCCATAGTTTGACTTTCGTCTGAAATATTGATAGTTTTCAAGGACATCGCAAGATTATTTCAATACTACTAGCGGCTTTTGAAGTGTTGAAAAGCCGCATCCGCGTTTTTCAACACCCTGCTAGACACGAAGGCACATTGGCGTTCATGGGCCTTTTTCTAAACCTCGCCAAGCCTTCTGATGGCAGTTTCGCCAAGTTGGCGAAGGGAGGGATTAACATGGCTGAAAGGCAAAAAATCATACCGAGTTTGTGGTTTGACCAGCAATGCGAGGAAGCGATGAACTTTTACGTTTCCGCATTTTCAGGCTTGTCGGGCAGTAAGCAAAAATCCGGTATTATTTCGATCCAGCGCTATGAAAAAGGGATGGAAACGCCCGGGATCGAACAGATGACCGGAAAAATTCTGACCGGAATATTTGAGTTGGAAGGCTTCCGGTTTATGGCCCTGGACGGAGGGCCTATTTTTAAGCTGAATCCTGCCATCTCCTTCTTCCTGAATTTTGATCCCGCCCGGGATACGGACGCCAGGAAGCACCTTGACGCTTTATGGGAGAAACTGGCCGAAAGTGGTCAAATATTGATGGAAAAACAAAAATATCCGTTCAGCGAACAATACGGCTGGGTTCAGGACAGATTCGGCGTCAGCTGGCAGCTGATTTTAACCGATCCGCTGGGGGAACCCCGGCCGTTTATCGTCCCCTCCTTGTTGTTTGTCGGCGCGGTGGCCGGGCGGGCCGAAGAGGCAGCCGAATTGTATTTATCAATATTTAATAACGCTAAAAAAGGAGCACTATCCCGCTACCCCGCCGGCATGTCGCCGAATAGGGAAGGGTCTACCATGTTTTCCGATTTTAGGATCGAAAGCCAGTGGTTTGCGGCCATGGACAGCGCTTACAAGCATGGATTCGCCTTTAACGAGGCAATTTCCTTTTTAGTGAACTGCGCGAATCAAAAAGAGCTCGACAGGCTCTGGGAAAAGTTATCCTTTTCTCCCGAACACGAGCAATGCGGCTGGCTGAAAGACCGTTACGGCGTTTCCTGGCAGATTGTTCCCGAACGGCTGGGTGAACTGCTTTCCGATCCTGACGAAGAAAAGGTGCTTAAGGTAGCGAATGCGATGCTCAAGATGAAAAAGCTCGTCATCGCCGATCTGGAAGCGGCCTACAGGGAATGAGCTCACCACGAGCGCGAGCAGGGGGTACAAAGTGAGAAAGATCATTGTCTTGTCGTTTATTTCGCTGGATGGCATCATGCAGGCGCCGGGGGGCGCCGAGGAAGACACCGCTGAAGGATTTCAATACGGTGGCTGGACGGTACCGTTTTTTGATGAAACATTGGGTGATATCATGGGAAATCAGATGAGCAAAAAATCCGACTTGCTTCTGGGTAGAAAGACTTTCCAAATATTCGCGTCCTACTGGCCGGATCATGAGGAAGAGTGGCCAGGAATCAACGCCATCACCAAGTACGTCGCTTCAAACACGCTTTCCGCCAGCCAGTGGAATAACACCGTATTTCTTAAGGGCGATATTCCTGGTCAGATTGGAAAACTCAAACAGCAGGAAGGCCCGGAAATACAGGTGCATGGAAGCAGCGGGCTTATCCAGACGCTGCTCGAACATGACCTGATCGACGAGTTCTGGCTGAAAATATTCCCCGTGACGCTCGGCAGCGGCAAGCGGCTCTTCGGTAAAGGCACGATTCCGGCGAATTTCAAACTACTGGAAAGTCGCTTGACGCCAGCCGGTGTGATTACCGCGGCCTTTGCCAGGGATGGTGAGGTGAAGACCGGGGCATTCGGGACTTAGAAAATACGGGGATCAGTCGGACGTTCCGCCACGACCTAGATTCGGCAAAGTCGCACCGAAGTAAAAGAGAGGCGCCTGTAAAATTTTGTCCAGGAATTTTACAGACGCCCAGGAAACTAGTTGCAGCCGGTACACTCCAAGCGCCGCCGCTAATCAGTATAAGGCCTGGCCAGTGGCAGTGTCAAAGAAATGAGCTTCCTCCATGTCCGGATGAAGGAAAACCGTATCGCCGATTTCTCCCCAGAATGACATCTCCGCCCTAGCGACGACTTCCACTGCGCCTAAACGGCAATAGACATGTTTTTCGGAACCCAAGGGTTCGACTAATACGATTTTCGCCTGCACTGTACTAGCTGTGGCTTCCCGCACAATTTTAAGATTCTCGGGTCGAATCCCCCAGACCAGTTGCTGACCAGCCTTGAAAACTCCAGCGTAAGCCAGGCGCTGCCCCTCAGCCTGTAAAAATTTCTGGCTGTCAACCAGCACAACGGCGGCCTCGGCGAAGTTCATGGGCGGCGAACCAATGAAACCAGCCACAAACTGGTTGGCCGGATGGGTATAGAGCTCGGCCGGCGTCCCGACCTGCTGCACCAAGCCATCTTTCATGATGACGATACGGTCGCCCATGGTCATGGCCTCAACCTGGTCATGGGTCACGTAGAGCATGGTGGCGCCCAGCTTCTTGTGCAGAGCCGCCAGCTCAGCCCGCATCTGGACGCGCAACTTGGCGTCAAGATTGGATAATGGCTCGTCGAATAAAAACACCTTGGGCTTGCGCACAATGGCCCGACCCACGGCGACGCGCTGACGCTGGCCGCCGGAAAGCTGCTTGGGCTTGCGCTGCAACAGCGGCTCGAGGTCCAAAATGCGGGCAGCCTCCATGACGCGAGCCTCGATTTCCTTTTTGTTGGTGCGGCGGATGGTCAGGCTGAAAGCCATGTTTTGAAAGACATTCATGTGCGGATACAGGGCGTAATTCTGGAAAACCATTGCTATATCCCGGTCCCCCGGCAGCATCTCGGTCACATCGTCATCGTCGATGAGTATATTGCCGCCGCTGACGTCTTCCAGACCGGCGATCATCCGCAGCGTGGTTGACTTGCCACAGCCGGATGGTCCGACGAACACCACGAATTCGCCGTCGGCGATTTCCAGATTAACGTCCTCGACCGCCTTGACCTTGCCATCGTATACTTTACAGACGGACTTCAGCGTAATGCTGCCCATTTTTTCCTCCTCGGTTAATGCTCAGGCTCATGGCGTCCGATCGCAAGGTCAGTAGCACTTCGACTACTGACTTTCCTTGCATAGATGAAACAGGTATCAAACTTGATGGCTGCTCGACTCCATCGACCCGCAGGCCAGGCTTGTCCCACGCGCTGCGCCGAACGCTGATGCGCAGGCGGGTACCGCGAAAGACCCGATCCGCCTCATAGCCTAGCCAGGTGGACGGCAGACAGGGCGCTATCGAAAGGCCCCCGTGTTGTGCCCGCAACCCCAACAGATAATCCAAGGCGGCGATGTAGGCCCAGGAGGCGGTACCGGTCAGCCAGGAGTTTCGCGCCAGGCCAAACTGCGGATGCTCATCGCCGAGGACATTTTGCGAAAAGACATAGGGCTCCGCCTCGTAGCGCTCGATGTCGGCCAAATAAGTCAGGGGATTGATGCGGGTAAAATAGGTCATGGCAATATCGGCATCGCCCAACAGACACTCGGCCATAACCGCCCACGGATTGGTATGCAGGAATATGCCGCCGTTTTCCTTGGCTCCCGGCGGATAGGTAGACACGCCGCCAACATCCGGATCGTAGGCCTGGTAAGATGGCCACATTAGCTTGATGCCGCGCGGAGTGGACAATAAGCGTCGGAGCTCGGACATGGCCATCCTCCCCCGCTCCTGGCCGGAAAAAGCGGCTATTACCGGCCAGCTCTGGGCGTATGAAAATATTTTCCCATCCGTGCCGTGTGACCCCAGGGCCACACCGTCAACTGTAAAGTAGGCCGCATACCAGCGGCCATCCCAGGCGGCGTCCGAGAAGAGGCGCTTCATGTGTTCATGCCGCAGCCGCAATTCGGTAGCTGACTCGGCCTGGCCTGCCGCCTGGTAGGCTGCCGCCAATTCCAAGACGGCATACCCGTACAGGCAGGCGCAAAAACAAGACTCGGCTCCGCCGGCTAGGTTTATGGTGTCGTTCCAATCGGCAAAGCCAGCTAGCGGCAGACCGTGCCGACCAACCTGTTTTTCGCTGAACAGTAAGGCTCGTTCCAGATGCTGGGCGACACTGCCCGAGCCGGTCAAGGCGTCGGCCTGGTCACGGTACGGCACGATCCGCTCCAGGAGGGCCAGGTCGCCGGTTTCGCGCAGATAGGCGCAGGCCGCTATTACCGCCCATAGGTGATCGTCGCCGTAGTATTGCGGCCGGTCAGGCATTTCGGCGGCGTCACCCGACGATGCCTCAAGAGACAGCGGATTGAATTGATGCCAAGCCGATCCGTCACTGCGCTGAAATGATAGCAAGAGTATCAGGAACTCGGCGGCATCGACCGAATCCTGCGCCATATAGGCCAGCAGGTCCTGGCAGGAATCGCGGAAGCCAATGCCGCGGCTGCCGTAGCCAGTCTGATAAATCGACAAGTAGCGTGACCAAATCCTGGTTACCCGACATTGCCGCGGCGCCAGAACATTAATCAGGTTCTCAAAGTCCTTGTCCGGTGCTTTTATCGAAAAATAACCACGTCGCCTGCTGTCGTCATGTATCAACTCGGCCACGGCGGCTTTCTCGGCGCCAGGCTGCCGGTACTGCCTGAGTAAGCCCAGTCCAGCCTCGCGCGTTTCGGCCTGACCCAGGAAGGTGCTAAAATTGAAGCACATGCCCGGCTCCAGCCAAGACGAGCGCAGCAGCAGGGCCCCGATATTGTCGCCCCGCCTGGCCAAGCCGTTGGGCAGGGAGTCAGCCAGCAGGGCAAAAGGTTTCTCCCAACTACCGTAACCGCCATCGCCGAGAAACTGGTCGCGCCGCGTCTCGAAGGAATCGAACGGGACCGATGATGAATAAAAATTCACCGGGCCATTACTGCGCACGAAAGGAAACTGCCAGAGCACGCCCGGTTCGCTGCCGGAGTGCTTCATTCCAGTAACAGACCGAACGGTCGGTAATAAAACTTCGCTCATCATCGTTTGCGGCACCCAGTCGGCATTCGTCAAATGCTTGCTGGCGTCGAAATGCGAATAGGCTACTACCGGAACGGCGTCAATTCGCAGACACCGATTGCTTTCGTTGCGCACGCTGGTTGCCCTGATCAATACTTGGCCATCCTTGGGCACAAAAACCAGCGCCTCGAAGCGCAGGCCGCCGAAGCGCGATACAAAGCGCGAATACCCCGGCCCAACCCGACACTGATACTCATCGAGCGCCATCATCGACGGCACCGAGTAGGGACAAGCGAGGCTCATGGCGCCGGAGCGATCATGGATACGCAGGTACAAGGTCTCGCCCTTGAAGGCGCCTTTGGTGGCATTAGGAGGATAATGAGTTATCCGGTTCAGCGCCGGATCGCCCTTGCAGAGCAAGACACCGCCGGTTTGATCGACAAACCCGCCGAAAGACAACGTACCGACATAGTTTATCCACGGCGCCGGCGTCCTGGGTGTAGTAATAACAAATTCGCTTGCTTCACTATCAAACCAGCCGTAATTCACCGTTGCCCACTTTGTCGATATACCCGCACCAGATGCGTCAGGCCATCCCCCGGCGGCACAATCAAGTTGTCGGGCAACTCCACCCCATCCAGCTCAATGACCAACCTGTCTTCAGCGCCCAACCCGACTTCATAACGGATATCGAAGCAGTCACCGCGGAAGCGGCGTTGCACCCGAAAGTCGCCTAGCTCGGCCGGCAAGGCTGGACTGATCCGCAAGCCATCGAAATCCGGCCGAATTCCCAGTATCCATTGCGTAACCGCCACAAACGACCAGGCAGCCGCTCCGGTCAACCACGAATTCTTGGCTTCACCGAAGCTGGACGCATCGCGTCCTGCCACCATTTGCGCGTACACGTAAGGCTCCAGGCGGTGTTGCGCTGTCTTCTCGCCCAGGAAGGTCGGACAGAGACGCGAAAATAGACTGTAGGCACGCTCCGGCCGGCCATTGGCCACTTCGGCAATAATGACCCACGGGTTGCTATGACAGAAAATTCCGGCATTTTCCTTATATCCCGGCGGATAGCTAGTTATTTCTCCCAAAGCTTTGTTATATTTAGTAAATGCCGGTTGCACCAACATCACGCCGCGCTCCGTATCCAGGTACTTGGCAACCGAATCTAAAGCCCGAATCGGGTAGGCTTCAGCCTTGCCGACTCCCGCCCAAGCCAGGAAAGCCTGCGATTCGATAAATATGCGGCCTTCCGCGCTTTTAGCCGTTCCCACCGGCTGGCCCGAAGCATCAAAAGCCCGCAGCCACCACTCGCCGTCCCAGGCATATTCCAGCAACCGCCCTTCGATACGCTGGATGGCATTGCCCACCTGAGCCTCCAGCGCCGTATCGCCGACCAGAGCGGCCAATCTGGCGAATTCGCGACCTAACAATACGATCATTCCGGCTATCATAACGCTTTCCGCCGTATCGCCGCTTGCGTTGGTCGCCGTCTGAAACGACTCATCCGGCGTCATCGAGAAGCAGTTCAAATTAAGGCAATCATTCCAGTCGGCCCGACCTATCAGGGGCAAGCCATGCAGGCCAATCTTGTCTGCCGCCTTGAAGAATCCGCGTCTCAGATGCACCAAGAGGCTGTCTGCCAGGGCAGGATTATTATCAAACGGAACCGATTCTTTGAGAATCGACCAGTCGCCGGTTTCTTTGATATAGGCGACGGTAGAATAAATTAACCACAGTGGATCATCGTTGAAGTCCGAGCCAATATCGTGGTTACCCAACTTGGTCAGCGGCTGGTATTGATGGAAAGCGCCACCATCGCGCAGCTGGGTCGCCGCCACGTCCAGGATACGTTCCCGGGCCCGTTGCGGCATTAGGTGCACCATCCCGCCGATGTCCTGATTCGTATCCCGAAAGCCCATGCCGCGCCCTATGCCGGACTCGAAGGAAGATGCACTGCGCGACACCCGGAAGGTTGTAAAACATTGATATTGGTTCCAGATATTCACTGAACGATCGAGTCGCTTTTCCTGGCTCTGTACGCTGAATGACCCGAGCATGGCATCCCAGAACAACGCCAATTCGCGCAATGCCGCATCAACCTGCTCGCTAGCGGCATAGCGCGTAAGCATGGACATCATGGGCGCCGGATTGGCTCGGCCACGTTCGTCCCATTTATTAGGCTCGTCTTGTTCAACATAGCCGAGGACGAATACCAAGACTTTTTCCTCACCTGCCGCCAGTTCGATGTCATGGCGCTGGGAAGCTACCGGCGCCCAGCCATGGGCTTCAGACTGCCAGGAACAACCCTGCAAGACAGCCTCGGGAGCGGCCAATGAGCCGTACTGGCCACAAAAAGCAGACCGATCCGTATCGAAGCCATCGGGTAGCTGGCTGCTGGCATAAAAGGCATAATGGTTACGCCGCTCGCGATACTCGGTAATGTGCATGATAGCCCGGCCTGATTCCTCGATCTGCACTTCACCCGTTGACCAGTTGCGCTGGAAATTGGTCATGTCGTCGTAGGCATTCCACAAGCAAAATTCGGCGTACGACCAGAGGGAAAAACTCTTGCGTTGGGCGGAACGGTTCACCAGCCGGAGTCGATGAACCTCGCAAGCCTCACCGACCGGCGAAAGCATGGTCAACTCGGAAGCCAGTTGATTCTTGAGCGCCGTAATCACCGTGTAGCCAAGCCCGTGCCGGCAGGAATATCCGTCCAGTTCCGCCCTGACCGGAGCCCAGCCCGGGCTCCATACCATTCCACCTTCCCTCATGTAAAACCAGCGGCCCAGCGAATCAACCGGCTGATCGTTGTAGCGGAAACGGGTCAGGCGCCGCAGGCGGGCATCCTTCATATAGCTGTAGCCGGAACCGGTATTGGAAACAATTCCGGTAAAATCTCCCGTACCCAGGTAGTTTATCCACGGATAGGGTGTCCGAGGCGTTGTTATTACATATTCGCGCTTGTCGTCATCAAAATAGCCGAATTCCATGATCTTCCCTTTATTGTTGCGTTGCTTACCAGAAAACAATTTACACCTCCGACCAGCCTTACCTCATTCTTTGACCGCGCCTTTTATCAAGCCGTCGATGATCTGCTTTTGCAGGGTAGTGAATAAAATCAGTACCGGAATAGAGACGACGATACAAGCCGCCATCATGCCGCCCCAACGCGCCTGGTTGGTAGTAATATATTCCATCAGTCCCAAGGAAACGGTTTTGGTGTCACGGCCGGTCAAGACCGAGGCAAAGAGCATTTCGTTCCAGGCCATGATGAAGGCGAAAATTCCAACCGACACCAAGCCTGGTTTGACGAGGGGCAGAATAATCCTGAAAATAATGGCCGGACGCTTGCAGCCGTCAACCAAGGCCTGTTCATCGAGCGATTTCGGAATGGAGTCAAGGTAACTTTTCATCATCAAAATGCAGAAAGGCAAGGCAAAACTGGTATACGTCAGAATCAGACCGTAATAGGTATCCTTCAGTTTTATGCCGGTAAGGCGGGTTATGGCCGTAAAGAGAATAAAATAGGGAATCAAAAAGGCTATGCCTGGAAACATCTGGGTCGAATAAATCGTCAATTCATAGAGGCGCTTGAAGCGGAATTCGAGGCGCGACAAGGCATAAGCCGCAAACAGGCTAATGAACACGGCCAATATCATCGTACCAATCGAGATTATAAGGCTATTGCGCAGATAACGAAGCATCGGCACCGTGCGGTTGATGCGCTGGTAATTCTCAAGCGTAGGCTGACGCGGAATCAAGGACGGTTCCTGGCCAGGTTTGGTGTAATCCGCGGACTGGATTTCTATGGTTCGCTTAAAGCTGCCGGAAATCATCCACAGGTAGGGAAACAAGACCGAAGCGACAACCAGAATGATGGCCGCAACGAACAGTACATTCCAGAATTTTGAGTTCGCGCGACGACGCTTGACGATATTGAAATTCATTCGACGCTCCTCTCGCGCTTAGTAAAAACTGCAATTGCGGTTAGTAACAATATTATCGCCAACATAATGACAGCCATGGCGCTACCCGAGCCAAAATGCAGAGTTCCGAAAGCCTCGCGCAGGATGACTACGGAAGGGACAGCCGCTTTGCTGGCCGTATCGGCGCCGAGCATGACATAAAACTGGTTGAAGGCGTGGAAATTCCAGATCACCGACAACATCAGCAAAGTCCGCGACACCGGCCAGAGCATGGGCAAGGTTACATAGCGCAAACGTTGAAACCAGGAAGCGTTGTCAAGACGGGCGGCCTCGTATAGATCCTGGGGTATAGTCTGCAGGGCAGCGAGCAACATCAACGATGTAAATGGCCAACCCTTCCAGATACTGGCCACAATGACGGCGATCAGGGCATTGTCGCCCACCAGCCAAATGATCGGCTCCCGTATCAAGCCCAGTCCTGATAGAATCGAATTGACAATCCCGACCCGCGACTGAAAAATGAAGCGCCAGACATTGTACATGACTGCATCGGGCGTTATATACGGCAGCAATATCAGGCCGCGCACGATGGTACGACCCTTGAACTCACGGTTCAATAACATGGCAACCGCCAAGGCTATCACGTAGCCAACCGGAATGGTGACCAGACCATAAATCAGCACATTGCCGATGGAAGACAAGAACCGTTGGCCGACACCGCTGCCATCCGTAAACAGATACTTGAAATTGTCAAAACCGATAAAAGGCACCCGCGGAAAGTCCGAAAGATTTGAAACATCAATTCTCAGGAAAGCCATGATAATACCGAAAAAAATCGGGATCAAATGGACGACAAACATAGCCGTTAAAGCCGGACCGATCAGGAATGCCGCAGCCCTATTATTTAGCCGTGTTATTTTCACGAAACCTCCAATCGGCCAAAACAGCCCAGTCGTTTTTTATAAGCGCGGAACGTGCGGAAAAATAGATTGCGGGATTGGCTGAGGAGGCCACCAACCCCGCATTATTGTTATTTCTCTTTGGCCAAAGCAGCGTTCACCATGTCAGCGGCGGCGTCAAGATGCGCTCTGACCGCGGCCTGGTCAGAGCGACCGCCAATGGCATCGGTAATGGAAGCCTTGAACTCGTTCACGATGGCGTTTTCAATATCGCCCCACACGCCCAACGGCAGATAGGCGGTCGCGTAAGATAGAGTATCCTTGAAAATTTTCCAGATTCCACTTTGATAGTAGCTGTCGTTGTAGGCGCTCAATGTAGCCGGCATCATGTGGGTCAGCGTTTTGGTATACTCGATCATTGAAGAATCGGATACCAAATACTCGATCCAGGCCAAGGCGGCGGCCTTGTTCCGGGAACCCTCGAGCACTACCAGGTTTGAACCGCCCGAGAAGGAGGCTTTGCCAGCGCTGCCGGCCGGAGGCTCGACCACACCGTACTGCAGCGTCGGGTTTTCCTGATCGATATTGGCGACGTTCCACGGCCCCATGAAACACATGGCGACATTGCCATTGATGAACGCCGAGTCAGCCTGAGGCTGGTTATATTCGGCGCAGGCATTGGCGGCATAACCGCGCTCCAAAAGCCCCAAGTACCAGGAAAGCGCTTCAACGCCGGCGGGACCGTTAAAGGCTGCTCGACCAGCATCGGTCAGTTTCCCGCCATTCGCCCACAGGATGATGGCCCAGTTGTGCAGCAGATCCCAGGCCGAAGTACCGGCAATGGCGATGGCTGAACCGGAACCAAACTTGTCAATAATGCGAGCCGACACTTCATACAACTCGGCATAGCTGGTGGGCGGCGTTACACCGGCTTCGGCGAACATGGTTTTGTTATAATAGAGGGCGCGGGTTTCCGCAAACCACGGCACGCCATAGTACTCATTCTTGTAACTGGTAGATGCCAAATTGGCCGCCATAAATGATGAGGAACCGCCAAACTGGTTCATGTCGATCTTCGCCAGGCCACCGGTAGCGGCAAACTGTGGATTCCAGGTGGTGCCGACCTGGAATACATCAACCCCTTCACCCGTAGCAATCGCGGTGCTGATCTTTGTCCAGGCATCGCCCCAGCCCACGACCTCGAAATTTACCTTAACACCGGTCTCTCGCTCAAAGGCGGCGGCCTTGGCGGACAACCACGGGTTATGGGTTTCATCAGGCGCGTTCGGCATCAGCCAGAAGGTAATCTCGCCTCCGAGCCGGGAGTCAGCTCCGGCGTCGGCAGCCTTGCCCTTACACCCAGCCAACAGTACCATCGCCAGTAAGGCGACAGCCAGCCATGTTAGTTTCTTCATTTCCTCTTCCCCCATCTTCGTTTTCTACACAGGGTCATACGACCCTATGTTAAGGCCTGCCTTTTTCTGCAATCAGGCTCCTTCAGGACGGACAGCAAGTCAAAGCTGGTATCGTAAAAGTCGAAAGAACCCATCAGGCATTCGAGATAGGCCGCCGCCGCCCCTTTGGCGACCATGGGTACGGCGCCATCCAGCTTGACCGCGATAGTGCGGCTGCGACGATACGGACGATTGCTTTCCATGGTCTTGGCAATAGCCTCAGCCAGCTCAACATTAGCCAAGTTGTTATCACCGCCCAGACGCACCGAAAAGACGTCAAGCGAGTTGACGAACAGGGCAACGTGGGCGGCTATCTCACCAATCAGGCGCTGCCGAATTCCCGCATCCTCATCCATGCGGGCAAGATCAACGTCGTTGATCGAAAACTGCGAAGTATTGCCTGGTTTCCAGAGCATGGACCGGAATTCGCCTGCCGAGCCCGATGCGCCGCGGTGCACTCGCCCGTCGAACACAAAGGAAAAGCCAAGGCCAATCGGTGAATAAGAATTACTATCAACCACCGCGTGGCGCTCCAGAAGGATATAGACAAAGTCCCTCGCCTCTTCAGTCATATCAAAGGCCACGATATTCAGGGCGCAGCACCGGGCATCGTTTTCAACAATCACGTCGATACCGAATTCCTTGCGCACCAGATCCGCCAAAGGCAACGCCGTTTGGACCCGCAGCGGAATTGAGGAATGAATTACTCCAGCTATTGAATCGATGATACCAGCCAAGCCAAAGCCGACACCGAGCAGACGCAAGTTTCGCTCTCCAGATAGCTGAAGCGCCTTCCTGACCATCGCAAATACCGTTTCCTGCAAGCTGGCGCGACGTTTTTCCTCATAATGGCACAATTCCTTGCCATAAACATCAATGAGCTGGATGCGCGCCACATCGGGCTGAATCTCGATGCCGGCTACCGTGCCGACGGTGCGGGAAATCGCCAAAGCCACCGGCCGTCGGCCGCCAGCCGGTCCGGACCTGCCAAACTCGACTTCCTCGATGATCTTTTTTTCGAGCAACTCATTGACAATCGCCCCGACGGTAGACTTGTCCAAACCCAGCGAATGAGCCAAGTCGACCCGCGAGACCCCCGAATATTTCCAGACGGCATGAAGCAGGCGCAGATGACTGCTCAGGCTTGGCAAAACAGAAGTTATATCAGCTTTATTTAGTTTGGTTTTCATACTAACTAAAACTTACACCGGCTTTTTCGATCTGTAAAGCCCTATTTTTAAGTTTTACGGTTTTTCTACCACGGTTTAGGCGACTGAGTGCCTGCGGACTCGGTCATAGCGGATGAAGGCCATCAGATGAAGCGGTGAAGCTCAACTATTAGCGAAGCGGCAGCGACTGCCCGGTAGACAGCCAACCGGCGCGCCGGTATGGTAGGCTCATGCTCACTCTTCCGCCCACCGCCACCTGTCCGCCCTGCGCCGACCTGGCAGCCATCCCCCGCGTCTCAGTCCTACCCCACTGGGCTGAGGCCTGCGTCGCCCTCAGCCAGGCCGACCCAGCCTTGCGGCCGCTTTTGGAGCGCTACGCAGGCGACCGGCTGCGCGGTTCCGGCTCGGCCTTTACCACTCTGGCCAACGCCATCGTCGGCCAACAGATTTCGGTCAAAGCCGCCGCCAGCATCTGGAGTCGATTACGGCAACTGCTGGCCGGGGCGCCAGACGCGGCCGGCTTTGAACCGGCCGCCATCCTAGCCGCCAGCGACGCCGAGCTGCGTGTCGCCGGCCTCTCGACCCGTAAAGTGGAATATCTGCGCAGCTTGTCTTCGGCCTTCGCCGGCGGCCAACTCCAGCCGGAGCTCTGGCCGGGCATGGACGACGACGCCATCATCGCCCAGCTGTCCGGACTGCGCGGCATCGGTCGCTGGACGGCGGAAATGTTTCTTATTTTTCACCTACACCGGCCGGACGTGCTGCCGCTGGACGACATTGCCTTGTTGCGGGCCGCCGGCCGGGCGCTGGCCGCCGATGGGCAACCCTTTACGGCCGCGGCATTGCGCGAACGGGCCGAGCGCTGGCGCCCCTGGCGGACGGTGGCCACCTGGTATCTGTGGCGCCTGCTGGATCAAACGGCCGTGGTATACTGAGGCGGCCGGCGGCCCCAGGCCACCGCTGCGGTATACCTGATACCCCGCGACCGATCATCGGTTAACCGCTTTTATGGCAGCAGCAGCAAACCGTCGTTAGTAAAGCTATCCAGGCCGGTAGGTAGCAGCTTGCGCGTATCGAAAGCGGTCGTAGCGAGGTAGGCCTGAATAGCGGCGGCATAGCCATCAGGGTCAGTCAGCAAGCCTATGTCGGTAACGCCGACGGCGGCCTCGAAATTACCCTCGGTAGCCCCGGCCTCCAGGCGATAATAAACCGGCGTCGTGTCGGCTTGGCACAGGATAAAATAGCCCGCCCCCAGGGAGATGCCCATACCGACCACTGGCGAGCCCTGACCGGTGACGAACTGGATAAAGAAGCTGTGATCGAGCATGTTGCCCTCGACGTAGGCCCGGCGGCCGAAATCATCGGCCGTACCAATCGGCTTGTCGTCGAAGGTGCAGAAATCCAGCGCGATATCGCCGGTAACCTCGTTAAAGGTGGTCTCAAAAATCTGGCGCTGCGTCTTGGTGCCGCCATCGACGGCTTCGCGAACGGTGTAGCCATAGCAGGCTTCGACCGTATCGCCGTTCATGGCGTAGGCCAAGGTATAATCGTAGTTACCGCCCCCCTCCTCTATGCTGTTAAAGGCATTGGTGAAGGTCTTGACCGAATTCCCGAAATCGAAGGGCGAGGCGATAGCCGTTGGACTAATGGCCGCGGCCTCTATCCGCCGATTCACGAAAATTTGGGAGGACTCGAACAGCAGCTTGTACAAGTTGCCGGTATCGACCACTCCTTCATCGTCCGGATAGACATAATCCTGAAAAATATAATACAGGTTGTACATCGGCTGGCCGTAGGTCAGGGTGCGCGCCCCGGACGGGCCCGAGATAGACCGGGCCGCCCCGATGGCCACCACGGGCGTGGTCGTCTTCATCATCAGGAAGAGCGAACCCTTATTGGGGTCCAACAGGTAGAACAGCTGGCAGCCAACCAGCACCAAGGCTAAAGCCACTACGCCAATAGTCAACTTCTTCATGATTCGCCTCCTGAAAGGATAATAAGCCTCCAATAAATCTAGCTTGTGGCTAACTGGCTTACAAGTCGATTGAAAGCCTTATTTGATTTTATTAGGTGTATCACAGCTCTGGATACCAATATTAATTCGATAAACGGTGCCTAGCCCGAGTCGCACACCTTGACAAGCAATACAGTTACCGATACAGTTCTACTAGCAGGAACAACACACTTTCCGATACAGGTACGATCAATAGAGGAGTCATAGTATGGAAGATAGACAGCAAGTGAACCGTGATTTAGCCAAGATGCTGAAGGGCGGCGTCATCATGGACGTGGTCAATGCCGATCAGGCGCGCATCGCCGAGGCGGCTGGCGCGGTGGCGGTAATGGCTTTGGAGCGCGTCCCGGCCGACATCCGCAAACAGGGCGGCGTGGCCCGCATGTCCGATCCCCGGCTAATCAAAGAGATCCAGGCGGCGGTCAGTATCCCGGTCATGGCCAAGGCCCGCATCGGGCACATCGTCGAGGCCCGCGTCCTGGAAGCCCTTCAGGTCGACTACATCGACGAATCCGAAGTGCTTACCCCGGCCGACGACCGCTATCATATCGACAAGGCAGCCTTCCAGGTGCCCTTCGTCTGCGGCGCGCGCAACCTGGGCGAAGCCCTGCGGCGTATCGGCGAGGGAGCGGCCATGATTCGCACCAAGGGCGAAGCCGGCACCGGCGACATCGTCGAGGCCGTCCGCCACCTGCGCACCCTCTTCGAGGAAATCCGCCAGGTAGCCAAGGCGCCGCGCGAAGAGCTGATGACCATGGCCAAGGAAATGGGCGCCCCCTACGACCTGGTGTTGTATGTGCACCAGCACGGCCGCCTGCCGGTGGTTAACTTCTCGGCTGGCGGCGTGGCCACGCCGGCCGATGCCGCCCTGATGATGACGCTGGGCGCCGAGGGCGTCTTCGTCGGCTCGGGTATCTTCAAGTCGGCCGACCCGGCGGCGCGGGCCCGCGCCATCGTCAAAGCCGTCACTTGCTGGCAGGATCCGGTGGCTATCGCCGCGGCCTCCGAGGGTCTGGGCGAGCCGATGGCCGGTATCGACACGCGGGCCATGGACGAGGCCGCCCGCTACGCCCCGCGCGGCGTCTGAGCCATGACCGCCATGCGGGTCGGGGTGCTGGGATTACAGGGTGGCGTCGCCGAGCATCTGGCCATGCTCCGTCCTATCGAGGGCGTAGTGGCCGGCAGCTTCATGCGGGTAAGCGAACTGGAGCGACTGGACGCCGTCATCCTGCCCGGCGGCGAGAGCACCGCCATGGGTAAGCTGCTGGCCGAATTCGGCCTCCTCGAGCCACTAGCCGCACGGATCGCCGGCGGTCTGCCGGTCTGGGGCACCTGCGCCGGGCTGATCCTGCTGGCCAAGGACATCAGCAACGACCAGCGCCACCACCTGGCGGTCATGGACATCACCGTGGACCGGAACGCCTATGGCCGCCAGCTGCACTCCTTCATCGGCGCCGAGCTCATCGCCGGCTTGCCTGGTGGCCCCTTCCCGCTAGTCTTCATCCGGGCGCCGCGCATTACCCGCCTGGGACCGGGCGTCCAGGCCCTGGCCAAAGTAGCTGGCGAGCCGGTGGCTTGCCGACAGGTCAACATGGTCGCCACGGCCTTTCACCCGGAGTTATCCGGCGACGATCGCTTCCACCGCTGGTTCGTGGAGCTGGCGCGAACCGCCCAAACCGGCATCGCAAGCCGCAAACCTTGATACGGCTCTTCAGGTAAAGGCCGGACGCCTTGCCCACCCAGGGCCTGTATATCGAGGCAGAGGTAGGCCTGGTCGTAAAAGCCACAGTCGATAGCCTACTCGGAACAGCTACCGATAAGCCGCAAACCCGATGGCTAGCCGGCGCAGACTGCAGTGCGAAGAATTTCTTGCAGCTGGCCAAGGCTGCCTAGCAGGCTGTTTAAACTCGACGCTGCGCGAGTATACTTGCCATCACAACCGGCAGTGCAATTCCTGGCTCGAGTACTCTCGTAAAAAAACCTTGCGGTTTTCTACGTAATTGCTGAAGTTTAGGATTGTTGAAAAACCGTTTGCCAATCACAGGTCTCCAGATAGAGGTTTTTGAGTCAGTATCGATGTTTATCCTGGGGCGTATTAATCCTGATCCACAATTTCATGCCACTTTCGCCTAATTCCAATCCAGAATTAGGCGACTGCGCATTTTTGGAACTCAGGAGGGATTTGACCAAGGAGAATTGGGATTCATGACCGCGATGGTCAATCTCGTCGCTGACGTGCAGGATAAAATGATCAGAACCCATTCTCTCAGATTTAATCGTTATCGCGGAGTTTTCCGCGCAGGCATTGAAGGCAGCAGTGAAAATATCGCATAGGATGAGCGCAAAATCCGTAGAGAGTTCGAGGGGAATTACGATTTCATCACCTTGGCAATCGAGCCGAACACTTGGTTCGCTTGTGCAAAATTTAATCACTTGATTGGCGAACAGGCTTCTTATAAATTCAAACAACCTGATAAAGGAATACCCGCCAAAGTCGTAGAGCGTTTCCTGAATCTCGGCGAGCGCGGAAATTCGGGTTTCAAGGCGAGAGACTCGAGCCGTCCAAACCTCTCCAGTTGCATCATCAGCCTCGAGTGAGATGAGCACCCGAATAATGCTGAGATTGTTCATGACGCGATGATGCAACTCGCGCACTAATTCCTCTTGATCCAAAAGGCTTTTCCGCATCCGTAACTCGCTGCGGATTCTACGGAGCGTACTGGATAGAATGCCAGTGACTTCTTCGATGAACATCGAGCTGATCACCGAGTCTCCACAAGCCTGGGCAGCCAGAATAATGAGAAGGCTAGGCTGCGCGTCCGAATCATGCAACCTGAATGTCTGAGCGCTACCTCTGGTCTGGCCATTTTCAATTGAATCATCTATGTGATATAAGCCAAGCGAGTGACAGTCGAGCGATATCGATCGGACATCCGGGCAAAGTCCTGAATCCCGGATAACCTGCAGCAAAGGCGTCATGTCATGTTTCTCGGAATTCAACTCCTGAGCGCACCGAAGCACGGCATTGATCGTTTTCTGCACGCTCAAGCTAAGCTTAATCTGGTTTTCGGCGATTATCTTGGCATTTTCCGCCGCGGCCTGTTTAACGGCAGCCTTGATTGCTTCCGCGATTCTGACCATTCGATCCTTTAGCAGGTAGTCTACCGCGCCATGTTTTATACATTCCGCGGCCCGCTCGTCGTCAAGGGCGCCAGTAATCACAATTACCGGCACAGTCGGTGCCAAGATGTTAATTTGATCGATGATATCGAGGGCGGTAAAGCCGACAAGGTGGAAATCGGCTATGACCAAATCAACATTCTGGCATAGTGCGCCGCGGAGATCCTCGAGCTTGTCTATTAAAAGCCAATCTACATCCAAGTCGCCACGACGAACCGCGGATTGTACCAACTTAATATCAAATGGGTCATCTTCAGCCAAAACTATTCTCATAATGGAGAAACCATGCTTCCCTTCAAGTAGTATGTATCGGCAATCCCTTGAACCTTAAACGGTAGAGCCTGAAATCAGCCAGTATTCGCGGCGTCTCATCAATTTCCCTTATATAGACAAAAAGGCTTGACAATCCAATAAGCGCACCTAAAATTGTAGCATGGACACTTCTGAAACGCAAGATTTATGTGTGCTTTTTGTCGATGACGAGCTAAACATCCTGCATGCCCTGGAACGAGAAATGCGTGGCTGGGCGCGTCAGAATCAGCTATCAATTCTCACTGCCGATTCCGGAGCGCTGGCGCTTGAGGTATTAAGGAAAAACCCCAAGCAGATTGCCTTAGTAATTTCAGACCTGAAAATGCCCGGCATGCTCGGTTCTGACCTGCTGCTGCAGATCAAAAAGGAATGGCCTGACATCGTTACCATGCTTTTAACTGGTTATTCCGAAACGCAAGAAGTGATGAAAGCCGTCCAGGCGGGCATCTTCAGCTATATACTGAAGCCCTGGGAATCTGATTACCTTCAGGCCGAACTATCCAAGGCATTGGTTGTATATAAAACCCAGCGTCAGAATGAGGCTTACAAAACATTAATGGAGGAGGAGCTCCGCTGGGCTGGGGAGATGCAGCGGGCCTTATTAAGGCCAGCATTAGTCAAGACCGAAGGAGTGGAGTTCAGGGTTAGCTACCATCCTGTCGAGGGCCTCTATTGTGGTGGTGATTACTATGACGTCATTAACCTGCCCAACGAAAGGTACTTGATGCTGCTGGGCGATGTCGCTGGCCATGGCGTAAAAGCCGCCTTCATCACCGGGATACTCAAGGCGGTCATCTATTCCGAATATGTGAGGAATGCGCTCTATTCCACATTCTCACCGGCCGCCTTCCTGAGTTGGCTCAACGACCGGATGAATTTTGAACTGAGGCAGACTTCCGGTTTGATCCTTTCCTTCCTTGCCATCGTACTGGATCGTAAAAATGGCACTATTGTCTATTCAAACGCCGGCCACAATAAGCCGCTCCACATTTCTGGCTCCAGATTGTCGGAGTTGCCGGTATCAGGGCCGGCTATCGGCATGAAAAAAACAGTCATGTATGTCGATAATAGCGGCCGCCTTCTGCCTGGAGACGTAGTGCTAGCCTATACTGACGGGCTGACCGAGGTTGGCGGCGCTACTGGCGAGTCTGGGCATGATTTTATGGTAAAGTTATTCTCTTCGACGCCTTATAGCACTGATTATCACTCCAAACTGATGCAGTCCGCTCTCCAACTGGCTGGTCAGAAAACATTCCAGGACGACGTCACGCTCTTGAGCGCGAAGCTACTATAATGGACATTGATCAGCAAAATCGCGGCGCCCAAGAATTATTCCCGCCCTCCTCTGACCTTCGTGTCAAGGTTAGCGCCGCCCTGAAGCCGGTTGGAGTATTGGTTGCCTTGGGCGGAAGTCTAGACACCACGCAAAGCAAGGCCTTGCTTTGCTATCTTGAACAGTTGGTTGATCAGATTGGTCCGGGTGATTCGCTGATCATCGGTCTAGACAGCTTACATTATATCTCGTCTACCGGCATAGGCTGTCTTACGCACATTCTGTCGGTTACCACCAAGCGGGGAATCTCTTTTTCGCTTTACGGAATGACTATAAAAGTCCGTGAGGTGTTTTCGCTACTAGGTTTTTTGGATTTTTTTAATTTTATTGATGAATTAGAAATCAACCATGATTGAATCTAAAGAATCACCTATTCACACCAACAACCTGTTTGCCCCGATCCTAAAATGCTTAGAATATTTGGCAAGTAACCCTCCTCCATCTAAACTGGTTGCGGAATTTCTTACATTATTAGCGCCACTTTGCATCAATGACAAGGTACTGGTATCCGCCCGGGTAACTCCTGAAGATTGGCATTTTGGAGCTAATCAGAAAGAAATTGAACCGCAATATGCTAAAAAAGCCTTTCAGGCGGCAAAGAACCTCGATTATGCACCACTTGCCAATTCTCAAGCCGAAATAGCTACTACGGCCCATGGCTTGACCATTAAGATCGAGGATAAGGCTGGTTCATTCATGATCTGCGTAGTTGGGGCGCAGGAGGACAGAGCCGATAATACCACCGCTGCGATCAAGAAGGTCTTTTCCATCCTGGCCAGTAGTATCCACAGCTATTTGCAGCGGACTATGGAGATCAATAAAAAACGGATGGTGGAAAAGACCTTGCGGCGGAGCGAAGAACAGCTTCGAACTTTTTTTGAAGAGTCGAAAGACATGATCTATATGTCCAACGCCGATGATATCATCGCTTCCATCAATAAGGCTGGAATGCAATTATTAGGCGCGAAGGATAAGTTCGAGGTCTTGGGACACTCGTTTTCAGATTGGGTTGTCTCAGGCGAAGACAGAAACCATTTTCTTCAAAAAATCAAGCATAACGGTTTTGTAATTGATCACGAAATTTTACTGAAAAGAACCGATGGCAGTACGGCGTTTTGTCTGGAAACCGCCCAGTCAGTAAAGCGGATTGATGGGACAATCATCGAAATCCAAGGAATCGTACGGGATATAACTGATCGCATCAAGACGGAACGCGATCTATGGGCTAAAAACCTTGAACTAGTCGAAGTGAATAACCAACTACAGACCGCGCACCTCAAGATGTTCGAACAGGAGAAAATGGCATCCATCGGGCAACTGGCGGCAGGAATCGCCCATGAGATCAACAATCCGGTGGGCTTCCTAAAAAGCAACCATGCTACGCTGCATGCCTATCTCGAAACATTGCATACTGCCTGGAAGCAGGCCAGCATCTTGGATCCTGCCGCCCACCGGCTCATCGCCGACGGCCTTGACCTTGACTATACATTGAAGCAAATCGATGAATTGGTGTCCGAATCCGATGAAGGCTTTCAACGGATTATCGCTATCGTGAAGAACTTAAAAAGCTTTGCCCGTATCGACCAAGCAGAGCCTTTCGGGAGTTATGATCTGGAAAAAGGCATTGAGAGCAGTTTGATGCTGGCCAGAAACGAATTGAAATACGCGGTGGATGTCAGTTGTGAGTTTGGCCACATCCAGCCAATCATGGCAGTCGGCGGAGAAATAAACCAAGTCCTACTGAATATCATAGTCAATGCCGCGCAAGCGATCAGCGGAATGGGTAAGGCCGAGCGCGGCCGGATCGTGATCCGCACCATTGAGCGCAAAGCCATAGCTGTCTGCGAGATAGAAGATAATGGTCCAGGAATAAAAGATGAAATTAAAAAACTGGTATTTGATCCATTCTTTACCACTAAACCGCCGGGCAAAGGTACCGGTCTCGGCTTAGCCCTTTCGTACGATATCGTCGTGCAAAAACATCATGGCCACTTATCCTTCTCCCGCAATCAGGCCGGCGGGACAACCTTTCATATTGAGTTGCCGTATCGACAAGCCGAAAAAGCGCAATCATGATAGTCCCACAAACTTAATATTTCGACTTGCACTGTAATCCCCCAGCCCAAGCCCCTGACCCTGGTGGCCTCATAGGCCGTACACCGTGATGCGGCCTTTCAGGTAGTGGCCCGGTGTCTTGCCGCCCAGGGCTTGAATCTCGTGACAGAGGTGGGCCTGGTCATAGAAGCCGCAGTCGGTGGCCAGCTGGGCCAGGCCCATGCGCCTGGGTTGGGCACAAGCCCACAGGAAACGCCGGTAACGCAGCACCCGCAGATAGGTCTTGGGCGAGCAACCGATGGTATCGGCGAAGACGCTTTCAAACCGCCGCCAGGAAACCGGCAGCTGCTCGGCCAGCTTGATTTGGGGGACGAGCCAGCCGCCCTGATTCATTACGCTGACCATGCCGAACAGCCAGTCGGGCAGCTCAGGCCGCTTGGCCAGGCCGAGGTACAACACCGCCTCGGCCCGTTCTCGGAAGGCCGCAAAACTCGGAGCCTGACCGGCGCTGGCCATCGGCGCGAAGATTTCATTACAACCGGGCAGCGCCAGGCCATCGTTGACGACCATTTGCCCTAAGGCTTTGAAGTCGCCGTCGAAAAAGCGGGCCATGCCTAACGGATGCAGGACGATACCGTAAACCACGCAGCCGTTGCGCAGACCATTGCGGTACGACGAGGACAATTGGGTATAGGCCACCAAGCCGCGGAACGGCCGCAGGCTGGTTGGCGGTACGGTGGCCGGCTCGCGAATATAGGTGACCTCGGCGGTGCCGGTTGGGGTTAAGCCAAGAAAACCGATGCCATCGGCCGCGTACTCGAAGCGGTAATACGACTTGACATAAGGCGCCAAGTAGGCGGAGGGTGGAGACGATTCATACAACTGCACCTTGCCCACGCGCTGATCCTCCCTACTTAGCCTAGCAGGTTGTTGAAAAAGCCGGTTGCTTTCTCAACAACCTTAACAATTCCTCGCATAGCTTGCGCTATGCTGCGTAATTGTACCGGCTTTTGAAGTGTTGAAAAGCCGCATCCGCGTTTTTCAACACCCTGCTAGTGGAGGCGCCATCAGGTCCACTGGCGCCTCCACTGGTCAGTCTACCCCTGTTTGCCAGGCTCGTAAATGATTATGTGCCCCTAAAACCGCCCGGATTTCGTTTTTTTACAATACGTCTACCTGGCGACGAGGTAGAATGAGCGCGGGATGGCCGCAAAAAAACGTCCTTTTACGCAACTTACTAGCTTCTTTTTTCCAGGTGGCTGCCTACCCAAAACAGACGAGGTGTGAAATGGATGTACTGTTTGTCAATTCGATCAACCTGGAAGCTTCCGCCAGTCTAGATTGCCTTGGCACCCTCAGCCTAGCTGGCGTGCTAGCCTTCGCCGGCTACCAGGCCGACATCGTGGACATCGATTCGCTTTTTCTGAGCCGTAATTTCCAGATCGACTCGCCGGCCGGCTTCGTTAACGCCGTGGTAGCCGAATTGGCGGGACGAAGGCCGCGCATTCTCGTCTTCCACGCCTTGGGCAATTCCTACCCTCTAATGCTCAAGATAGCGGCCGTCGTCAAGGCGGAATTGCCAACCATGATAATTTTATTCGGTGGACCCCAGGCTTCTTTGACCGCCGTCGACACCATGGAAGCCTTTGACTTCGTCGACGCCGTCATTATTGGCGAGGCCGAGGGAATCATAACCGAACTGGTGCGTTGCTACCTGGCTGGCCGAGATCCTAGTCACCTGCCCAACCTGGTATACCGGCGGGATGGCGCGCTCCGCACCTCCCGACGAGACTCGACGCCACTGGTTCTGGAGGCCATTCCGCACCTCGACTACGCCCGCTTGCCGGCCAGCCAAAACGCTCGCAACGTCAGCATCGAGGCCGGACGCGGCTGCGCCTTCGCCTGCCGTTTTTGCAGCGCCAGCGTGCTATGGGAGCGCCAGTTCCGCGTCCGTTCACCGGAGGATCTCGTAGCCCAGATGCGCAATCTTTTCCAACGCTTCGGCACCAAGTCGTTTTCGCTAGACCACGCCTTGCTTACCGCCCAGCTTGAGCCGCTGCACCACTTCTGCCGTCTGCTGATCGCTGCCGACCTACCCATAGAATGGAGCTGCAGTGCCCGAGTGGATAGCCTCGACGCGCATACCATCGAACTCTTAGCAGTAGCCGGCTGCAAGGAAATTTACCTAGGTATTGAGACCGGCTCGCCACGGATGCAGCGGCTGGTGGGCAAAGGGCTCAAGCTAGAAAACGTCCGGCGGGTAGCTCGCCTGCTGCGCGCCAACGGTATCGACATCATCGCCTCCTTTATCCATGGCTTTCCCGAAGAAACCAAGATCGACCTGGACGCTACCTTGCGCATGCTGGCCGACTTTATCTGCGATTACGACGCCATCGCCCAGCTGCACACCCTTAGCTTCCAGCCAGGCACCGACTATTATCGCATGGTACGCGGCACCCTCTTCGCCGACCCAAACTACTTTAACATGGACAACTTGTGGTACCAGGACGTAATCCGCCACTGCGCCGACCTGATCGGCGACCGCAGCGCCATCTTCCCCAACTACTTCAACTGCCAAACCGGTGTCTCGCGCGATGCGCCCTTCCTGGATTTCTTTTTCATGCTGCTCAGTAGCTATGCCAAGAAATTCCGGGCCACGGTGACGCGCCTGTTGACCAAGCACCGCGGCGACCTCTTTGCCTGGTACGGCCGGGAATGCGCCCGTGGGCTGACGGCCGAAATTCAGTCGGCCTTGGATGCCAATCTGTCAACTGTCTACATCAAGGCTAGCGGTCGACGCTGGCTGGCAAAGCTTTTCTTCGGCATCGTGGAACGCGACCTGGCCGACCAAGCCGACGCTTTCGCCGATGAGGTCTACCGCTTCGAGAAAGACGCCTTCGACTACGGCTGCGCCAAACCGGACGCACCCGAAATAAAGAATTACGATTATAACGTCCTCAACGCCTATCTGCCAAGCAAGCGCCGGTCGCGCCGTGGCGCCGAGAAAATATCGCTGCTGATGTACCTACACAAGGATTTGGTTCGGGCCAAGCGCATACCTTACCAAGAGGGGATTAGATGAAGGTGGGTACGGTCGTCAACCTGACGGAACCGATCACCGACCTTGCAGATCAGATTGTCTGAGTTAGCAACATAGCTAGCCCCAAGGAGAAAACCATGAAAGTACGAAAGCCACAAGCCCAGCGGGTCGCCGGGTTGGCCCTGCTGTTTCTGGTAATCGGCCTGGCCATACTGGCGCCGTTATCGGCCGGCGCGGAAACTACAAAATCGAATGCCGTGCGGCCTACAAGCTGGATCGACGATCCGGACGAACCTGACAATCCAAACTGAGGACTTAGCCTTTTAAGCCAGAGCGCCCGCGCGCCAACAGCCTGGCCACGATGGTTTCCAGCTCGTCTGGCCGGAAGTTTCCTTTCTGGAGCAGGGCGTTAGCTTGTTCGCCTAGGCGTTGGCGCTCGGCGGCGGTCAATTCTTTGGCGGTCACCACCACTACCGGGGTGGCCGCCAAGGCTGGGTCGGCGCGCAGGGCGGCAAGCACCTCGAAGCCATTCATGTCTGGCATCATCAGATCCAGCACCACCACGTCCGGCCGCTGGGTGCGGATCTGCTCCAGACCGGTGCGGCCGTCACCAGCCTGGAGTATGGACAGTCGCGTCGGGCTCAGGATGCGCTTGATGATGTCCAGCGAGTCGGGATCGTCGTCGATAGCCAGTACCGTGCCGCCAGCCGGCGCGTATTTCTCGGCCAGCTCAATTAAGCTGAGGGCGTCGAAGGGTTTGGAAAGGTAGTCATCGGCGTCCAAATAGAGGGCACGCTGGTTCTCCTGGGTTATCGAGCAGATGATAACCGGGATGTCGCGCGTCTCGGGCGTGTCCTTGAGCGACTTGAGGACGCTCCAGCCGTCGGCGTTGGGCATCAACACGTCCAGGACGATGACGTCGGGCCGGAACTCACGCGTCTTTTGCAGCGACAGCCGGGAATCGGACAGCGTCAGCACCCGGTACTTGCCTTGCCGGAGCATGTGCACCATGAGGGCGCAGGACGAGCTGTCGTCGTCGATGACCAGCACGCAGGCGTCGGAAGGTTGGTCGGCGGTCGGCGCCGTATCGGTCCAGGTTTCGCGCTGGCCGGCTGCGCCTGGCTGGCCGGCTTGGCCCGGCCGAGCCTCGGCCAAGGGCAGCGTAAAACTGAAGGTCGAGCCTTCGCCTACCACGCTGCGCACGCTGATGCTGCCGCCGTGCATTTCCACGAAGTGCTTGGAAATGGCCAGGCCGAGGCCAGTGCCGGTGGTGCCATGGGCATTCTCGCCCTGGACAAACTCCGAGAAGATGGTCCGCTGCTCGGTGGCTGGGATTCCCTTGCCGGTATCGACGACCGAGACTTCCACCAAGCCAGCGGCGGAACCGTCGGCCAAGCCGATGGTGATAGAACCCTGCGGCGTGAACTTGACGGCGTTGGCCACCAGGTTGAGCAACACCTGGCGGATGCGTCCATGGTCGACATGGACCAGGCGGTCGACGGCATCGGGCGCTACGGCCAGGGTAAGCGGCTTGCCGGCCACCAAGGCTTGGGCGGTATGCAGCACCTCGTCGACGATGGCGCGCAGGCGCACGTCCTCCACCACCAGCTCCATGCGGCCCACCTCGATCTTGGCCAGGTCGAGGATGTCGTTAATCAAGCCTAACAAATGCCGACCGGCTTCCTCCACCCGGCCGATGATCTCGGCCTGGCCGCCAGAAAGCGCGCCCTCGGTGCCCTGGTTCAGGAGGTAGGCAAAGTTGATGATGGCGTTGAGGGGCGTGCGCAGCTCGTGCGACATCCTGGCCAGGAAGGTGGACTTCATGCGGTTGGCGTCCTCAGCCTCGGTGCGGGCTTGCTGGGCGGCCTCAAACAGGCGCACGTTCTGGATGGCCACGGCCACTTCGGTGCCGATGAGGGAAAAGAATTCGAAGTCCTGGTCGTCATAAAGCTCGTAGATCTCATAGCTCTGGATGGCCATGACGCCGACGATTTCGTTGCCGGCCAGCAGTGGCACGCCCATCCAGCTCTTGGCCGGTTCGCCGCGCTGGGCGATGCCCGAACTTGAATAAAAGGCGTGCTGCTGTTCATGGTTGCCGAAATGCACCGGCTGGCGCTGGCGCAGAATGTAGCCGGTGATACCCTTGTCGATATCGCGCCGGCTTGGCTCCAGGCGCGAACCATGATCTACCTGGATGGCGAACTCGTAGTCCGGGCTGCCTTCGACGAAGGTGACGATGTAGAAATTGGTAGTGTCGAACAGGCGGCTGATCTGAACCAGCACGGTCTCGAGCACCTCGGACTGCTTGTGCATGGTGGCCAAGGCGCGCCCGATTTCGGCCAGGCTGGCGAAGCGCTCGATGCGGCGGCTGGCGGCTTCGTAGGAGCGGGCGTTCTCGATGGCGATGACGCCCAGCCCGGCCAGGCCTTCCAGGTAATCGAGATCGGCCTCGACGAAGGCCGGCTCGTCGGCGTCGCGCCAGACGGCCATGATGCCGACGCTGCGGCCGCCAGACAAGAGAGGCACGGCCATCAGCTTGTCGTCTTCCTGCGATTCCGGCGTACCGGCGATCTCGATGCCGCGCTGGTCGTTCAAGGTATCGTTGATGATCTCGGCCACCCCGGTCTGGGCCACCGTGCCGAGGATACCGATGCCATACTCGATACGCTCGCCCAATAATTCGCCGGCGAAGGCGCCTTCGGCGGCTACTCCGTACATGACGTTCCGGCTCTTCTCGACCAGATACACGGCCGCCGTACTGCGGGTCAACGCCGAGCGGGCCCGCGCCACGATGCGGGCTAACACCTCGTTCTGGTCGCGCGATTCCAGCAAATCACGGGCGGTATCGAGGAAGCCGGCCATGTTATGCGAATCGATCTTGCGGTGCAGCCTTTTCACGAGCGCGTCCTCCCCGAATAACCTGGACAATTTCGGCCATTGTAGCATGGATTGCCGAAAAGCGGAATTTTTTTTGGCGCGGACTTGTCTGGGCCGGCCCCAAGCCCCCTCCCCGGCGAGGGCCGCCCTCAAGGCTCCTCTTGATCGTCGTTGGCCGGCTCGGGGATGTCTGGCTCGGCCACGGCTTGCAGGGCTTCGCTCAGCTCGGCGATGCTGTATGGCTTCCAGATATAGTGACGCAAGCCGAGTTCGGCCAGTTTGACCAGGGTTTCCTCTTTGATGTACCCGGAGGCGATGATGAAGCGGGCGCCGCTGTCCAGGGCCAGGATGGCCCGCAAGGCTTCCAGCCCGTCCATTACCGGCATCACGATATCCAAGAGCACGGCGTGCACCTTACCCAGATTGGCCTGGTAGAGGCGCACTGCCTCCTGCCCATCCACCGCCAGCAATACTTGGTAGCCCAGCTTTTCGAGCATCTTGCGGGCCGTCAGCCGAATGATTTCCTCGTCGTCGACCAGCAGCACCAAACCCGAGCCGGATTTGACCGAAACCGTGGCCGCCGCTACCGCATTGACCTCGCCGGCCGGCAGATAGACGCGGAAAGAGCTACCCTTGCCCAGTTGGCTATCAACCGTAACGGCGCCATGCAGTTCCTTGATCAAGCTGAACACCGCCGATAAGCCAAGGCCAGTACCTTGGCCAGGATCCTTGGTGGTGAAGAAAGGCTCGAAAATCCGGCCCACGCTTCCCGGATCGATGCCGCTGCCCGAGTCGCGCACCTCGATGCTGACATAAGCGCCCGGCTCGATACCATACGACGAAGAGCGGCAGAAGGCTTCATCTAGTTCCAGCGACATAGTCAGGAAGGAAAGGCTACCGCCGTCGGGCATGGCCTGCGCCGCGTTGATACCCATGTTAAGGAGGGCGTTGCCCAGCTGGGCCGGATCGCCGTGAATCCAAGGCTGGGTGGCCCGAAAACTAGTGCTAATGTCGATATTGCGATCCAGGCTGCGCTTCAGGATGGATACCGTGTCCTCGATAACGCCGTGGACGCTGAAATTAACGCGGGTGATTTCAGCTTTGCGGCTGAAGGCCAGCAGGCGCGAGGTCAGCGCCGCCGCCCGCTCGGTGGTCTTGAGTATCAGGTCGGCGTAGCCACGCACTTCGCCGCCCAGCGTGCTATCCAGACTGATAAGCTGGGTCGCCCCCATGATACCGGCCAGCATGTTGTTGAAGTCGTGGGCCACGCCGCCGACCAGGCGGCCTACCGACTCCATTTTCTGCGACTGCATCAGCAAGGCGTGCAGGTGGCTGCGCTCCTCTTCGAGGCGGACGCGCTCGGAAACGTCACGCACCACCGCCAAGACCTCGTTGACACCGAACAGCACGTAGCGGGCCTCAAACCATTGCGTCTGGCCGCCGCTTTCCATGCTGTAGGTAGTGTACTCGGCCTGGCGCGAGCCCAGAACGGCCTCCACCTTCTGCCTGGTCAACCTGGCCAACTCCGAGGGAAACACTTCGCTGGCCAGACGGCCGACCAACCCCATCGCGGGGCGCAGTAGCTCCTGGATCCGCCGCTGCGGATAGCAGTCGACGATACGGCAGTCCGGCGAAAAAACAAACATCAGGTCCGGGTTGGCATCCAGCAAGGCTCGGTTCTGTTCCAGGGCGTGTTGCAGATCGAGCTGGATCTGCTGGCTCTCGGAGATGTCACGCACGTTGGACAACACTCCGCGGATGGCCGGCTCGTGCAGCAGGTTGCGGGTCACGGCTTCTAGGTAGATCCAGCCCTTAGACTTGTGCTTGTGCCGGTAGCGCACCTTGGCCACCGCGCCTGGCCGGCGGCACAGATCCGCCCAGAGGGGGGCGAGAGTCACCAGGTCATCGGGATGAATCATTTCGAAGAACGGTACGGCCAGTTCGGCCAAGCTGTAACCGGTTATTTCCTCGGCCACCGGGCTGACGTAGCGCTGCCGGCCGTCGGCGTCGATGATGACGACGATGTCGCTGGAATTGCCGACCAGCAGGCGGAACTTGTCTTCGCTGGCCTGCAGGTCGGCGCCGCACTGGCGCAACGTTGCCCGCAGCCGGCGGTTCCTGGCCCAGACGGCTAGTATCAGAAGGACAAGGCTAGCCAGAACGGCCAGGGGCACCCAGGCAACCTGCCGGTCGCCACCGACCAACAGGCCGCTAGCGTGAAGACGGTAGGGAATAAAGCCGGCCACGGTCAACAGGCACCATACGCCCGGCAGACAAATTCGCTCTTTCAAACTCGACGCTCCAGGAATCGCTAACTTGGCTGATATTGAGGGGCTAATCCCGTTCCCTGCCAACTATAGCCACCCTGGCCGGCTTGTCAAGCATAACTGACTAGGCGCGCGAACCATCCGTGCTGGCTAACGGCCCGGTATGATGCTGCCTGACCATGGCGGCGTAAGCCGACCAGAACAAGGGCCAGGCGTCGGCCGGCAACAGGTCCACAGCGGCAGCCATATTGGCTTCCACCAAATCGGCCCAACCCGCGGTTCGCGGTCGCTCGATGAAGGCCTCGATGCGGAAAGCGACAAAGCGGCCGGCCGGAACGAAGCGGCCGTAGCGAGCCTGGCGCGTAAACACGGCCATGTTATAGTTTTGGCACAGGGAGGAATAGCGTTCGGTGAGCGCTGGCAGGTCAGCCAAATCGACTAGGACAGTGCGGTCGGCCAACCCGTCCCAGGCCGGCCCGGCAGCCGGCGCCGGCGTTTCAAGGGCCGCGATGGTACGCCAGGCTACCGCGCAATAGTCGTCGCCATAGCGTTCGGATAAGGATCGGCCCAGGGGTTTCCAGAAACCGGGCACTTCGCCGGCTACCGATTGCCATTCCTGGCGCTGCCGGCTAGGCCGGCGGCCGCTACCGTCCAGCCGGCGAGAGCCAGGCCGAGGCGGGCCGCTGCAGATGATCGGCGCTTGTGCCCGTGATGCATGGCCAGCTTGTGCGCCAGCATGTTATTTACCATTAACCGTCTGCTCGATCAGCCCGTCGTCCACGGTATAAGGCAGCGTGATGTGGCCCAGTTGGCGGTAGCGGCTGTTGTACTCGGCGCAAACTTCCATGGCGTGCGGGTTGCGCGCCCAGGCGCGGCGGGCCACGCCGCCCATCACGTCCCAGGGCATGGCCATGGCTAGGATGGTGTCCACCCGTTCCGAGCCGTCCAGCAGCATGCCGAAGCCGCCGTTGACGCTCTTGCCGATGCCGACGCCGCCGCCGTTGTGCAGGGCTATCAGGCTCATGCCGCGGGCCGCGTCGCCGGCGAAATTCTGCACCGCCATGTCGGCCATGACGTTGGAGCCGTCCTTGATGTTGGACGTCTCGCGGAAGGGGCTGTCGGTGCCGCCGCAGTCGTGGTGGTCACGGCCTAGCATGATCGGCCCGACAACGCCTGAGCGCACCATATCGTTGAACTTGAGGGCGATCTTGGTGCGGCCCATGGCGTCCTGGTAAAGAATGCGCGCCTTGGTGCCCACCACCAGGCGGTTCTTCTCGGCGTCGCGGATCCAGACCCAGTTGTCGCGGTCCTGGCCGCGGCGCGTCGGGTCGATGCAGTCCATCGCCGCCCGGTCAGTGCGGCGCAAATCCTCGTCCTTGCCGGACAGACAGACCCAGCGGAAGGGTCCGTAGCCATAGTCAAACAGCTCCGGCCCCAGGATATCCTCGACGTAGCTCGGGAAGATGAAGCCGTCCTTCTCGTCGACGCCGTTGCGCGAAACGTCCTTGGCGCCGGCGTCATAGACGGCCTTGAGGAAGGAGTTGCCGTAGTCGAAGAAGTAGGTTCCCTGGGCGTGTAATTTCTTGATAACTTCAAAGTGGCGTAGCAGGCCTTCGTCCACCAGCCTGGCGAATAGTAGCGGGTCGTCGCGCAGCAGGCGGGTGCGTTCCTCGAAGCTGATGCCGGCCGGGCAGTAGCCGCCCTCGTAGGCGGCGTGGCAGCTGGTCTGATCGGACAAAAGATCGATTTTGATGCCATGTACATCGGCATATTCCAGCAGGTCGACGACGTTGCCGCGAAAGGCGATGGCGATAGCCTCCCCGGCGGCCTGGGCCTGGGCGGCGTGGTCGAAGGCGCCGGCCGGCGTGGTTTCCACGCAGGACACCCAACCTTGGGTGTGCCGGGTTTCGACGCGGCTGGGGTCAACCTCGGCGATGATGCTGGCGGCGCCAGCAATGACGGCAGCCTTACCCTGGGCGCCGGACATGCCGCCCAGACCGGAAGAGACGAACAGCCGGCCTTTGAGGTCGCCGTCCTGGGGAATGCCCAGCTTGAGGCGGCCGGCGTTAAGCAGCGTGTTGAAGGTGCCGTGAACGATGCCCTGCGGCCCGATGTACATCCAGCCGCCGGCCGTCATCTGGCCGTAATTGGCCACGCCCAAGGCGGCGGCGTGGTTGAAGTCCTTGAGGTTGTCGAACATGCCGATCATCAGGCCGTTGGTGATGGCCACCCGCGGCGCCAGGCTGTGGCTCTTGAACAGCCCCAACGGATGGCCCGACTCGATGACCAGGGTGCTGTGGTGGTCGAGCTGCTGGAGGTATTCGCGGATCAGGCGGTACTGCAGCCAGTTTTGGCAGACCTGGCCGGTCTCGCCGTAAGTGACCAGCTCATAGGGATAGAGGGCGATGGCGAAGTCCAGGTTGTTGTCGATCATCACCTGGAAGGCGCGCCCCTCCAGGCAGCGGCCCTCGTAGTCCTCGATGGGCCGGCCGACGATGGATCCGGCCGGCCGGAAGCGATAGGCGTAGATGCGGCCATGTACGCGCAACTCGGCCAGGAATTCCGGCGCCAGTTGGGCATGGAATTGCTCGGGCAGGTAGCGCAGGGCGTTGCGCAGGGCCAGCTGTTCGTGCGCGGCCGTCAGCTTGGCCTCGCGGCGCGGGGCGCGGCGAATGCCGGCCTGAAAGATCGGAGCGGGAGGGAGCTGGTCAAAATCAAGCCGGATGGTCATGGCGCCGGCGCTTTCCTGATTGGTCATCGTGATCCTCCTTGAGTTATGCTTTACTTACTGTTCATCGCGGTTCAGGACGTCCTCGGCGGCGCGCAGGATGGCGCCGTCAGCCACCAGGCTGCGGGCGGCCTCGATATCCTGGTACATCAGGCGGTCCTTGTCGACCATGGTGACGGCCGAGCGCAGCACGCGGTAGGCGGCTAGGGTGGCCGGCGACAGGCTGTCCGCCTCGCCCAACAGGTCGATGGCCTGGCAGGCGGCTAAGAGCTCGAGGGCCACCACGCTGCGGGCGTTGTCGATGATCTCGCGCGCCTTGCGGGCGGCGATGGTGCCCATCGAGACGTGGTCTTCCTGGTTGGCGCTGGACGGGATGGAATCGACGCTGGCCGGGTGGGCCAGCACCTTGTTCTCGGAGACCAGGGCGGCGGCCGTGTACTGGACGATCATGAAGCCGGAATTAAGGCCGCCGTCGCGCACCAAAAAAGCCGGCAGCCCGTTGGACAGGGCCGGGTTCACCAGCCGCTCGATGCGGCGCTCCGAGACGCTGGCCAGCTCGGCGGCGGCTATGCCTAAGAAGTCCATGGCCAGAGCCACCGGCTGCCCGTGGAAATTGCCCCCGGAGATGATGTCGCCGCCGGACGGGTCGTCGGGGTTATCAAATATTAGCGGATTGTCGGTGACGGCGTTAACCTCGCGCGAGACCGCCCCGTAGACATAATCAATGGCGTCGCGGCTGGCGCCGTGGATCTGGGGTACGCAGCGCAGGGCATAGGCGTCTTGGACGCGTTCCTCGCCCTGCCGGGTGGTGGACAGCGAGCCGTCCAGCAGGGCGCGCAGGTTGGCGGCGCAGTCGATCTGGCCCGGTTGGCGGCGCACCTCGTGCAGGCGCGCGTCAAAGGCGTCGGTGATACCGTGCAGGGCCTGGATGGTCAGGCAGGCCGCCAGGTCGGCGGTGCGGGCCAGCTTCCAGGCGTCGAAGGCCGCCAGGCAGCCGATGGCCGTCATGCACTGGGTGCCGTTGATCAGCGACAGGCCTTCCTTGGCGGCCAGCTCCACCGGCTGGAGGCCGGCGCTGTCCAGAGCCTCGGCGGCTGGCAGGCGGCAGCCACGGAAAAAGACGTCGCCCATGCCGCATAAGGCGATGGCCATGTGCGACAGCGGCGCCAGGTCGCCGGAAGCGCCCAACGAGCCCTTTTCGGGGATGACCGGCACGATGTCGGCGTTGAGCATGTCGATCAGGGCCTGGATGGTCTCCAGTCGGGCGCCGGAGTGACCGACCGCCAGGGCGTTGGCGCGCAGGAACATCATGCCGCGCACCACTTCCAGCGGCAGCGGCTGGCCGACGCCCACGGCGTGGCTCATGATCAGATTCTTCTGCAGGAGGGCGTTGCTGTCCTCGTTGATGACCACGTCGCAGAATTTGCCGAAGCCGGTGGTGATGCCGTAGCGCACCAGCGAGTTCTCGACGCAGCGGTCGACCACCTCGCGGGCGGCCAGGATGCGTTCGGCCGCGGTCTCGTCCAGCCGCGCCTCGGCGCCGTAGCGGGCCACCAGTACGACATCCTTGATAGTGGCTTCCAGGCCGTCGATCAGCACGATATCCATGGTCCATACCTTTCAGGACCGGCCGGAAGCGGCCTAATCCGGGGTTGATTTCTCGTTCAGCGCGCCAGACCGCAGTGGCCGGCGCGACAGGCCAGATGGTAGCATAAAAGCGCCGCTAAAGCGAGTCCAAAAAACTGAAGTGACGTTTCAACTATTGACCAGGTGACCAGGCAGGCAGGCAGCCTCGGGCTCAGCCAGCCCCTGGCCCAACTGGCCGGCGCGATCCCGGCCTACAAGCCCAGAATCGAGAACACCGCCTGCCAGAAGGCGTCCTCGGCCAGCCGGTTTTCCAGGCGGGCCTTAATCAGCGACTTGAGCTGCGGATCGAAGCTGATCCAGTATTTATCCTGCCAGCGCGGCATCCAGTCCCACAGTTCCTTCTGGCGCGACGGCGGCATCAGGCCCAGCGAGTAGTCGGCAAAATCGCGCACCATCATCATGACCGCGTCCGGCGGCAGACCGGCGGTAACGTCGCCGCCGTCATAGTCCACCAGACCGGGTGGGCTTCCGTCCGCCGGCGCGCTGTTGGCACTGCCGGACTGCCCGAGTACCGCCGCCTCGGCTTGGCCGACGTAGTGGTCCAACAGGGCGGCTACTTCAAGGTCGCTGGCTTCCGGCGCCTGGCGGCGGATGATATCCTCCACGTACTTGCGCACCGTGCGGCGCAGGCTGTCCATGCTGCCTTCGATGCCCTGGTTGATGGAACCGGCCATGCGCTCGGCCATGGCCGCCGGGCTGAGGCCGCCCAGGCCCTCATAGCGGCCGGCGTCCTGGCGGCGACGCTCCAGAGCCTTAGCGACGACCTCCAGCTCGGCCACTGGGGCGCGGTTGAGGATGTAGTCGAGTACGGCCGGAAGATCGGCCGGCTTGACGGCCATCAAAGGCCGGCCAGACGGGTTGAGTAACTCATGCCAGCAGTCTACTACAGGCCGGGGGCTTGCTCAAGTTGCCGGCCTGGTCGGGCTGGTCAGACCCGAAGCGCGGCGCGGAAGCCTCGGGCGGCATAGTACGACGGCGCGCCATTATGATAGACGAAGACCGTGTCGTAGCGGCGGTCGCCGAAGATAGCGCCGCCGAGTTTACGGATGGCAGCTGGCGTCTCCAGCCAACTCGAGGTTTTTAAATCGAATTCGCCGAGTCGCTGCAGGTCGCGATACTGCTGTTCGGTTAAAAGCTCGACACCCATGGCGGTCGCCAGACTAAGGACACTGTTCTCCGGACGCGCCTCCTTGCGTGATTCCAGCGCCGCGCGGTCATAGCACAGGCTGCGCCGTCCAGCCGGGCTCTCGGCCGCGCAATCGACAAACAGGTACTCGCCCGCGTCCGCATCATACGCGATGACATCGGGCTCGCCGCCGCTGGCTTCCATTTCGGCCAGCGAGCGCAGCTTGGCCGGGTTGGCCACCAACTTGGCCTGCACGTCGGCCCACGCCAGACCCGGATGGCGTTTTTGATGCTTATCAAAGCGGCCTTTCAGGGTCTCCAGCAGTTCGTCAAATGGCTTTGCTTTCATGTGACTTGCTCCTTACAGCTCCATCCTGGCGAACCAGCTGGTCAGCCGATCCGCCTTAGCAGGGTGTTGAAAAACGCGGATGCGGCTTTTCAACACTTCAAAAGCCGGTACAATTACGCAGCATAGCGCAAGCTATGCGAGGAATTGTTAAGGTTGTTGAGAAAGCAACCGGCTTTTTCAACAACCTGTTAGGAGTCTGTCGGGCTTTGGAACGCGAAGAATGATTGTCAGGAAAAATTGAGAAACAAATCTGGAGAATCCAGAATCTCGGGAGATCTTTCACGCTTTTTGGCCGAGCTCAGCGCCTCACGGCGTAAAATCGGCTCGTCAATCGGGCCATACAGGAAGTATGACCCTCAATCCTCACCAATTTTCCACTCGTGGCTCGCTTTCGCTGGGCCAAAATCCAAAGCCCGACAGACTCCTAGCTTTCAATATACTACCGCCAGGCGGGCACGGCCAGTCGGGGGACAGCCCCCGCTGGCTTGACAGCGGCCGGCCTAGGCCGCCACTATGCTAGATGCCGGCCGGTGCCACGCGAGCTGCCGCCGCATCCAAACCAGGCGGGACGAGATGTCGCAATACATTATGGATTTACAGGTTGTACTGAGCCTCGCCTACCTGACCAACGCCTTGCTGTCGGTGCTGCTGGCCGGTTCCGGGTTGAACTTCAAGGGCGCCTGGTGGTGGGTGCTAGCCCAGAGCCTAATGGCGCTGGGAACCCTAGGCGATGCCCTGGCGCCACTGCTGCCGCCCTGGTTGCCGCTGATCGTGGCCAACACGGCCTACGCGGCAGCCAGTATCTTCTACATTCATTCGGTCTGGGTCTTCCGATTTCAAAAACCGTTCCCGCCCTGGCTCTACCTGATAAGCTTGCTGCAACTGGCCAGTTTTAGCTTCGGCTTCTTCCAGCCCTACCAGGCGCGGGCGCTATTATTCTCGGCCTGGATGAGCCTTGGTCCCTTGGCCACGGCCGGTTTGCTGCTTTGGAAGGTGGAACGCCGCTTCTGGCTGGCTAACAGTCTGACCGCCCTGCCCTTCTTGATTCTCGGCCTGGCCTCGGCCAGCCGGCTGGCGCTGCTCGCTTCCCTGGCGCTGCAGGGTGAGGTGCTGGTGACCAGCACCCAAAATGTCTGGTACACCGCCGGCGCCATCCTGTTGTCCACCATCATGCTGTTCGGGTATTTCATGATGAGCTCCATCCAGACCGTCCAGGTGCTCAATGTCAAAGACGGCCAGATCGAAGCCCGCAACCGCAAGCTGGTGGAGGCGGCCAAGGCCAAGGATCTGTTCTTCGCCATCATCGCCCACGACATCCGCGGACCGATTGGCGGGGCGGCCCGCTACGTGCGCAAGCATCTGTTCGGTCATGCCTCCGGCCTGGAAGCCAAGTCGGCCGAGATGGACACCCTGGCCTCGTCGCTGGAACGCACCAACGAATACCTGGAGAAGCTGCTGTGGTGGTCGCGCACCCAACTGCAAGACTGGGTGCCGGCCAAACTGGAGATAGCGCTCGATCACTGCCTGGACCACGCCGTCAGCTTGCTTAAAACCCGCATCGAGTTGAAACACCTGAGCGTCGAGCTACCCGGGTCACCTTGCTCCAAGGCTTGCGCCGACCCGGAATCGATTCAACTGATCCTGAACAACCTGCTGTCCAACGCGGTTAAATATAGCCCGCCCGGCCGGGTGGTGACGGTGGCGGCCGACCGTGATGGCGCTTTCTGCCGCGTCCAGATCCGCGACCAGGGCATCGGTATGAGCCAGGAAACCCTCGGCCGCCTGTTCCGCATCGAGGAGAAGATCAGCGTCCTGGGCACCGCCGCCGAGACGGGCAACGGGCTAGGGCTGATCCTGGCCAAAAGCCTAGCCGAGCGCAACGGCTGCCGCATCGAACTGGAAAGCGCGCTGGGGGTAGGAACCTGCGCCCGCTTGTGGTTGCCGCTGGCGGCTGATGCCTGAAAGCCGGCCGGCAAACCCACCTGGGCGTGCGTCGGCAACGCGCCCGCTGGAAAAAATCCGCGCTATGGTGTAGGCTTGCAGCATCCCTGTTGCCCGGGAGGCTTCCATGCCCATCAAGCGCGATTATGGCCTGAAACTGAACCGCAACGATCCGGCCGAACGCAGCCGCCTCATTTCCTACATCAACCTAAAGTTGGCCGGTATGGGCCTCCCGGTCTATTCCCAGGAGGGCACCGCCTTCCTGGACATCGCCCAGGAGCTGATTACCAACTACCGCGAGAAGACCCGTCTGCTGGCCGATTACCTGCCGCCGGCCGACGCCCGCATCCAGGCCTTCCTGGACGGCTATTGCTCCGACCTGGCCGAGGCTGACCGGGCCAAGCTGCCGTCGCACAGCCTGGTCCTGGACCGCTACGGCATGGCCCGCGAGCTGTCGCTGCCGCCCGACGCCCAGGAATACGTCTCGCCCACCCTGTCGTCGTACCGCGTCCGCAACGGCGTGCTACACAATCCGGCCAACGACCGCCGCACCACCGAGGGCGTCTTCCACGTCGCCGAGGGCGGGCTGCCGGTGCCGCCGGACAAGAAGGCGGTGCCCAAGCTGGCCTTCGCCCGCCTGCTCAAGGCGGCTTTCCAGCCGCCGGAAGACATGCTAGTGCTACCCTTCACCGCCCATGAGGCCGAAAGCGCCTGCACCTTCCTGTCGCTACTGCTGCGGCCGCTGGTCCGACCCGAGGTGCCCGGCCTGGCCCGCGAGCTGGCCATGGAGCTGCGCTTCTTCGCGCCGGCCTCGCTGGCCGCCAACCTGGATTTCGTGGAGAGCATCTTCGGCAATTCCGGCGACCCCTACATCGCCGAGAACGATGCCGCCCTGGATCCGCTGTACTGGACCGGGCATACCGGCTGCATCGTCCTGGCTACCCACCTCATCAACCTAACCAAAAAAGACCTGGGGCTGCCCAACATCAAGGACGCCACCGAGCGCCAGAAGCTGGACGGCATGTGCTGGAAAGCGGCGACCGAAAAGTACAACGACGGCAAGCCCTTTAAAATCTGCGCCCGCGACGAGCGCGGCGTCATCGTCACCGTCATCGCCGACAACTACTTCGGCTACTCCAAGAAAGAGGTCAAGACCCAGATATCCTACTCGTCCAACCTACTGGGCCTAGCCGAGGAGGAACACGCCGGCGGCGCCCTGGTCATGCCGAGCTTTAACCTGGGCACCCGCTTCATCCCGGACACCAACCTGCGCTCGCGCGGGCAGACCTTCGACCACGTCATCCGCCTCTTGGGCAACCGCATCAGCCTGCAGCCGGAGGGCTACGCCATCGACTGTACCTTCGACAAGGTTATCTACTTGCCGGAGGACGCGGTGCTGTCGCTGGTCGACCAGGCGGCCACCTGGAGGCATGAAGGACAACAGCAGTCGCTGCGCATCCTGCCGGACGAGGTCTACATCCATCCCACCGGCTTCCGCATCGTGCTGTCGCAGCACCCGCAAAGCGGCTCGTGGCGGCTGGTGGGCACTTCGGCCGACGGCATCCTCTGCCATAAACCCTGCACGGTGTCCGGCGGCGGCAAGTCCGAGATATCCAAATCGATCACCGACGCCATCACCACCAGCCCGCTGGTCACCGGCGACTTCAACGCCGACATGGCCCAGGTCAAGGCCGTCATCGAGCACCGCTACGGCGGCCGCTTCCAGAATCAGGCCGAGAACCACGGTGAGGCCAGCCGCTCCATCCTGAGCTCCAACCGCTCGCTGGGAAGCGTTATTAAATTATTATCACCTTCACCACTCAATACCGGCGAGTTCAACGCCTGGCTGAGTTCAATCCCGGAGCGGGTCAAGGCGCTGGTCTTCCTGGTCAAGCGCTTCTACCGGCCGGAATGGGGCGACGACTGGCAGAGCCATTTCGACACCGACGTGGTCAACGGCAGCCAGGGCAACGTCATCAAGTACGAGGGCCGGCCCATCCAGGCCTCCTACCTGCGCGTCGGCTTCACGCCCGAGGGAGCCAGATCGATCCACAAGCTACGCCAGGATTACATGCCGGCCGCCAAGATCCAGTGGGAGGACGACATTACGGCCAGCGTGGTAGTGCCCACCGCCCGCCTGACCGGCTTGCCCGAAGGAACGCACGGCCCCGGCATTAAGTTCGCCCGCAACTGCGAGGCGCGCTTCTTCCAGCGCCCCGACGACGCCATCCACCGCGGCTACGACAAGCAGGCCGAGGCCGACATGTCGCGCCTGGACAACTTCATCTCCAACTTCGAGCCGCTGTCGCGCAGCCGGGCCGGCCAGATGCTGGAGCGCACCGTCGAGCTGACCGAGTACACCCGGCCGATGCAGCAAATGATAATCGAGGCCGAGCGGGACAGCCACTTCCGCTGGTTCGTAGCCTCCAGCCACCCGCGCATGGTCGACGGCAAGCCGTCCAAGAACCCGCGCTACCTGCAGCTGGACCGCAACTACCAACTGCCCATGGACCGCTACCTGGCCGACGTCGGCGCCCGCCTCTACCGCATGATCCCAGCCGACCAGCCCATCCACCACCCGGTGGTGGCCCTACTGCCCGGCCGGCGCAACAATCCGCCGGACCGCGAAGCCGGCATCCGGCCGCTGGCGGTCTACAACCCGATCCACTTCCAGGAATTGCCCGAGCTGTTCATGGATTTCATCTGCTCGCTGACCGGCAAGAGCCCGTCCACCACCGGCGCCGGCTCGGAGGGAGCCCTTACCAAGGGACCGTTCAACGCCTTGGTGCCAACCACCGACCTCAACAACGCCCTCCTGGGCTACATCCTGTGCGGTTACGACGGCTTCACCAGCGCCGCCGGCTACATCGGCCACAAATACAAAGTGGACCACGACGTCTCGCTCTTGATGCCCGAGTTGTGGGCGCGTATGACGCCGGAGGAGCGCAGCGCCCGCTTCCTGATCGACAACGGCTACCTGGAGAAGGTCGAAGACTTCGAGTACCAGGGTACAACCATCCCGGCCAGCCGCCTGGGTTACCGCGTCACGCCGCTGTTTGCCGCCCACATGCTGGGCCGCCTATTCGACGCGCCGTCCTCGGTCTTCCCGAACGAGGTGCTCAAGCCGGAGCTGCAGAGCCTGGAAAACTTCGCCGACGGCATCCTGAACATCGCCGAGGCTCAGCGCAAGGCGGCTAGCCAGTATCTGGCGGACGGCTCGGTCAACGCCGCCATCCCGCCGCTCAAGGCTATCCTGCACATCATGGCCAAGGGCGATTACGAAGGCAAGACGCTGGACGACCCGGCGGTTCGCCAGCTCTTCGAGCTGGACTACGTGCTACGCTCGCCTTGGTACATCAGCCGCCTGGCTAGCTACGCCATCAGCGAGAAGCAGCGCCTGGAGCGCGGCAAGATGCACATGGAGCAATTCCTGGCCAACGCCAGCCATTACGCCGACCGCGAGCTGCAGCCCATCCGGCGCAACCTGCAGCAGGTCGAGGAATTGCTGTCCGAAGTCAATCGCCCGGACTACGCCGACAGCCTGATCGGCACCATCGGGAAGGACCCCTTGTTCCATGCTTGACCAAACCCGCCCCCTCAAGGCTACCCTGCTGGTGACCAACATCGGCGAGCTGGCCACCCCCAACGGGCAAGATGCCCGCTTCGGAGAGGCCAGCCAGCAACTGAGTATCATCCCCAACGCCGTCATCGCCGTCGATATCGAGCGCATCGTCTGGGCGGGACCGGCCGAGCAGCTGCCGCCGCTGGAAGGCCCGGCGCTGGAAGTAGTCGACGCCCGCGGCCAGGCCGTCATCCCCGGCTTCGTCGACTCGCACACCCACTTCGTCTTCGGCGGCTGGCGGGCCGACGAATTCCTGTGGCGCGCCATGGGCGTGCCGTACATGGAGATCCACGAACGCGGCGGCGGCATCGCCAACTCGGTGCGCGCCACCCGCGCAGCCGGCCGCGATGGCCTGCTGCCGGTCGGATTGAAGCGCCTCAACCGGATGCTGGAACTGGGCGTTACCACCGTCGAGGGCAAGTCCGGCTACGGGCTAGACTTGGAGACCGAACTCCTGCAGCTAGAGGTCATGAAACAGCTGGACGGGTTGCAGCCGGTGGACATCGTCGCCACCTTCATGGGCGCGCACTCCATCCCGGTCGAATACCAGGGACGGCCGGCCGCCTATATCGACTGGCTGATAGCCGTGGTGCTGCCGGCCGTCAAGAAGCAGGGCATCGCCGAATTCTGCGACATCTTCTGCGAGAAGGGCGTCTTCGAGCTGGCCGACAGCCGCCGCTACCTTCTTGCGGCCCGCGAGCTGGGCTTCGAGCTCAAGCTGCACGCCGACGAGATCGTCCGTCTCGGTGGCGCCGGCCTGGCCGCCGAACTGAAGGCCGCCAGCGCCGACCACCTGCTCAAGGCCGACCCGCTGGATCTGGCCGCCATGGCCGAGGCCGGCACGGTGGCCACCTGCCTGCCGCTGACGGCCTTCGTGCTGCGCGAGCCCTACGCCGACGCCCGGGCGATGCTCGACGCCGGCTGCGCGGTGGCCCTGGCCAGCGACTTTAACCCCGGCTCGTGCTACAGCCAGTCCATTCCGTTGGCCATCGCCCTGGCCGTGCTCTACATGCACATGTCCAGTGAAGAAGTCCTCACCGCCCTGACCCTGAACGGCGCGGCCGCCCTCAAGCTGGCCCACGACCGGGGCAGCCTGGAGGTGGGCAAGCTGGCCGACATCCTGATCCTGGACGCGCCGTCGTACAAGCACCTGGCTTACCACTCGGGCATGAACCTGGTGGAAACGGTCATCAAGCGCGGTAAAGTGGTCAGCCGGCTGGACTGAGCTGGCTGAGCCGCCGCTGCCGCTCGGCCTGTTCAATCAACCCGGTCAGGTAGCTGGCGCCCAGCGCCCGGTCGTAGAGGCCGTAGCCGGGCTTGCCGGTCTCGTCCCAGATCATGCGGCCGTGGTCGGGGCGCGCCGGGCCGTCGAAGCCGGAGTCCACCAGGGCGGCGACGATGGCCGCCATGTCCAGGCTGCCGCAACTGGAGGGATGGGCGCTTTCCTCAAAAGAGCGCGGGCCGGTCAGCTTGACATTGCGCAGGTGCATGAAGGCCAGGCGGTCGGAGAACTCGCGTATCAGGCCGACGATGTCGTTGTCCGGTGAGGCGCCCAGGCTGCCGGAGCACAGGCAGAGGCCGTTGGCACTTGACGGCACGGCCTTGAACAGGTCGCGCAGCGCTTTGGCGCCAGTCACGACGCGCGGCAGGCCAAAGACCGGCCAGGGCGGGTCATCAGGGTGTAAGGCCAGGCGCAATCCAAGCCGCTCAGCCTCCGGGCAGACGGCCTTAAGAAAATATACCAGATTGGCGAAGACCGCCTCTTGCCCGATGCCGCGGTAGGCTTCCAGCAGGCCGGCCAGTTCGGCCGGGGCATAGTTGGTCAGCCAGCCGGGCAGTTGACGGTCGCCAGCCAGCGGATCCAGCCGGGCTACGGCGGCGGCGTCGTAGGCCAGGCAGGTCGAGCCGTCCGGCAGTGGCTGCGCCAGGTGGCTGCGCGTCCAGTCGAAGACCGGCATAAAGTTGTAGGTGACCACTACCGGGCTGGATCGTCCCGCCCAGTCCGCTCCGTCCTGTTGGGGCGAGGCCGGGCCGAGGGCGGCGGCTACCGCCCGCAGGCTGTCCAGCCAAGTACCGATGTCCCGTTCCCGGCCAGGCGCGCCCAGCTTGACCGACTCCGGCACCGGGATCGACTCCACCACCCGCCAGGCCAAAGAGGCCGCCTCGGCCTGCGCGCGCAAAGTCTGCAGGCGCTCTAGCGGCCAGACCTGGCCGGGGGCAAGGTCGTAGAGGGCGGATACAACCGAACGCAATAGCGGAATCTGGCGGATATGGCGCAGCGGAACGGCGTCTTGCGGGCCGAACCAACGAAAGCTCATGTACATCGGCGTCTCCTGGCTTATTAACCAGCGCCCTAAAACGGCGCTGGTTAATTGTTATTTATTCTTCAGGCGGTCGATTTCGTCGCGCAGCAGGGCGGCCGCCTCGAACTCCAGGTTCTTGGCCTTCTCCAGCATCTCGGCCTCCAGGCGCTTGAGCAGGCCCTTGCGCTGCTCGGGCACCAGCAGATTGTAGGACGACTTGATGGTCTCCAGATCCAGGGTGGCCACTTGGACTTCCTCTTCCTTGTGGCGCTGCAGGATGTCCTGCACGGCCTTCTTGATGGTGATGGGCGTGATGCCGTGGGCGGCGTTGTAGGCCAGCTGGGCCGCGCGCCGGCGCGCGGTTTCGCCGATGGCCTGCCTCATGGCGTCCGACTCGCGGTCGGCGTACATCACCACGCTGCCGGCGGCGTTGCGGGCCGCCCGGCCGATGATCTGGATCAGGCTGGTGGCCGAGCGCAGGAAGCCGACCTTGTCGGCGTCGAGGATGCCGATGAACGACACCTCGGGCAGGTCGATGCCCTCGCGTAACAAATTAATACCAACCAGGACGTCATATTCGCCCATACGCAACTGCTTGAGTATCTCGACGCGCTCGATGGTCTCCACCTCACTGTGGATGTAGCGCACCTTGAGCCCCAGGCCGGTCAGGTACTCGGTCAGCTCCTCGGCCATGCGCTTGGTCAGGGTCAGGATCAGGCTGCGTTCGCCGCGACTGTTGCGCAACTTAATCTCGCTGTAGATGTCTTCCATCTGGCCCTCGCTGGGACGCATGATGATCTCGGGGTCGACCAGGCCGGTCGGCCGGATCAGCTGCTCCACCGGCGGCCCGGAGCGCTCCAGCTCCAGCTCGCGCGGGGTGGCCGAGACATACAGCACCTTGCCCACCAGCTTGTCAAACTCGTCGATCATCAGCGGCCGGTTGTCCATGGCCGAGGGCAGGCGGAAGCCATAGTCCACCAGGTTCTGCTTGCGCACCCGATCCCCGGCGTACATGGCGCCGATCTGCGACAGGGTAACGTGGCTCTCGTCGATGATGGTCAGAAAGTCCGGCGGGAAGTAGTCGAGCAGCACCGACGGCCGCTCGCCGCGCTTACGGCCGGACAGGGGGCCGGAGTAATTCTCGATGCCGGGGCAGTAGCCCATCTCCTCCAAGAGCTCGAGGTCGTACTCGACGCGGGTCTGCAGACGCTGGGCCTCGACCAGGCGGTTGGCGGCGTTCATCGCCTCCAGTCGCTCGGTCAGTTCGGCGCGGATGCCGGCCAGGGCCGACTGCACCATCCGCTCCGGCATGACGAACTGCTTGGCCGGGTAGATGACGGCCGCGTCCAGCTCCTCAAGGAAGTCGCCGGTTAGTGGATCGAAGCGGCGGATGCGCTGCACGGCGTCGAAGTCGAACTCGATGCGGTAGGCTTCCTTGGCGTAGGCCGGAAAGACGTCCAGGGCCTCGCCGCGCACCCGGAAGCGGCCGCGCTCCAGCACCATGTCGTTGCGCTCGTACTGCAGGCTGATCAGCTCGCGCTTCAGCTTTTCCGGGTCAAACTCCTGCCCTACCGCTAGCGTAACGTTCATCTCGCGGTAGATTTCCGGCGTGGCCAGGCCGTAGATGCACGACACCGTGGCGATGATGATGACGTCGCGCCGCTCCATCAGGCTGCGCGTGGCCGACAGGCGCATGCGCTCGATCTCCTGGTTGATGCTGGCGTCCTTCTCGATATAGAGGTCGCGCGTCGGCACGTAGGCCTCTGGCTGGTAGTAATCATAATATGACACGAAATATTCCACGGCGTTGTCGGGGAAGAAATCCTTGAACTCGCGGAACAGCTGGGCCGACAGCGTCTTGTTGTGGCTAATGACCAGGGTGGGCATCTGGACGGCCTCGATCAGCTTGGCCATGGTGAAGGTTTTGCCCGAACCGGTGACGCCGCGCAGCGTCTGGCAGCGCTTGCCGCCGACAAAGGCCTTGGTCAGCGCGGCGATGGCCTCCGGCTGGTCGCCGGCCGGCTCGAAGGGGGAAACCACTTTGAATTCGCGCATCGTGCATCCTTCCAGCCATTATTATGGCTCAGCCGCTAGTGCGGCCTACCCGTTATCCGATCAGGCGCGCCGCGGCGGCCGCCAACAAGTCGATGCCGCAGCCGATGTCGGCCAGGGGCACCGAGCCGTAGCTGAGCCTGAGGTGGCCGTCGGGCCGGTCGGCCGTCTCGTGGCGGAAGCGGGCCTCCGGCGCCACCAGCACGCCTTGTACCGCCAGTTCCGCCGCCAGCCGGCTGGCCGTCAGCCGCCCGGTGGCTGCCGCCGGCAGCCCCAGCCACAGGTTGATGCCCCCCGCCGGCACGACATACGGCCAGTCGGACAGGCCGGCGCTGCCGAGGGCCGCCAGGCAGGTATCGCGCGCCTGCCGGTACCAGGTCCGGGCCGCCGCCAGATGGGCGTCGTAAGCCGGACCGGCCAGGAAGCGTTCCAGCAGGCGCTGCATTAAGCCATTAGAGAACAAGTCGACGCTCTGCTTGGCGGCGCTCAACCGCTCCTGCAGGGCTAACGGCGCCAGCAGGCAGGCGATGCGCAGGCCGGGCATCAGCGATTTGGAAAAGCTCTTGATATGAAAAACCCGGTCATGCACGTCGTAGTGCTTCAGTGGCCGATAACCGGCATCATCATACAGAAAATCGGAAAAAAGATCATCCTCGATGACGTAGAAGCCAAAGCGCCCGGCCAGCTCGGCCAGTTGCCGCTTCTTGGCCTCTGACCAGCACAGGCCGGTCGGGTTCTGCAGCACCGGGTTGGCGTATACCAGACGCAGCGGCCGACTGGCGGCCAGCCGCTCCAGGGCGTCCAGATCCAGGCCGTCGGCCTCAAGCGGCACGGCCTCCACCCTGGCGCCGGTGGCCACGAATACGTCGCGGGCGCCACGGTAGCCGGGCGACTCCACCAAGGCCAGGTCGCCGCGGCGCAGGATAACGCGGGCCACCAGGTCGATGCCCTGCTGGGCGCCGGAGACGATGTGGACAGTATCGGGGTGCGGCGGCTGTGGCAGCTGACGCGACAACCGGCCGGCGATGGCCGCGCGCAGCGGCTCGTAACCGTTGGCGGTCTGGTACTCGAAGGCCTGGCCGCCATCGCGATCGACCGCCTCCACCAGGTAGCGTTTGACGTCCTCGAGCGGGAAAAGATGGCGCGGCGGCGCGTTGGCCGAAAAGTCGATACGGCCGCTGGTACTGCCCGCCTCGGGCTGGCCGGGCTGGCCGAGCGGTTCGGCTGGCAGGCCGGACGCAGCCGCGCTGGCGCTGATGTAGGCGCCGGAACCCGGACGCGCCTCCACCAAGCCTTCCTTGGCCAGGATATTGTAAGCCGAGACGATGGTGGCGGGGTTGACGCCCAGGGCGTCGGACAACCGACGGACCGACTCCAGCCGGTCGCCGGGACGCAGCTGGCCGTCAGACAGCGCCGCGCGCAGGCTATCGGCCACCTGCACGTACAGCGGCGTGTCGATATCTTTGTATAACTGGATGAACAAGCGTTCGGCCATGCGTACGGGCGCTATAAACCGGGCGTCAATTGCGCTTGACCAGAGTTTCGGCTCGGTCGGCCAGGACCAACTCGACCGTCACGCGGCGGCCGCCCCGATAATACTCGACGCGCACCCGGTCGCCCGGCTTGTTGTCCTCGAGGGCGGCGTACAGGTCGGCCACGCTGGCCACGGCCAGGCCGTCGATGGAGACGATGACGTCGCCGCCGATGTTGAAGCGGCTCTGGTAATAGCGCACCATGGTGGAGCCGCCTTGGATGCCGGCCCGATCAGCGTTGCCGCTGCGGCTGGCGCTGGAAACCAAGAGGCCTTGGCTGACCGGCAAGGGCTGCCCCTGGGCCTGCATGTACTCCACCAGGGCGGGGAAGATCTGCACGAACTCGGCTTCGATCCAGCCGCGGCGCACCCGGCCAAACTCGATCAGCTCGGGGACGACGCGCCGGGCGGTGTCGACCGGGACGGCGAAGCCGACGCCGACCGATCCGCCGGTGGTGGAGTAGATGACGGTGTTGATGCCGATCATCTCGCCGCGGGCGTTAAGCAGCGGGCCGCCGGAGTTGCCGGGGTTGATCGACGCGTCGGTCTGGATCATGTCGCGCAGCACGATATTTTCTTCACTCTGGATGGGCCGTCCCAGGCTGGATACCACGCCGGTGGTCAGGGTACGCTCCAGGCCGAAGGGGTTGCCGATGGCTAGCACCTTCTGGCCGACGCGCAGGCCGCCGCTCTGGCCGAAGGGAATGACCGTCAGGCGCGTTCCGGCCGGCGGATTGAACTTGATGATGGCCAGGTCATTCTCGACATCGGAGCCGATAACCTGCCCCTCGTAACGGTTGCCGTCGGCCAGGCTGACATAGACCTTGACGGCGTTGGCGATGACATGGTTGTTGGTGAGGACATAGCCGCGGGCGTCGATGATCGAGCCGGAACCGGAACCGCCCTCGCGCGGGATGGGCTCCAGGAACCAGTTGAGGGCCACCACCTCGGTGGTGACGTTGACGACGCCGGTGTTGAGTCGTTCGTAGACGTCGATGTTCTCGCGCTCGCTGGCCGAAAAGCCGCTGACCGGACTGTCGACATTCAGGGCCAAGCCGTTTGCGCCTTCCGGGGCGTAGGCCGGGGCGGGGTCAGTCTCGGCGCCGGCGCTGGCGGCTGGACCGTCCAGCTGGAAGGCGTCATTGCTGCCGGCGACGTTGCCGGAGCTTGGGTCCGCCACCTGATTGGCACGGGTCAGGCCGGTGGGCAATAAACCGAAACCGATAGCCAGCAACAAGCCGGCGATAATGGAACAAAGGGCCACGATAGCCACCTGGGCGCGTGAATAGAGCCGCATATTTCTACCTCCAGACACAAAACTCCATGATAGGCCGCCGGTAACGCCTGATTCGGCGGCTTCCGGCAGGTTTCAATATAATAGCTGGGAATCAAAAAGCCAAGTGCCGACTTGACAGGCTTGGTAGGGTGGTCAGGCGCTACCTCCCGGGGCGGACAGCGGCAGGCTGACGCGTAGTAGGCTGCCCCGGCCGGCCGGGTTGGCCTCGGCCGTCAGGCTGCCGCCGTGCAGGCGCACCAGCTCGCGGCTGATGGCCAGTCCCAGGCCCGAGCCGCCGGAGCGGCGGTTGCGCGAACTATCCAGGCGATAGAAGCGCTCGAAGATGCGCTCGCGTTCCTCCGGCGCTATGCCGACGCCGTCGTCGACGCAGAGCACGTCCAGCCGGTCGCCGGCCGGCGCCACTGCGGCGCGCAGCTCGATGCGGCCGCCCTCGGCGCAGGCTATCAGGGCGTTGGCCAGCAGATTGTTGAAGACCTGGGCCAGGCGCGCTCGGTCGGCCCTCAGGATGGGTAGGCCGTAGTCAGGCAGTACCAGGCTCAGCTCGAGCCGCCGGTCGGTGGCCTGCGGCCGGAAATCCTCGACCAAGCCGGCCAGCAATTCGCCGATAGCCAGCGGCGCCAATTCCAAGCGCAGGCGGCCGCCCTCCACCGCCGACAGTTCCTGGAGGTCGTGGATCAGGTGCCCCATCAAGAGCACGTTACCGTGCAGGGCCGCCAGGTGCTCGCGGCTGACCGGGTAGACACCGTCCAGCATCAGTTCCAGGCGGGTTTGCATCAGCCCGACCGGCGTGCGCAATTCGTGGGCGGCGTCGACCACCAGCCGCCGCTTGCCGGCGTCGGCCTCGGCCAGGGATCGGGTCATGCCGTTAAAGCCGGCGCTCAGCGCGCCCAGCTCATCACTCCGGTCGGTGGGCAGGCGGACCGCCAGGTTGCCGGCCGCTACCTGGGCAGCGGCCGCCGCCAAGGCCCGCAACGGCGACATGATATTCAGAAACAGGATGGAGCCAAGAGCCAAGGCGACCAACAGGCCAAGGGCGGCGGCCAGCACCGTGGAGCGGCCGACCTGGCGCAGGAATTCGGCCTGCCAGGGCCCGAGCATCGGGTCCAGCATCGAGCCGACGAAGATGTAAGCCTGCACCTGGCCGCCGGAGCGTACCGGCCAGCCTCGTTGTGGCCGCAGCTGCGACAGGGTCAGCGCCGCCGGTCCTTCCATAGTGTGAAAGAGGACGACGCCCGCCGCGTCGGCGATAGCCAAGTGGGTGAAGGCCGGCTGGCCGCGCGGCGGTACGGCCGCGCCCGGTATCCGGCCCGGGCCCATCATACCGGCGCGGTGCTCCGGCCAATTGCGCATGAACATAACGCCGCGCGGCACGGCGCCGATCAAGCGGCTGAATTCCTGGATAGTGCCGCCCTGGTCGATAAAGCGTTCGGCCGCGCCGGCCAACTCGGCGGCCTGGGCCCCGTCGGCCCGAGCCAGCATGGTACGCATGCCGCTGGCCAGGGACAGCCTGACCAGGACAACCGTCAACAGCGAACTGACCAGAACCACCGCCGCCAACGAGGCAACCAGCTTGAGCCACAACCAGGAGCGGCCCGGCCGCAAGACTTCACTCATGACGGCCTCCGGTATCGGCCGCCATCACCGGCAGTTCGGCGAACTTGTAGCCGGCGTTGCGCATGGTCAGTATATAGCGGGGGTTGGCCGGGTCCGGCTCGACGGCCTTGCGGATGTTTTTGATGTGGGCGTCGATAGTGCGCTCGTAGGCCTCGCTGTTAAGGCCCTCGGCCACAGCGTCCAACAAGTCGGCGCGGCTGAAGACGCGGCCAGGCTGGCGAATCAGGCGGGCGACGATTTCAAACTGCACCGCCGTCAGCGGGCAAGCGGCGCCGGACCTGGTAAGTTGGCGCTTGCCATAATCGAGGATAAACTCGCCATGGACCAGCGGCGCTGGCCCGGCGCTTTGGGCGGCGGCGGAATGCATTGCCACGCGGCGAAAGATGGCCCGGATGCGGGCGGCCAGCTCGCGCACGCTGAACGGCTTGACCATATAGTCGTCGGCGCCCAGCTCCAGGCCGATCAGCTTGTCCGCCTCCTCGGCGCGGGCCGTCAGCATGATAATCGGCACGGTTGACTGGCGGCGCACTTGGCGAGCCACCTCAAAGCCGTCCATGCCCGGCAGCATGATGTCGAGCAGCACCAGGTCCGGCGGCTCGGCGGCGAAGGACTTGAGGGCGGCCAAACCATCGGCTGACCCGCGCGCCGCGTAGCCAATGGCCGTCAGGTAGTCCATAATCATGCCCCGCAGGCTGTTTTCGTCCTCCACCACCAGAATCGACTGTGCCATAGTACCCTCACTATAAGAAACTAGGAGTCTGTCGGACTTTGGATTTTGGCCCAGCGAAAGCGAGCCACGAGTGGAAAATTGGTGAGGATTGAGGGTCATATTTCCTGTATGGCCCGATTGACGAGTCGATTTTACGCCGTGGGGCGCTGAGATCGGCCAAAAAGCGTGAAAAAAACCCCGAGATTCTGGATGCTTCAGATTTGTTTCCCATTTTTTTCCTGACACTCATTCTTCGCGTTCCAAAGCCCGACAGACTCCTAGCAGGGTGTTGAAAAACGCGGATGCGGCTTTTCAACACTTCAAAAGCCGGTACAATTACGCAGCATAGCGCAAGCTATGCGAGGAATTGTTAAGGTTGTTGAGAAAGCAACCGGCTTTTTCAACAACCTGCTAGGCGCGGCTGTCACCCACCAGGGTCGACGGCCGCGCCTGACAGCTAGGCTGGCGGACGAGCCACCAACTAGCTGTTTACTCGCCTGAGCCGCAGTAGGGGCAGGTGCCAGTACCGGGCTGCGGGCGCCAGCCGCCCATGCCGCCCTGGGCAGGCATGCCTTGGCCGGGCTGCATCATGCCGCCACGACTGCCGCGGCCACCCCGGCCGCCCATCATGCCCGGCCCACCGGCGAACACGTAGACGGTGCCGTCGATGGTCGCCTTGGTAACATGGAGCAGGCGGTAGGCGCCGGCCGGTGCATCAGTCGGCGTGGGCAACAGGAAGCCCTCGACCGAGACGGTCTGCCCCTGGGAAAGAGTCAGGTCCGCCATGTTCCGCAGCGGCAGCATAATGGCGTACTCGACGCCGTCGACGCGCAGCACTAACGGCTTGCCGATATCTTGGTGCAGAGTGCCGGTCAGGGTTACCGACTCAAGGGCCACCGGCGCGTCGCCGGGCGCCTGGCCGGGAACGACCGCCTTGTCGCCGGCCGCGAAAAGTAGGCCAAGCGGCAACAGCACCAGACTGACCACGATAAGCAGATTGCGTTTCATATAAACCTCCGGTTCGGAATTTCCGCGACGGTATGGTCCGGGCCAGTCAGCTTGGGCGGCGTCGCCGCCCCAACCAGTCTGCCGTGCTCCTTCCGTCACGCCCATGAATCTACGCCCCGGATGTGAACGCTGCGTGAACGGCAGCCATTGTTGGCGTGATTCGAGTGTTTGTTTATAATCACGGAAGCAGGCCCAAGGCGCGCTTTGGCCGCCGGCCGCAATCAGGTCGCCTGGCTGGCCAGCAGCGGCCGATCCGAAAGGCTTGCGTCGCCAACAATGCCAGCGTTGCCGGCATTACTAGGGTCGCCATAGACGCAAACCCTATTCTTGCCGGTTTTTTTTGCCCGATACAGGGCTTGGTCGGCCAGTTCAATCAAGGTCTCGAATTTATGCTCGCGATCCGGCTTGATACCGGCTAGGCCGACGCTAATGGTGACCACCCGCCCGGTTGAGCCGGCGGCGTGCTCCAGGGCCAGGCTTTGCACAGCCAGGCGCATCCGCTCCGCCAGTTGGGCGGCGGCCGCTTCGCTGGCATCGGGCAGGATGCAGACGAATTCCTCGCCGCCCCAGCGCGCCACCAGGTCGTGCGAACGCTTCGGCACCTGCCGGATGGCGCTGGCCACGGCCTTGAGGCAGTCGTCGCCGGCGATATGGCCATAACGGTCGTTGTATTGCTTGAAGTCGTCGATGTCGATGAACAGAATAGCCAGCCAGGTACTGTAGCGGACAGCCCGGAACCACTCGGCGCTGAGCGCTTCCATAAAGCGGCGGCGGTTGGCCAGCGCCGTCAGGCTGTCCATCATCGACTGGTTGCGCAACTCGTCGCGCAAGGCCTTGTACTGCAGGTGGTTGCGGATGCGGGCCTTGAGGATGACGTGGTTGATCGGCTTGGATACAAAATCGACCGCCCCCATCTCGATGGCGGCCACCTCATTTTGCGCCTCGTCTAGGGCGGTGATGAAAATGACCGGAATGTCCCGGGCGCAAGGCAGAGCGGCCAGGCGGCGAAACACCTCGTAGCCGTCCATTCCCGGCATCAGCACATCGAGCAGGATCAGGTCGGGACTCAATTCGGTCTGGATCAGGCGCAAGGCTTCAGCGCCGGAAGCGGCCTGGCTGATGACATAATCGTTATTGAGGTGACCGGCCAGAATTGCGAGATTGTCGGGTGAATCGTCGACCAGCAAGAGCGTTTGCAGCGGTTTGCCGGGGCGGGAATCAATCATACCTGCCATCCTTCACCCCAGCATAGCACCGACCGGGCCGAAAAACAATGGCCGGATTCAGGCGCCGCCAAGCTTGACCAAGAGCGCCGGCCTGTGGCAGGCTGGCGGTACAGGCTCCAACGGACCGCGCCAGGTGTAGCTTACCAGGCGCTCGGCAGCCCGCGCTTGTCCACCACCCCCGAAAGAGGTAACAATGAAAGAATCCCGCGCGGCCACTCCCCGCAAGATGCTGGTAATCAGCCCGGCCGCGTTTATCTCCAGCCTGGCCATCGGCACCGTCAACCTGGGCCTGTTGTTCATCATCAAGGATCTCTACGGCGCTTCCGCCAGCCAGATCGGCTGGCTAGGCGCCCTGTGGTCGATCGCCTATTTCGTCGGCTGCTTCGTATTCAAGAAGCTCACCGCCCGCCTGACGCCACGTCTGTCCATGGGCCTGATGCAAGCTGGCAGCGCCCTCATCTTGACCGGCTTCCTGCTCCGACCAGGGCTATGGCAAGCCTTCGCCGCCATCATCGCCTACGGTTTCATCACCGCCTTCTTCTGGCCGCCGCTGATGGGCTGGCTGTCGCGCGGCGCCGAAACCACCGCCCTGTCGCGCGCCACCAGCCAGTTCAACCTGTCCTGGAGCCTGGGCAGCGTGGCCAGCCCCTGGCTGGCCGGCCTCCTGGCCGAGCGGGGCAAGTTCCTGCCGGTGGCGGCGGCCATCGTCTTTTTTGCCGGCAACGCCCTGTACATCCTGGTGTCGCGCCTCTTCATCAAGGACGACGAAGAACAGCTCGGGCGCGGCCCGGCGGCGCGCGCCGGCCAGATTGACCGCTCGACGCCGCTGCGTTTCCCGGCCTGGCTGGGCATCGTGCTGACCTACATGGTGGTGGGGGTCAGCCTGAACGTCTTCCCGGTGTTTGCCCGCGATGTCCTCAAGATGAGCGAGTCGGCCACCGGCTTCGTGCTAACCCTGCGCGCCTTAACCACCATGATTACCTTCGGCCTCCTCGGCCGCTACCACTTCTGGCAATTCCGCCGTCGCTTGCTGCCGTTTATCTCCATCCTGATGGCTGGCCTACTCCTGGCGCTGGTCTTCGTCAGCTCGTCGCTCAGCTACATGATCGGCTTTGGCCTGTTTGGCGTACTGATGGCGGTGACCTACAACAACTCGCTGTTCTACGCCACCTCCGGCGCCCTGGACCGCGACAAGCGGGTCAACGCCCACGAAACCTTGTTAACCTTCGGTAGCGTTACCGGCTCGGTCTCCGGCGGCGTCCTGTACCAGGGACTGTCGCTGCCGGTAGTATTCATCATGCTGGCCAGTCTGCTCGGCCTAGGCGCGGTGGCGCAAATGGCTATGCTGCGCCGTTCCGGCCGGACCAACGCCGGTCCGCCGGTAACCTGAGGCCAGCGCCGGCCGCCGCTATCAGCTGCCTTGTTTCACGAAGGCATCGCGGAAGCCGGACGAGCGGAACTGCATCAGGACCAGACCGCTCTCATCGCGGTTAAAGGGACCGGCGTACAGGCGATACATGGCGTTACCGCGCACCATAATCGGCTCGATGATGTACACGTAATTTTGCATCAGGCCGGCTGCCGCCGAACGGGCGGCGACCTCGGTGCCGTACGAGGCCAGTTGGATATAGAAGCGACCAGGCAACAGCGTCTGGGCATTCACCGCAGTGACGCTGGTCGGAACCGTGCTGACCGGCGGGGCCGTCACCAGCGGCCTGGTTGGTGCAGTGGTCACCGGCGGTTGCGGGTTAGTCGGCTGCAGGCTAACGACGGGTGGCGTGGTCAGCGGCGCAGTAGTCACCGGCGCCGTAGTTTGAGGCGTGGTTTGCGCCGGCTGCGGGGCGATTATCAGCGGCGCGATGGCCACTGGCGCGGTCTGCATCTGGGCGTCGGCCAGGCTGGCCCGAGCCGGGGTTTCCTGACCGGATAAGCCAGGCAAGGTTGCCACTTCCGGCCTTTCTTCCGGCCGGGCAGCGGCATCCGCCAACTCCACCCTGGTTTCCAGGGCCTCGAAATACGGTGTCTCGCGGCCGATAGCCGTGGGGGCCTCTTCCTCTTCAATAATGCCGTCTACCAGGTCTACCGCCGGCATGGCCGGAACCGGCTGCTCGAGGCGGCTCAAGTATAGTGTCGGCAACTCTTCCGGCCTCAATTCAGGCTGATCCAGCATCAGGCTGGCCAGTCCGTCCGACCCGGCCACCGGCGGCCGCAAGCCGGACATATCCGCCAGGCTGGGAGCATAAACGGCCGGCTCAGCCAAATCCATGCCGGGCAGTAGCTCGGCCATGCCAGGTCCGCGCTCAAAGGCTTCGGCCCGCTCAAAGGTCGGGTCTAGCGGCTCAGCCAGGGCCAGCGCCAATTGCTGGCTACGGGCTTGCGCCAGCCGGGCATAGGTAGCGGCCACTTGTTCGGCCGGTTCGTCCAGGCTGATGGTCGGTACGCTGGTATTGGCGCGGCCACTGCGCAGGTAAGCCTCGGCCAGTTGTTCTATCGGGTCGACCAGGTCGGCGGCGGTGGCATCCTGGGGTGAGCGCAAGCCACGCTCGATAGCCAGGGCAGCCTCGCGATTCTGCATCACCGGGTCGGTCAGGCGGATGCCCGACGGAACCTGGCCGGAAGCCGCGCTCAAGCCGCGCTCGTAGGCCGTGGCGCCTTCGCGGGCCTGCAAATTCGGGTCGGCCAGGCTAACGCCGGGAATCTGACCCGGCGTGGCGGCCAAGCGACTGTCGGAGCTGCCAACTGACTGCGGCGCAGGATCAACCAGTCCGGGGTTGACCTGGCCGGGTTGAGCCGTCAGACCGCGGTCATAGGCGATAGCGCCTTGACGGGCTTGCATAACCGGATTGGCCAGGGCAGCCTGCACCGCGGCCTCGACCGCCCGGCGGTTCGGGTTTTCAAATATTTCTGGCGTAATGGCCGGCGCCTCGAAGCGGCGCGGCTGGCGTTCCGGCGCCAAGACCAGCGCTTGCTCGTCCGGTGTCGGCAGGCTGCGAACCAAAACTTCCGGTGTTTCTGGTGTCTCCGGCGCGGTAACCACGGTAGGCGGAAGGGTTTCCGGGATGGGCGGCGCGGTAACCGGGGCGGGAAGCGGCGTGGTAACCGGAGTCGTCTGGACTGTGGCCGGGGCCACGGCCGGAGCGCTTGGCTCGGGCAAGGCCGTGATGATGAGGGTCCGCACCGGGCGGGGTTTGCCGGAGCCTTCGGCCGTGCCGGCTGAAGCCAGGCTGATCGGCGGCGTGACGGGCGTAAGCACTGGGCTGACAGGAGTCGACGGCGTCGTTGTAGGACGGGCCACCACCGCTGGGCTCAGCGGATCCGGCGTCTGGACTCGAACTGCGGCGCGCGCCGCAGCCGCCGGGCCTGGTGTCAGCACACTGCTGACTTCCGGCCGCTCGACTGGCGCAATGGCGACCGGCGGGGTGATAGCTGGTTCTGGAGTAGTCACGGGGGTAGTCACCGGCGTGGTAGTCACCGGCGTGGTCGGGCTGACCGCTGGCGTGGTCGGGCTGACCGCTGGCGTGGTCACCGCCACGTCGACGGTCGCGACCGGTTCCGGGAACAGGTAGCCAAGGCGCTGTAGCTCGGCCTCGGCCAGCTGCCGGGGATTGAAATCAGGGTCCGCGCTGCGCGAGCTAGCCGGGGCGCTACTCTGGACCGCGCTGGCTGGCAGGTTAGCGCGCACCCGCACCAGCGCACCAGAGCGGATGCCGAGGGCGCGGGCGGCGTCGGCCGACAGCTTCATGAACACGCCAGGGGTATCGAGGTTGCGGGTGACAATCACCGTGGTCTTCTGGCTATTCTCCAGATTCACCACCTCAACCAAGGTGTTGCGGGCGAAGGAATTACAGGCTGCGTAGTTGCCGCTTTCCGGGAAGTCGCCATAGTTGCCGATAGTGGCGCTGCCCTCCCAGGTGGAGGCAAACAGCAGGGTTGAGCACACCAGAATCAAGGCGCCAATTCCCAGAATCCGTCCAATCAGTCGTCTCATAGTCGTCCTCCGCTCATAAATCCAATCCGGCCAAACCGGCCAGAATCAAAGTAGCTCCAGAATCAGTGCAGGCTTTTTCGATGGCGGCCTCGTTTTGGCCGATAGCCGCCACGGCTTCTAGGCGGCCTTCGCGCAGGATTTCACGCGAGTTGACCGCCATGATGCGGTATTCCAGACCTGGCGCCTGCAGCACGGCGGCTGGTTCATACGACGCATAAAAGATGACCAGGTAGTCCACGTAACCAGCCAGGGTATAATAATCCGGCACGACGTCCAGCCAGTCCTGGCGGCTGCCCAGTACCGGCCGCAGATTGGTGCCAATATAGCCGGCCTGGAACAAGCCATCCAACGCGCCACCCAGGATGGCTTCCGACAGCACCAGACTGCGCGCCGAATCGATCGCCTCGTCCTGCACCAGGATAACCCCGATAGTTTGGGCTGAGATCTGGACGCTCATTGCCAGGACCAGTGCCAGGCTCAGGGCCAAAAAATGCTTCATGCGCTTTTCTCCACCTCTATTTGTCCCTTTGTGTATCGGCAGGTGACAAGACCCTGTTAACAGGTTGTTTGTGGTGGCCTATGGCTTTTTACCAACACCACCGCCAGGTTATTGCTGACATCCGGGCCCCTTTCGTGCTATTCTCGCGCCATAACGGTTGGCGCCGACCGGCGCGCATCCAGGCTGGAGGTCGTAACCAATGCATTACTTCGCCGTCCAGGTCTGGACCGGCCATGAGCAAGACTATATTCGGCAACTGGAGCGCGATCAGGGCTTCGCCGAAAACTTCCATATATATCTGCCGACCCGTAAACTCAATCTGCGCAAGCTCGGCAAGCTCAAAGCGGTTGAACAGCCGGTTTTCCCCGGCTACGTTTTCCTGGAAGCGCCCGACGCCGTCCTGGACCGCAACCTGCGTTGGCAGCTACGCACCTGCAACCACTTCATTCGCCTGCTGCCCGCCACCAACCAACCTCGCCCCCTGGTCGATAAAGACCGCCTCCTATTGTCGCACTTTATCTCCCTGCATCGTCCAGCCGATACTTCAAAGGTATACTTTGACGAGAACGACCGCATCGTGGTAGTCGAAGGCGCCCTTAAGGGCCTGGAAGGCTGCATCGTCAAGGTCAACCGCCGCAAGGGTCGGGTCAAGGTACTGCTGGATATGTGCGGCAGCGCCTTCAGCCTGGACCTGGGTTTTGAGACCATCGAGCGCGCTGACAAGTCCAGCGCCGACAAGGGGAGCGCGGAGCAGCATGAAAGCACGTAAAGGCAAGAACGTCTACATTATCGGCGCCGGCCTGGCCGGCCTAGGCATAGCCAGCGAACTAGCCGAAAAGCCGACGCTGGGTAAGGTCCAAGCCCTGCTGGACGACGACCCGGCCAAGATCGGCGGCAGTTTTGCAGGTATCCCAATCATCGGGCCGGTCGCCGCCGCCCTCAAAGGCCTCACCGTCCAGCCGCAAGACCGGGTCATTATCGCCGTTCCCTCGGCCAGTCAGGCCGTCCTGCAGACCCTGCATCAGCTGGTCAAGGCGACTGGTTTTGCCTCGGTGCACATCGTGCCGGCGGTAGCCCAGATCATCGAGGGCGACGTCCACCTGGCCCAGACGCGCAGCATCGACCCGCTGGACATCCTCGGCCGCCCGCCGGCCGCCATCGGCCTTAAGGACAGCATGGACTGGCTGCGCGGCAAGCGGGTGCTCATCTCCGGCGCCGGCGGCTCGATCGGCTCGGAACTGGCCCGCCAAATGCTGGAGGCCGACGTCGAGCGCCTCTACCTCCTGGGCCACGGCGAAAACTCCATCTACCAGATCGACCGCGAACTGCGCCGGCTGCAGGCCGACGGCGTCGGCTCGCTCTGCGCCATCGTGCCGCTGATCGGCGACCTCAAAGACCGCGCCTGGCTGCATTTCGTCATGCCGCGCCTGCGGGTCGACGCCGTCTTCCACGCCGCCGCCTACAAGCACGTGCCGCTGATGGAAGCCAACCCGGTGGCCGTCGTCGAGAACAACGTCTTCGGTACCCGCAACCTCTTGGACGCCAGCCTGGCCAGCCGGGTCAGCCGCTTCATCCTGATCAGTACCGACAAGGCCGTCCAGCCGCTGTGCAGCTACGGCGCCAGCAAGTATCTGTCCGAGCGGCTGGTGTTGGCCAGCCAGAGCCGAGCCAAGGCCCAGGACCCCGACAGCCGCTATTGCTTCGTGCGCTTCGGCAACGTCCTGGGCTCGCGCGGCTCCATCCTGCCGCTCTTCAGCCAGCAGATCGAGGCCGGCGGCCCGCTGACGGTGACCCATCCGGATACCAGCCGCTTTTTCATGACCATCCCGGAGGCCTGCTCGCTAGTGCTCAAGGCCGGCAGCCTGGCCGACCAGGCGCCGGCCTTCCTCCTGGACATGGGCCAACCAGTCCTGATCCGCGAACTGGCCGAACAGTTGATCCGTTTCTATGGCCTGGAACCGCATAAGGATATCGCCATCCAGTACATTGGCCTCAGGCCTGGCGAGCGCCTGCACGAGAGCCTGTCCAGCCCGGACGAAAGCTTGAGCGCCGGCAGCGACCGCCGCATCCAGTTGCTACACTGCCCACCGGCTGGCTTTAGCCTCGACGAAGTGCTGGTACAGCTGACTCCGGTCTGCTTCCACCAGCCCGACCGGCCGGAAGCCTACCGCAATCGCCGGCTTTTGCGCCAGATCCTGCGCCGGTACATCCCCAGCCTGGAGGAGAACCACGATGAAAGCGAATACTGACCTCGCCAGCCTCGAGCCGATCCCCTTTGCCCGGCCGGACATCGGCCCGGAGGAAGAAGCCGCCGTCCTGCGCATCATGCGCTCCGGCTGGCTGACTACCGGCGCCGAGACCTTGGCCTTCGAGCAGGCCTTCGCCGCCTTTGTCGGCAGCCCACACGCCCTGGCCGTCAACTCGGCCACCAGCGGCCTGCACCTGGCGCTGGAAGCCCTGGGCATCGGCCCCGGCGACACCGTTATCACCAGTCCCTACACCTTCACCTCCAGCGCCGCCGTCATCCTGCACCAGCGGGCGGAAGTCGTCTTCTGCGACACCGCCCCCGGCTCGGCCAACCTGGACCCCCTCGCCCTGGAACAGGTGCTGGCCAAGACCCGCAACGTCCGCGCCATCATCGCGGTGCACGTCGGCGGCCTACCTTGCGACATGGACGCTATCCTGGCCTTGGCGGCCAACTACGGCTGCGCCGTGATCGAGGACGCCGCCCACGCCTTCCCGGTGCGCTCCGGGTCCGCCGGAGCTCGCGACGGCGCAGCCGGAGCTCACGACGGCGCAGCCTGGGCCGGCACGCGCGGCACCATCGGCGTCTACTCCTTCTACGCCACTAAGACCATCACCACCGGCGACGGCGGCATGGTAGTCACGGCCGACCCTAAGCTGGCCGCCCGCATGGCCTTGATGCGCATGCACGGCATCGACCGCACGGTCTGGAGCCGCTATACCGACACCAAGGCCAGCTGGCAGTACAACGTCACCGAGGCCGGCTTCAAGTACAACCTGCCCGACATCCTGTCGGCCATCGGCAAGGTCCAGTTGGGCCGGGCTCTCGGCTTTGTCGCCGAGCGCCAGGCCATCGCCGCCCTGTACAATCAGCGCTTCGCCGGCCTGCCCGGCCTATCCCTGCCACCGGGGGCGGAGTTTGCCGGCAGCGCAGCCGGCCCGGACATCCGCCATGCCTGGCACCTCTATGCCCTGCGCGTCGGCGATGGGCAGAGCGACCAGCCGCGCAACCGACTGGGCGGGTACTTGCAAGCCGCCGGTATCGGCGTCTCGGTCCACTTCATACCGTTGCACTTGATGCCCTTCTACGCCGTGCGCTATCAGCTGACGCCGGAGGACTTCCCGAACGCCTTGCGCACCTACCGGCAAAGCCTCAGCCTGCCCATCTGGCAGGGCATGGGCCTGGAACGGGCCAGCCGGGTGGCCGACGCCGTCGTTGCTGGGACCAATGGATAAGCGCGGCCGCAGCGCGGAAACCGGACTACCCATCCTCTCCAATTTCCGGGCCGCCGACCTGCTGTACGTCGTCACCCTGCGTTCCCCGGTAGCCCGCGGCCGCATCAAGTCAATTCACATACCGCACCTGCCGCGCGGTTACCGCAGCATCACCGCCGACGACATCCCCGGCGAGCCCTACCTCGAAGTCTTCGGCGCCCGCCTACCGGTACTGGCCTCCAACCAGGTAGCCTACCAGGGCGAGCCGATCGCCCTCCTGGTCGGTCCCGACCCGGCCCGATTGCGCGAGGCGCTCGAGCTGACGCACATCACCGTCGAAGCCGAGGTACCTGACTTCAACTTCAACCAGTTCAACTCGGAACGCATCGCCGCCCGCGACAGCCGCCAGTACGGCGACGTCGAATTGGCCTTCTCGATCGCCCAACAGGTGGTGGAAGGCGATTACCGCGCCGCGCCGCTGTACCACGCCGCCCAGGAAGCCCAGGGCGCCGCCGCCTGGTTCGATTACGACAAGCTGATGGTGCGCACCGGCTGCCAATGGCCCCATCTGGTACACCGCCAACTGGCGGCCGTGCTCAAGGTCAAGGACGTTGAAGTCGTCGTCGAGGCGGCCGATCCGGGCACCCACCTGGACAGCCGGCTCTGGTACCCTGCCCTGGTGGCCTGCCATGCCGCCCTGGCCGCCGTGCTCTGCGGCCGGCCGGCCTTATTGGTCTTGAGCCCGGAAGAAGATTTCCTGTACACCACGCTGCGCTCGCCGGTCTTCTGTTCCTACCGCGCGGCGCTCGATAAGAACGGCAACTTCAGCGCCTTGGACGCCCGGGTCATCATCAATACCGGCGCCTATGGCGTGCTGGCCGACGAACTTTCGCGCCAGGCCATCAGCGCCGTAGCCGGCGCCTACGCGGTTCCCAACCTGCGCGTCCAAACCTTCGCGGTGCGCAGCAACCTGCCGGCCATGGGCCCCCTGGCCGGTATGGCCATACCGCAAGTGCTCTTCGCCATGGAACGCCTGGCCAACGACTGCGCCCGCCAATGCGAACTCGACCCGGTGCGCTTCCGCGCCGCCAATCTGCTCAAGCGCGGCGTCGACGGCCCCCAAGGCAAACGCAAAAAAAATATACCCTTTAGCCAACTCTGCGAGGCCGTCTGCCAGGCCAGCGACTTCTACCGCAAACATGCCTCCTTCGAGTTGGTCCGCAAGCGCCATAGCGACCCGGGCAGCAATCCCGGCCGCGGCATCGGCCTGGCCCTGAGCTGGCAGCCGCCGGCCGGCCTCAGCGCGCCGGCCAACGTTTACAGCGCCGCCGTCGAAGTGGAACTGACCAAGGAACTAAAAATCATCATCCGCGCCGGCCTGGTGCCCGGCACCGGCGGCACCGTCGCCATCTGGAAGGCGCTGGCCGCCGAGATCATCGGCCAATCGCCCGACACGGTGCGCATCGAGCCGGTAACGACGGCCGACCTGCCGGACTCCGGGCCGTCCACCCTGTCGGCCGGCATCACGCTAATTCCGCAGCTCATCGAGTCGGCCTGCCATACCATCCGATCGCGCCGCTTCCGCGAGGCCCTGCCAATCAAAGTGAAAAAAAGCTTACGCAACCGGCCGCGCGAGGCTGTCGGGCCTGGCGACGGCTGCGCCTGGGGCGTAGCCGCGGTGGAACTTGACCTGGACCGCTATACCGGCCAACCAGTCATCCAAGGAATCTGGCTGGCCATCAACGCCGGGCATATTCTGGACGAAGGCAAAGCCCGCCGCAGCCTGGCGGCCAGCACCGCGCTGGCCTTGAGCCAGGTGCTCAGCGAGCGCATCCAGTTTGAAAACGGCCAGGTCGGGGCGAATGCCTGGCAACAATACCGGCTAGCCAGGTTCATGGAAATTCCGCCCATCCATATCAGCTTCTGCGGCAACGAGCCCGGCTCCCCGGCCGCCGGCCTGGGTGACCTGCCCTTCAGCCTGGTCGCCCCGGCCCTGACCAACGCCCTCAGCCAAGCCCGCGACACCGCCTGGCTGGCCGATTTCGCCGGCGACATCCCGCACGGAGGCGACCGGTGAACATCCAATTCATCCTCAACGGCGACGACATCCAGATGACCGTGGACCCGGCCGACCGGCTGGCCGACCTGCTCAAACGCAAGAGCCTGGCCGATTCGGTGCACGTCAATTGCGGCCTGGGCAGCTGCGGCCGCTGCATGGTCATCTGCAACGGCCGGCCGGCCAACGCCTGCATGATACCGGCCTTCCAGCTGCGCAACGCCGAGATCATCACCTACGAAGGCTTGGTGCAGACCCCGGAATTCCTGCTGATCGAGAAGGCCTGCGCCCAACACGGGCTGGAGCTCTGCCAGTTCTGCAAACCGTCCGTCTACCTGCTGCTGGCGGTGCTGCTGGAACAGCACAACCGGCCGAGCGGCGACGATATCCGGCAACTGCTCTCGGCCGTCAATTGCCGCTGCAGCGCGTCGGAAGATATCTTTACCGTCGCCGCCGCCGTTTACCACCTGAAGGAAGGGAGATTCAATGGCCATGCGGGTAAATGAAGTCGCCTCCCCCAAAACCCTGGCCGAGGCTGTCGCCTTCCTGCGCCGCCATCCGCAAGCCTTGCCCTGCGGCGGCTGTACCAGGCTTTTGCCCGACCCGGCCTTCGCCCAGAAAAACCTGTCACTGCTCAGCCTGGGCTGGATCAAGGAACTGCAGGCCATCAACCGCACCGACCGCTACATCGACCTCGGCAGTTGCGTCAGCCTGAATGGCGTGCTAGCCTTGCCCAACATCCCGGCCCTCGATCCGCTCAAGAAAGCCCTGCTGACCATCGGCAGCGCCAGCATCCGCAACCGCGCCACCCTGGGCGGCAACATCTGCGGCCGCGACAGCTTCGGCAGCGCCTTTCCGGCGCTAAGCGCCATGGAGGCCACCGTCGAACTGCGCAGCGCCGCCGGCACCCAGTGGCTCAGCATCCACGACCTGGTGGGCCAGGACAACCTGCCGGCCATCCCGGCTGGCAGCTTCCTGGACCGGGTGCGCGTCCCGCTGCGCGACTGGGAACACAACTGCATCGTCCGCAAAGGCCCTGGACTGCTTCCCGGTGATACCAATATCACGCTGACCATCGTGGCCAATATCGAAAAGGACGCCATCTCCGAAATCCACATCGTGCTGACCGGCCGCCAGCTGGTGCGCAACCGGGCGCTTGAGATGAGGCTGACCGGCAAGAAGCTGCCGCTGCCGGCCAAGGAATCCGAGAACTGCCACCACGATTTCCTGGAAAGCGCGGTGGAGGCCGGGTTACCCGCCGGCCAGGCCATCGCCGTGGCCGACAGCGTACGCGCCTTCCTGGTCGACCTGTCCGGCGGCGCGTCATGAAGGGGCGCCTTTACCTGGTGCCGGTGCCCATCGGCAGCGGCCTGCCGGACGTTGAGCTGTCGGCCGGCGTCCTGGCCGTCATCCGCTCGGTACGCGACTTCGTGGTGGAAAACGAGCGCACCGCCCGAAGGCTCTTGTCACGTACTCTGGACGCCGAGGCCATGGCCGCCGTCAGCCTGGCCGAACTGAACGAGCACACGCCGCCGGAAGACCTTGAACCGCTCCTGGAACCGCTGCTGGCCGGCCGCGACTGCGCCATCCTGTCGGAAGCCGGCAGCCCCTGCATCGCCGACCCGGGCGCCGGCCTGGTCCAGTTGGCGCACCGCGCCGACATTACCGTCTGCCCGCTGCCGGGGCCAGTCTCGCTGATGCTGGCCCTGATGGCCTCGGGCCTGGGCGGCCAGCACTTCAGCTTCGCCGGCTACCTACCGGTGGAGGAAAGCGCCCGCCGCCAAGCCCTGCAGGACATGGAGAAGCACTCCGCCCAGACCGGCTGCACCTGGCTGTTCATCGAGACGCCCTACCGCAATGACGCCATGATCAGAACGGCCTTGGCCAGCCTGCGCAACGGCACCCAGTTCTGCGTGGCGGCCGGCCTGCAGAGCGCCGAGCAGCGCATCGTCAGCCAATCCATCGCCCGCTGGCAGCGACAGCCCTACCTGCCCGGCAAGGTGCCGGCCGTCTTCGTACTGTCGGCCGGCGACGGCAGTACCGCCGGCCCGGACAAAGCGGCTGGCGGCGGCAGCTTCCGGCCAACCGACCGCCCGTCAAGCGCCCCCGGCAGCCAGCGGCCAAGCCGCCCAGTCCGGCCGGACAGCCAGGCCAAACGCCCAGCGCCGCGGGGGCAGCACCCCCCAAAACGGCCAGCCAAGCCAAAAAAGCGCGGCTCGTAAGCGGCGGGAAGGCAACAGCCCTTGACTAATCGCCGAAATGGGCTAGATTGAGAAGATATGGCAGCACTCACCCCCAAAGATTTCTACGAGCAATATCAAAATGAGGAAATCAGCGTCAGCCCGTTCACCTCGGTCAAAATGGGGCTACTGCCGGGTCAAACCAGCCTGCGGATAGACACCTATACCATCGCCTGCGTGCCCTATCGCCTGGCCATGAGCAATGCCAAATACCTGGCGTCGTTCTCGCGCGAGGAAATGGCCTTCTTCCAGCGCTACATGAAGGGCTTGATCGGCGTCACCCAGCATATCCAACCAGCCAACTCGCTGCAGCCGATCAAGATATTCGCCCGCTGCACCATGCAAAACCTGATGCCGATGCCGGGTCGCGAGACGGTGGGCATCATCAGCGTGGAGTGGAAGCCTTGCCCGCCAGACCTTATTGCCATGATTGGCGACTACCTGATGCTACTAGAGCGCCTGAAGCAGGAATATGGAAACACCGAGTACCAGCCGGTTCCCATTAACGGCCCCAACACCCAGCTGCTGGGCTACAACAATTTCGCCGAATTGACCATTGATAAGGCTAAACACCGGGTGGCGGTATTCCTGCTCGGCACCAACCGGCTCGATTTCCTGATCCCCCTCAACGGACCGCCCCTGGACAACGGCCAAGCCGTCATGGTCAAGCTCTATTTCAAGAGTTTCCAGTTCATGGCGCGCGGCAAGGTGGCCGAAGTTCTAAAACTACCGAACGGTGCCCAAAAAATCCGGGCCGAGCTCGATTTCTGCGTCGAGCTGGTCGATATCCTCGAGCGCTTCCGTTTCGCCGCCCATTTCGACGTTAAACCGGATGGCGACCCGGCCTGAACACGGACAACGCCGCATTGCCAAAAGCCGGCGACAGGTTTACAATGCCGGTATGCAGGACAAGACCATCGTCAATACCAGCAAAATCGGCCAACGCCTCGACGCCATCGTCAAGCACGAGCAAGTTTCCTACCTGATGTTCAACAACGCCAAGGTGCCGTTGGTGGCCGTCATCAATATCGGCCGGGCCGCCGACAGCGACGTCGTCATCGACGGCATGCTGGCCAGCCGCCACCACGCCGTCATCCAAAAAATCAAAGACGCCTATTTCCTCAAGGACATGGGTAGCACCAACGGCACCCTGCTGAACGGCGAACGCATCCCGCCGGACCTGTACGTCAAGCTGTCGCGCGGCGACACCATCACCATCGGCAAAACCAGCCTGGTCATGCAATAACAGGTTGTTGAAAAAGCCGGTTGCTTTCTCAACAACCTTAACAATTCCTCACATACCTTGCGGTATGTTGCGTAATTGTGACTGTTTTGGAAATGTTGAAAAGCCGCATTCGCGTTTTTCAACACCCTAATAGCCGGGCGACCAGGCCGACCAAACGGTCAGCGGCGGCCCGCCTGGTCGACTAGTCGGCTCAGTCGGCCTCGCCGGCCTCGTCATCGCCAGACGCGGCTCCAGCCACCAGCGCCGGGTCGAGCTGTCCGGCCTTGGCCTTGAAGGCCTGGGCAAAGCTCATCTTGGGCACCAGGCAGGCTGCCTTGGCCGGCACCAACACCTCTTCGCCGGTCTGCGGATTCTTCATCACCCGGGCCTTGCGGGCGGCCTGCGGCTTGAGCGACAGGCTGCCCAGCCGTCCCAGATTAACCTTCTCGCCCAATAACAGGCCACTTTCCACGGTGGCCAGGTAGTCGTCCAGCACCGCCCGGGTCTGCACCTGGGTCAGGCCGTTCTTTTTTGCCAGGTACGAGACTATCGATTTTAGTGTAAACTGATCCAGGCCGGTGTCCATGGCCAGGCTGATGCCGCGGTTCAACTTGACGAAGGCGTTGGTCAGAAAGATCGTCGCCTCGCGGATACGCTGCTCCTGGTCGACGTCTGGCGTGCCCGGCGGGCAGGCGGCGATGCGATAAATCAGCGACGAATGTTTAAGGGTTGAGCCGCTGAAACCGGCCACGGCGTCCTGGCGCAACGGGCCGACCAGGCTGACCGCCGAACTCTGCACCAAATCCGGCACGTCGGAGCGGAACTTGACCGAGGCGTATTCTAGCCAGCGGCCGGCGGTCTGCACTGTGCCCAGGCTGATCAGCGAGCCGGAATAGGTCAACACGATGGCGCCGCGGTAGTCATCGGCCGACAATTCCTCGATCATGGCCATGCCCAGATTGTGGATCTGGCCGCAGAACATCTGGTATTTGTCTTCCCACACGCGGGCAAAGCGCGCTCTCGCCTCGTCCAGAGGCAAGCCGGCCAGACCCGAGGCCGGAATCAAGGCATCAATCTGAGTCCGGATCACCTCCGGCAATTCCGCGAAACACTGGGCACTTTCCTTACTGCTCATACGCATCCTTCCATGATACAAGGCTCGATTCCAGCAAAGTATAACACTTGACAGCCACGGTCGCCAATTTATGCCGACCGCTTGGCGCTTTATTTTGCAATTGCCGGCTATTTGAGCTACAATAAGACAGCGATACGCTACTAGGGAGGTACTTCATGGAAACATTCAACAGCCTATCCGAGCCGATCCGCAATCATATCCGTCAGATCAGCAAAACCTCCGGCTTGCCGGCGGGCAACGACAGCCTAGAAGCCCTGGCCAAGGCCTGGCTGGAAAAAAGCAACGCCTTTGCGTCGATCATCGCCCAAGGTCCGCTCGACGAGGTCAGCTTTTTCGGCAAGGACGAGCAGCGCGGCGCCCTGGCCCTAACCTGGTCGGGCTCGCTGCTGACCATCGGGCCGCTCCAGAACGGCAAGCGCCGCTGCGAATACCAGTCGATTGGCTTGCGCACCGACGTGCCGGCCTCGGCCGTTCATGAAGGCTCCGAACTGGCCGCTGACATCGAAAGCGACGCCGCCGTCGAATTCAAGCTTGGCCCCATCCAGCAAAGTTCGCCGGTTTACAAGATCGCGGCCACCCGCCTGCAGTTGCCGCCGGCCGAAGAGGCCGAGCTGCTCACCAAAATGAACCAGACTATCGTTGCCGAGTTCGTCGAAGTCAACAAGACGATCATTGGTTAAGCCTTTGGAGACGACCCGGCGACTGCGCGAGATTTTCAGGCGACCGGCCACGGCCGGCTCCGCCGCCTGGTCGACCCTACTCGACGGGCTGGTTAGTTGCCTGGAGGGGGAAGCCCCATCCCGGCGTCCGGCCGACCGCCACGCTCTGGCCGGGGGCCTGTTGCGCCTGGAGCCGTCGCTGCCCACCCTGATCATCCCGGATCTGCACGCCCGAATGGATTTCTTCGCCAGCATCTTCGAATACCGCATGACGCCAGAGCAGACCGTAGCCGAGGCTTTGACCGAAGGTAGCATCAATATCCTCTGCCTGGGCGACGGCTTCCACGCCGAAAAGCGGGCCTACGTCCGCTGGCAAACCGCCTTCCAGGAATTCGTCGGCGGCTTCCGGCAGCACCGGGCCATGGACGAGGAGATGCGCGAAAGCCTCGGCCTGATGGAAATGGTCGGCACCGCCAAACTGGCTTGGCCGGAGCGCTTCCACTTCCTGAAGGGCAACCACGAGAATATCCTCAATGAAACCGGAGGTGGCAACTTCGCCTTCCGTAAATTCGCCTACGAAGGCGACATGGTAAGGGATTGGGTCAGCCACTTTTATGGCGAGGACTTCCTGCAGCGCTACGCCCACTTCGAGAAGAGCCTGCCGCTCTTCGCCATCGGCGGCCGCTTCCTGGCCTCGCACGCCGAGCCAGCCGCCTTCTACCCGGCCGAGGACATCGTCAATTTCCGCGACCACCCCGAGCTGGTCAGCGGCCTGATCTGGACCGATAACGACGCCGCCGCGCCCGGCAGCGTGGCAGCCATGCTGGCAGCCCACCTGCCGAACCAGGTTGATGCCGTCTACTTCGGCGGCCACCGCACTATCAGCGGCCGCTACCGGCTGCGGGCCGAAGGGCGCTTCGTCCAGATCCACAACCCGGACCGCTTCAACGCCGCCTGGGCCATGCCCGACCGGCCCTTCGACCCGGCCGGCGACGTTGGCGAGATCGCCGACGCCAGCGGCACGTTCTGAGAGCCGGGGGCTAGTGCCCGCCCCGATGCAAGCAACCTGGAGGAATTAAATATGGCCGAATTACCGGAAATGATTGGCAAGTACAAAATCGACTCGCTGGTGGCCAAGGGCGGCATGGGCGCCGTCTACAAGGCCATCCATCCCAGCCTGCGCCGCTGGGTGATCCTCAAGAAACTGACCATCCGCGGCAACGCGGCTATCATCGAACGCTTCAAGCGCGAGGCGCGCATCTTGATGGATTTCAAACACAACAACATCGTCCACTTCTTCGATTATTTTAAGGAAGGCAACGCGCACTACATCGTGCTGGAATACATCGACGGCATGTCGCTGGACGGGCTCATCAAGAAACGCCGCTTCCTGTCCAGCCACCTGGCCCTGACCATCCTCCTGGACGCCTGCAAAGCCCTTAAGTTCGCCCACGACAACGGCGTTATCCACCGCGACATCAAGCCGGCCAACATTCTGATGTCCAAGAAAGGCGACATCAAGCTGGCCGACTTCGGCATCGCCGCCAGCGAGGACGAGACCGATGACGGCCTGACCAAGGAAGGCATGACCCTGGGCACGCCTTCGTACATGCCGCCGGAACAGTTCGAGAACACCCGCAATGTCGACAAGCGGGCCGACATCTACGCCATGGGCGTGATGCTCTACGAAATGGTTACCGGCAAGCGGCCCTACCCCGGCAGCTTCGCGGCCGACACCATCCGCCTCATCCAGAAGGGCCGCTACACTCCGGCGCGCAAGCTTAACCCGGAGATTGCCCCGCTGGCGTCCAGGCTCATCAAGAAAATGCTACAGCCTAACCCGGCGCGGCGCTTCCAGGACATGGGCGCCGTCATCCGCCTCATCGAACGCTGGCTAAAAAACTATAACCGCGAGGCTATCAAGGCCACCCTGGTGGACTGCATCAATACCGACCTTAAGGACGAGCCGGCCTTCCGGCCTCGGCTACGCAAGCGCTTGGTGCTGATACCCGCCGCCCTACTGGCGCTGGCCGTCGGCGGCGGCGCCTGGACCCTGCACCGCTCCGGCCAACTTTACCGCTGGTTTACCCCGACGGTCTACGGTCCGGTCAGCATCCGCCTGCGCCTGCCCAAAACCCTCAAGGACGCTGGCGACGTCTTGCTGCGCGCCCGGGTCTTCCGCAACGACGGCCAGGACCTGCCCGAGGTGACCGGCCTAGACCTGGGCTTCAGCCTGGAGGCGGTTGACCCAGCCGACCCGTACTTGAGCTTCGTCAGCCGCCAGCTGATCCTGGAACCAGGCGCCTACCGCCTCAAGCTGCTGGCCGAGCACCGGCTGTACTGGGAATCCTTTCAGGTAGAATCCTTCAAGCGCCTGTCCGATTCGGGCCGGGAAGACACCCGGTTGGAGCTGCGCTTTGACGATGTCGAACCCCGGCCGCTACGCGTCTGGCATCGGGCGGTCGATGCCGTATCGGGTCAGGCGCTGGCCGACGGCGTCCGCCTGCTGGCCCAGGTCAACGGCAGCTGGGTGTCGGAGGAAATCTTCGCCCGCTCGCCGCGCCTGACCGATCGCGTCTGGCGCTTCCGCGCCGAGGCCGACGGCTACTACCCCGAACTGTTCTCGCTCTTGGTCGGCGCCTACCAGGACGAGCTGGTCATCCACTCCAACCTGGTGCCGCTGCCCGGCCACCTCAGCATCGTGGACGCGCCGGAGCGCCTGCGCCTGCGCCTCAACGACAGCGACACGGTCATCGCCGGTGGCCAAACCATTAGCTATGTCTCCTTGCGCGACTACCGGGGCGGACCAGCCGACTGGCTGCTGCCGGCCGGCAGCTACCGCCTGGAAGCCAGCCTGGGCAGCCGCAGCGTCGCCCGCGACCTGACCATCCGGCCGGAAGGCCAAACCCGCATCACCATAAACCTGGCCGCCGACGGCCTCTCTATTAACGAGGAGTAATACCAATGTCACTGTTCACCAAACGAATCCTCATGTTGCTGATCGGCTTCCTGGCCGCGCTGATGCTCTGGCCCTGCCTGCTACTGATACAATATTGGCAAGCCGCCTTCCCTGGCTATCTTCTATTTACCATGGCCCAGGGCCTGATTTTCGGCCTGGTTTTCGGCGCGGCCTTCGGTTGCTTCGAGGGCATCGTCGTCTCCTCGCGCCGCAAAGCCCTGCGCGGCCTGGCTTTCGGCGCAGCTTTCGGCCTGGTATCCGGCAGCCTGGGCATGCTGGCTGGCCAGGCGGCCCTGCTGCTGGCCGGCAACGCCCTGTTCCGCAGTCAGGCCGGGCGCTTCGGGCCGGGGCTGATCCTGGCCAATGGCCTGGGCTGGGCGCTGGTCGGGCTGGCGGTGGCCCTGGTGGAAGGGCTGCGCGCCCGCTCCGGCCGCAAGCTGCTGATCGGCCTGCTAGGCGGCCTGTGCGGCGGCTTATTGGGCGGCGCGGCCCTGCAGGCCCTGCTGGCGGGCTTCCCGGGCAACAGCCTGGCCCTGCTGGCCGGCCTGGTCGCCTTCGGCCTGGCCCTGTCCTTCTTCTACTCCTTCTTCGAAAACCGTTTCTCGGCCGGAAGCCTCAAGCTGCTGAACGGCCCGCTCAAGGACAAGGAATACCTGATCGCCCGCCAGCGCATGATTATCGGCAGCGACGCCGCTTGCGACATCGTGCTGGCCGGCTACCCGGAGGTGGCCGCTAGGCACGCCGTCCTGTCCATCAAACAGCGTAAAATAAATATCGCCAGCCTGGAGCCCAAGCTGCCGTTGAAGGTAAACGACGTGACGGTGGCTGAATCAGGCCTGCGCCGCGAGGACGTCATCGCCGTCGGCAAGGCCAAGTTCTTCTTCGGCGTCTTCCCGGCCGTGCTCTGCGCTCTATTGCTAATGGCCGGCCGGCCGGCCGTCGCCCAGGAGTCGCTGCTGGTCACCCAGGTGGATGCCAGCCGGCTTTTGGCCACCCAGACGGTACGGCTGTACGTCGACGCGCCGGCCATCGCCGACCCGGCCCGGCTGCAGGCTGGCCTCTCCGTCAGCGAATCGGCCGACGGTACAACCTGGCTGGAGCGGCCCATCCTGTCGGTAGCCCGCGACCGCAACCGCGACGAGGGAATCTCCTTCTTCTTCCTGCTCGACAACTCCGGCAGCATGTGGGACAACCTGGCCGGCCAAGCCACCGACGACCCGGCGTCCCAGCGCATCGCCCACGCCCGTCAGGCTATAGAAACTTTCCTCACCAGCGTTTCAGAGGTAGATCGGGTAGGCATGGCCATTTTCAACAGCCGCTACTGGCAAGTCCAAGCCTGCGCGCCGACCGTGGCCGGCATCAGCCGCGCCCTCCAGGAAATCGGGCGGCCGGAAGCGGAGGACGCCTACACCGAATTGTACGGCAGCGCCGACCTGGCCCTGCGCGGCTTCGGCGAAAGCGGCCGGCGCAAGGTGCTTATCGTGCTGTCCGACGGCGAAAATTATCCTTACTTCACCCACCGCCACGAAGCCAGCCCCCAATTCGGCGAAACGTTGGCCCTGCCCGACGAACTAGCGGAAACGGCCAGCCTGGAAGGCATCAGCCTCTACTCGGTGCGCCTGGGACCGGAGCGCGACGACGCCATCGGCCGGGTAGCAAGCTCTTCCGGCGGCCGGGTCTTCGACGCCGCCAACAGAGCTGACATGGAAAGTATCTATCACGAAATCCGGCGACGTGTCCTGGCCGAATACACGGTCAGCTACCGGGCCGCCATGCTGGCCGGCGGCAAACGCCACGTCCGCTTGGTCTGGCGGCCGGCGGCAGGGCAGACCGCGGGCGCACCGGCCGGACAGGCCGAGCGCTTCTACTTCGCCGGCAACATCCTCGGCGCCTCAGGCTGGCAGCCGGCCTGGTACCATCCCCTATTCTTCATCCTGCCGCTTCTGGCCATCCTGGCCCTGATACTTTTCCGGCTGGAGAAGGAAAGCGACCGCGCCGGATTGCGGCTGCTCTACGGCTTCAAAGGCATGTCGACCAAAATCTTCAACCTGGACAGCCCCCAGACCATCATCGGCGGCGCGGCCAACGCCGACATCACCATCGCCGGCAACCCGTCGCTGGCCGGGCAACACGCCACCATCCTCTTCGACGACAAGGCCGGCACCTACACCGTAGTCGGCGGCGGCGAACTGACCGTCAACAACCAGACGGTGATCAAAAAGAAACTCGAACCGGGCGACGTCATCAACATGGCCGGCACGGTCGTGGTGTTCGACGACAAGCTGGCCGGAACGAAAAGCACCAAAGGCAAAACCCGACCATGAGCCGACGCCACGGCCCGACCGGTTCCCTCAAAGCGAACCTGGCCCTGCTGGCTATCGCCGTCGGCCTACTAGCCCTTTACATGTACACCCTGGCCGGCTTCCTGGCCGCGCCGCCCTCAACCGGCATGAGCCGCGAAATCACGCTGGCCACCGTGGCCTCCGGCTTCGTCGAGAACGCCCGCAACCCGGTACTGACCATCCAGGCCGGCGCAGACCAACTGGACATCGTCGCCATCGACGGTCAGCGCACCCGGCTGCTGCGCGTCAGCGCCCAGGGCCAAGTCCTGGCGGACCGTAGCCTCGACCTGAATCTGTATAAGATCGCCCAGCTGGATGGCTACCGCTCCGGCCCCGACCAGCTGACACTGTACTACAACCAAGCCGGGCTCTTCCGGGCCATCGTCGATACCCGCAACCTGACCTGGCAGGTCAGCCAAGTGGCGGCTGATACCAGATGCTTTGCCAGCTATGGCGACTCGCTGGTCTACGAGACAACCGGCGGCCTGTACGGCCTGACTGATGTCGCCCTGAATGACGCCACGATACAGCGCCAAGCCAAACTGCTGCTGGCCGGCCGGATACTCTCCTGGGATGCCGCCTTCGACGATGGCGCCTGCCGCCTGCTGGCCAGCGTCGGCACCGCGGCCGGCCAGGATCTGGTGCTGGTCGCGGCCGAGGCGGGCTTCGGCGACGTCCGAAGCCGCGTCCTGGCAGCCAGCAGCAACAGCGATTACCTCAGGCGCATCGAGGACGTCTACTGGGCCGACGGCCAGCTGACTAGCCTGCACGTCTGGACAAACCGGCGCGACAACGTCAACCACTTGACGCTGCGGACCTTCAGCCTGGCCGGCGATGACCTGGCCGCCGGGGAATTGACCGCCGGCGAACAGGCGGCCGAGTGGCAACGCACCTTCGCCATCCACCGCGGCCCCTTCACCATCACCCGGGCCGCCGGACAGACAGTCGAGGTGCTGATGCAGGCGCATACCCTCAACGGCGTCAACTTGGTGCTGGCTGACCTCTCGGCCGGCCAGCCACTCAGCGTGTACCAGCTGACCAAGACCAGGCATTACAGCAAGCCAGGCCGCTACTTCCAGCTGGACGGGGAGAACTGCCTGGTATTCTGGGATTTCGAATTAGCTAGCCGAACCATCCAGTTCGCGTCATCCCATCCCGCCCTGATAGCGCAGACCACCCGCCTCTGGACCATCAATCCCGGCTACCTGTTGATGCTGACGGCCTTCGCCATCCTGATGGCCTTCTTCACCGGCGGCATAGCATATCTTTTATTAACATCATTAATACCGCTGATGCTGCTAGTAGCCACCAATCGCCTGCCTAGCCGCTTCGGCCGGCATCCCTGGCTACGCACCGCCTTGGCGGCCGGCTTACAAACCGTCCTTAAGACGCTGCTCACCTGGCACACCATCAACATCATGGGCAACGATCTACTGCTGCCGCCGCTGGTCGGCCGAGAACCCTGGCTCTACCTGGCCATGGTCGCCACCAGCGCCATATCCTACCTCTTCCTGGCCGCTCGCCTTAAACGCCATCCGGACAACCCGGAGATTGCCAGCGAGGCCTATGTCAGCTTCATCGGCGTCGAGTACCTGCAATACAGCCTACTGATTCTCGTCTACGTCTGTACTGGTCTCCTAATAGGAAAATTATAGACATGTACCATAAAATCATTGCGGCCAGCTTGTTGGCCCTGCTGCTACCCGCGTCGCCAGCCTTCGCCTAGCTGACGATGCCATGCAACGCTTCCGTCTCCAGCCGGAAGGCAAAGTAGCCACTGGCTTCTCCGGGGCGTCGCGCATGTCCTCGCCGTTCGTGCAGTTGCGGCCCGGATTCCGCGCCCTCATCCTGCAAGGCGCCGGGGCGGCTCAGCTCGGCGGCGGCTATATCCTCGATGAGACCAGATCAAACCCGGCCCTGCGGGTGGCCATGCCGATGGGCCGGGCCGACCAGAACTGGGAAGAAACAATTACCATGTCCGGCGCGCTGACCGATGGCGCGCGCTTGCGCGTCTTCCCCTTCTCCGGAACCCATACCTAGCAGGGTGTTGAAAAACGCGGATGCGGCTTTTCAACACTTCAAAAGCCGGTACAATTACGCAGCATAGCGCAAGCTATGCGAGGAATTGTTAAGGTTGTTGAGAAAGCAACCGGCTTTTTCAACAACCTGCTAGGCCCCGGAGGCCAGCTTCGTCGCCGCCGCCAACTGGGCGGTGCGACCTTGAGAACCCGCCGCGCCTACTTGATCAGCGCGGCGAGTTTCTCTCTAATAAATTCGCTCTTCTCGCGCAGGCCAATCGGCCCGGTGGCAATCATCAACACGTTGGGGCGGTGCGGGTCGAGCTTGATCTTCTGGCCGCTTTCTTTCATCATGCGCAGCAGGCGCTCGATGGAAATATTGGCCACCTTGGCAAACTCGACTGTCACGTAACCGGCACGCTCCTTGAGCGAAGCCACCGACAGGCGGCGGCAGAGGATGCGGATCTCGGCCAATGCCAGCAGGCTGGCGGCCTCTTCCGGCGGCGGGCCAAAGCGGTCGTCCAGCTCGCGCAGCAGGGCATCCAGGTCGTCCTGCCCAAGTATCGAGGCGATCTTCTTGTAAATCTCCATCTTGACGGCCGGTTGGCCGATGTAGGCGTCCGGTATGAAGCCGGAATACTCCAGCTCCAGGTACGGCTCCTCGGCCTCCTTGTAGCCCTCTTGCGACAGGCGGGCCACGGCGTCGTCCAGCAGCTTGAGGTACAAGTCGAAGCCGACGGCCATAATCTCGCCGGACTGCTCGCGGCCTAGAAGATTACCGGCGCCACGCACTTCGAGGTCCTTCATGGCGATCTTGAAGCCGGAGCCCAGCTCGGTGAAGTCGGAAATGATCTGCAACCGCTTCATGGCCAGCTCGGACAAAGCGCGGCTATCCGGGTAGAACAGGTAGGCGTGGGCCAGCCGGTCGGAGCGGCCCACCCGGCCGCGCAGCTGGTAGAGCTGGCTGATGCCGTAGATGTCGGCCCGGTCGATGATGATGGTGTTGACGTTCGGGATGTCGATGCCGTTCTCGATGATGGTGGTGGACACCAGCACGTGGAAGCCGTGATGGATGAAGCGGTGCATGATGTCTTCCAGCTCGTGCGGCGACATCTGGCCGTGGGCGCTCTCCACCATCACCTCCGGCACCAGGCGCTGGATGAAGGCGCGGGTATCGTCCAGGGTCTGCACCCGGTTATGCAGGAAGAAGACCTGGCCGCCGCGCTCCACCTCGCGCCGGATGGCCTTGGCCACCAAGTCGGGCTGGAACTCGTCCACCACCGTCTGGATGGGATGGCGATTCACCGGCGGCGTGGTCAACACCGACAAGTCGCGAATCTTGAGCATCGACATGTGCAGGGTGCGCGGGATGGGCGTGGCGGTCAGCGTCAGGCAGTCGATGTTGGCGCGTATTTCCTTGAGCCGCTCCTTGTCCTTAACGCCGAAACGCTGCTCTTCGTCGACGATCAAGAGCCCCAGGTCCTTGAAGCGGATATCCTTCTGCAAAATACGGTGCGTGCCCACCACCACGTCGACGCGGCCGGCTTCCAGGTCGGCCAGGACCTTCTTCTGGTCCTTCTTGTCGACGAAGCGCGACAGCATGCCGAAGGTTACCGGCAAGCCGCGGAAGCGGTCGATGCAATTCTCGTAGTGCTGTTCGGCCAGGATGGTAGTCGGCGCCAGGAAGGCCGTCTGCTTGCCGCCCATGACGGCCTTGAAGGCGGCGCGCATCGCGATCTCGGTCTTGCCGTAGCCAACGTCGCCGCAGACCAGGCGGTCCATCGGCCGCGAGCTTTCCATGTCGCGCTTGACGTCGTCGATGCAGGTCAGCTGGTCAACCGTCTCCTCGTAAGGGAAGGCCGCCTCGAAGCTGGTTTGCCACTCGCCGTCCGGCGGGTAGGCGAAGCCGGCGGCCATCTTGCGGCGTGAATAAATCCTTATCAGGCGTTCGGCCAAGTCCTCGACGCTCTTCTTGACGCGGTTCTTGCGGTTCTCCCACGACTTGGAGCCGATGCGGTCCAGGCGCGGAGCCTCGCCCTCGTTGCCGATGAAGCGCTGCACCAGGTTGGCCTGCTCGATGGGCACGAAGATGTTCTCGTCGTCGGCGTACTCGATCTTGACGTAGTCGCGATCATTGCCGAGCACCTTCATGCGCTCGATACCGGTGAAGCGGCCGATGCCGTAGTTGACGTGCACCACGAAGTCGCCCGGATTGAGGTCGACGAAGGTGTCGATGATGCGCGAACGGGCGCTCTTCAGGCTCTTCAGGCTCTTAGGCACCTTACGCCGCCGGCCAAAGATCTCGCTCTCGTGGATTAAAAGCAGCTTGACGTCCGGGATGGTGAAGCCGGCCGAAAGGCCAGAGGGGTGCACCGTCACCTGATCCTGCTGCAGGAGCGAGGCGATGCGCTCGGCCTGCAAGGGATTCTCGGCGAAGACGTGCACCTCGTAGCCGGCTTTCAGTTGGGTGGCCAACTCTTCCTTGAAGTAGTTGATGTTGCCGAAAAAGGAGCGCGGCGGTTCGGCCCGTAAAGACAGGCGGCGCTCGGCCAGCGCATCCTTGAGCGACCAGGAGGACAGCAGCCGCGGCAGTCGGTACAGCGCGGCGTCGAAGTCGACCAGGATGCGCTCCGGCGGCGGCACTGGCCCGTCCAGCAGGGCCTTGCGGTACAAGCCACCGTATTCCTTGAGCACGGCGTCAGTTTGACCCAGCAGGCGCTCGCGCTCCAGGGCAAAGACCACCGCCTGGTCATCCAAGTAGTCAAACAGACTGGCCGGCTGGTCCCAGGCCAGCGGAAAGTAGTTTTCCTCGCCCTTGGCCTCGCCGTGGGTAGTCAGCCGCTCGACGATAGCCTCGATGGCTAGTTCCGGATGGTCGACGGCCGAACGCGGGCAGGCAGTCAAGGCCTGGCCCAGCCGCTCGGCCAGAGCGGGCGTCCAGATCAGCTCGCGGGCCGGCCGCAATAAGGCGGTCAGCGGCTTGTCCGGCTGCGAGGCCTGCGACACCGGCTCGAAGCGGCGCAGTTCCTCCACCACATCGTACTCAAAGACCACCCGCAGCGCAAAATCGTCGCCCGGCATAAAAATATCCAGCACCTCGCCGCGCAAGGCAAATTCGCCCGGCAGGCTGACCCGCGGCACGCGCAGGTAGCCCCAGGCGGCCAGTTTGTCGGCCACGGCCAGGGCGTCAATAGTATCGCCCTTGGAAATACGCAGCAGATTGCGCTCGAACTCAGCGCGCGGCGGCAGTGGCGTCATGGCGGCGCGCTGGCTAGCCACCACGATGCGTGGCCCGTCGTCGGCCAGCAAGGCGGCCATGGCGGCGGCCCGTTCGCCGAAAATGCTGGAGCGCGGCTCGACCGGCCGGTAGGCGGCCGCCTTCCACCACGGAAACAGCAGCGCCTCCACCCCGCAGGCCGCGCAGTCAGCGGCGAAGGCCTCCGCCTCGGCGTCTCCCGGCAGCACCACGCAGACCCGCCGCCCGGCTAGCCCACCCCGGCCCGCCCCGCTGACGATGGCCGAGGCTAAAACAGCGGCCAGCGGCAGCTCGAGGTCGGCGCAGTCGATCGGGAAATAGCCCCCGGCTACCAAGTCAAGTAACTCGGCGCAGGCTTGATGAGACAACAATCGTTTGGAAAAAGACTGGAATTTCAAGGTCTTCATGTAATATACCGATAATAGTCAAGGAGTAGTGGCTGCCCGATACCCGGGCTTTTATTATGGCTTGTTACTGGCAGCAGCGCGCCAGCGCGAGCCCGACCGCCATAGTACACGAATGCCACCCGACAAACAAGGAGCCGATCCGTGCCCGCACGCAAGATGATAATCAGCCTGCTCGTCCTGATGCTAGTGGGCGGCAGCCTGTTCGCGCAAGTCCAGCTGTCCATCCAGTTTTTCGACCGGAGCCTGTACTCGCCACAGAGCGACATCATGGTCCGCGTCACCATCCGCAACAATTCCAGCCAGGAATTCCGCTTCAAGCTGGCCGACGAGCGACGCCGCTCGCTCAGTTTTGAAGTCCGGTCGCTAACCAATCGCCAGTTGCCGGCCAGCCCCAGCTGGATCCGCACCATGTCCGGCAACGCGCCGGCCTTTTATCGCGAACTAAACCTCCAACCGGGCGAGGAATACTCCTTCATCGAGAACCTGCACGACTACGTGGCCATGACCGAGGCCGGCACCTATCTTATGCAGTGCAATTTCGCGCCGGAATTGATCGGCCGCAGCCCCAACCAGACGGTGCTCAGCTCCAACGTCCTCACCCTGCCGCTGCGACCCGCCCCGCCCGCTCCCGGCGTGGCCAACCAGTTCGTGGCCAACACCACCGAAATCCTGCGCGCCGAGCGCATCGCCCCCGACGAAGTGGTCCGCCGCACCCTGGCCGCCCGCCAGCACTCGCACTGGAACGAGTTTTTCCTGTACCTCGACCTGGAAGCCCTGCTGCGGCGCAACCCGGACCGCAGCCGCATCTACGACCGCGAGTCGGACGACGGCCGACGGCGCATGCTCAACGAATTCCGGGCCGAGATGATGGCCGGCACCATCGACAACGACATCGTAGTCATCCCGGCCAGCTTCGAAATCGTCGAAACCCGCTACGGGTCCTTGCGCGGCACGGTTGAAGTTATCCAGAAATTCGCTTATGATGGCTTCTTCCTGGTCAAATTATATATTTATGAGCTTGAGAAGCGGGATGACATCTGGAATATCGTGGCCTACACCGTTCAAAACAAAGGCAGTGAATGAAAGCACTCCTGATTATCGATGACGACACCACCAGCCAGATCGCTTCATTCTACCTGAAGCCAATGGGCATGGACATTATCCGCTACCGCGATCCCCTCAAAGCCCTCGATAATCTGGACGAAATCCAACCCGAAGCCATCATCATGAGCGCCTGCGACTTCCCGCGCCACTGGAAGCCGATCGTCGTCAACATCCGCAGCCTCTATTCCAAAAACGAGTGCGTCATCGTCCTGCTCAAAGGCAAGTACTTCCCCTTCGAGGAAGCCGCCAAGGCTGCCCACCTGGGCGTCAACGGCGTCATCCGCGAGGATTTAGGTGACGACCAGGAACGCACGCGCTTCCAACAGCTGTTCAAGCGCTATATCCAGGTCGACGAGGCGCGCAGCACCGACCGCCGCCCGGTGGCCCGCTGGGACAAGCTTGATTTCGTGTTCACCCATCCGGTCAGCCAAACCCTGCTGACCGGCCGTGTCGAAAGTATTTCCTCCAGTGGCCTGTCGATGAGCCCGGACCACGCCGGCCTATGCGCCGACCTGGAACCGGGCCTGGTCATAGAAGACGCCAGCATGCGCATTGGCGACCAGGTAGTCAGCCTGAACTGCAAACTGCAGCGTTCCGGCGCCATCCTGGCCTTCAGTTTCGAAAACCTGAGCGCTGAGACGGCCGACACGCTGCGCCGCTACCTGGCTGCCACCCCGGAACGCCAAATGAAGACCCTGAAGGCCGAGAACAGTTGAATAAAAAACCGTAAATAGGTATTATCATATATTATGGCGCCGACACAAAGCTGCAACGAAGAACGACTACTCGATTATTCCCGAAAACTGAAAGCGGTCGGCCATCCGATACGCCTCAAGCTGCTCTGCCTGATCGCCCGCGATGAGGATCCCTGCGTCTCCGACCTCTGGCAATGCCTCAAGCAGCCCCAGCCGGTGGTGTCACAGCACCTGTCCATCCTCAAGGACAACGGCATCGTCGACGCCGAAGTCCAAAAGACCCGCCGCGTCTACTCTATCGTCGATCCCTTCATTAAGAAAATGATCAACGACATGCTCAAGACCATCGCGTTGGAAACCAAAACCAAAGCCTAACTGCCAGCGCGCCGCTTCCTCACGGCTGAACAGTCGGTGCCCGGCGGATAGCCGACTGCGGCTGGCGCAGCCGGGCGGCGGCCTGCGCCGACCACGGTGCCTGATTGGCCGCCAGAATCATTTGCCACAGGTAATTAGCCGCCAGCCGGTTGGCATAGGCGCTGTCGGCGTACAAGGCGTCGGCCAGCGTGAACAAGGCCGGGTAAAAAACTTGTAACGACAGGTACTCCTGCACATCCGTCCGAGTGCGTATAGTCGCTAGAAAATGGGCTAAGCCTTGCCAGGTGTAATCGCGGTCGCGGCTAGTGACCATTTCAATCGCGCGCGACAGAATCATGCACGCCGCCACCGCCGCGTATTTCACGGAACTGCGGCCATGCTCCAGCAGGAAGGCCGCCAACTCGCGGTTAGCCTGCAGCGAGAACGATGGCTCGATGCGATAGAGCGTCATGAAGCGGTCAAAACCGTCGCGGGCCAGCGTATTGAGCATGGCGTCACGCTTGAACGGGTCGATCGGGGGATTGCCGGTGATGGGGTCGTCCACCAGCAGGCGCTCCATAACCTCCAGCCAGCGGCTGAAATTGGCCTGCACCCGGTAGAGTTCGGCCAGATCGTACATAAAGCGATAGCGGTCTTCCGGAATTTCCAGCGACTCGCGCTGATCGAAGGCCCGCTGGTACTGCAACTCGGCCAAATAGGTTTCGCCTTCCACCTGAAAGACCCGGCCCTTCCAGTACTCCGCCTCCGGATAGGCGCTCAGCAACTCCGCCTGACGGGTCAGCCGCCGCAGTGAATCGTCGAAGGCCGCCAAGGGCCGGAAGTCGATCATGGTCAGCAGTATTTCCAGAAACAGGCGATGGTAATCGGACACCCGGACCTGGCGGCGCTGCAGCAGCAGGCTGCGGAAGGAGCCAGCCGCCACCCGTTCCAAGCTGGCGTACTCCTGGGGCAGGAAATCCTCGCCGGAAAAAATAGCCAACAGGTCGGCAATAGAGTCATCGGCCGCCTGGTATTGCTGGCTAGCCGACAGACGCTCCAAGCCGACCGCCACCTGGCGGAATACCTCGCGCCGGAAGGCGATGGCATTGTCGAAAGCCATCAAGGCGTCGCCGAAATCGCGCTCCAGGAACAGGCGCTTGCCGCGCTCGAAGCTCAGCCAGGACGGATCGCCGGCGCTGTTCTGGTTGAAGTTGGTATAGGGAAGGACAGCACTGCCGGACAAGCCGGCCTGGGCGGACAAGCTGGCCGCCAAGAGCAGCATCAACAGCAGCAGGGTCGGGCCGGCGGCCAGGCGTAACGAATCGCGCATCGCTCTGTGGACTCCTTCTCCCAGTATATCGGCAGTAAAAAACCGAATTTCAGTCCCAAAGACGGGGAAACTAGCGTCAGAATCGATTTTTCGGCATTGTCGGCTTGCCAGACACTTGCCGCCCGACTGCCTTTTTTAGTATCTTCCTTCAAACGAAGCAACTCTGCTGCGTATTCCGTTACAATTGAACCGCCCAGACGCGCCACGCGCGACACACCGTGTTACGGCAGGCATAGGGCGGCACCCAACGTACGAAAGGGAGATACAAGAGTATGGCAAAGCAACTAATGTTCAGCGAGGATGCCCGCAAAAAACTGCTGTCCGGCGTCGAGCAGATGTCCCGGGCCGTCAAGGTCACCCTCGGCCCCAAAGGCCGCAACGTCTTGCTGGACAAGAAATTCGGCGCCCCGACGGTCACCAAGGACGGCGTTTCCGTCGCCAAGGAAATTGAGCTGGAGGACGCCTATGAAAACATGGGCGCCCAGCTGCTCAAAGAAGTGGCCACCAAGACCAACGACATCGCCGGCGACGGTACCACCACCGCCACCGTCCTGGCCTACAGCATGATCAAGGAAGGCGTCAAAGCCGTCGCCGCTGGCCTGGATCCGATGGGCATCAAGCGCGGCATGGACAAGGCCGTCGAGCTGGCCATCGCCGAGATCCGCCGCATCAAGAAAGACATCAAGGAAAAGGACGAGATTTCGCACGTCGCTTCGGTGTCCGCCAACAACGACAGCGAAATCGGCAACCAGATCGCCGAGGCCATGGAAAAGGTCGGCAAGGACGGTGTCATTACCGTCGAAGAGTCCAAGACCATGGACACCACCATCGACTTCGTGGAAGGCATGCAGTTCGACCGCGGCTACTTGTCGCCCTACTTCGTTACCAACCGCGAGAACATGACCGCTGTCTTCGAGGATAATCCCTACATCCTGATCCACGAAAAGAAAATCTCCACCATGAAGGACCTCCTGCCCATCCTGGAGAAGGTCGCCCAGACCGGCAAGCCGCTGGTCATCATCGCCGAGGACGTCGACGGCGAGGCCCTGGCCACCCTGGTGGTCAACCACATCCGCGGCACCATCCGGGTCTGCGCCATCAAGGCGCCCGGCTTCGGCGACCGCCGCAAGGCCATGCTCGAAGATATCGCCATCCTGACCGGCGGCGAAGTCATCTCCGAGGATCTGGGCATGAAGCTCGAGAACACCGAGATGGCCCAGCTCGGCCAGGCCAAGACCATCAAGATCGACAAAGACAACAGCACCATCATCAATGGCGCCGGCAAGGGCAAGGACATCGACGCTCGCAAAGCCCAGATCAAGGCCCAGATCGAAGAGACCACCAGCGACTACGACCGCGAGAAGCTCCAAGAGCGCCTAGCCAAGCTGGCCGGCGGCGTGGCCGTCATTAACGTCGGCGCGGCCACCGAAGTCGAGATGAAGGAAAAGAAGCACCGCGTGGAAGACGCCCTGTCGGCCACCCGCGCCGCCATCGAAGAAGGCATCGTCCCCGGCGGTGGTATGGCCCTGATCCTGGCCTCCAACGCCATCAGCAAGGCCGGCACCGACAACCTGAACGAAGACGAGAAAGTCGGCTTCAAGATCGTCCGCCGCGCCCTGGAAGAGCCGATCCGCCAGATCGCCGAGAACGCCGGCGTTGACGGCGCCATCGTGGCCGACAAGGCCAAGAACGACAAGAAGGGCCTTGGCTTCGACGCCGCCAAGATGGAATGGGTCGACATGATCAAAGCCGGTATCATCGACCCAGCCAAGGTCACCCGCTCCGCCCTGCAGAACGCCGCTTCCGTGGCCAGCCTCTTGTTGACCACCGAATGCGCCATCTGTGACCTCCCCGAGCCGAAATCCTCCGGCGGCATGCCCGGCGGTGGCGGCGGTGGCATGGGCGGCATGGGTGGTATGGGCGGAATGGATTACTAACCCAGCTACTGTTTTACGCTAAAACGGCCGCGCCCTTCGGGGCGCGGTTTTTTTGGGGCTCGGCCCGCCCATTCCACCCATGCTCCGACAATAGTCCGCGCCGCATCAGCGGCGCGGGCGCGGCGCAGACGCGCTCCAATGGGCGGTACCCCCAGCGCGCCATCCAGAGAGAGCCCGCGCAGCGGGCGAATCTCGGGTGCGCGCCGTACCATAAATTTCCATTCGGGGCCACAAAGCCGTTAGCAGGTTGTTGAAAAAGCCGGTTGCTTTCTCAACAACCTTAACAATTCCTCGCATAGCTTGCGCTATGCTGCGTAATTGTACCGGCTTTTGAACTGTTTTACGCTAAAACGGCCGCGCCCCAAAAAGGGCGCGGTTTTTTGTGCCCGGCCCGCCCATTCCACCCATGCTCCGACAATAGTCCGCGCCGCATCGGCGGCGCGGGCGCGGCGCAGACGCGCCCCAATGGGCGGTACCCCCACAAATAGAATTGGCTTAAGAAACCAACCAGCTGACATTTTTTTTTACTTATACTATACTGCTCAATTTTGGAAGTGTTGAAAAGCCGCATTCGCGTTTTTCAACACCCTGTTTAATAGCCAACCCAAAGGCTAGCCCATGACCGCCGCGTTAGGTGATAGTTTCTAAAAATAGCGCTTTTCCCAAACTCGCCTGGTTATCGAAGAGAAGAGGCTTGGCAAGTTTGTTTTAAGAACGGCGGATCCTAGGCTCTGCCCAAAATTTATTCGGAGGAAATATGAAAATCAAAGGAATCATCGGCTTGATCATCGGCATCGCCCTGATTATGTCCAGTTGCGCAACAGGGGTATCGGTCCGCGTCATGCGGCCGGCCGAGCTTGACCTCGGTCACGCCCAGTCCATTTCGGTTCTGCCTTTCGGATTGACCACCGACGAGGCCACCCGCGGCCTGTCGCCTTCGGAAATCTACCTGGCCCGTTTCCTGGGCTATGCCAATAGCCCTAACCGCGACGAACAAAATATCGCGCGCCGCCTGGCTGACGGTATTACCCAAGGTCTGGTCAACGCCAACTTCATGCAGGTTGTTCCGGTTGAGCAGGTCATCAATTATCTGCGCTCTCCGAACGGCCAACCGCCGGTCGATGTCTACCTGTCCGGCAGCTTCACCCAGTTCAACACTATCGTTGATTCCGTCGAAGTGATCCGCAAGATCAACAACGTCGACACCAAAGTGCGAGTTTATTTCCGAAAAGTCGAGTTCAACGTCGACTACCAAGTGGTGGATGCCCGGACCAATCGGATAATCGCCATGAAGAGCAAGTATACTAGTCGCCAGTCGAACCAGTATGACAGCTATGCAGCGGTGCCTGCGGTCATAGATGTAATCCAGTCTGAGCTCGCCAGCATGACACAGGATATCCTGCGCTCCTTGCAGCCCTACGAAGTGACGCTCTTCTTGACCATGGTAGCCGACGAAACCAAGGATCCGGCCATGGCCGAGGCCGACGAGATGGTCAAGGACGGCCAACTCCAGCCAGCTCTGGACAAATTCAAGCAAATCTACGCCGCTACCGGCAATTTTGCGGCTGGTTACAATGCCGCCATTCTGACGCAAGCCGCTGGCCGGCTTCAGGAAGCCCTGGAAATGATGCAAGCGCTGGCTACAGCCACTGGTGACCGCCGGGCCAGCGGTGCCGCCGTCGCCATCCAGACAGAAATCGACAACGCTAACCGGGTTCAGCAGCAAACCACTCCCTGATCCAGGCTAACCTAACAGCAAGGGCTACCCAGGCAAAAACCGGGTTGTCCTTTTTACTAATGGATTGTTTCCTAAAAGCGCTACGCTTGGATTATTTACCTCGATGGGGTTGTACGCGCACCCATTGAAAAAGGGGCTGTCAGTGTTCCTGACAGCCCCTTGCAACAACTGAAACCGGAAATCAGTATACTATGTAATCAATAACGATACTCTCCAAGGTTAAATTGTACGGCGTTGACGTTTCATGGTTGGTAATCGTCACGATCCAATTGCCATCGGCTGCGGTATCCTGAAAGGAGGAAAGCATCTGAGCGGTTCTGCCGTGGATTGTCGAAGTATCGTCGTAAACATAGATCGTGTTGTAATTGAGATTGACATTTTCGGCAATAATGACGGTGACATCATCATGACTGAGAGAAATATCGCATGTCGCGTAGGTGCCAACATCGGAAACATGTAAAATGGATTCTACCGAGGTTTCCGGCCAAAAACAGCCAGATAAAACCAGCGCAGCTAGCGCCACTATAAGCAATGCCGAAATCTTTTTCATGTGATAGTGCAGCAACGCCAGCCCAATACTCTCCCCTTCCCCCGCTTCCATGTCAAAATGCTTCTCGCTGAATTTATGGCCCAGAAGGGCTCGACCATCCAGCCAACGCATCCCGGCCGCGGTTCTACCCGACTAGCAGGTTGTTGAAAAAGCCGGTTGCTTTCTCAACAACCTTAACAATTCCTCGCATAGCTTGCGCTATGCTGCGTAATTGCACCGGCTTTTGAAGTGTTGAAAAGCCGCATCCGCGTTTTTCAACACCCTGCTAGACTTGACTCGACGGCGTCACCGTCAGTACTGCCGGTGCTGCCAACACCACTGGCCCGAGAAAATCGGTTTCGCGGTAGGCGACGCTGACCAGGCGCAGGCCGTAGGCGGCCAGGGGGCCAGGCAAGCCGGCGCGCTCGCCGCTCTCCAGCGCCCGGCTGACAGCCTTGACCGGCTGGCGGTCCTGGCCGATCTCGGCCAGCAAGGCGGCCATGGCCCGGGCCTGGCGGTTCAAGAAACCGTCAGCCGTGAAGAATATATCCAACAGGTTAGCTTTGCGTTCCAGGCGCACCTCGGTCAGTTCGCGCAGGAAATTACGGCTGTCGGCCTTGACGGTGGTAAAGGCCCGGAAGTTGCGAATGCCGGTGAAGAGGGCAGCCGCCTGTTGCAAGCGGGTTTCGTCCAGGCGGTGGGTCACGTGGTAGGCCCGTTTACCGGGATGCGGGTCGGCGGTGGGACCGTCGTGCAGGCGGTAGGCGTAGGTCTTGGCCACGGCCCGGAAGCGGGCATGGAAGGTGGGCAAGGCTTCGCGGGCCGCCAGTACCTTCAGGTCGGGCGGCAAGATGCCCGCCAGCTTGGCCAACAATTCAGGCAGCTCGATGGCCGAGGCCAGCCGGAAATTGGCGGCCTGCCCCTCGGCATGGACGCCGGCATCGGTCCGGCCAGCGCCGATAACGTTGACGGTTTCGCCCAGTAGGCTACTGAGGCTGGCTTCCAGACTGGCTTGCACGGTGCGCTGGGCATCGCCCAGGCGTTGCCAACCGGAAAAGGCGCTGCCGTCGTATGACAGGGTTAAAAGGATATTGCGTTGATCACTCATGAGACCATCATACCGCCTCTGCCGCAACCTGTCGAGGCCTGTCGAGACCTCGAACCGGCTAGCCGTCAGCCCCACAGGGTGGTCTTTTTATCACAACCTTACCACCAATTGCCGCAGACCGGGTTTTCCCAGGCATTCAACCAGTCCGTGGTGAGCATAGCCGTCTGGCCATCGAAGGTCTGCCAGTCTGAGTACGGCTTGGCTGGCGCGGGGAAGGCCTTCACGGTCAGGCCGGTAGCATTGCCGTCCATGGCCAGATGCTTAACAGGTTGTTGAAAAAGCCGGTTGCTTTCTCAACAACCTTAACAATTCCTCGCATAGCTTGCGCTATGCTGCGTAATTGTACCGGCTTTTG
>Ga0154383_136_pt1 | contig 105147 bp, 79 predicted proteins | sample RifGroB1_FD_105627 | JGI IMG/M metagenome (GOLD analysis project Ga0154383, IMG submission 105627) | Spirochaetes bacterium GWB1_60_80
CGACCACCAACCGGCCGCTGCGCGCCGGCGACCGGGTGCGGCTGAGTTACCGTGCCCGGGACGCCGCCGGCCAGAGCGTCGACACCATCAGCTGGCTGGTCAGCCGCGATGGCGCTGCCTGGCAGCCGGCTGACGTCACCGACAATACCTGGTGGCGGGTGCCTGCCGGTAGCGGCCAAGTCTACCTGAAGGCGGTCTATGCGATTGCCCCGGGCAGGACACGGGAGAGCGTGTTTAGCTGGACAGGGCGTTGATATGTATGCATGCACCAATAATTCGGCATTGAAGACGAGGATGATCAGATGAAGAAATGCGCAATTTCCAGAAACAGCTTACCACAGAATGGCCTACTACTGGCAGCAGTGCTATGCCTTGCCTTGGTAGGCCGCCTTGGCCACGCCCAGGAATATATCAGGCAAGACATGGTTTCCATTACTCCGGTACAAAGCGGTCCGTCCAGCACCGTGCCAGCTGCGACGGCGCAATTTACCATAAAGAGCCGCTTTGCCGATGGCCGTTATACTATGGATCTCGAATTCTCCCGAATATCCGCTGCCAGCATTACCAGTCAGAACAGGCCCAAGTATTTTATTGCTTGCTATAAGAATTTGGTAACCAATGTTTGGTACGTCGTTAATCCCGATGGTACCGTGCTCCCAGCTCAGGCAGTAGTGTCAAGTAGTGCTCAGGCATACTTGACTCTATTAGATGCACCCGCTACGGACCAAGTCACAGCAAATACCGTAACTTCCCAGCTGGCAGCAGCCTCGGGAGTTAATTTTACGGATTTGAAGTTCCTGACTCCGCCAGCGGCTACTACGCTGCAACGCGCAGGGTTGGAAGGATTGCAAACCGTGCCAGGTTCCAAAATCATTCAGCTGGTATTGGCCAATCGCCAGGCAGCCATGAATGAGGAGCGCCAATACTGTGTGCTCCTGAGCAGCACACCGCTACAGTCGAATGGCACTCCTCCCTCTAGCATGGCTTTCTCTAGCGCGGTTTGCTTTAAGCTGCAGCATGAATACTTCGCCGGTGAGGCTGCCCTTTTTAGCCAACTAGCAAGCCGCAGTTATGCGGAAAAAGCCTTAGCCCTTTTTGATCTTATCATCAGGGAAGATACCAACCTGATTCATAATCAAGCCAGTACCGCGGCTTGGCGGGCATCAACCGCTACCTTGCTTTTAGGCTATGGGGCTAGCCAGGATATCTGGGGCTGTTTGGGCGGTCTGGATCCGGCCGCGGTAAATGTGGCCAAAGCCAATCTTATCAGTATGCTGCGAGCGGACCTCTTGGCCGACCTGGCGTACGAAAAGCCGTATGCCAACGCTGCCGCCGTGCCATATTTTAGGAGCCTGGATAATCCAGCCAGCTTCCTGGGGCAATATTATGGCCTGGCTTCGGTTTACCGGCGGGCCTATCTGGCGTATCTGTATTATATCGCCCGACCTTTGTATGCCGCGCTCTTGCCAAACAATTTGTCGCCCGATGGCTGTCAGACCATCACCGCGGCCGAAGGACTGGAGCTGGCCCAGGCGGCCATGCGTTACCTGACCTGGGGAGTTGAGTATTCCGCCAGGGATATGGGGACTGAGCCGGTTACTACCGATCAGGGTCTACCATTCTATGTATCGCGGTTGGTATACAGGGACAATTTTGAAAACGTCACTAGATGGGTGAGCCCTGATTCATCGCAAGCCAGCACGAATACTAATAATTACCTGCCGGCGGCGATGTCCCCCACAGCAATTAACGCCGGACCAGGTGAATTAGATGGGCAACACAATATCGTAAATACGATTAATCTAACTGTACTGAATAACCCTGCCACAATAGGCACAACCCCGTATGGTAATCAGGTAGCTGGTTGGCCACTTCCGTATGCTCCATACGGCCTGGATAGTCCGCGAACCTTTGCCTTTAAGCTGAACGCGCAGCGGGCAGTTCGTCGACTGTTCTGGCAAAACACCGGCGATACTACCTTGGCTTTTGGGGTAACCAACGCAGTCTGGGCGGCGAACATAAAACCTGACCAGCCTGACCATAACAGTGCCTGGATTTTCAGCGTCGCCAGCTATAGCCGGTTTTATAAAGCACCTGAAGAGTTGGTTGCAGGATACCGGTTTTACAACGGCTTTTTTGTCGAGAATGCGCAGTATCCAAGTCCTGGGGTGAATGTGCCCGAAGCCAACCGTTACCGGCCCTTTCTGCCATGGCGCGAATTCCGGGCCCGGTCACCGGAAGAATTGGCCGGTGTGGATACCATGGGCATGCTGACCGGCAGCATTGCCCAAACCAGTTTCTTTGCCAGCATCCTTGATCTGGCCGGCCTCCAACCCGCTAAAAACCTGGACCGCTTCTATCAATTGAGCGGTCTGCGCGATGGAGAGACCAATTTGGCGGGTCTGGATAATCATGGCTTACCGGCCGTCCGGGCTGGCGGCAGCGTCCGGCCATTGGTGGAAGGCAATTACCGCTTTGAACGGGCTGATCTGGAGCGAATGTCGGTAATGGTACCCGATTTAAGCTTAATTCAGGTCGGTGACTTGGTGGTGCGTTATGGCTGCGGCGAGCTTCTGGTCAGGCGGGAGCGGAGCCGGGCGGATGCGCCGCTGGAAGATAGAAACAACGAGCCAACCCAAATTGGCATCGTTATCAAGATTGACACTGCCTTAACCGCCAATCCTGACTTTAACGCGATTCAGACCTATCTTGGCGGCATCCATGTGGTTTCCATACGGGAAGGCTTCCGGCAAGTTTCGTTGGGTACTTGGGGCTCTAACGGAACTACCTGGGGCGGCTTTGCTTTTGAGCCGTTTCGTTACCATGTGCGGCGCTTGGTGAAATTTACGACGCCTGTCGCCGGCCTCTCCGCAAGCCAACGGACCTGGGATGTCTTGAACATTCAGCCGGCGAGCGGGCAGCTGGCCTTTGACTGGTATGGCGACGAAGCGGTGCCGCATGCGAATACTGCTGGATTACTATCGGAGCGCTGGATTCCCAATACCGGTCAATTCCTGGTTTTAAACAATATCAGGGTTGACATTGCCGATAGCCAGGCCGGCCAGATTTCAAACAGCCTGCTACCGCCGGGTTACGCCATCGAATTGGCGCCGCCGGTGGATCGCCATTGGTCTTCGTCCAGCGGTTGGGCTTTGAACGGCAATATTCACAATAATCGCGGCTATGGCTTCGAATTCGCCGCCATAGATGGCAACTCAAGTACAGTCCTGTCCAATTACCTGCGCCAGGATAGTGGCGAATATACCATAGAGTATCCGGCTGACTCGCCGTTATTTCCCGGTGGAATGGGGCGATTGACCCTCAACGACCAAGGCGTGCTGGTTATTACGATGCGCCAAGGCAACAAAGATATAATTACTAGTCAGTTTGGCATCCGGCCACTATTGCGAGACGGGGCACACGGGACGGATAATGGAGGCTCGGCCGATGTTTTTCCGGGTGATGACATTCTGCTGCAGCTCCGGCTGCGCCATCCGGCCGCAGGCAGCAGCATTCTGCTGACCGCGGCCGAGGCGGATTATTTTGCGGTTTACGATAAAAAATTACTGTGGCGGGCCAATTTGTATGTTCAGCAGGCCGCCGATAGTGACTGGAATGCCATCCACCGTTGGAATGCGCCACCGGCTAATCCCAACAGTGCCCAGACTGCGCCTAGCTGGTGGAAACTGGGGTGGGGCTACAACCAGTGGAACCGCCAGGATAACGGTGGTGCTTATGTGGCGGATATTGCCGCCCTGCCGGCCGGCGATGGCCGGCAGGTGGTGACCATTATGAGCTGGACCAGGTATGATCAAGATTTTGAGGCTGACACCCTTGCAAGGTTCCATTGGACTGTGGCTAGCCCCACCGACGCAGCCGGGCAACGCGAGGTGCGGGGGGCGGTAGCCTATAATACCGCCACCTGGGATTCACCGTTTGATTTTAACCGCAAGTTGTGGTCGTATCGCCAGTATGTTTCTAACCAGCTAACGGCGAGGTTGCTTAGGCCCCTAACCTTAACCCAAGGTCTAGCGCCAGGCCTATGGGGCAGTTATTATGGACAACAATATTGGACGCGAGAGCGTGTGCGAAGTGAGGTCCGGTTGATTGATGACCGGTATAGCCGGCTTGATGAAAATACGGAGGCAACCACCGAAATGCTGGCGTTGGTCTACCCTGCGGTAACGGTTGATGGGCATGAGGTGTTTCCCTATCGGCCGCAGTACGCCGCCATCGAGCGCTATGGCTTGCTTGCCTCACGGTCTGGCACCCAAGCCATGTCCGGTTCGGGCTTGGATTGTATCGATCTGCTTGTGCGGGCCCTGATTTATCCGGGCAACCCCTATGCACTTGGTCTTTATGGAAATGGTAATGCCATTCCGGATAGCGGCTGCGATTGGTGCTATACCGGCAATACTCCCTACCGGGAAATCAGTCTGGTGCATCAGCAATACAGCTGGGAAATCTGCCAGATCAATGCCAATGGCGACTTGGTAGATCAAAACACGTTTTTTACGGCTGATACCCGCGACAAGCCCGAGGTCTGGAACCTGATACCGGGCGATATTCTGGTAATGCGGAATTATGGCAAACCCGGCGAACCGGCGGTCTTGTCTTATCCGCATGTGGCCATCGTGCAGTCGGTGCGCGACGCGAATGGTAATAGCCAGCTTGAAGCCTGCGAGATTGTCCTGATTGAATCTGGTTCCGGGAATCGCGATCTAGTTTTCCCGGATAGAAGTCTGGTTGAAGGATATCCGCAATCAAATATGAATTCTGGGAATTATGAAAAATACTATCGGGTACTGAATCAAACCTTGTTGAGCAGTTATCTGCATGACAGTTGGTATAATGGTTGGGAAATGTACCTGTGTCGCATGCGCTACCGCTAGGAGGTGGAAGATGAAAAAGAAACTTTGCCTGTGGCTATTGTCCAGCCTGGCTCTTGGCGCGGGCCTGGCTCAGACGCCAGTTGTGCCGGCGGCTATCACCGAGGTACGCACCGTTTCACTGCCTAAAAACACCTTTGATAATGGCGGTTTTGCGGTAAACGAAATGGAAGGCTCGTTGTGGCCTTATTTCATCATGGTAGATGGCCGGCTAGTTATGTGGCGGCGGGAATCGCATGCCAATACCATCTTTGACCGCGATTTGAACCTACTGCGCGCGCATAATTATGAGCGCGGCTTTCCTGGTTTCTCATCAAGCGGTGATGTCTTATTTTTTACCGATGGCAATTATTGCTCGCGAATGTATGAGTCTTACACACTCAGTTTCTATAATCCGGAACGGCGATTGATAGCGGAGGTGAACCTGGAACCGTATTCTCAGGCTCAGACGCTTATCTATCAACAGGCCCATCCTGCTGATACCAGGCAATTTCGGACTGGACGCTGGTGTAGCCCAGGGTACTTCGGTATGTTTGGCGTGCTGACAGACGGCAACCGTACTTGGGGGGGGATTATCAACAGTCGCGGCCAGGTAAGCTTTGACCGCAGCGTCCTGGAGAGCTTCCGGGCTTACAATTTCCAGAGCCTGAACTGGACCCGCTACAATCCGGTTCTGGCCAGCCAAATGACGGCTCTGTTGCGCGAATACGATGGCTACATTTGCGAAGGCGCACGGTATGCCGACGAAAGGGGAGCGATTAGTGCGGTTAGTGGAGACATCAACGGCATTGGTGTACATGAAGCCGTAAAGCGGCTCCTGCAAAGGCATTTCGACCGCCTTGGTTATGACGTGCTTATTGAAGGATCTGTTGAGCCAGTCGCCAACGGTTTCATCATCTGGGACCGCTATAGTGGCGGCCTTTACCTGTCGCTGACGCATAACCGCATTTTTTCTCTGCCATTGCGGCAATCGGCCATCCTGCTCTGGGATGAGCGCGAAACACGGCTGTACTATGTCCAGAGGGCCACCGAGCGCGCCTGGGAGGTGCGCATCATCAATCTGGATTTCCTGCAGCCCCCGGCCACCACCGTGGATGGCGGACCGGTACCGCCGCCGCCGCCACCCTTTGTGATTCCACCAGAGGCGATTGACCAGACGGTAACGCGTTACCTTGGCGCCAACCCGGCTACCGCTACTGCCACGCCAGCCGCCACCACGCCAACGCCAGCCACCCCGCCGGTGATCCGTATTACTGCCCTGTCGGCCTCCAGCGTACTGACCGAGCCGGCCAACCTGAACGCCTACCACCCGGCCACCGTTTTTGATGGCAAGGCTGACACCGGTTGGTTCGAGGCTGTGGCCGGCCCTGGCCTGGGCCAGTGGCTGGAAGTCGGCTTTGCCGAGCCACTACGCGCCGACCGCCTGACTATCAGCCCCGGCTGGCTGGACGCCCGCTACTGGAGACAGAACAACCGCATCCGCACGGTCAGCATTAGTGTGGACGGTGGCACGTCCATGACCTTCCAGTTAACCGACACCATGGCCAGTCAAACCATCACCCTGCCGCGCGTCCTGACCGGCCGCACCTGGCGCTTCCGCATCGACGCCGTCTACCCGAACACCCGCTGGGACGACACCACCATCACCGAGCTGGGCTTCTGGCTGAATAATGTGCAGTATCGGGTTGATTTGGGCACCTTCGCCGCCGGCCTGCAGCCGCGCGCGCCGTGAGACAGGGTAGGCGCGCCAGCGCCTGACCGGAGATAGCGTGCCTGCCTCCTGTTACCAAGAGTGGGGGCAGGCCGGGATCCCCGCTGGCGCGCCTGTTGCCCAAAGCTGGCGGGCTTGCCCGCAAGACCGCCAGACCAGCCCACCATCAGCGCCAGCGGTAGCCCGGCCGAGGGGGAGCCGCCCACCGTCCTCAGGACACCGCCTAATGGGCACCTAGCCCGGCGCTGCAAGCCGCCGCGCATCACAATCCAGCACGGCGTAATAAACTCAACCCAGCGCCGGCTTGCTTGGTGCCAGGCGACCGCGCGGGTGGCGCAACCAAGCATGACCCGGCGATAAGCCGGGCCATGCTTGAACGCGCCAGGCCCCGCGACCGCCACGTCCTAAGACAAGCCCTTCGCCGTTGCTTTGGCTTACCCCGTCGCTGTATAGTGTAGTTCGCGGCTTCCAGCGCCGGACCGCCCACTAGACCGTGCTCCCCCCGTTGTCAACCCGCAATCTGTGTTCTATGATGAAGAGATGCAGTTGAAAGATGCGCGCAGTGGCTTTTTCCTGAGCAATCGCTTGGCGTCGGAGGTTGACGGGCAAGTTCAATGCCGTTAGGGGCCGTTTGGCTAGCGGTACCCGGCAGTTCTCCGATTTGAGGCTTGGAATCAGGCCGAAAAACCAGGGAGCGGCGCTACCAGGCGACGACTTGTTGCTGACCTGGCTTAACCATGGAAGCAGCCACCGCGCGAGCGCCAGGCCCCGCGTCTGCGCCTCCCTTGACCAACCTCCTCGCCGTTGCTTTGTGTTATTTCGCAACCGCACCGCTCCCCGCCGCTCTCAGCGCTGGTCGCGGCCATGCAGGATGGCTTGCAATTTGGCCGTTCGGATCGGCTTGCCTAGGCTGTAGTCGATGATTTGGCTGGCCAGCGCCTGGTTGATGGCCTGGTCGTTGTCATACCCACTCAGGATAATGCGGATGCCCGTTTTCTGACGATCTTGGCAGGCGGCGAATAACTCAGTGCCCAGCATACCGGGCATTTTCTGGTCGGAAATGACGGCGTCCACCCTTTGCCGCGCCAGGATGGCCAGTGCTTCACGCGCCGATATGGCGGTCGTTACCTCATAGTCCCGCCGCAGGATGGCTTTTAGGCCGAGCAGGTTGATGGCTTCGTCATCGACAAGCAGGAGATGCAAAGGCATGGTGTACTCCCATGGCCTCTTTCCCAGGCCGGGTTCGTCGCCTAAGGCCTACGACCCGCCTTTAACTCTAGTTCGCGCCGGGCCTGACGTCAAGCTGGCCGCGATCAAATCCGTGGGTCGCGAGCAAATCATTGGATCGGGCTGTGCCACGCGACGGCGGCAGTGGGCAGCGGGCGGGTGTCGGCGGCCGGCTTCACATTCCAGTTCATTTCCATCATACTGGCGGCATCATGCTAGCCAGCTTTCGGGGGATCAATCTTTGTGCCGTCATAGCGACCAAGCCAGTCGGCCAGCCTGGCGCCCCTGGTCAAGACCCGGCGCCGCTGGCCGGTTTGTTGGTGTGGACTTGGCGCCTCAACCTGCGCTATTTTCTGGGGCGGCGGGAAAGCGCCCTGTCGCTTATCATGACGGTCGCGGCCTGGTTGGCGGCCTTGCTGCTAGTGATTTACCGTCAGCAGGTCGACGTATCCGCCGGGCTGATCGCCCGGCTGGCCAGGGCCAGCGGTATTGAGGGCCTGCGCTGGCTGCTGTTGATCCTGCAGCTGGCCACGGTAGCGGCCTGGCAGTTTTGGTTGGGGCGGCCGCTGCCGCTGTTTTCGCCGCTGTTCAGCGATGCCCCGGTTGCCGCCAGCCGCTACCGGCGGGCCTGGCAGCTTTTCCAGTTGACCAAGGCCGCCTTGGTTGGCCTACTCTTCTGGCCGCTGGCCGCCTGGAGTGGCGGCTTCATCTGGGCGACCCTGGCTGTGGTAGTCGGGTTGGTTCTGGCGGCGGCCCAGTCGCTGGTCTACCGGCCGGGTGACCGACAGGCGCGTCGTCGGATTGGTCCTTGGCCGCTGGAACTAAATTTGGTCCGGCTGGTCTGCGGGCCGCTGTCGGTCAGTGCGCTCTATGGCCTCTTGGTAGTCGGGCTGGCCGTGGCCTGGTATGGCCGCAGTGGCCCGGAGGCTGCCGCCACCTGGCTGGCCGGCAACCTGGCCGCCAATCTGGTTTTACTTGACCTGATAATCGCCTTGTTGGTCTTTGGCGGCACCGAGCGCAGTTGGCGCCTGGCGGCGCGCTTTCGGCCGTTTCCGGTCTCTTTTGGCCGGTGGCAGTTCCTGGCCTGGCGGGCGGTAGGCTTTTACCTGCTGCCGCCGCGCCTGCTGGCCCTGGTGGCCTTGCTGGCCGGCGGCCAGGAGGTTTGGCGCTACGTCCTAGCCACTCTGGCCGCCGCCTTGGTGGTTCCGACCTTGTTCGCTCCCAGTGAGCGTTTTTCGCTGGTTTTTACCGGAGCCCTGATGGTGGCGCATTACGGCTTCGTCAGCGGCTTTGCGCTGCCGGCGCTGGTATGGCCGCTTTTGTTGCTGGTCGGGCTGCGGGCGGCCCGGCAAGATTTTGGCTTGGTGCCTTGGGCAGCGCTGGAACGCGGAGGCTGCGATGTTGCGCTGTAACGATCTACACTACGCCTATCCGGATGGACGCGGTATCAGCGCCATCGATCTGGCTATCGCGCGGCCGGGGTTGGTGGCCCTGATCGGGCGCAATGGCTCGGGCAAGACCACGCTGCTCAATGTGCTCAGCGGCCGCTTGGCCCCTTCGGGCGGCAACCTCCGCCTGTTTGGGCGGCTGATTGACCCGGCGGGCGATGTAGCCTGGAAGGCCCGTCTGGCCTATTGCCCGTCCGATGATTTGCTGATCGGCATGCTGACGGTGCGCGAGAATTACGAACTCATCGGCTGGCTGCGCTGTGGCGACAAGCAGGCCTGGCGGGCTATCGGCCACCAGATCGAGGCCTTCGGCTGCGGCCCTTATCTCGGGCTCCCGGCCGCCGAACTGTCGGCTGGACAACTGCGCCGCTGCATGATCCTGAGCCTGCTCATCGGGCGGGCCGAGCTGGTGCTGCTGGACGAGCCGGGCAACGACCTCGATATCGAGGGTATTTTTCTGTTGCGCGACCTGCTGGCCGAGTTGGCCCGGGAGCGCTTGGTGCTGGTATCCACCCATATTATCGACGTGGTGCGCCGCCTCGAGCTGCGGGCGCTGTTCATGGAGGCCGGGCGGCTGGTCTACGACGGCCAGCTATCCGGCGACGGCCTGGCGGCTGGCCACCAGCTGGAAGACCTCTACCGTAGCCTGGTCTGGGACAAGTCGGCCGGGCCGGTCGCGGCCGACCGGGGATGAAAAAGGCCTCCCCGCGGGGAGGCCTCTGTCGGCGCTTGCCGGCGCCGACAGGCAGCGCGGTACCCTACATATTCTTCCAGAATTTGTAATACTTTCTTTCTACGTCTTCCAGAGGCAGCAGCGGGTAGAATTTGCAGACGTCCTGCGAGGCGAACATGAAGCCGTGGCGCAGGTGCTTGTAGGAGATGCGGTCCACCGGGCAATCCAGCGACAGGCCCTTGGTTTTCTTGCCAGGCTTGCTGCGCACTTCGTGTATGGCCTCGCGCAGGCGGGCTGGGTGGATACCCGGGACAAAGCAGCGGATGAAGGGGTTGTCCTGAAATTCCTTGAGGAAATCGTCGACGTTGAACTCCAGCTGCGAGTAGAACATTTTCGGCGCGCCTTTGGGCATGCTGGGGTCGGTGATGTACTTGGCGTATTCCAGGAAGTTGTAGTGGGTCAGTACCATCATCTTGATGGGGTTTATTTCCAGGATGATGCGCATCTCGTCGCCGCGCATAGTGGGGTCGTAGTCGGCGCTAGTCAGCTCGACGAAGTCGCCAAGGGAGTTACAGTAGTATAACTTACCGAGGGCGGCGTAGTCGATATGCTCCAGGGTGCGGTAGGAGCTGATGAATTTGGTGGCCTTGGGCCGCCCGTCCTCGTGCTGCTTCAGCTCCTCGAAGGCGTGGTCGATCTTGAAGTACGGGTGGCGGAAAGCCGGGTCGATCTCGACGAAAATCAGGCGGCCCTCGAAATAGCGGGTCGAGCCCTGGGTGTAGTGCCGGGCGAAATGCTCCGGGTCGAGCTGGCTGGCGATGAGCGCGTGGTTCGGGTGAACCACCATGTACAGGCGTTTGGCTTCTTCCATGTTATAACCCCCAATACGATTTGAGTAGCGGGGCGATCACCAGCGCGATGATCGCCATCAGTTTCATGAGTATGTTGAGCGCCGGGCCGGCCGTGTCCTTGAAGGGATCGCCGACCGTGTCGCCGATGACCGCGGCCTTGTGGGCGTCCGAGCCCTTGCCGTGCTGGCGGCTCTCGATCAGTTTTTTGGCGTTATCCCAGGCGCCGCCGGCGTTGGACATGAAGATGGCCAGCAGCACGCCGCAGATGGTGACTCCGGCCAAGAGGCCGGCCAGCATCTGGATGCCGCCCAGGAAGCCGACGGCCAGCGGCGACAGGATGGCGATGGTGCCGGGCAGGATCATTTTTTGCAGGGCGGAGCGGGTGGAGATGTCGACGCAGGCCTTGTAGTCCGGCGTCTCAGTGTTCTCCAGGATGCCCGGCCGCTCGCGGAACTGGCGGCGGACTTCCTCGATCATGGCGAAGGCCGAGACGCCGATGGCGTCCATGGCCAGGGCCGAGAACAGGAAGGGCACCATGGCGCCTAAGAACATGCCGGACAGCACCAGTGGGTTGGTGATGTCGAAGGTCAGGCCGTTGTTGCCGGTGGCGGTTTGGGTGAAGGCCGAGAACAGGATGATGGCGGTCAGCGCCGCCGAGCCGATGGCGAAGCCCTTGCCGATGGCGGCGGTAGTATTGCCGACGGCGTCGAGCTGGTCGGTAATCTCGCGGATGTCGCTCTCCATCTCGGACATGACGGCCAGTCCGCCGGCGTTGTCGGCGATCGGGCCGTAGGCGTCGACCGACAGCTGGATGCCGATGGTGACCAGCATGCCCAGGGCGGCCATGCCGATGCCGTACAAGCCAGCCAGGCGGTAGCTGCCCAGGATGGCGGCGGCCAGCACCAGGATCGGCGGCATGGTCGACATCATGCCCACGCCCAGGCCGCTGATGACCGTGGTGGCCGCGCCGGTGTTGCAGGCCTTCTCGATCTTGCGCACCGGCGCGGTGTTGGTGCCGGTGAAGAACTCGGTTAACAGGCCGATGGCCGTGCCCGCCGCCAGGCCCATAACCGCCGCCAGGGCGACGTGCAGGAAGCCGCGGCCGTTGTCGAAGGTGTCTACCCCGAGGACCAGCCAGCTGAGCGGGAAAAGCAGGATGGCGGCCAGGATAGCGGCGCCGAAGGTGCCCGAATTAAGGGCTTTCTGGGGCGACTGGCCCGGCCGGCCGCGTACCAGGAAGGTGCCAAAGATGGACGCGCCGATGCCCAGGGCGCAGATCAAGAGCGGCAGCATGGCTAGCTTGAGTTTAGTGGCGTCGGCGGCGGCTACGCCGGCGCCGAGCACCACGCAGCCGATGATCGAGCCGACGTACGACTCGAACAGGTCGGCGCCCATGCCGGCCACGTCGCCGACGTTGTCGCCGACGTTGTCGGCGATGACCGCCGGGTTGCGCGGGTCGTCCTCGGGGATGCCGGCCTCGACCTTGCCGACTAGGTCGGCGCCGACGTCGGCCGCCTTGGTGAAGATGCCGCCGCCGACGCGGGCGAAGAGCGCGATGGTCGAGGCGCCCAGGCTGAAGCCGGACAGGATGGGAAAGACGACGTCACGGTAAGCGGCCAGGCTGTTGCCGAATAGCCAGCTGCCCAGGGCCAAGACGGCGGCGATGCCGATCATGGCCAAACCGGCCACCGTCATGCCCATGACCGAACCGCCGGCGAAGGCCACCTTGAGGGCGGCGCTGATGCCTTGTTTGGCTTGCATGGCGGTGCGCGAGTTGGCGGCGGTGGCTACCCGCATGCCGAAAAAGCCGGCCGCGGCCGAACAGATGGCGCCGAGGATGAAGGCCGCCGCCTGCCACTTGAGCGAGCCGCGGTTGGCTAGCGCCAGGAACAGGGCCACCAGCAGCACGAAAGGCGCCAGGACGGTGTATTCGCGCTTCAGGAAGGCATTGGCGCCATCGGCGATATAGCCGGCGATGCGGCGCAAGGGTTCAAAATCGACCTTCAGTCGGTAAATCCAGCGGCTTTGCAGGACAGCGTAGAGCGTGGCTGCCAGGCCGCTGGCCAGTATTATGGCGATGGTGATTGTCAAGTTCCCTCCTTGCCGGAACGGCGTACTGCCGGCCGTGCCAGACAGCAGTATATACTCGGTTTTAGCGGATCGCAAACGGAAAATTAGGCATCAGGCCGATTAGGCGCGGCCGCTTTTCCGCCGCCTGGCTGGCTGCCAAGCTGGGCGGCTTATTCCTCGACGCAGTCTACATAGTAATGCTTCTGGCTGTCGGCTTCCAGCTCGCACACCAGGCCGTGGATGTCGGTCTGGAAGGCCGGGAACTGGCGATTAAAGTCGCGGGCGAACTGCAAGTAGCGCACGATGGTGCGGTTGAAGCGCTCGCCGGGGATAAGGAGCGGGATTCCCGGCGGGTAGGGCGTCAGCAGCACCGAGGTGATGCGGCCTTCCAGCTGGTCGATCGGCACCCGCTGCGTCCGGTGGTGGGTCATGCGGTCCCAGGCGTCGGACGGCTTCATGGCTGGAATCATGTCCGACAGGTACATTTCGGTGGTCAGGCGGGCGATGTCGTGCTTCTTGTATTCCTGGTGCATGGCCTGGCAGAGATCGCGCAGGCCGGTGCGTTCGCGGGCCGGGTTCTGCTGGACGAATTCCGGCATGACGCGCCACAGCGGGGCGTTCTTGTCGTAGGCGTCCTTGAACTGCTGCAGCTCGGTGACTAGCGAATTCCAACGGCCCTTGGTGATGCCGATGGTGAACATGATGAAGAAACTGTACAGCCCCGTCTTCTCGACGACGATGCCGTGCTCGGCCAGGTATTTGGTCAGGACGTGGGCCGGGATACCCCAATTCTCGAACTGGCCGTCCATCTGCAGGCCGGGGGTGATAACGGTGGCCTTGATCGGATCCAGCATGTTGAAGCCGGGCTCCAGAGCCTTGAAGCCGTGCCAGCTTTCGTCCGGCCGCAGCACCCAGTCGCTGGCCGCGCCGATGCCTTCCTCGGACAGTTCGTCCGGCCCCCAGACCTTGAACCACCAGTCGTCGCCCCAATCGGCGTCCACTTTGCGCATCGCCCGGCGGAAGTCTAGGGCCTCCAGGATCGACTCGGCCACCAGGGCGGTGCCGCCCGGCGGCTCCATCATGGCGGCGGCCACGTCGCAGCTGGCGATGATGGCGTACTGCGGCGAGGTGGAGGTATGCATCAGGTAGGCTTCGTTGAACAGGTTGCGGTCCAGCTTGCTGGAGTCCGAATCCTGGACCAGGATCTGGGAGGCCTGGGAGAGGCCGGCCAGCATCTTGTGGGTGGACTGGGTGGAGAAGATCATCGATTGCTCGCAGGGTTTGCGACCCTCGCCGATGGCGTGGTAGTCGCCGTAAAAATCGTGGAAGGCGGCGTGCGGCAGCCAGGCCTCGTCGAAATGGAGCGAGTCGATCTTGCCGTCCAGCATGGCCTTGATTTCCTCGACGTTATAGATGACGCCGTCGTAGGTGCTTTGGGTAATGGTCAGGATGCGCGGTTTTCGGTTTTTGCTGCCTCCGGCGAAGGGATTGGCGGCGATTTTCTTCTGGATGTTCTCCCAGGCGAATTCCGACTTGGGAATTGGCCCGATGATACCGTAGTTGTTGCGCGTCGGCATCAGGAAAACCGGCACGGCCCCGGTCAGGATGATGGAGTGCAAAATCGACTTGTGGCAATTGCGGTCCACCACCACGATGTCGCCGGTGGCCACCGTCGAATTCCAGACGATCTTGTTGGCGGTGGAGGTGCCGTTGGTGACGAAGAACAGGTGGTCGGCATGGAAGATGCGCGCCGCGTTGCGCTCGCTGGCCGCCACCGGCCCGGTGTGGTCTAGGAGCTGGCCCAGCTCGTCGACGGCGTTGCAGACGTCGGCCCGCAGCATGTTCTCGCCGAAGAACTGGTGGAACATCTGGCCGACCGGGCTTTTAAGGAAGGCGACGCCGCCGGAGTGCCCGGGGCAGTGCCAGGAGTAGGAGCCGTCGAAGGCGTACTCGGTGAGAGCCCGGAAGAAAGGCGGCGGCAGGCTGGCTACGTAGGCCTTGGCCTCGCGGATGATGTTGCGGGCGATGAACTCGGCCGTGTCCTCGAACATGTGGATGAAGCCATCCAGCTCCTTGAGCACCTCGTTGGGGATGTGCCGGCTGGTCCGCGTTTCGCCATAGAGGTAGATCGGGATGTTCTCGTTGCGGATCCTGATCTCCTTGACGAAGTTGCTGAGTTGCTCGACGGCCTTGGGTACGGAACCGGGCGCGACGTCGCTGAACTCCTCGTCGTCAATAGACAGGATGAAGGCGCCGGCGCGGGCTTGCTGCTGGGCGAAGGCCGAATGGTCGCCGTAGCTGGTGATGCCGATGACTTCCCAGCCTTCGGCCTCCAGTGCCTTGGCCAGGGACCGAGCCCCCATGCCGCTCGAATTTTCGGAGCGGAAATCTTCGTCGATGATGACGATCGGAAAATGGAAACGCATAGGCACCTCGGCTGTTTGGAGTCTGGATTTTACGGAGTCTACGCCGTATAGCATAGCGGCCGCGGCCCTGCCAATGCAAGGACTCAGCCGGCTTTAGAGGCTGATTATTTTGCTTAGCTGTCTAAAATGACGGCTTGTTGTAGCGCTGGGCACTCTGGTAGCAACGCTTTATGCGCGCCCTAACCCTTGCCAGGATGGCTGCGGTCGGCTAGAGTAAAGGTGTTGGTGCCCGTGCGGGCCCCCCGTTATCGTACTCATCACGAAAGAGAGTGGTCATGAAAGGCTTCATAGCACTTGGTCTGATCGGGCTGGTCGTCGTTGGCAGCGCAGTTGGGCTGTTGTTCGTTCGATCCGGGCTGGATTATCTGCCGGGCAGCCGGTGGTTGACCTTTGAGTATCCGCAATGGGCTTTTGCCATGGCCGACGATGCCACCGTGGTCATTGACCAAGGCGGACGGCGCATGCTCCAGTTTGACGACCAGGCTGGCCTGCTCTGGCTGAACGAGTCGACCGGGCTCTTTGGCCGGGTCCTTGCCGCCGCCCGCGATGGGCAGGGTCCTCTCTACGTTATCGACCAGGTGCCGGCCGACGCGCCGGCGGCCCGCTTTGAGCGCTTGGTGCGGGTCGGGGCCGACGGCAAGCCGGCCGGTGTGGTGCTGCAGAAACGCTTCGAGGCCACCGGTGGCTTCGTGCCCGGCGCGCTCTGCCAGGCCGGCGATGTCTTCTATTACCTTTACGCCGACAGCGACGGTCTGGTCAACCTGGCCAGCTTTGATACCCGATCCAATACCGAGCGCAGCTTGTCCAAGACCGAATGGAGCCTGCCCCAGGCCAGCCTGGCGCTTGACCCGCAGAACGGCGCGCTTCTGATCTGCGCCGCTGGCGGTTTGTTGCGCTTCGACCAGGGCCGCTTTGAGCGGCTGGACGCCTATCGGGCGGAATTAGCCTACTGTACCGGTCTGCAGTTTGGGCCGGACGGCCGCCTCTTCGCCGCCGATGGTCTGCAGGCCGTGGTGGCTGAGCTGGATGATGAGGGTTATAGCCAGCCGATTTTCCGGCAAACCGTCGACCCGTCCGCCGGCCAGGCCATCGCTGACCGCGCCCAGAGCCCCCGGCGCTGGCTGGAGGATTTCCTCGGCCTCAACAGCCTGCAGCAGGCCGCCCGGCCCACCGTCGGTTTGGATTACTTCAGCCTGACGCCGCAAGGCTTCCTGACGGTCGATCAGGCTAACGGTCTGATTCGCTTCTTCATGGCCGACGGGCAAGCCGGCCGGGTAGTCAAGGCTGTCCAGTTGGATAGTTCCCGAAGGCTGGTTGGCAACATTGCCTGGTCGCTGTTGCTGTTGCTGGCCTTTACCGTGCTCTTGTTGCTGGTGCTCGGTATCCTGCGCCTGTTGTTGCGCTCTCCGGCCGTTCCAGCCATGCTGATGGCCTGCCTGGCCCCGTTGCTGTTGATCGCCATGGTACTATTCTTTTCGATGTTCGACGGCCGCATCGCGGCCGCCAAGGCCGACCAGCGTCAGGTTTTGGCCGAGCTGCAGGGTACGGTCCGGGTCGGTGCCAGCCTGCTGGACCTCAACCTGACGGCGGTGCGGCTCAAGCCGCCCCACGACCCGGCCCTGGTGACCGAGTTGGCGGCGCGTCTTGACCAGCTGATCGCGGCGGCTGACCAAGCGGCTGGTTTCCGCGCCACGCTCTACTATATGGATGGTTCCACCTGGGTCAGCCTGGCCGACAGCTGGAAGGTGAATCTGCCAGGCACGCCGTATCGGGCCATGAGCCGCGATTATGCCGAGCGACTAGTAGCCGGCGGCAGCGTCGCCTATATCCAGCCGCGGCCGAATGGTCACCGCTATCTGGCGGCGGCGGCCGTCCGCTCTTCGGAGGGGCTGCTGCCCTTGGCCTTGGAGTTATCCTTGCCCGCCGCCGAACTGCGGCTGGCCAGCTTGGCGCTGAGCGTTTTCCGCGACAACCGCCTGTTTATACTGTTTGTGTTGATCGGTTTCGGCCTGCTGCTGGTATCGGTGGCCTTGTTCGCCGGCCTACGCCTGTCGGAGACACCGTTCGACAACGGCCCCTACCTGCCTGTCCCGGGTGGACTAAGCGACCGGCCGTTCCAGCGAGCCGGCCTGTCGCTGCCGGACGAATTCGGCCAAGAACCGGATCTGGCCGACGAGGATTTGAACGTCCTGTTGCACGAGACCCATTTTGACTTTGAGACGGCCGCCAACGCCCCGGAGCGGGCTGCCGATGGTTCCCCGCTGGCCAGCGGGCTGTCGAGCGCCGAGCCGAGGGTAGCCGCGGCCGGTGACGAGTTCGACATGGCTTTCCCGACCCCTGACCTGGATGACTTGCCGGACTTGCCGGACTTGCCGTCGCCGGACAGCCTGGAGCGGCCAACGGCCAACGTAACCGCGCCAACGCGGCCCGAGGCAGTGGCCGCGGCGCCGGCAATCCGGCCAGTCGCGCCAACGGCCATTCCGGCTCCGGAGGAATACAAGCGCCGCCATCAAGTAGCCATCGAGGCCCTGCGCGGCGGTGATTACGCTCAGGCCGCCAGTCTGCTGGAAGGTTTGGTCGCCGCGCAGCCGGACGATTCGCGGGCCTGGAACAACTTGGGCATCGCCTACAAGCGCTTGGGCCGTATTGCTGACGCCATTGCCGCCGTCGAGAAGGCCCTGTCGCTGGAGCCGGGCAATGACTCTACCCGGCGCAACCTGGCCGCCCTGCGGGCGTTGCACACATGATCGACCTGCACACCCATTCCAGCGCCTCTGATGGCAGTTTTTCGCCGACTGTCCTGCTCGAGCGGGCCCATGGCCTCGGTATTTCCGCCCTGGCGCTGACCGACCACGATTGCCTGGACGGCCTAAGCGAGGCCAAGCTGGCGGCCGATCGCTTGGGCATGCGCCTGATTCAGGGCGTGGAGATCGAGATTGCCTTCGGGCCGGGCGAATTCCACTTGCTGGGACTGGATCTGCAGGTTGGCGCCGCCGGGCCGGACGCCGAACTGGCCGCCTCCCTGCATAACCTGGCCGAAGCTCGGAAGCGGCGTAACCGCGAGGTGATCGACCGCTTCATTGAGGCCGGCTTTGCGCTGGATTACGATGAGCTGTGCGCTACCTACGGCATCGGCAGCATCGGCCGGCCGCATATCGCCGAGTACCTGGTAACGAAGGGCGTGGTGCGCAGCAAGCAGCTGGCCTTCGACAAGTACCTGGCCAAGGGTAAGCCGTACTTTATCCAGAAAGATTGCCTGCCGCTGGACGCGGCTATCGCCATGATCCACCGCGCCGGCGGCTTGGCCTTCCTGGCCCATCCGATGTCGTTGTTCGTCAGTTGGACGAGGCTGCGCGCCTTGGTGCCGCAGTGGCAGGAACAGGGTTTGGACGGTCTGGAGGCTTGGCACCCGTTGGCCAGGAAGATCGACTGCCAGCGCCTGGAAACGCTGGCCGGGGAACTGGGCCTGCGCGTCTCGGCCGGCAGCGATTACCACGGCCCGCTGCGACCCGATCGGCAGCTCGGGCAAACCGCCGGCAAGCTGCCTATCGACGACCGCTTCCTGGAAGCTGTGCGACGGTAGTCGCAAGTGCGACGGTAGTCGCAAGTGCGACGGTAGTCGCAAGTGCGACGGTAGTCGCAAGTGCGCCAGTAGCCTCAAGTGCGACGGTAGTCGCAAGTGCGCCAGTAGCCTCAAGTGCGACGGTAGCCGCAGCGACTATCGGCGCACAGCCGGTAGCTCAGCCGCGTCGGCAGCCGTTGCAGCCCAGGACGTGGACGTGCTTGTGGGTGGCGTCCTCAAAATAGCGGGATATGAGGTAACCGTTGCGCGGGATGATGTGGTGGCAGACCGGGCACTTCCGGTCGTGCTCGGTGTTGTCCGGCCAGCAATAGGGGCAACCGAAGACGTGCATGATGCGGTCGGTCGGCCCTTCGGTGTACAATTTCGACTTGACCTGCATGCCGGGGGCCAGCTTGCTGTCGCAGACCGGGCAGCTGCGCACGCCGATGGACTTGTCGTGCACCGCGCCTTGGCCGTCCTTTTCGAAGCGCTGGTTACGGTATTCGTGCCGGCTGGCGGCCGGACGCAGGATCAGGGTATACAGTAGCCAGATCAGGATGATGCCGATGGCGGCTAGGATGGTGATAAACAGCAGGTTCTCCATTGGTGCAGTATAGCATGTACACCAGGCATTGACCACCGCCGGTGGCTGCGGCATACTAACGGCATGGCTACCCTGTATATCGTCGCTACGCCCATCGGCAACCTGGAAGATATTACGCTGCGCGCCGTCCGCGTCCTGGGCGAGGTGGGGGTAGTGGCCTGCGAGGACACCCGCCACACTGGCCAGCTGCTCCATCATCTGGGCATCAAGAAGCCGCTGGTGGCCTGCTACGCCTACGAGGAAGCCAAGGGCAGCGCTCGGGTGCTCGGCCTTCTGGCCGGGGGCACGGACGTGGCCTACTGTTCGGACGCCGGCACGCCCTGCCTGAGCGATCCGGGCACCCTGCTGACCAAGCTGGCCCGCGAGGCCGGCCACCTGGTCGTACCGATTCCCGGCCCCAGCGCCTTTGCCGCCCTGGTATCGGCCGCTGGCCTGTTTTTCAAGTCGGTCTGCTTCGACGGTTTTCTGTCGCCCAAGCCCGGCCGGCGGCGCAGCCGTTTAACGGAACTGATGGAGCGGGAGGAAGCGGCCGTGCTCTACGAGTCGCCACACCGCATCGTCAAGCTTCTGGCCGACATTGCCGATATCGATGGTCAGAGGCAGATCTGCGTCGGCCGCGAAATGACCAAATTGCACGAGGAATTCGTGGCCGGTTCGGCCGAAAGCGTCTATGCGGACTTCGCCGGCCGGCAAAGCATTAAAGGCGAATTCGCGGTACTTGTCGCGGCGGCTAAAAAAGCGTAAACTTGTAGAGGATAGTTGCCGATACTTTGGTTGAGAAAGGCAGGGGTCATTCGATGACTATAGACAGACTGAATTCGCTGGATCCGCTCCAGCCCAAGCGAACCACCAATACTCCCCGCGCCGGCAAAGGCGCCCGGGGCGATTCCGTCAGTCTTTCTTCCGAGGCCATCGAGAAAGCCGAACTCTACCAGGCCATGGAGTTGGCCAAGGCCGCTCCCGAAGAGCGCGCTGACCGAATTGCCGAGTTGCGGGCCAAGATCAACGATCCGGACTACCTGAACGACGCGGTCTTGTCCGCCACCGCCGACCGCATCCTGGATCAACTTTTGTAAATAGCCTGAGCAAGCCGCCCGGCTGGGGCATCCTGGCCGCGCGGCCAGTATCGTTTTAAGGAACAAACAGATTGAGCGGAAGCGTGCTTCCGCTTTTTTTTCGTGAAGGCGTCTGACGCTCGTCTCCGGCCTGGCAGTCGGTCCGGCTGGGCCGCCGGGCCGGTTCAGGAGGAACGTGTGGCGGATTTTCATTATGCAGTACGGGCGGAGTGCTATGTCGGCCCGGATACCATCTTCAAGTTACCGCTCATCATGCATGAAATCGCCGACCGCGTCCTCCTGATCGTCGACCCCAGCCTGGTAAATCAGAGCATCGTCAAGAAAATTCAGGCCATACTCGACGGACGCGGTTTCCGGATCATTTTATTCGACGATATTGCCAAGCGTCCTAGCGCCACCGCCGTACAGGAAGCCCTTGGCTTGGCCCGCGGCGCGCGCGCCCCCTTGGTACTGGGTATCGGTGGCATCAAATGTCTGCATATCGCCAAGGCGGTCGCTACCCTGGCCAGCAGCGACGGCCCAGTGGAAGACTGGCTGGACGGCCGACCGCCGCTTAAGCCGCCGCTGCCGCTGGTGCTGGTGCCCACTTCCTGGCGCGATCCTTTTTTGCTTTCTGGGCAGTTAGTGTTGTCCGATGCCCGCTCGGGCAGCGCCGTTCACCTCCAGGGGCCGGCCGGGCTGGAGCGAGCCGTCATCATCGATACTAACCTGATGGCCGGCCTCCCGGCCAAGACCGCCGCCGCCTGCATCCTGGATGGTATCATGTCCGCGGTGGAAGGCCTGGCGGCGCGCGGCGAGAATTTCTTGTCCGACATGGCCTTGCGCGAGGCGGTGATGCTGTACGTCCAGGCCCTCGACATCGTGATGCAGCGTCCGGATGACCCCCAGGCGCGCGAGCTTGGCGCCCGGGCTTTCTTCCTGGCTGCGCTTGGCCTGGCCTCCTCGTCGCCTGGTCTAGGGACCGCCGTCAGTTACGCCCTCAGTTCCCGTTGGCATATTCCCAAGGCCAACGTCGCGGCCGTCATTATACCGTACTTGCTGGAAGCCCTGATCCGTTCGCGCCCGGAGAAAATCGCCTCCCTGGCGCCGGCCTTCGGCGAGGCCCCGCTAGATGAGACCGCCAGCGCCGCCGCCGATCGGGTGGTGGACGGCGTCCGCACCCGGCTGGGCATGCTCAAGATTCCCAGCCGCCTCAAGGACTTTGAGTTGGGCTTGGAAAGGCTGGTGGAAACGGCTGAAACCGCCCGCCGCTTCAGCTTTATGAATTTCCTGCCGCGCTCCATGACGGTGGACGATGTCTTCGACTTCATCAAGACGGTTTTCTAAGCCATGATCCACGTTAGTAAGCTCATGAGCCTGAGTCCGGGGCATCGCCAGCGCAAGGCTGCCCAGACCCTGGCCCGCATCGAGGAAACGTTGCGGCGGCAGGACCGGCAGTTTGTGCGCTGGCTGGGCGAATGCGGCGCGGCGCTGGCGCTTGACCCGGCGCTGGAGGCTCCCCTGCAGGCCTTGGCCGGGCGACTGGCCGATTTGGCCGGGGGGGATACGGCCGCCAGCGGCGAAGAGCTGGTGCGGGCGGTCAACCGCCTGCGGCGCTCGCTGGAAGCGGCGGCCGGCGTCAGTCCCTCCGACTGGGACTTCGCCGATCCGTCCAGCCTAGCGCTCGATGCCGGCAGCCGGCGCTTTTTTCCCGGCGTCCGGGCTTATCTCGACGATGTCCGCTCGCCCTTCAACGTCGGCTCGATCTTCCGGACCGCCGATGCCTTTGGCGTGGCTGAGTTGCTGCTCTCGCCCTTCACGGCCGACCCGGCCCATCCGCGGGCTAGCCGCTCGGCGATGGGCGCCACGGCCGTGATTCCCTGGCGCCGCCAGGCCGTGGCGGAATTGCCCGCCGCGCCGCCCGGTATCGCCTTGGAACTGCGCGGCCAAAACCTGGATGATTTTGAGTTTCCGGAATGCGGGGTGGTCTTCATCGGTTCCGAGGAACTGGGCGTTTCGCCTGAGGGGCTTTCCCGTTGTGCCCACCGGGTGTCGATTCCGATGCTCGGTGCCAAGGGCAGCCTGAATGTCGGCGTCGCTTTCGGCGTTTTCATGAATGCCTGGCGGGCGGCGCTGGTCCGCCGCGGCTGCGCGACGGTGCAAAACCCTTGCCGGCTGGGGACGGATGGTCTATAGTATGGATACAATGCAGGAAATCACCAACCAGACCGTTCTGGAACTGGTAAGGCGCTTAGACGGGGTCGAAAAAGCCACGGAATCGATGTACCTGGACCTGGGGCGCATTTTTCCGGCCATCAAGTCGGCTATCGACGAGAGCGCCCGGCAAACCGAAGCCGGTATCAAGAATATTCTCACCGCCTACCGCCATGGCGCCAGCCTGGAACAGGCCAAGCGGCGGATGGATGATTTTATCGAAGATTCCACCCGCTTTTTCAATAAATCAGCCAGCAAGGAACAATCCTTCGTTAGCATCGTCGAAGAGAGCATCAGCGAGCTTACCCAGTTGGACGATATCATCAATCACGTCCGTCTCGATTCCGAAGAAATGGAGCTGGTTTCGCTCAACGCCATGACGGTGGCCCTCAAATCCGGCAGCGCCGGCAAGGCCTTTTCGGTCATTACCGACGAGCTCAAGCGCTTGTCTTCGCGCACCATCATTCATGCCAACGAGCTGGCGGTAGTCGGTTCCGATCTGCTCGCCCATCTGGCGCGGCTGCGGACCGAACTGGGCAGCCTGGAAACCGATCGCGGAAATTTCTTCAACAGTATAACCGAGGCCTTGACTAGTGGCTTCCGTCAATTGGACGAACAGGTCATGGCCGTGGCCGAGGAATACCGGACCCTGGCCGCCACGGTGGTCACGGTCCGCGGCCCGGTCATCGAGATCATGCAAGGCGTCCAGGTGCAGGACATCATCCGGCAATCCTTGGACCATGTCCGGCTGTCGCTCAAGGCCGTTACCTTGGAGGACGGCCCTCACGGGATGACGCGCGCCGACGTTCCGGCCGCCGAGGCTTTGGCTGCCAATACTCCGGCCGCCACGGCGGTCCACGATCCGGCGGCCACCGCCGCGTCAGCCACCGCATCGGCCGACGCAGCCAACGCCATTGATGAAGAAAAGCTGTTTTTGGCCGAGACGACCCGGCTGTCCGCTACGCTGCTGGAGGACGTTTGCGGACAGCTCCAAAGCAGCCTGGCCAGTTTTGAAGGCAGCCTGTCCGCGATCGACGACCTGGTCAGTACGGTCAATCGGCGCAAGGCCGAGTGGCTGTCTGGCTTTGTGGCTGTCTCCGGGCAAGCGGATTTGGGCAGTCTTGAGAATTCCTACTTGGCGGGGAAGCGCAAGGTAGCCCAATCGGCCCGCCATGTGGCCGAAGGCGTCAAACGCCTCGAAGACCGTTTCAATGCCGTTAACGCTATCCTTTCGCGCTTCAATAACATCGTTATCGCCTCGCGCATCGAGATTGCCCGCAATAAGGCCCTCGGCTTGGTAGCCAATACGGTAGCCGGCATGATGGACCTAACCCAGCGCCTGAGCCAGGATGTATCTTCGGCCGGCCAGCTGACGCGGAGCTTCTCTAAGACCATGGGTGACGAAATGATTAGTTACCTCGGTGGCGATGACGGAGAGGAGCAGCGGGAATTTGACCAGGCGATGGCCTCGTTGCGCGGCGAATTTTCCCGCTTGGCCGATTCGCGCCGCGACTTGTTGGCTACCGCTACCGGCTTCCAGCCTTTTGCCGGCTCGTTCATCGCGGCCCTCGGCGAGGCCCGCGACCAGACCGACCGCATCCGCCGCCTGGCCGACGAGTTGTCTGGCATGCAGCAGTCGTTGGCCGGTTACGCTACCGACCTGGAGCGGGAACTGGGCTTGAGCAAGGAAGACACCTTGGCAGGCAAGCTCAATATCCGCAATAACCGCCTCAAGGATATCATTGAGCGCTTTACCATTTTTACCCATCGGCAGACCGCCAACCAGATTGCCAATCTCGATGGCTGCGATGCCGTCGACGAGGTCGGGGTGGCTAGCGGCGAAGTTACCTTGTTCTGAAGCGGCGATGTTCAATCACCGCCTGAGCGGCTTCGAACAGGCCGTCGTTACCATCCACCCCGGCGAGTATTTCGTCAGTTCCGAGGATATTATCATCTCCACCGTGCTCGGTTCCTGCGTCTCGGTCAGCCTGTGGGATTCGCGGCGGCGGATGGGCGGCATCAACCATTTCATGTTGCCGGGAAATCCGGCCAACGAGGACACAGGCCAGGCCCAAAGCGCTAAATATGGCCTGTTTGCCATGGAGCTGCTGTACAACGAGCTCTTGAAGCGCGGCGCCAAGAAGGCCAACCTGGTGGCTAAGGTTTTCGGCGGCGGCTCGGTACTGCAATTGGGGCCGAGTAATGCCAGCCGCATTCCCGGCTCCAACGTCGATTTTGCCTTTGCCTATCTGGAAAGGGAGAAATTCGCCATCGTGGCCAGCGATACCGGCGGGGTGTTGCCGCGCAAGGTATTCTTCTTTGCCAAAACCGGCCGGGTATTGCTCAAGCGCCTACGCGGCTCACAGGTAGCCGCCGTGCAGCGGGAAGAGGCCGACTACCTGCGCAGCATTCGCTGGACCCAGGCCGGCACGGCCATCGTCTTTGAGCCGCCGTCGCGCCAGCCCTAGCGGCCGGCGCTTTCAAGCCTTAGCAGGGTGTTGAAAAACGCGGATGCGGCTTTTCAACACTTCAAAAGCCGGTACAATTACGCAGCATAGCGCAAGCTATGCGAGGAATTGTTAAGGTTGTTGAGAAAGCAACCGGCTTTTTCAACAACCTGTTAGTCGCTGCAAGTCGGGCTGGCGGCCGGCTCGCGCAGGATGTAGCCACCCTGCGGCAGGTAAGCCTTGGATCCCGCCGGCAGGCTGGCCGTGAGCCAGACATTGCCGCCAATCACCGAGCCGCGGCCGATGACGGTGCAGCCGCCCAGAATGGTCGCCCCTGAATAAATCGTAACATCGTCTTCGATGGTCGGGTGGCGCTTGACGTCGCCTTCGTCTTTGTTGACCGATAGGGCGCCCAGGGTAACGCCCTGATACAGCTTGACGTTGCCGCCGATGACGGCGGTCTCGCCGATGACCACGCCGGTGCCGTGGTCGATGAAGAAGGCCGGGCCGATGCTGGCCCCCGGATGGATGTCGATGCCGGTGCGCGAATGGATCTGTTCGGCCATCATGCGCGGGATGAGCGGCACGCCGAGCCGCCACAAGGCGTGCGCGAAGCGGTGGATGGTAATGGCCTCCAGGCCCGGGTAGGCGACGATGACTTCCTCGATGGACTTCGCCGCCGGGTCGCCGCGCCAGGCGGCATGGACGTCGGCCATCAGCGTGCCGCGGATGGCCGGGACGGCGGCGAAGAAATCCTCGACGATGCGCTGGGCCTCCAGGTGGCAGGCCGCCGGACAACCGGACTTGCCGCGTTGGCGGTAATCGAAATCCAGGCTGCGGGCCACTTCCGCGGTTAGGGTACGGCCGCAACGGTTGACTACTTCGCCGATCACGAAGCCGGCGTTGCTGTCGTCGATACCGTCTTCGCTGCGGAAGCCCGGGAAAGCCAGGGTTTCCAGGTCGGCCACCAACTGGCGGACGTTTTCCTTGGAGGGTAGGTTGTTGCCCGAGCGGCGGTTGATGCCGCCGCTCTGCTCGTAGGAGTTCATCAGCGCTTGGCTGGCGCGTAGCAAAGCCTCGGTCATGCTTGCCTCCTTGCGGCTAAAAATCTGCTTGGCCGTTTACCCGGCCGTGCCCCGGCCGTCTGGCCGGTCAGACCTCGGTGGCCGGCCGATTGATGGCCTCGGCCAAGGTCAAGGCCTGGTCCTTGACCAGCGGAAAATGCTTGCCGGCGGCCGCGAACAGGGTCAGCGACCGACCGTCCATCAGCCTGATGCGCAGGCCGGCATCCTTGTGGCCGACGGTGCCGTAGATGCGGTTGAGCGGGTCGGCCTGGTCGATGGCGGCTGCCAGATCCTTGGAATATTCGAGCCCGGCGATTTCCTCCAGCGGCAAGTGCCAGGTCTTGGCGAACATGATGAGGCCAAAACGGCGCCGCAGATAGCCGTGCGGGATGTCGAAGATCCAGCGGTCTTCGGCGATGACCGTAAAGGGCAACACCACCATGAAGGCGATCAGTAAGGGGTGCCAGGCCCCCAGTACCCGCCACAACACCACCAGCAGCGCGGTACTCAGGGCCAGGTAGACGAGCCGAATCTTGTTAGACATGGCCACATGCATGGCGCCGTCTTTTTTCCGGGACAACGTATACATCAAAAACAGGTTTTTCATCTTTTTCCTCCGTTGGACGCGTCATCATAGGCCGGCAGGCAGCGCGCTAGCTCATATATGGTTTTGATGCGGGGTAGGGCCTCCCGCTGGTACTGGTCGAAATGGTCGATCAGGATACCATGGCCACCACAGGCGCAGAAGCCCTGGACGTAACGCGGCACGTCATCGACGAATAGGCTTTCGGAGGCCGCGTAACCAGCCGCCTTGAGCACCCGTTCCACCGCGCTGCGAGCCGGCTTGCCGGTCAGGCCATTAAAACGGATATCGTAGATGGCGGAAAAGTGCTGCTCAATCTGAAATTTGGCCAGGATGCGCTCGGCGTGCTCGCGCGGCGCGTTGGTGAAAATGAACTTCGGCAAGCTGAGGCTGGCCAGGAAGGCCGGCAAGGCCGGGTCAATCGGCAGGTTGGCCTCTTCGCCGGCCGGATGGACGGTAGCGAAAAACTCCTCCACCGCCGTAAAGCCGTGCTCGCTCATCAGCCATTCCAGGGTAGTACCGTACTGGATCAGGCTTTCCCGGCGGCGGAGCATGGCTTTGGCCGGGCTAATGCCGAGGAGCTGGCCGGCATAAGCGGCCATGCGGTCGACTATTTCATCCTCCATGCTGGCGTTGGCCGGGTAGAGGGTATTGTCCAAATCGAAAAACAAGGCCTTAATCATGACGAAAGTAATAGCATATTTCTGGCGTCTGGGGAATAGCTGACTGGCAAAGGGCTTCGTCGCATGGTCAATTCGCTCATTGTCTGCTATACTGTAGTTCGGTGGAGGCGGTATGGGCGGGTTGGTCACCAGTATCGAGAAAGAATTCATCTTCAAACAATTGATCAAGCAAGATGGCCGGGTGCTGTTGTATGGCCCGGGAAAGCATGTCTACGCCACCATCCACTCCTTTGATAAGGAGCGTCTCGAGCTGGAAGCCGTGCCAAACCTGGCTAACCAGTTTAAGTCCTGGGAAATGGTCTCCGTCTACTGCAACTACGTCGACCAGCGCATGACCTTCGCCGCTAAAATCCGCAAGGTTCAAGATGGCCACATGGTCCTGGTTTTCCCCCAGGAGGTGCTTAAAGCGCCGAACCGCAAATCGGTACGCGTTCCGCCGCCACCGGGCTTGGGCGTCGAATTTTACATGAACAATCAGCACATTGTGCTGGATTACCCGGAATCCTGCGAATATTCGGATGTCGAGATGCCTGAAGTCCAAGCCGGCCTCGACGTGTCATCCATCACGGGGCTGATGGAAAGCTTCAAGCGCCGCTCCAGCTTCGTGGCCGGGATGGGCGCCCTCGTCATGTTCCAGAAAGGCCGCAAGCCCGAGACGGTCGAGGAGCGGCTGATTGCCCATTTTGGCCGGGCACTGCTCATTCCGAGCATGCAGAGCCCCCTGCCGGCCGACGACCCGTATGTCGACGGCCGCATTATCACCCAGCAGATGGCCGATGCCTGGGAAGGTCCGTCGATTTTCCTGGAAGGCGCTACCCTCGAGAAAAGCCGCCTGGCTAAAGGGCGCCTGGGCATCGTCTCCGAGGTCTATTGCCCGCTGCTGTTTTACCAATATGTCGTCGGCTACGTCTATCTTAAGAACGACGAAGCCAACCGGGTTTGCCTGGATTTCCAGAGCGTCGATTTTGCCTGGGAATTCGCCCGGGCGCTGGCCTTCAAGCTGCATCAGAACAATTACTTCAAGGTCAACGAGAAGCGTCCCGACCCTTGCGTGCCTTCGGTGCTCGACTTATCGCTCGAGGGCATGCTGATGAGCCTGCCCCGGGAGAGCTTCAAATTGAACATCAAGAAGCATACTATCCTCAACATGCGCATCCTCTACCTTGAGGATGTCATCGAGCTCAAGGCCCGGGTGGTGCGTCACTTCGGCGACAAGGAAAACGATTACTACGGCATGTTCTTCATTGGCATGGACGAGACGCTGGCCGGCAAGCTGCGCATGGTGCTGTACGCCGATGAGTCGGCCGTTTTGCCCAGCAACGAGCAATCCTTTAAGCTGTGAGGGCGGTTCCTCGGAACCGTCCGGCCTGATTATTCATGACAGGAGAGATATGAACGCCACCCTGAGCATCATGGATCGCGTCCTTATGGTTTTCGAGGTGCTGAAACGCTGGGAAGTGCTGACTACCATCGCCGGCTTTGTCCTGCTTTGGTTACTGCTGGCCTCTATCGCTGCGCCGCGCGATAAGGCGCCGCGGGTTCCCCGGGCGCCAGTGATACGCCTGTCGGCCGCAGCAGCCAAGGCAGCCAAGGCAGCCAAGGCTGCCAAGGCGGCCAAGGTTGCCAAGTCCGAGGACGATGAAGTCCCCGAGCCCGCCGACGACCGGCCCAAACGGCGCAAAGTCATTGAGGATGAGGACGAAGACGAGGCTAATGTCGTGGAGTGAACCGGTCAAGCGGTGCCGGCCGGCCCGGGACTAGGTGATTTTTCCACAGCCGCCCGCCTAATCGCACCAGGCTACCGTCTTTCAGGCCGGCCTGGAGGGCTTCGTCGATTTCGTCGCTTTGCCAGGCGCTTAAGGCACCGTGTCCGGTCAGGCGGGGCTGCGCGGCCGAGCCGGCCAAGAAAGCCCCGGCCGTCTGCAGCGTAAAGCGGCGGCGATGCCGGCTTACGACCGCCCGGATGGCCGAGCCATCCGGGTCCTGGCCGACGGCGCCGCCGGCGCAGACATCGCAGCCGGCGCAGGCCACGTCCGGTGCCCCCAAGGCCCGCAACAGGTAGCTGCGCCGGCAGCTGCTATGCTGGCTGGCGTAGTCCTGCATGACCTGCGCCCTGGCCGCGGCCAAGGCCATCAGGCTGGCGGAGCGGTCGGCCGGATCAGCCGCCTGGTCGCCTGGGTTGCCTAACGGCTGGTTAGCCGGCCGACGCGTCTGCCCAGCGTTCAGCAGGATGGCCCTGGCCTCCCGACCGTCACGTCCGGCTCGGCCGGCTTCCTGTAAATAGGCTTCCACCGACCCAGGCGCCGCGGCGTGGATAATAGTGCGGATATCCGGCTTATCCATACCCATACCGTAGGCGCAAGTCGCACACAGCACGCCGTCCCGGCTGGCCAAGAACCATTGTTCGATAGTCGTTTTTTCATCGCGTTCCAACCCGGCATGGTAAAATTTGACGTCCAGCCCGGGCAGCCGGACCTTCAGGTCGCGGGCGGTGATTTCGCAGCCGGAGCGCGACGGCACGAAGACGATCAGCGGCTTGGCCGAAGCGCGGACCGCGTCGCGCAGCAGCTTTCGGGCCGACAGACCGCAACGCACCTCGTAGCGCAGGTTGGGCCGGTCGGCATTGGCGCTGACCAGGCGGTAGGGAGCGCCGGCAAACAGCACTTCGACCAGGCGGCTCAGGATGGCTGGCGAGGCGGTGGCCGTGAAGGCCGTCGTGACGCGCGGCTTCAAGCGCTGGATGCAGGCGCCGAGCTCCAGGTAGGCCGGCCGGAAACTGTCGCCCCATTCGGCGACGCAATGCGCCTCGTCGATCACAAAATGGCCGATATCCAGGCCGGCCAGCCGTTCGAGCAGTGGCGGGTTGGCCAGAGTTTCAGGGTTGGTGATTAGGAAATTGGCCCGACCGGCTTCCAGGTCGGCGAATAGCCGGTCCCGCTCCTCGGCCGTCATGCCGCCGCGCAGGGTGAGGCAGGCGATACCTTGGCTCTGCAGCCGGCGTTCTTGGTCGGCCATCAAGCCCAGTAAGGGATACACCACCACCGTTGGCCCCGGGTTGAGGATGGCCGGTAACTGGAAGCACAGGCTTTTGCCGGCGCCGGTGGGCAAGATGACGATCTGGCAAGTCGGCGGCTGGTCGGCGCTGGCATCGTACTGGCCGTCGGCCTGCAGGCAATCCAGGATGCCGGCCACCACAAAGCGTTGGTAGGGGTACAGGTAGGGAATTCCCAGGCGGTCGGTGGCCGCCGCGCTGACCGGGTCGTCAGGCGGGGACAGCGCCGCCTCGTCAAATTCGTGTTCCATGCCCTGGCTACGCCGCGACCGAGGCGTTGGCCTGCCAAAGTGGGGCTGGCCCTGGTGCGGTTGGCGAGCGGCGGGTGGTGGCGGCCGCCCTAGCAGGGTGTTGAAAAACGCGGATGCGGCTTTTCAACACTTCAAAAGCCGGTACAATTACGCAGCATAGCGCAAGCTATGCGAGGAATTGTTAAGGTTGTTGAGAAAGCAACCGGCTTTTTCAACAACCTGCTAGGCGCTAGCGTCTCATTCGACTTGGATGGAGCCGGAGCGATCGAAGGCCAGCACGAAGGCCGGCAGGAACTCCAGGCCGGTATTGATGGTAGCCTGGCCGGTCAGCCGGTAGCGGACGGTTTGCCGTTTGGCCACCAGGTCAAAGAGCTGCCGGTTCATGGTGGCGAAGTTCAGGCTGATGGGTAATCGCAGCCGGGTGGTTTCCCCGGGGGGCAGGATCAGTTCGGGACTACGCCGGCTGCGGTTCCAGCTCAGGCCTTCGCCCCAGAATTCGTAGTCGGTGCTGCTGAAAACCAGGGCAAACAGATTTGGATTGTAAATGTCGACGCTCAGGGCCAACAAAACGTTTATCAGTTCGTGGCGCAGGAGCTGCAGGCTGTGGATGCTGAGGACCGGCTCGCGCAGCAGGGGGAAGCTGCCAGTCAGCTCGAGCTGGCAGCTGACGCTGGGGCTGTCGGGCGTCAGGCTCGACCAGGCGCTGACTGTGGCCCGCCAGACGGCGCTGTCCTGGCCTGCTTGAAGCTCGGCCAGGGCCGCAGTATCGCGCAGGTCAAATTCGTGGCTCCAGTCCAGCGTCCGGTTCTGGCCCGGCTCAAGCCGGCCTACTAGGCTGCCGCTCTGGTTTTGCCGCCAGCCGGAGTCAAGGGCTAGGTGACTATCCCAGCCCGCCAGCTCCAACGCGCCTTGGCCGGCATTGGTCAGCGTCAGCTGGCTGCTCAGGTGGACGTGGAATTGGTCGAGGGCGGCGATGGTAATAGCGCCAGCCGACAGAACGAGGGCCGGAACGGGCGGCGGTGGCGGTGGCGCGCTCTGGCAAGCGGCCAGGCCGGCAGCCAGGCCGGTCGCAGCCAACAGTCCTGCCAACAGCCTGGCCACTTGACCGGGTTGGAGCTCCGGGCGCCGGCGCAAGGCGGCCCGGACGCTGGTATTGGTGTTCATGCCTTGATGATCGGCAGGATCAGGCCGCTGACTGATACCCTTCGCGGCGCGGCCGGCTGGCTTTCAGCAGGGTGTTGAAAAACGCGAATGCGGCTTTTCAACACTTCCAAAATAACTACAATTGCGTAGCATATCCGCCAGAGTACTGGCGCGTAAGGTATGCGAACGCCAGTACTCTGGCGAAAATTGTTAAGGTTGTTGAGAAAGCAACCGGCTTTTTCAACAACCTGTTAGCGCAAGGCGCGCCCGGCGTTCAGCACCGCCAACAGGGCCACGCCGACGTCGGCCACCAGCGCCGCCCACATGCCGGCCAGGCCGAGGCCGCCGCCGATCAGGAACAGCAGCTTGACCGCCAATACCAAGACGATGTTGGCGCCGATAATGCGGCGCGTGCGGCGGGCGCGCCGGATGGCCTCGGCCACGCGGGCCGGCTGGCCGCCGGTCAGCACGACGTCGGCGCTTTCCAGGGCGGCGTCGGTGGCGCTGGAGCCCATGGCCAATCCGGCGTCGGCCCGGGCCAGGACCGGCGCGTCGTTGGTGCCATCGCCGACGAACAGGACGCTGCCCCGCCCCCGACTCCGCGTCCGGGCGATAATGGCTTCGAAATGGCGCAGTTTGTCGGCTGGCAAGAGGCCGGCGTGAACCTCCTGGATGTCGCAGTGGCTGGCCAGGCGGTCGGCCGCGCCTTGGCTGTCGCCGGTCAGGAGCGCGATGTCGGTAATGCCGGCTTGGCGGAGTTGGCTGACGGCCAGGGCGGCGTCCGGCTTGGGCTGGTCGCCGATGGTGATGTTGCCCAGGTAAGCGCCGCCGGCGGCGACATAAACCAGGCTGATATCGAGGTTGGGCTGGCTGGCCGGCAGTTTGATGCCGTGTTGATCCAGCCAGCGCCGGTTGCCGGCTAGGATGGCGCTGCCGTTGGCCTGGCAACTGCTGCCCAGGCCGGCGATTTCCCGGAAGCCGGTGCTGGCGGCGGCCGGTAATGGGCCGTGCCGTTCCTGCCAGGCGCCGCGGATGGCTTGGGCCAGGGGGTGGTTGGACAGCTGCCCGGCGGCGACCGCGGCGCTTAGCAGCTTGGTTTCGTCGCTGTCGGCGGCTGGCGTCAGGGCCACGACCTGGAATTGCCCGTCGCTCAGGGTGCCGGTCTTGTCGAAGACTACGGTGCTGGCGTCGGCCAGGGCGTCGAAGAGGTGGGCGCCCTTGATCAGGATGCCGCGCCGGGCCGCGCCGCCCAGGCCGGCGAAATAGCCCAGCGGTATGCTGAGTACCAAGGCGCAGGGACAGGAGATGACTAGCATCACCAAGGCGCGGTACAGCCAGGTTGACCAGGCCGGCGCCAGCCCCAGCCCCAGGTTAAGCAGTGGCGCCAGTAGCGCTACGGCCAAGGCGACCAACACCACCGCCGGCGTGTACCAGCGGGCAAAGCGCCTGATGAACAGCTCGGTTTTGGCCTTGGCATGGCTGGCTTGCTGGACCAGCTGCAGGATTTTAGCGGCCGAGGATTCGGCGACCGGCTTACTGCAGGTCAGGTGGATAGCGCCGTCCAGGACGATGCTGCCAGCCAGGGCTTCGCGGCCCGGCGTGGCGGGGCGCGGGATGGACTCGCCGGTCATGGCGCTGGTATCGAGGTTGGCGTGCCCGGAGGCGACGATGCCGTCGACCGGCAGACGCTCGCCGGGCTTGACCAGGATCAAGTCGCCAGGGCGTACCTGCTCGGCCGGCACGTCGCTGACGCTGCCGTCGGCGGCCAGGCGGTGGGCGCTGTCCACCGCCTGGCTGAGCAGGGCCTGGATGGAATGGCGGCTGCGGCCGGCCGCCTGTTCCTGGAAGAATTCGCCCACTCGGTAGAATACCATGACGCCGATGGCTTCCTCCATGGCGCCGATGGCGAAGGCCCCCAGCGAGGCGATGGTCATCAGGAACATCTCATTAAAAACGTGGCCGTGACGCAGATTGTTCCAGGCGGCGCGTAATACCGGGCCGCCAGCCAGCAGCCAGGCTAGAGCCAGGACGGCCAGGCCCGTCCAGCGCAGGACGCTGTTGCCGCCGCCGATCCGGCCGCTCTGTAAGAGCCAGCCGACCAGGCCGAGCCCGGCGGCCAAGCCGAGCGGCCAGAGGCCAAGTCCAATTTCCTGGGCGGTGGTCAAAGGCTCAGCCGTCGAGGGCGCTGCCTGGGAAATTTCGCCCTTGGCGGCGCAGCCGCAGGCGCAGAGTCCGGCTTGGTCGTTCATAGACGATCCTTTCGTTCTTCGCCGACGTGCTCCAGGGCAATCTGGAGCAGGCTGCCAACATGGTGGTCGGCCAGGCTATAATAGACAGTCTTGCCGTCGCGCCGGGCTTGCACCAGGCTACTGTGGCGCAGCAGGGCCAGCTGGTGGCTGATGGCCGACTGGTTCATGTCCAGCGTGACGCACAGATCGCAGACGCATAATTCGCCGGTCGAGAGGGCGGTCAGGAGGCGCAGGCGCGTCGGGTCGGATAGCAGCTTGAATAGTTCCGCCAGGGGCAAGAGCCGGGTAACCGGCAACTCGACTTGGCGGGCGGCCTGGATGCCAGCTGGGTGGGTTTCCCGGCAATTACAGGTGGCGATGGTGCTCATGCAATCCTCTTTTCGTAATATGTGAATATATGAACAAGTGTTCATGTGAAAATAATACTAAAACCCAAAAACTTTGTCAAGCGGTTCTGGCGACTACGGCGGTCGCGGCAGTTCACGCGACCATGGCGGCCACGGCCTTTTTCAACAAGCCGTCAGTCCAGTATTTCCAGGAAGGCGTCGACGATGGCCGGATCGAAGAATATGCCGGCTTGCTCGCGGATATACTGTTTGACGTCCGCCTGAGTCCAGGCCCTGTGGTAGGGCCGGTCGTGGATCAGGGCATCCCAGACGTCGACGACGGAGAAAATGCGGGCCGAGCGTGGGATAGCGGCTTCCTTGAGGCCGCGCGGGTAGCCGGTGCCGTCCCAGCGTTCATGGTGGCAGTACGGGATATCCAGCGCCGGCTGCAGGTAACTGATGCCCTGCAGCATCTGCCGGGCGTATTCCGGGTGCATTTCCATGATGCGGCGCTCCTCCAGGTTGAGCGGCTCCGGCTTGAGCAGTACGGCGTCCGGAATGGCCACCTTGCCGATATCGTGCAGCAGGGAGCCGCGCCTGATCTGGATCAGCTCGGCGGCGTCGGTACCGAGGTGGGTGGCCAGTTGGAGCGTCAGCTCGGTGACGCGCAGGGTGTGGCCCTCGGTATCGTGGTCGCGTAATTCGAGGGCTCGCGACCAGCCCTCGATGGTGGCGTCATAGGACCGGACCAGTTCACGGTCGGCGCGGGTCAGCTCGTCGAACAGCTGGGCGTTGTGGATAGCCACGGTCGATTGGCTGGCCAGGGCTTCGCCGTAATGGACCTGTTCTTCGCTGAAGGTATTGGAGCAGCGCTCGGCGAAGATGATGCCAAGGACGCTGCTCTCCCAGCTGAGCGGGATAATCAGCCGGGTGTGGTAGTCGCCTTGGTCGGCCGCCGGCTGGTGGATGGTCAAGGTCTTGCGCTTGGCGATGGCTTGGCGGGCGAGCTCGGCGCTGTCCTGCTCGATGGCGCCGCCGGACAGGCAGCTGGAGTCGGCATGGTCGGCCCGAAAATCGCGCCGCGCCGTCGGCACCAGGTTGCCGTATTCGTCCAGCAGGCTGACGCTGGCGTAATCGTAGGGCAGGAGCCAGCACAGGTAGTCGAGCAAAGCTTCGAGTACCAGGGTCGGGTTGAGGTTTTTAGTCAGCTCGATGCTGGCGATGCGCAGCGTTTCGGCCGCTTGCATCGAGCTGCGTTCATGCTTGACCAGCTGGCCGATGCGCTGGTTGATGGTGGTCAGGACGCTTTCGATCGGGCCTTCGCAGGAGGCGATGGTCAACTGCTCGCCGATATCGGCCAGGATACGCTTTAATTGGTCAGGCAAGGTTTCACTCATGGTGTATCTCCGTCGGATGGCGGCGTCACCGCTCGGGTATCGCCGTTGGCCGGCTGGACCGGCTGGCCGGAACGGCCACGGATCCGCTTGATGGCATGGTTCAGGTCCTGCTCGGTAAAGCTCCCCTTCTGGAGGTAGCGGGTGAGGCCATCCTGGAGGCGCAGGAAATCTTCGTGGCTGAGGTCTTTGGCGCTGATGATGATGATGGGCGTGCCGGTTAGCTCCGGGTCATGCCGGATGGTATCAAGGACGGTAAAGCCGTCCATGCCGGGCATCATCAAGTCCAGGATGATGAGGTCTGGCTTGTTGGCCCGGGCCGCGGCCAGTCCAGCCGGGCCGCTTTGGGTGATCTTGATGTCGTAATGCTCGCTGTGCAGGATGCGGTCGAGGATAGCCAGGGCGTCGTTGTCGTCGTCGACGGCCAGTACCCGGCCGCCCTGGGGCGCCTTCTGGGCGATGACCTGCAGCAGTTCTTCGCGGTCGACCGGCTTGATCAGGAAATCGTCGGCGTTGAGCGACAGCGCTAGGTTCTTCTCGTGGAGCACGGAGCACATGATAACCGGTATGGAGGCCGTTTCGGGGTTGCCCTTGACCGCCTTGAGCACCTCCCAGCCGTCCATGTTGGGCATCATGACATCCAGCACCAGGACGTCCGGTCGTTGCCGTCGGATGGTCGACAGCACCTGGCGGGGGTCGTTTAGCTGGCTGACCTGCCATTTCTTGTGCAGTTGGAGGGCGATGGTGCGCGAGGCCGTCTCGTCGTCGTCGATGATCAGTATCTTGACCGGAGCGCTACGGGCTGGCGTGGCCGGGGCTGGTTCGTCGGCCAGTGGGGCGGACGCTAGCGCCGCCTTGGCTGCCTCGGTTGCCAAAGGGGCCGCCCCGGCGGCGGCCTCAACGGCGGGGGCGGCCGCTCCGGCCGTAACGCTTTCCGATGGCTTGGCCAGCGGGATAGTGAAGCTGAAATCGGAACCCTGGCCGGGACTGGAACGGGCGTTCAGCTTGCCGCCTTGCATTTCGACGAAGCGCCGGGAGATGGGTAAACCCAGGCCGGTGCCGCCGGACAAGCGGGCCGGCCCGCCGTCCAACTGGACGAATTCGTCGAAGGCGTGCGGTATTTCGGCCTGACGCATGCCGATGCCGGTATCGATGATGTGCACTTCGATAAAGCCAGCCTTTGGCTGGGCGCGGACCGTGATGCTGCCGCGCTCGGTGAATTTGGCGGCATTGGATACCAGGTTGAGCAGCACTTGCCGCAGGCGGGTCCGGTCTGCCCGGACGGCCGGCAGCTGGGCGGGCAGCACGACCTGCAGCTCGATCGGCTTGTCCTTGATCAGGCCCTGCGCGGTCAGCATGACGCCTTTAATTAGTTCGTCAATGGCGAAGTCCTCGAGGTAGAGGTCCATGCGGCCGGCCTCGATCTTGGCCAGGTCCAAGACGTCGTTTATCAGGCTCAAGAGGTGCCGCCCGGACTCCTCGATGCGGCTGAGCATGTCGAATTGGCCGTCGAACTGCTCGCTGGTCATTTCCTGGCGGATCAGGAAAGCGAAGTTGATAATCGAGTTGAGCGGGGTGCGTAATTCGTGGCTCATGTTGGCCAGGAACTGCGACTTGAGCTTGTTGGCTACCTCGGCTTCCTGGCGCGATTTCTCGGCCGCCTGGTAAAGGCGGGCATTGTGCAAGGCCACGCTGGTCTGGCGGGCGATATTCTCGGCGAATTGGATGTCGCGGCGGGTGAAAGGGGCTTCCTCGGGGCTGCGCCAGCTGGCCAGCACGCCCAGGATGCGGTTTTTGGCCATCAGCGGAATGGTCATCAGTTTCTCGGTGCCTTGCTGCCCAAAAACGTGGCCACCGTTGTCGACGTTGACGCAGCCCTCGATGTAAGCCCGGCCGATCAGGCCGACGCCGCTGGCGATGCGGTTTCCCCGGCTAATGCGGTGACCGTGGCCCGAAACCGAGACTGCCACCAGCATGTTGGTGGTCTGGTCGCCGACGAAGACGGCGCTGGTATCGCTGGATAGTAGGGGGTGGGCCAGGTCGACGATGCGTTCTAGCACCGTTTCCGGGTTGAGCGAGGCCGACACCTCGCGGCCGATCTCGGCCAGGGCCGAGGCTTCCTGCTCGCGGCGGCGGGTTTCCTTATACAGCCGGACGTTTTGAATGGCCGAGGAGGCCGTGGCCGCGATAGTGGTCAATAGTTCGATGTCGTCTTCGCTGAAATAGTAGTAATGGTCGAAATTCTGGGCCGATAAGACGCCCAACAGCTCGTTGCCGGCTTTCAGCGGCAGGCCCAGCCAGGTTTTCGGGATGCGCGAGGCGCGCAGTATGCCGCCCAGCCGGACCAGCTCGTTCTCGCTGTCGTGGTCCACCAGCAGCATCCGGCCGGATTCCAGTACCCGGGAAGTCAGGCCTTCGCCGATCTTGAAAGGCAAAATGGGCTTGTTGGCGCCTTCGATATAGAAATACGGCGTGTGGATGGTTTCGCGATCGTCATCGAGGATGGCCAGGTACAGCACCTCGCAGTTGAATATCTCGCGGATGGTCTCGCCGATAAGGCAACATAGCTCCGGCAGCTCTAGTTGCTGGTTGGTGGCGGCCGAAATCTTGTTCAAGGCGGCCAGTTCCTGTAGGCGTTTCCGGGTTTCGGCGTAGAGACGGGCGTTTTCGTAGGCTATGGAGACGTGCGAGGCGAAGGCCGCGGCAAAGAAGACATGGGCGGTCTGGTAGACATCCAGCTGGTTGCTGCCCAGTTCCAGGATGCCGATGCGCCGTCCGCCTGTGGACAGCGGCACGCCCATCCAGGAGCGCACCGCGTCGTACTCGGGAATATCGGCGTACTGTTGCCAGCGGCTTTCCTTGCGGACATCGGCGATGATCAGAGGCAGCCCGGTTTCGATGACCTCGCGGTTGATGGGGCTGGTTTCCAGCGGCAGCAGGACATCCTTCAAGCCTTCTGGATTCTGGAAACCGATACTGCTGCGCATGAACAGGACATCGCCCTGCAGTATCTGGATGACGGCATAGTCGAACGGCAGTACCATGTCGACCGATTTAAGGATGCGTTGCAGGACTTCGTCGGGGTCAAGCGATGAATTGACCAGTCTTGAGACTTCCAGCAGGATGCGGGCGGTATTGTTGATGTCGTCGTTGGCTGTACCGTGCTGCCCCTGGGCGCCTGTCATGCTGCCAGTCTCCTGTCCGGACCGAAAAAGGTTACTGTCATTGTCATTCAAGAATGGGAATTTGTCAATTTCCTCGAAGGCTCCGGGCCAGGATGGATCAGCAATTGCCAGTCAGGCGCTTTTTTGCTAGAATAGCTCGACCAGGGGGTTCCAACCCCGTCCGTCGTCAGCCAGTGCCGATGGAGCCCGCTCGACAAAGGATGTATATGAAAGCCATCGAATTAGCCAAAGCCTACGATCCCGCCGAATTCGAGGATCGCGTCTACCAGGCCTGGCAGGACTCCGGTCACTTCCAGCCTGCTCCGGCCGCCGCCGACGGCAATAAGGCCAAGCCCTTTGTCATTGTCATGCCGCCGCCTAACGTTACCGGCATCCTGCACGTCGGGCACGCTCTCAATAACTCGCTCCAGGACATCCTGATCCGCTACCACCGCATGACCGGCCGGCCCACCCTCTGGGTGCCGGGCACCGACCATGCCGGCATCGCCACCCAGCACGTGGTGGAGCAGCGGCTCAAGGCCAAGGGTATCCGCCGCCGCGATCTGGGGCGGGAGAAATTTATAGAAGAAACCTGGCGGGTCAAAGAGGAGCACCACGCCGTCATCAAGCGGCAGCTGCAGAAGATCGGCTCGTCCTGCGACTGGTCGCGCGAGCGCTTCACCCTCGACGAGGGCCTGTCCAAGGCGGTGCGCGAGGTGTTCGTCACCCTGTACGAGCGCGGCTTGATTTACCGCGGTAAGTACCTAGTCAACTGGTGCTGCAGCTGCGGCACCGCCCTGGCCGACGACGAGGTCGAGCACGAGGACGCCAAAGGCGCCATGTACCACCTCCGCTATCCCTACGCCGACGGTTCCGGCTTCGTGGAAATAGCCACTACCCGCCCGGAAACGATGCTGGGCGATACCGCCGTGGCCTGCCACCCGGACGACGAGCGCTACCAGCACCTGGTGGGCAAGCTGCTGGAGTTGCCGCTGACCGGGCGCCAGATTCCGCTCATCGCCGACAGCTACGTGGACCGCGCCTTCGGCACCGGCCTGGTCAAGATTACCCCGGCCCACGACAGCAACGACTTCGAGGTCGGCAACCGCCACAACCTAGAACGCATCAACATCCTTAACCCGGATGGCACCCTCAACGAGAACTGCCCGGAAAAATACCGCAACCTGAAGGCCAAAGACGCCCGTAAGCTGGTGGTGGAAGACCTCAAGGCCCTGGAGTTTTTCATTGACGAGAAACCCATCGTCCACGCCGTCGGCCACTGCTACCGCTGCCATAATGTGGTGGAGCCCTACCTGTCCGAACAGTGGTTCGTCAAGATGAGGCCGTTGGCCGACAAGGCGCTTAAAGCCTGGCGCGATGGACAGATCAAGTTCTATCCGCAGCGCTGGGACCATACTTACGAGAACTGGATGACCAATATCCGCGACTGGTGCATCAGCCGCCAGCTGTGGTGGGGCCACCGCATCCCGGTCTGGTACTGCGACCACTGCGGCGCCGTGCTGGTCGCCCGCGACGAGCCTAGTATCTGCCCGAAGTGCCAGTCCACCGCCTTGCGCCAGGACGAGGACGTGCTCGATACCTGGTTCAGCTCCTGGCTGTGGCCGTTCAGCGCTATGGGCTGGCCGAAGGACAGCGCCGACCTGCGTAAATTTTATCCCACCAGCACCCTGCTAACCGGGTTCGACATCATCTTCTTCTGGGTGGCGCGCATGGTCATGGCCGGCCTGGAGTTCACCGGCCAGGTGCCCTTCCAGGATATCTGCATGACCACGCTGGTGCGCGACAAGCAGGGCCGCAAGATGTCCAAGAGCCTAGGCAACGGCATCGACCCGCTGGAAATCGTCGACGAGTTCGGCGCCGACGCCCTGCGCTTTACCCTGTGCTTCATGTTTACCGCCAGCCAGGACATCCTGATCAACAAGGACGACTTCAAGCTGGGTTCCAAGTTCTCCAATAAGGTCTGGAACGCCAGTCGCTTTATCCTGATGAACCTGGAAGGGGTGGAGTTGCAGCTAGCGCCGGACTTGATCGACGTCGACCGCTGGATCTGGCAGCGCCTGAACGCCTGCTCGGCTCAGGTGGCCGAGTCTCTTAAAACCTACCGCTTCAACGACGCGGCCGGCGCCGTCTACGAGTACTTCTGGAACGATTTCTGCGACTGGTACGTGGAGGCCACCAAGTTGTCTACCCGCTCCGGCGACGAGCGGGAGAAAAACCGGGCCCTTTCGGTACTGCTGCAGGTGCTGGAGGAATCGTTACGCCTGCTGCACCCCTTCCTGCCCTTCGTGACCGAGGAAATCTACGGCAAACTGCCCACCGCCCAGGGCTTGCTTATCGGCCAGGCCTGGCCGGTGGCCCGCTCGGAGCGCGAACAGCCCGAATTGGAACGGCAATTTGGCAGCCTCAAGCAGCTGGTGTCGCTGGTGCGCTCGCTGCGCAGCGAATTTGGCATCGCCCCCGACAAGAAACTGCGCGTGGCGCTGCGTTTTGGCGCCGACAGCCTGAATCGCGACTTCATCCAGCAGAATTCGGCGCTGGCGGCCTTGCTTATCAACGCTGATAGCCTAGAATTCACCCAGGACAAGCCGGAGGGCAGCCTGGCCCTGGCCGGCAGCGGCTTCGATGTCCACGTCTTTGCCCGCGAGGCGGTCGACGTCCAGGCCCTGGCCGCCCGCTTCCGCAAGGAGGCCGATAAGGACCGGCAGTATATCGAGCGCACCAGCGCCAAGCTGGCCAACCAGGCCTTTGTCGGCAGCGCGCCGGCCGAGGTCGTGGCCGCCGAGCGGCGCCGCCAGGACGAAGTCAAGGAGCATTTGGCCAAGCTGGAATCCTATCTGGTCGACTTGACCAGGGAGTGAGCATGCCTCTTAGTAACGGAATCAATAAAAAGCCTGACGCGGCCGGCCAGCACCCTCCGCCTCTGCCGGCCGGCGCGGTCATGAAGCAGGCCGACATGATCGTCCTCAAGGAAATGCACCTGGCGCCGTACATCCAGCTGGCCACTGCCTTAATCGGCCAGCGCCGTCATTCCGGCGGCAACATGTTCCGGCACCAGATCGACACCATGGCCGTGCTGCTGGACTACGGCTACATCGACTCCATCCTGCTCAAGGCCTCGGTGGTACACGACTTGTTCGAGGATATGCCCGGTTTCGACCGGAGCAAGGTGCTGGAAATAGACGACGAGAGCGACGAAGTGTACAAGCTGATCCTGGAGGTAACCAAGCGCCCGGTGGAAAGCAAACCCGAGTTCCTGACCCGCATCCGCGAGTACGGCTCGGAGCGGGCGCTTATCCTGAAAAGCGCCGACCGCATCAGTAACATGATCTCGCTCGGCTACGTCACCGACCTGTCCTTCATCAAGCGCTATACCGACGAGACGGAAGCCTACCTCTTCCCGATCGCCGCCCGGGCCAATCCGGCCATGCATCACGAATTGGTCGACCTGGTGACCACCCGCCGCAGCTTCATGAACCGCTGCGCCGAAATCTGACAGCCAATCGCATACCACAAGGAGAAAACCATGGAAGCAAACTGGACCCGCTCAAGCCTCGCCAAGACTATCGACCATACCGTCCTCAAGGCCATCGCCACCGAACAGCAGGTGCGCGAACTGTGCGTCGAGGCGAAGGCCAACAATTTCGCCAGCGTCTGTGTCAATCCCTGTTGGGTGCCGCTCTGTGCCCGCGAACTGGCCGGCAGCAAGGTGATGGTCTGCACCGTCATCGGTTTCCCCCTGGGCGCCAATTCCAGCGCCATCAAGGCCGAGGAAGCCACCCAGGCCGTCAAGCAGGGCGCCCATGAGGTGGACATGGTTATCAACCTGGGCGCCGTCAAGTCCGACGACTGGAAGCTGGTCGAGGATGACATCAAGGCCGTGGTCAAGGCCGCCGGTAAGGCCACCGTCAAGGTGATACTCGAAACCTGTTACCTGACCGAGGCCGAGAAGGTGCGGGCCTGCGAGGTCAGCGAGAAGGCCGGCGCCCATTTCGTCAAGACCAGTACTGGCTTCGGCACCGGCGGCGCCACGGCCGACGATGTCCGGCTGATGAAGCAGGCCGTAGGCGGGCGCCTCAAGGTCAAGGCCTCCGGCGGCATTCGCAGTTACCACGACGCCATCAAGATGCTGGAGGCCGGCGCCGACCGTATCGGCGCCTCTTCCAGCGTCACCATCGTCAGCGAATTGCCGGAATAAGCGTGAAGCTGTCCTGCGGACAGCTTCACGTCGCCAACCGGCTGCCCGGATGGCGCGGCACCGAGCAGGACTGCCCGTTCCGGGCAGCCCTCACGTCGCCAACCGGCTGCCCGGATGGCGCGGCACCGAGCAGGACTGCCCGTTCCGGGCAGCCCTCACGTCGCCAACCGGCTGCCCGGATGGCGCGGCACCGAGCAGGACTGCCCGTTCCGGGCAGCCCTCACGTCGCCATCCAGCTAGCGCCGGATGGCGCGGCACCGAGGAGGGCGGCCCGGCGGGTCCGCCTCACGTCGCCAACCGGCTTGCGCCAGTTGGCGCGGCGCCGCGGTACCCTGGAATTCTGCCCAGGCGCTACAGCTGGACGAAAATTTACCGATGATATGATAAGCCTGGAAACGGCGCGGTTTGGCGGGCGCTTGATCTACAAAGGGGATTTTCAATGACTGCAGCACTTGCCCGGGTCAAAGTGGCCGCGTTTTGCCTTTTTTTCGCCTTTACCGCTCTGGCCTACGCTGGTTTGGAGTTCGTCGGCCCGGATATCGGCAGCGGGGACAACATCCTCTTTACCGCCCGGGTCGATATTCCCGGCGAGGAGGGCTACGACAGCCTGTTCGTGGCCAACGCCGCCAACGGCCGCCTGGAGCAGTTGACCTTCTACCCGGAGGCCATCGCCCTCCTGGACGACGGCCAACGCCTGCAAATCCGCAACCGCTTCGGTATTTTCATGACCGAGCGCGGCTTTGGCGGCCTGCAACCGGTCCGGGGCCTGCCTTCCTTCGCCCAGGGCTCGGCCGTGCAGCAGGGTCGCCTGGTCGATTCGCGGCCGTCGCCCGACGGCAGCATGATGCTCTACTTGTCGCCCTCCAGCGTCGCCCGGGCCAGCCTGATCCTCTTTGACCTTGGCGCCGGCAGCGAAACGGTGGTGGCGCGCGACATCGAGTTCTCGGTCGACCGCTTCCCGGCCCGCTGGTCGCCCAATTCGCAGTACTTTATCTACTCGCGCGACGGTCAACTCTACTATTTCAGTACCGACCAACTGCGTACCAAGCGGGTGCTCGAGGAAAGCTGGCGCGGCATCGGAGCGGGCCGCATCGAGCAGGCGCGCTGGAGCAACAACGGTAACCTCTATGTGCTGCGCGATCGTTCGCTGTACCGCATTATGCCGGCCGAGTTCTTTACCCAGGCCATTTACGCCGGCATCATTCCGCCAGGGACCCTGGTCGGCAAGGCGCCCTTCGCCTACGATCCCAATTTCGATTCTTTCTATATGTCGCCGGACGGCGCCAAGGTCTTGCTGTGCAAGGACGGGCGGAATATTTTTCTCTACCACCTGGACCCGGACGACTTTGGCCGCGAGGACAGCGTCAGCGCCTTGCCCTATCTGTTCCTGCAGGGCAATACCACCATCCAGAGCGTGCTGTGGCCGGCCAGCGACAAGGTGACTGTCTTCACCGGTTCGCTGGAACATGGCCAGCGGGTGAGCGGCGCTTACCGGATCGACGTGCCGGCCCGGGACAGCCACAGCCTGAGCGCGTCCTTCAGCCAGCTGGACGTGCGCTCGGCGCTGTCGATGTCGCTGTCGCCGGATGAGAGCCGGATTGCCCTGTGTACCGGCAGCACAGTCCTTATCTTGTCGTACGCCGACTGGCGGCTGCGCCAGTCGGTGGCTAGCCCCGGCGCCCGCCATGCGCTGTGGATCGACTCCGGCCGGCTGGTGGTGGCCGGCGCCGCGGCCATCGAGGTGGTCAGCCTGGCCGACGATAGCCGCCAACTGATCGCCTTCGGCCAGGTGGACGGGTACGGCTGGTCGGAGGCCGGCGCCTTGATCGTCAAGGTAACGGATCGCGCCTATACCCGCGACCTGGCCAACCGGGCCTGGCTGCCGGCCGCCACCTACGCGGCGCGTACCGGCGCCACCAGCAACGGCAACTACCGGGTATACACCGACGCCATCGCGGCCGGTTCGTACCGCAACCTGTTGATGGTCCGTTCGGTCAGTGGCCTGGGCACCCGCAGCCTGGTGCCGGCGCCGGCCCGCAGCTATCGGCCGTTCCCGGCTGGCGAGGAAGCCAACAGCCCGCTGGTCTTTGACCATGGTTCGCGGCTGCGCCGCCGCGAGGTGTCCTTGGTCATCAACGCCTACGACGGCGCCGAAGGCCTGATGGCTGTCCTGGAAGCCCTGCGCCTCTACGACCTGACGGCCACCTTCTTCCTGAACGGCGAATTTATCCGGCGCAACCCCGGCGCCGCCCGCCTGATCGCCGAAAGCGGCCACGAGGTCGGCAACATGTTCTTCAGTACCTTCGACCCGACCGACGCCCGCTATCGGATCGACCAGGAATTTATCCAGCGCGGCCTGGCCCGCACCGAAGACGACTATTTTGAGGCTACCGGCCGCGAATTGTCGTTGTTGTGGCATACGCCGCACTATTCTTCCAACAGCTTGCTCTTGCAGGCCGCCGTCGGCATGAACTATACCTATATTGGCAGGGACATCGATTCCCTCGATTGGGTGGATCGCCTGGCCGGTAGTACAACGCCGGGTCTATACCAAAGCACGCACCAGTTGGTGGAGCGGATCACCGAGCTGGCTAAGCCCGGGTCGATCATCCCCATCCGTTTGGGAGTGCCGATGGGCGGACGCGACAGCTACCTGTTCAACGAGTTGCCGCTGCTCATCAATGCCTTACTAGGCGAGGGTTTCGCCATCGTCCCGGTCAGCGCCTTGCTGGAGAACGCCCGCTAAGAGCCTGTCGGACTTATGAACGCAAGAGATGTTTTTGGGAGATTAATGAGCGAAATGCTGATCAAAATCCTAAGTCCGACAGGCTCCTAGGCTGGTTCGGGCCGTCGATTTTTAAGGTTTCCACCCCGCTGCCCGCCCTGGCGGGCAGATCATTTTCCCAAGCGCCGGCCAGGCGCTTCCGGAGGCTGTATGAGCGATGATTTTTGCAAGCTGCCTGTGAGCCAAATCGAATATGCGGTTTCGGTCGACGAAGTGGCCCGGCTGGACGGCGCCGATTGGGGCAAGCGCATTATCGGCCAACCTCGCGCCCTGGAAGCCCTCAGCATGGGTACGGCTATTCGGGCCAAAGGTTACAATGTATTCGTGACCGGCGCTTCCGGTACCGGTCGGCGCACGGCCGTCATGCAGGTGCTGACCAGCTATCAGCCGGCCGACTTGGAACTTTTCGACCTGTTTTACGTCTATAACTTTTCGTCGCCGCATGCCCCGCTCACCCAGGTTCTGCCGGCCGGACAGGGGCGGAAATTCCGTAAGGAACTGCATACCTTAGTCGAAAACATCAAGAAATTGGTGGTATTGCAGACCGAGAGTCTAGATTTCAAGAAACAGAAAGACGAATGCAGCGTCGCCTGGGAACAGCAGGAAAACGCCCGGCTGGTCACCTTTGAGGCCGAGTTGGCCGTTGACGGCTTTCAGGTGGTGCAGCTGCAAGGCGAGGACGGCGCCACCTCCACCGACATCCTGCCCCTGGTCGATGGCGCCCCGGTGCCCTTCGACGACCTGCAGGCCAAGCTGAAGGATGGCGCCTTGACCGCCGACCAGTTCGAGTCCTTGCGCGAGCGCTACCTGGTCTACATGGACCGCATGCGCCACCTGTTCGTCGAGCTGAAGCGCGGCCGCAACCAGCTCGACGACAAGCTCGAAACCCTACGGCGTAAAACGCTGCGTCCCTTAGTGCATGCCGAGGTGGAAAGCCTGGCGGCGCATTTTGGGGGCGACAAGCTGCATAGCTGGTTGCAGGCCCTCGAACAGGATGTGCTTAATCACCTGTACATGTTCGCGCCGCTGGATGGGGCGGCCGGCGAGGCCTCCGAGCCGCTGTCGCATCGGCCCGGACGCTCGCCGCTCAGCCGCTATGGGGCTAACCTACTCAACGCCCACTCCGATGCCACTAAGGTGCCGATGATCTTCGAAGCCAATCCGACGCCGATGAATCTGTTCGGCACCATCGAGCAAGCCGCCGAGCCGAACGCCGACAGCAAGGCGGCCTACCTCAAGATTCGGGCCGGCTCGTTGGTGCGCGCCTCCGGCGGGTTCCTGGTCATCCAGGCCGAGGACCTGATGCAGGATGAGGACTGCTGGCACGCCCTGAAGCGGGTGTTACGCACCGGCCGTCTGGAAATACAGGCTCAGTCCGGTCCCTTCGGCGCGCCGGTGCTGCTCAAGCCGGAACCGCTCGAGGTTGACGTCAAGGTGGTCATCATCGGCGGCGAGATGGTATACGACATGCTGTACCAGGCCGATCCGGATTTCAAGAAGCTGTTCAAGATCAACGCCGAATTCGACGCCACCATGCCGCGTAACGACGAGACCCTGGCCGATTATATCGCCTTCATCCGCAAGATAACCCGCGAGGAGGAATTGCGCGAAGCCTCGGCCGACGGCATCGCCGCCGCTATCGAGTACGGCATCCGCCTGGCCGACCATCGGCAACGGCTGTCGACCTGTTTTTCGCGCATCGCCGATCTTTTACGCGAGGCCGATTATCGGGCGGCCATCGCCGGCAGTAAGACCATTGACGCCGAGGCCGTCAATAACAGCCTGCAACAGCGCACCTGGCTGGCCAACCTGCCCGAGGAAAAGCTGGCCGACATGATAGTGGCCGGCGAGATCATCCTGATGGTGGCCGGCAGCTGCGTCGGCCGCGTCAACGGCCTGGCGGTGCACGATCGGGGCTATTTCGCCTTCGGTTTGCCGGCCGTCATCTCGGCCCAAGTCTCGCCCGGCGAAAGCGGGGTCATCAACATCGAGGGCGAGTCGGGCCTGTCCGGCGAGATCTACGACAAGGCGGTCATGATCGTCGAAGGTTTTTTGCGCAGCCGCTATTCGCGCAGCTATCCGCTGGCCGTGGCGGCCAGCATCTGCTTCGAGCAATCCTACACGGCGGTGGAGGGCGATTCGGCCTCCAGCACGGCGGTCTACGCCCTGCTATCGGCCATTGCCGGCGTGCCCCTGCGGCAGGATATCGCCGTCACCGGCTCGGTCAACCAGATGGGGCAGGTCCAGCCCGTTGGCGGCGTCACCGAGAAGGTCGAAGGCTTTTTCCATATCTGCCAGCGGGCCGGCTTTACCGGCCACCAGGGCGTGATGCTGCCGCGCCAGAACATCGTCAACCTGGTCTTGTCGCCCGCGGTAATGCAGGCCATCCGCGACGGCAGCTTCTCGATTTACGCCGTCGGCACCATCGACGAGGGACTCCAGGTGCTCACCGGCATCCATCCGGGCAAGATCGGCGCCGATGGCCAGTTCGAACCCGGCAGCTTCAATGCCAAGGTGTCGGCCGAATTATTGCGCATGTCGCGGGCCGCCAAAGACTTTTCGGCCTGATTGTGCTATAGTTCCGGTAGTTTGCCGTGCGGCCTGAAAAAACCGAGGAGTCGTCGATGACCAAAACGCGTGTGCGAGGCAGCTTCGCTCTAGTGCTTAGCCTGACTGTGCTTTCAGTTTTCGCGCTGGCGGGCTGCGCTCCCCAGGAGGCCGCGGTTTCCAGCCGGCCCGAGGCGGCGCCTAGTTCCGGCGGCCCAGGGCCAGCGACGCCGACCGGTCCGGCGACGCCAAGCGGCAGCCCGGCCGTGGCCGCGACGCCGACCACGCCGACCGGCAGCCCGGCCGCGCCCGCGGCGACCCAGCCGGCGGCTTCGCCGGCCAGTGTCGCGCCCATCTCGAGCCCCGTCGGCCAGGCCGCCCAGCCGGTCACTCCTGCCGCCCCGGGCGCGACGAGCGCTACGATAACTCCCCCGGCCACCGGTGGCAGCGCCGTGGCGGCTCCAGCGGTTCCAGCGGCGACGCCCGCCCTTCGGGTCGGCGAGCTGGTCTTCCTGGATGGGAGCGTGGCCATCCACCGCCGCGGGCAGGTCATCGCCAATCCCGATATCGGCGACGTGGTGGAACCCTTTGACGTCATCGTGACCGGCGCCGGCAGCCGGGCCGAGATCGACATCGGCTCCGGCCGACCGGGCGGCGCCACCATCCGCCTGGCCGAGAACACCGCCTTCTATTATGACACCAGAGCGCTGAGCGCCGACGAGCGGCGCACCGTGCTGCAATTGCTGTCCGGCGCCATCGCCATTAAGGTCGACCGCCTGGTCAACGGCTCGTTCAGCATCGCCACCGACAACACCGTCCTCGGGGTGCGCGGCACGACCTTCATCGTCGACACCATTCCCGACGGCACCGCCCTGGTTACCTGCGCCGAAGGCCGCGTCCAGGTCAAGGGGCAGGGCGGCAGCGCCCTCTTAGCCCAGCCCGGTACCGTCGTGACGGCCACCGCCACCGGTACTGCCCAAGCCCGCCCGGTCGACCCGGCCGGCCTGAGCGGCTTCCGGACTACCTGGCGCGACGACGCCTACCGGGCTTTCGCCTCGCAAGCCCTGTTCATGATTTCGGCCCATGCCGCCACCATGGAGCGCAATGCGCCGCTCCTGTCGGCCGCGCACGCCCGCCTTCAGGCGCAACGCTCCGTCCTGCAGACTTGGCGCGAGGCGCGCGACGCCGGCCGGGTGCCGCGCTTTACCGATTGGACGGCCGAGAAGCGTGCCCTGGCGCCGGTGTTGTTCGATTGCCTGTCGGCTATGTTCCAGTTGGAGCGGGCTTATTATCGTTTGCTGGAGCTGCGCAGCCTGCACGACGGTCCCGGCCGGGTCGGCGTCGGCAGCTTGCCGGACGGGCGGACGAGCCTGGCCTTCTTCCGGGATTTCGAATCCCGCAACCGGAACGTACTAGTTCAGATGGCCGAGGTGCGCGACGTCTTGGAGTTGTTCATCTATGCCAGCGCTGGCAGCCCTATGGGCGGCTTCTTCGCGGACAAGGTGGCGGCGCTCGGCTCAGGCGGCCTCTTCCTGGGCGAAGAGGATTGGTAGACTGATTTCGGCCATCGGCGCCAGGCGCCGGCAACCGAAAATTCCGGCCGGCCGGATTGAGCGCCGGCCCGCGACTTATCTTGTCTGGGGAGGCTGTCATGAAAAAGTCATTTTGGTTGGGACTGCTTGTCCTGCTCCTGGTTATAGGCGGCATTTTCGCCTGGCGCTTTCTGTCGGCTGGTTCCACCACCGGTAACAGCGCCGGCGCCGCCGCCGGTGGCGCCATCAGCGACGACCTGCCGATCGTTACGCCGCAGCCGTTGACCATCGGCGGCATCGGCGGTTACAGCCTGCCGAGCGTCGACCTGGGCGACGGCCCGGTGCCGCTGGTGCGCATACCGCTGGATACCTGGGGCGGTTACGCCGCCCTGTTCGCCGCCAACGGCGGCGCGGCCCCGAACCGCGATTCGGTCTTCTACCGCGACCACCATTTCGCCGTCGAACTGGTGCGCGAGGAGAATGGACAAGCCCAGCTGGACGGCTTCGCCGCCGGCCGCTATACGGCCATCTGGGCCAGCATGGACAGCCTGCCGCTGCTCTACGACGCCCTGCACAACGATCGCCGGGTGGTGCCCCAGGTGATCGGCCTGTTCGACTGGTCGGTGGGCGGCGACGGCATCCTGGTGCGCGATTCTATCCGCCGGCCGCAGGACCTGAAGGGCAAGACCATCCTGACCAGCTACGCCGAAGGTTATTCTTTTTTCATGCTCTGGTACCTAGCCCAGCTGGACATCAGCCCGCTCGACGTCCGGGTGGTGCACATCCCGGACGCCGAAAAGGCGGCCGAGGCCTTCCGCGACAACCCCGGCATCGCGGCTTGGGTCACCTGGACGCCCTTCCTGACCGACGCCATCGACCCGGACGCCGACGGCTACATGCCGGACGTGCGCCTGCTCATCAACTCGCGCGACGCCAGCCAGCTGATCGCCGACGTGCTGATGGCCCGCGGCGACCTAATCCGCGAGAAGCCGGAAATCGCTATCGGGCTAGTCGACGGCCTGCTGGCCGGCGCCGACTTGATAGCCAAGGGCGACGGCCGGGCCTTCGTTGCTATGGCCGCCTTTTACGGTCTAGCCGGCGGCGCGGCCGAGGCCCGCGAGTTGCTGATCGAGGTGCACCTGCCGACGCTGCCTGAGATGCAGATGTTCTTTGACCCGGAAAACCCGATCGGCGCTTATAAAATCTTCCTCCTGGCTCAGGAATACTACAAGATGATCGGCAGCCTGGCGTCGACCGTCTCCTACGAACCGGATCGCGTCCTGTACCTGGCCGGCCTGGAGGCCGCCGCCGCCAGTGGCCGCTACGCCGGGCAGGGCAATACCATCCAGAACAGCTTCAACCGCGACGCGGCCCTCAATATCCATGACCTCGAGAACCAGCGCACGGTACTGGCCGCCGACATCCAGCTGTACTTCGAGGCGCAGCGCCTGGACTTCGACGTCGAGGGCGACAACGAGTCCGTGCGCCAGAACATGCGCTTGTTAGCCAGGATGGCCGAACAGATGAACATCCTGGGCACCACCCTGGTCAAGCTGGTTGGGCATCTGGATACCTCCAAGGTGGAGGAATTCCGCGCCCAGGGTCCGCAAGCCTTCATCGAGGCCAGCGCCCAGGCCAAGCTGATCTCCAAACGCCGGGCCGAATTCGTCAAGTCAGTGCTGATCGACCACTTTGGCATCGACCCGGATCGCATCATCACCGAGGGGCGCGGCTGGGACGACCCGGTGGACGCGGACGATCCGCAGTCCAACCGCCGCGTCGAGGTGCAGTTCATCAGTTTCGAATAGGAGTGGGCGATGCGTGATAAAACTATCAAGCAGCTGGTTGCCGGAGTGGTCGTTGTCTTGGCCATCGTCCTGGTGGTCGCATTTTGCAGCGAGCCTAAGGGCGGCAGTTCGGATAGCGAAGCGGTCGGGAAATCGTCCGACTACAGCCTGCAGTTCTCGCCCGAATTCCGGCCGGGGCAGGCCAGCCGCGACGACCTTGGCGTCAGCGTGGTTTTGGCGGTCGACGTCTCCGGCTCGATGTTCGACATTCCGCTGACCGGCGGCCCGCAGAAGTACATTCAGGCTAGCCAGGCTTTGGTGCGGGTGGTCGATGTCCTGGAGCGGCTGGTGGCTAACTCGCCGTCGGTCCAAGTCATCCGCCTCGGCATCGTCAAGTTTGACGACGATGTGGTGCCGCTCTTGCCGCTGACCAGCCTTGATGTGGCCACCTTGCGCAAGGTGCGTTCCCTGGTGTCCGATCCGAACAACTTCGCGCCCGGCAATACCACCGCCATCGGCGCGGCCCTGGAACTGGGCGCCGAATGGCTGGCCCAATCCGGCACTATCCTGCGCTCCCTGATCGTCGTTACCGACGGCATCAACACTGCCGGCCAGGATCCGGAGCGGGTGCTGGCTGCCATCTACGCCAACCGCAACAGCGCCGCCACCGCGGATTTTCCGGTTTACACCAATACCACCCTGATTAGCCTGATCGGCTTCGACATCGACCAGGGGCAATTCAGCGCCCTGGAGGCTCTGGGGGCCCGCGTTACCTCGGCGGCCGATGAACAACAATTGAGCGTCGTCCTTTCCAACCTGCTGGAGGCGGACATCACGCGGCTGGAAGCAGCCGCCCTGGGAGACTAAAGCATGGTCAAATCCGAAGGCGGCCTGGGCGCCTTGCTGTCGGCCGGAAGCGCCGCCGCCGTGTTCATCGTCAGCTGGCTCCTGCTGGGCATTCCCTTGCCGTTCAGCCTCGGCGCGGCCGTGGCCAGCTACGGCGCCGTCTGGCTGGTGGGGCGCGGCCTGAAGGAACACCTGAACCGCGACCGGCCGCTCAACACGGCCTTCGTCGATCTGGACTTGGCCAAGGCCACCGTAGCCCGTGGCCGTCAGCTCGGTCTGGAATTGTCCGGCCTGCTGGCCCGCCTGCCGGCCGGACATGTCATGCATCAGTACTTTCGCGAGCTGGTCGACCTGGTGGCGGCCATCACCAAGGACGTCGCGGCCGATCCCAAGGACGCGCCGCAGGCCAACGCCTTCCTGGCCAGCCAGGGCGAAGCGGTCGGCCGCTTGCTTAAAATTCTGCTCGATTTGCTGGAGCGCTCCCCGGACCGCCGGCTCGACCCGGAACTGGACGAGCGCCTGACGCGCTCTTTAAAGCGCCTGCAGGCCGGTTTCCGCAGCCATCTGGCGCATCTGCAGGAAGACAATATCGCCGAACTGCAGGCCGAGCTGGACGTGCTGGAGGATGGGCTGGGTTTCGACCATGAGTTAGAGACGGCCTTGGACAAGGCGGAGCGGGCGGCTAGCGCGACCGGAACGACCCGCGATCGGCCCAAGGGGCAGGGACAAGGCCAGGGGCAGCCAGGCTGATTCCCGGCCGGCGGCTCAGGTAGATGGCTTCTTGCGGACGGTCAGCCGACGGCCGGACTGGCTGGCGGCGGCGCTCTTGTTGGCCTGGGCGGCCTTCTCGGCGTGGACGGCCGGCGAGTCGCCCTCGGCCACTTCCTCGCGGCGCGGCCGGATGACGCGCGGTTTGCGCGGCGCGGCTTCGCCTTCGGCGGCCGGCTGGGCGGTGCGGGGGCTGCGCTTGCGCGGCGGCGGGCTCTTGTCCATCACCGCGATAGCCTTGGTGAAGGATTGCATGAATTCCTGGAGATTTTCCCGGAAGACGACGATGGAACGGCGGTCGAAGGATTCGCCTTCGGCCGGTTTGCTTTCGACGATGGCCAGGAACAGGTCGCCGGTTCGGGTTTCCTTGATATTGAAGAAATAGGTTCGGCCTTCGCAGACTACCTTGGATGAAAAAACCTCGCCACGTAAACCCATCGTTGTCCCTGTCATGCCGTCCGCCCGCTGGCGGCTATCCACCCGTCTGGCGGGTCGGCGTGCCTTTCCTTGTGCAATCTAACATAAAAGCCGGGCCATAGCAAGGCGCCGGCTGTTTTGCCTCCGTCAGACGGCGCTGCCTGCCATGGCCAAGTCGTCGGCTTCGCGGACCAGACCGGTCAGGATGGTCAGCAGGTCTGGCTCGATGCTCCGGTCGGCGGCCCGCACGTCCACCATGATGCGGAAGACCGGCTCGGTACCGGATCCGCGCATCCAGAAGAAGGCCACCGGCCGGCCGGCCTGGTCGTGCAGCCGGAATTTGAGGCCTCCTGAAGCGGCGTCCTCGGATTCGGCCAGGCTGAGTTCGCTGGTGCCCCGGCTGACCAAGGTGACATACGTCAGCGGGCCGAAGCGTTCAGCCAGGCGGGCGGCGATGCGCGGCCACTGGGTGGCAAAGAGGCGGCGGCTGTGGTTCTTGATGGCGGCCTGATCTACGCTCTGGATGCGCAAGGCCGCCCGCTCCTCGAACACGCTGGTGCTAGAGGCCTCCGGCAGGCTGGCCACGATATCGGCCAGGCTGAAATCCGGCCGGTAGCGCTCCAGCTGGCCGGAGGCCGCCAACCACAGCCGGTAGGGGCAGTCCTGGCCCGCGGCGTCGCGGATGGCCAGCAGCTTGAGCAGGGCGCAGACGGTATTGAGCGGGTCGCGTACGCTGGCCGGGTGGGTGATGACGCCGCCGTTGGAGCCTTCGCCCAGGATGCGCACGGTGCGGCCAGCGGCGCGCAGTTGGCGGGCCAGGGCCACGACGTTGGCCTCACCGGTCTCGGCCCGGTGCATCTGGGCGCCGAAGGCCCGGGCGATGGCGTCAGCCCGCAGGCTGGTGGCGTCGTTGCCGACCACCGCCAGGGCCGTACCGGGTTTCACGCCGTCGCGCCGCCGGTCGTACTCCAGGCCGGCCAGCTCGGCCAGCACGGCCAGGGCGAAGGTTTCCTGGGCCTCCAGGCTGCGCGCCTGACCAGCCGCCTCGTCCCAGATGACGATGTTGCCGCGGTCGCCGTCGCAGTCCGGCACGTAGCCGAGCACGTAACGCTCGTCGGCGGCGTGGGCGGCGGCCAGGGCGCTGCGGCATTGGTCGAGCGACGCGCCTTCCGGCACGATGCGGTGGGCGAATTTGCGCGGCTGGTCGTTGATGGTCTGGACGTCGGCGCCCAGACCGGTCAGGAAACCGGCGTCGATGGACAGGCTGCGGGCTGAGCCGTTCATATCGATCAAGAGGCCGATGCCTTTGGCGGCGACGGCGGCCGACAGGCTGTCCAGCCGGGCTTCCTCGGCGGCTTGACGGGCGGCGAATCCGGCCGGCAGCGAATCGTCCAGGGCGGCGCAGATCTCGCGCGAGAATAAAATATAGCTTGAACTGACCAGGCGCTTGTGGCGCGGGCAGTCGGCGTAGGCGCGGCTGACGGCGGCGGCCGGCACGGCGGCGCAGAGGGCCTGAAGCCGGGCAATGTCGGCCGCCTGGCAGGCGCCGGATCGCAACTCTTCGGCCAGAGCCTTGGCGGTCGCGGGCTCCAGGACCGCGCCGTCGGCCAGGCCGAACTTGACGCCGTTGTGGCCGACCGGGTTGTGGCTGGCCGAAACGTAGCAGAAGCCGTCCAGGCCGGTCATGGCCGGGTCGGCCTCCACGTCGTCCGGCGCGCCGGGCAAGGGAGCCCCGGCGGCTGGACCGGCCGTTGCCGCCAAGCGGTTCGATAATTTGACCCAGGCCATGATTTCCGGGGCGCTGCAGATAAAGGTATAACGGACGTTCAAGCCATTGGCCAGGAAGACCCGGATCATGCAGTCGGCGATGGCCGGGCCGCTGGGGCGGGTATCGATACCGATGGCGATGGCCGGCGTGCGCTGGCCGGCCTGCGCCAAGAGGTGGCGGCTGAAGACGTCGGCCATGCGAGAGGCCACGTAGCGGGCCGAAGGCGCGATGGCCTCGCCGGTATCCTCGTCGCCGGCGCCGAAGACGCCGCGCCAGCCGGAGGCCGAGAGTATCAGGCTGTCGAAGAAGCGGCCGGCCGCTTCCGGCGTCGGCGGCTTGGCTAGCGGGTTGGTATAGGGATCGCCGATGGCGAAACCAGTCTGGGGATGATGGCTATAACTCATGGGGCATTGTAGCCGCCCGAACCGGCTCGATTCAAGGGGGCGCGCAAAATGGGGCCTAATCGCCCGACCAGGAAGCGCTAAGCTGTCGTTCGGCCAGAAACGACGAGGAACTGACCCGCGATCAGGCGCAAAAAGCCTAAAACGGAGTGAAGCGTGGCAAAGAAGCCCAACTCGGAGGGCCGACGTCCGGATTTCCAACATCGGGGCCTAACCCCAGAACAGGAAAAACGAGGGCCTGACCGCGGTTCAGAAAAAAAGAGCGGCTGACCCCCAGGGAGTTGCAGAGAAAACTGGCGAAGAAGCTTGTCTCGTGCTAGAATCGTGGGGTCAACCCTTCGATTTTTCGGAACCAGGGCCTGACCCCACGCCAGGAAAATCGAGGGTCTGACCCCGGCTTGAAAAAAAGAGGGGCTGACCCGAAGGGAGTTGCAGCGCGCGCAAGGTCGCGCGGCCCTCCCGGGTAAGGCAAAGATTAGCCAGAAGCCAAGTACTAGACACTCAGTAGGGATGGTAATTATGATACGGGCAAAAGGAAAATGAAATGTATCAATTACAGCTCCCCCCCCCAGATGCGTGCATGCCGGGTATGCGCGCCTAGCATTCTTTCTGTGTGGTTTTTTGTTTTTAGTCTCCTGTAGGCCCAGTATAGGACCTGAGGCCGCGCTTTGTTTACCTAACGGTGTTATCCTCGATACTGCCACCATCATGCAGCTCAAGGAGTTCGAGGATCGGCGCGTTCGTCCGTATGCTTCGGATACGAGCTCCCGAAATATCCAAACTCTCGAAGCTTTTACCCCTGAAGAGATTGAAGCGATAAAAAGTGAGCTTGTTCAGGAATTTGGCGAGGAAGCTTATTCGTACTTTGGAGAAGAGGAATTTTCTGAGATTATTTATGAAGACGCTAGTGATTCAAGGACCATAGTTGGATTGCCATCACATAATGGCACACAGTTCAGGACAGACGTGATGATTGTCCGATATTGGGGCCCCTGGTGGTGCTATTTCGAAGTTAAGTTCAAGCTTCAGTATTATAATGTGTATGAGGGTTGGCGTACTGTGACGACTTTCGGTCAGGCCTCGGCCGGCATTAGCGATGAAGTCACTGCGAATCTAACCAAATCGATCGATATGTTAGCATATATTGATCCTGCGAATCTAAAAGCTATTATTTATCGGGATACAGTGGAGGCTAATGGCGGTCTCACTATCCGAGGCAACACCAAGTATGGTTTCTTCCCAATTATGAATTACTGCAAATTTTGGCATGAGTGGTATGGATCAATGTTGCCGGCTAATGGCATGAAAATCAGTATGTTCATGCAAATCCAGGCATAGGAGGAATGATATGATACGAAAAGTGATGATTTTGCTGGTGCTTTTTGCTTGTGCCATTTTTTGCCTCAGCGCGCAGGAGTTGGCCCCAACAACGGCTGGCTCTGACTGGACTCTTCAGACTACCTTAGCTTGGGCTCCGCTCCTCGATGGGTTGTTCGATGGCCCAATTCTGGTTCAACTTGCGGAGTTGCGTGTTGGTGTAGCACTCAACATTATCGATGGCTTGCCCCTCTACGCTGGACTGGAAGGCCATTACGCCAACTCGGCTTGGCTGGGTGAGCCCTTGGCCATTTGCAAGATAGGCGCTGGTTTGACATGTGGGCTTTGGCTTCCTTTGAGCACCGCCTTCGCACTTGGTTGCGAGCTTGCCACGGGTGCTGAATCCATCATCTATCCAGCATTAGACTCGTTTGGCTTTTGGGGGCGTGTCCAAATCCAGGCTGCTGTACGACTTAATCCCAATGTTAGTCTCGGCCTTAACGCTGGCTTGTGGTTTTGGACTAATCGCCTGTCATTCGATAGCGCCATGTATGGTACGAGTATCGGCGCATCGATCGCATATCAATTCTAACGGCTGGCAATCCAGAGCTGTTGAACTACTATCAAGAAACTGCTTGATCGGTGGCTCGGGCTAGCTAGCTTGGATAATCCGGTCCAAACCTGCCACCAATTCCGGCCGTTTCCTGCCACCCCAACAGGTGAAGATTCCGGTGGTAAACTGCCACTTCGGACCGGAATCCCTGGCAGGAAACGGCCGGAATTTTGCGTGCTAGCCGCTGAATTCCGCTCATAATCTGCCAATGATTCCGGTTCAAATCTGCCACCTGACTGGTATCCTCCCTCCGTAGGAGGGCTACCATGTCACGACCGAAGAAAAGCATGAATGAGATCCGGAAAATTACTCGCATCAAGCTGCAACAGCCTACCGCCAGCGTTCGTTCATCGCCGGGGCCACCGGTTGCAGTCGCCCTGTCGTCAAGGATTATCTGCAGCGGCTGGAGGATCATCCCCTCAATCCTCCAGTCTTGCGGGCATGAACGACTAAAACCTGGTGGACCATTTCGCGCTCAAATAGCCGGTGCTTAAGGAGACCGATGGCAATTGTCAGCTCAGTATCTGGCTGAGCCACAATGCCAAACGTTTGAGCGAAAAGCACATGACCCGACGTTTGCTTCATGAGTTCTATCTACAAGAGCATCACCACGGCTTACAATACAGTCAATTCTGCTTAGTCCTCCGGCAACAGCTGCAAACGCCTTGAGCGCCTCCAGCATCCTAACCGAACCGGCCAACCTCAACGCCTACCACCCGGCCACCGTCTTCGACGGCCGCGCCGACACCGGCTGGTTCGAAGCCGTGGCCGGCCCCGGCCTGGGCCAGTGGCTGGAAGTCGGCTTTACCGAGCCGCTACGTGCCGACCGCCTGACCATCAGCCCCGGTTGGCTGGACGCCCGCTACTGGCAACAGAACAACCGCATCCGCACGGTCAGCCTGATCGTGGATGGCGGCACGTCGATGACCTTTCAGTTAACCGATACCATGACCAGTCAGACCATCCAGCTGCCGCGCGTCCTCACCGGCCGTACCTGGCGCCTGCGCATCGACGCCGTCTACCCGAACACCCGCTGGGACGACACCACCATCACCGAACTAGGCTTCTGGCTAAACAATGTGCAATATCAGATCGACCTGGGTACCTTTGCCTGCGGCCTGCAGGTAAGGCGGCCGTAGGGCAGGGCAGCGCGCCGGCCTGCAACCACCAAAAGTGGGGGTAGGCCGGGATCGCCGGCACCATACCAGCACCCCAACGCTGGCGGGCTTGCCCCGCAAGACCGTCAGGCCAACCCAAACCCGATGGTGCCGGAAGCCTGGCCGAGGGGGAGCCGCCCCCGGCCCAGAGCCACTCGTCCAGCCCGCCATCCCGGCGCTTTGAGCCGCACAATCACAGTTCCCACGGCGTGAAAAAGTCAAACAGCGCACTTGCTTATACACGTGAGCGGCAACCGCGCGGGTGGCGCGTCCAGACATGGCCAAGCGATAAGCTGGCCATGCCTGAAAGCGCCAGGCCCCGCGTCTGCACCTTCCATGAACAAGCTCCTACGCCGTTGATTGGTTTCACCCCGCGGCTCAAAGCGCCGGACCGGACTTGCACGACGTGCTCCCCCTATTCCCGGGATCCCAGCCCGATGTCCGGCAACTGCAGCCCGGAGGCCGCGGCCTGGCGGTTCTCGGCCTGGATGGCGTCGTAGACCTCGCTGCGGAAGACCTTGACCGAACGCGGCGCGTCGATACCCAATTTGACCATGTCCCCGCGCACCTCGATGACCGACACCACGATGGTGCCGTCGATGATCAGTTTCTCATTAATCTTCCTGGTTAATATCAGCATGGCTATTTCCTTGAGGTGGCCAGCTCGGCCATCACGTCATGCTTGATTTGCCAGCGGGGGTCCGACAGCACCACTTGAATTCCCTGTCGGGAATTACGGCAGATGACCAGCGGTCCCATCAGGTTGGCGGTGATGGTGCCGCCCTCCGGCGGGACGGTCACGATGGCCAGAATGAGGGCGTCGTCGGCCTGCTTCATGCCCAGGGCCTGGCTCAGTTCGTCCGGCACGTCCACCTCGTAGTCTGGCCGGAATAGGAAGGGATCCAGCAGGATGAAGTTGAGCTCGGTCAGCTCGGTGGATTGCAGGTAGAAATACGGTTTCTGCGGCGCGTCGAGCAGGGCGAAGCGCTGGAACTTGTCGAAGCCGATCAGTCCGTTTTGGAAGGTCAGCAGTTGGCGCTCGTCGATGTCGAGGTCGCCCAAGGCCTTGGTGTGTATGGTCATCATGGTATCCGCCTGTCAGGGGCGCGCCATTGGCGGAAAGTTCCGCCAATGGCGTGGTGGTATCGGCCGTCGGCATGCGTCGCCGGCCAGCCCGGCGCTCCAGCCAAAGGCCGAAGACCGGGACGGGAGCGCTTTATCTCAGAAAGTCGAGCAGGGTCTTGGGTAGGACGCGGCCGGCCATCTGCAGGGCGGCCTGGCGGGCGTAATCGAGCATCCGGAAGTCGGTGATGGCCTGGGCCATGTCCAGCGACGTTTCGGCCGCGCCCAGCGCCACCACGTCCGGGATTTCCTTGTTCAGGCGCATGCTAGCGGTTTCCAGGCGGTTCATCATGGCGCCGGCCTCGGCCAGGCGGCGGTTCATGTTGTCCATGCCGGCGTCGATGGCCGCCAGGGCGCGGCCGCCGATCTCGAGGTGGTCGCCCTTGTACAGGGCGTTGCGCAGGTTCATGACCACGTCGAACAGCGAGCCGCCGGAGACGCTGGTCGAGGCGGCGTAGTCGGACGGGACGCCGGAGCCGGACAGGATGCCCAGGTCGGCCAGCACCGAGCCGCCCTGGCCGTCTTCCAGGCGCAGCCGCTGGGCCTGAGTGCCTTCCAGCACCAGGCTGGAGCTGACCGGGTCCAGCGAGGCCCGCACCGCCACGCCGGAGTCGTTGATCTTGGCGATGATGGCCTGGACGGTATCGCCGGGGCGTAGGCCGATCTCGGCGCCGTTGATGAAGATGCTGCCGGCCTCGAGCACCCGGTACGTGGTGGCGTCGGCCCCGCCGGCGATGCGCTGCCGCTCCGCCCAGAAGACCGCGTCGCCCGGCAGGTTCATCTCCAGGTAGCTTTCCTCGCTGATCTCGGCTTGGGGGGTGCCGATGCCGCCCAGGTAGTCGACCGTGGCCGTGACGGAGCCGCCGGCTCCGGGCACATGGCCGTCCAGGGCGCGGAACGGCTCGGTCTTGGACTTGTCGCCGGCGAATAAAAAATCACCGTCCGGGCCGCGGGCGTTGCCGAGGCTGACCAGTTCGGCCAGCAGCTGGTCGACTTCCACGGCCATGGCGGCGGTGTCCTCCGGCGAGAAGGTGCCGTTGGCGCCGGTCACGGCCAGCTCGCGCACCCGCTGCATGATGTCCTGGGTCTGGCGCATGTAGCCTTCGGCGATGCGCGAGCGGTCCATGGTGTACTGGATGTTCTCCTCGTAGCGCATCAGGCGGCTGGCGAAGGAATCGTAACGGACGGCGTGGGCGGCGGCCATCGGGTCGTCGCGCGGGTTCTCGATGCGCGTCTGGCGGTTCATGCGGTTCTGCATGCTGGTCATGGCGTCCTCGCGGCGGCGCAGCCAGAACTGCGTGTCGGTGTTCATCATGTCGGAACTGATACGTCTCATACACCCATCCTGTTGATGATCGTGTCCAGCATCTCGTCGAAGTGCTGGATGAATTTGGCGGCGGCGGCGTAGCCGTGCTGGAACTTGATCATGTTGGCCAGCTCCTCGTCCATATTTACCCCGGAGATCGAGGCCCGAGTATCGGTCAGGCTCTTGGCGATGCGGTCGTTGGTTTCCAGCATTAGGCCGGATTGCTCGCCCTTGAGGCCGATGTCGGCGATGGCGTCGGCGTAGTAGTCGTCGAAGCTGCCTTCCGAGCCGACCATGACGTTGGCGGTGCGCAGGTTGGCGATGGCCAGGGCCAGACTGCCGTCGCCGGCCTCGGCCGGGCGCCCGTTGAGGCCGAAGCCGGCCGCCACCGAGGTCAAGTCCGTACTGACGGCCGGCGCCACCTCGATCCAGCCGGCCGGGTGGGCCAGGGGGGCCACCGCGAAATCGGTGCCGCCGTCGCGCAGGCTCAAGATGGCGTCGGCCTGGGTCCAGGTAAAGGCGCCGGCCGGGCCGGACTGGTTGAGGACGCCGGAGTAGCCGGCCAGGAAGGAGCCGGAGTCCTCGACGTGGCGGATGACGAAATCGGGGTTGGCGGCGTCGGCGCTGGTGGTGGCCCGCAGCTGCAGCTGGCCGTCGGTGGTCAGGCGGGCGGTGACTTCGGCGCCGGAGAAATTGATGCGCCGCACCAGGTCGCCCACGGTGTCGGTCGGCCGGTACTCGATGGCGATATTGCCTTGGGGGCCGGACAGGCTGATGACGCCGGCCAGGCCGATCTGCTCCTGGGCGTCGAGGCGGTTGCCGCCGGTAATGCGGTGGATGTAGCTGGCGTCGTATTCGCCGTCGCCGTCGCGGTCGTAGTTGCCGGCGATATTATTGACGCTGGGCAGCTCGGTGAAGAAATCGATATTGGTCTTGCCGTTCAGGCCGTAGCCGGCGCGGTGCACCTCGTTGACCAGGTCGGTGAAGGTCAGGGTTATGGTATCCAGGCTGGCCAGCTCTTCGCGGATATCGACGTCGCGCAGCTCGAACAGCGCGCCCAGCGAACCGCCGTTGATGAAGGCCTGGTCGCCGGTATCCTGCCAATTGATGCGGGCTAGGCCATCGTTCTCGGCGCCGCTGGTCAACTCGAACTGGCGGGCGATGCCGCCCTGGACCAGGACCTGTCCGTCGATGTGGATCATGAATTCGTCAACGTCGCGCCGGTCGGTCCGTATCGGGATCATGGTGCCGAGCCGGTCGACCAAGAGGTCACGGCGGTCCAGGAGGTCGTTCGGATTGTCGCCCATGGCCTTGACCTTGACGATCTCGTCGCTTAGGGCGGCGATCTGGCGGGTCAGGGTGTTCACCTGGTCGGTGGCGATGCCGATATCCTGCTCCACCATCTCGCGGGTGGCGCTCAGGCGCTGGTAGCGGTTGTGGATCGACTCGATCATGCTCTGCCCGCGGCGGACGATGGCCTCGCGCGGGGCGGTCTCAGAGGGGTGCAGCGACAGTTCCTGCCAGGAATCCCAGAACTGGTCCATGCGCGCGCGCAGGGATATCTCCTGCGGTTCGTTATGAATTTGTTCCAGCTGGCGGATGTAGCGGTCGCGGGTGGACCAATAGCCGACGTTGCCCTGCTGGGCGACGATGCGCTCGTCCAGCAGTTCGTCCCGTACCCGGCTGATCTGGGAGATCAGCGGGCCCTGGCCGATCTGGCCCGGGGTGTGTTCGCGGTTCAGCTGCGGCGCGAAGAGCGGCTCCATGGTGCTGATTTCGATGCGCTGGCGCGAATAGCCGTCGGTGGCCATGTTGGACAGGTTGTGGCCGATGACCAGCAAGCCCTGGTTGTTGGCCATCATGCCGCGCTTGCCGATTTCAATTCCGGTAAATGTTGAAAGCATCGTATCCTCCACAGCCCCGCGGCTGCCCTTGTTCTATCAGAATGCGGTATCGAGCACGATTGGGGCCTGGCCGGCGACCCGTTTTGAGCCGGTCTTGCCGTAGATGGTGCCGCGCTTGTCGGGGAACAGCTCGTTGATTACCTTGGCCAGGTTGTCGGCCATGCCGCCGGAGAAGGCGCGCAAGGCCTCGTTTTCCAGTTTAGCGCGGCTGGTGGCCCCCCGCAGGCCGCGGCAGGCGCCGGTTACCAGGCTGCGGTAGGCGCTGGGGACGGCAGCGCAGACGCTTGTACTGTCGCTGTTGGCCGGCAGCTTCAATTCCTGCAGTAGGTCCTGCCAGAGGCGGCAGCGGCCGGCTTCTGCTTCGGCCACCATAGTGGCCGCCAGGTTGGCTTGCTGCATGGCCCGCTCCAGCTGCGGCCAGGTGCGCTGGCGGATGGCGCCGCTCATGCCGCGTTGCTGTTCCACGAAATAGTCGAGGGCGGCGATTTCGCTGGTCACATGCTGGAAAAAACGGTGGAATAGGTCCATGTTCATAACACCCCCGCTTCAATATCGGCATTATTCCCGGCTGGTTTAGCGACTTTGGCGACAGGCCGTAATTTCGCTGTAGCGCTGGCTGGCCGGCCGTACGGCGAGGCTTTACCTGCGCTGCAATAACAATTACAATGGAGAATATGATCAATCTGCTGCTTGACGTGGTCTGGTTTTGGCGAGGCGTACGGGTCTTTGCGTTAGTGGGCGAGAGCGGCACCGGCAAAAGCTTCCGGGCCAAGCTGGTATCGCAAAAATTCGGCATCGACCTGCTGATCGATGACGGCGTCCTCATCCGCAATGAGGCCATCGTGGCCGGGCACTCGGCCAAGCACGAGAAGAATTACATGGCAGCCGTCAAGACGGCCTTGTTTCACGATAAGACGCATCGCGACGAGGTGGCCCGTTACCTGCAGCGCCACCGTTGGAAGAAAATCCTGCTGATCGGCACCTCGGAGCGCATGGTGCGCAAGATCGCCGAACGCCTGCAGCTGCCGCACCCCTTCAAGATCATCAAGATTGAGGACATTGCCAGCCGCGAGGAAATCGAAAAAGCGGTGCAGTCGCGCAAGGTGGAGGGCAAGCACGTCATCCCGGTGCCGGCCATCGAGATCAAGCGCAGCTACCCGCGCATTTTCTACGATAGTATCCGGGTCTTTTTCCAGAAAAACGCCGGCGCCAACATCCTCAACCCGCCCAAGCTGTACGAAAAATCGGTCGTGCGGCCGGAATTTTCCAAGCGCGGCCGCATTGCCATCTCCGAGTCGGCCTTGTCGCAGATGGTCATTCACTGCGTCGACGAATTTAACCATACCATCCGCATCCAGAAGATTACGGTCAAGTCCGACTCGCAAGGTTACCGCCTGACGGTGGTTATCGATGTCCCGTTTGGCACTCAGCTGTCCGGCAACATCCACAAGTTGCAGCATTACATCATCGACAGCATCGAACGCTACACCGGCATCCTGATCGAGGAAGTGAATCTGGTCATCGACCGCTTTTCCGGCTAGCCAGCCGCTGATTTCCGGCTCGTCGGCCGGCTTATTTGACAATTCGTCAAATATCACCGAAACTGGGATGATGAAAACGGCGAATTCTGCCGATAATCATATGAAAGATTCCGTCCCAGTTCCTTTGTTGCCGGAGCGGCACCGGGCCACCCGCCCGTGTCGGCCGCTCGGTTGATGTTCAATCCGGAGGGTTACAGCATGAAGAAATTTATTGTCGGTCTGTTGATGCTTGGCGTTATCGGCAGCATGGCCGTCGCGCAAACCAATTTTGTCAGCGCCACCAGCGGCAACTACGTCGCCTGGGTCGACGGTACCCAGGCCGAGGCCGACGAGCTGGCGCTGCGCATGAGCCGCCTGTTCGAGCTTTACAACCAGTATTTCATGTTCGACGAGAGCAGCCTGAGCGTGCCGTTGAATGTGCGCGGCTTCAGGGACATTACCGCCTTTAACGTCTATTTGCAGCGCGTTATCGGTACCACCAAGGACGATTTTGTCTACCTGCACTATCCGACCGCCGAGCGCTCGGAACTGGTTATCTTCTTAAAGGACGATCCGGCCGAGTTCGGCGCTTCCTTGGCCCACCAGGGTTTTGTCCAGTTCCTCAAGGCCTTTGTGCCCAATCCGCCGCTCTGGATGCGCGAAGGCTTTGCCGTCTTTTTCGAGCAGGCCGCCTGGGACCCCCTGGAGCGGCTCTACACCTATCATGAGAACCAATCCTGGCTGGAAACCGTCAAGCTGCTGGCCGCCGAGAGCAAGCTGTTCCCGGTGCGCACCCTGATGGGCCTGTCCAGCGACGAAGCCCGCGCCAGTCTTGATATCTTCTATCCGCAGGCCTGGGCCTTGGTGGCCTTCCTGATGGACACCGACGGCCGCTACAACCGCTTTCTGTGGGATGCCATCGCCATGCTGCGCTCCGAGGCCGGTCAGGGCGACGCCCAGGCTGCCGTGCTGGCCTTCTACGAACGCTGGTACTCCGGCGGGGCCATCGACGGCGACTTTGTTACCCATATCAATGGCCAGTTGACCTTCGCCGAGTACGTCACCCGTGGCGTTGAGGCCTACGGCGCCAATAAGCTCGATGAAGCCCGCGACCTGTTCTTCTCGGCCCTGGGCAAGAACGACGCCAACTACATTCCCTACTATTACATTGGCCTGATCGCCTACGCCGACAACGACTTCCCGACGGCCGATCTGTACTATAAGGCTGCCCTCCGCCTGGGCAGCGACCAAGCCATTACCAATTACGCGCTGGGCATCAATGCCTTTGCCGCCCGCAACTACGACGAAGCCCGCGCCTACCTGGTGGAGGCTTCCCGGCTCGACCCGGCCCGCTACCAGGTCAAGGTGGCCGATTTGCTCAATCGCCTGAGCGACGAAGTTGAAACCAACAGCACTCCCGTTCCGGCAACTACCACCCCGGCCACCACCGGCAGCGGTTCCTGATCCAGCCGATTTGGCCGCGTGTGTAATAATGTAACCAGCCAGGTAAACTAAATAGAAAACACCGGACAGCCTCAGCGCCAGTCCGGTGTTTTTATTGGGCCTAGGCGTCTGTCGGGCGCGCTGTTCAGCGCTCCGGTAGTATTGGTGGGGTGAAGTTTCGCAATACCGGCATGCGCACCAGCTGGACGAACTCGTAGCGTGGATTGTCGAGCAGCCGCTCAAAGCTGGTTTCGGCCGCGCTCTCGAAAACCACGATGCGGAAGATGCCTTCTTCGTCGAAATAGGGCAGGAGGGCCGCGACGTGGAAATAGCGGCGTAATACCGGCGTCACGGTATCCCGGGCGTTGAACTGGGCAAAATACATCTTGCCTGGCTCGCGGTTGGCAAGCAGGAACAGATAGGCCTTGAGGCCGCTGATGTGGACGCCGGCGGTCTCTTGCGGGGCTGGAAAAATGCTGTAGCCCTCTCCGCCGACTATCGGGTCTAGGTTGTCGGCCATCAGGCTGAAGCCCGGCTCGGCCACGTCGTGGGCTAGCGGTGAGCTGGACTCGCGTCGGAAGAGGCTGTTCCAGGCGGCGGCGGCCAGCGCGCGCGACCAATCCAGCCCGAAATAGGGATCGTAGATTTCTTCCCACGATTCGGTAAAGCCGGAGCCGCGTACCTCGGGCATGCGCTGGCGCAAGTGGTCGACCGAAAGGTATTGGCCGGTCACCGAATAAAGCAAGCCATCGACCAGCCATTTCAGGAAACCGGAGCAGTTGAGGCCCGGCAGCCCGGTTTGGCGGCGTAGGCTGCTGATATACACCGCTTGGCCATTCTGGTCGATGGCTCCGTCGTCGGCGTAACGCAGGCTGGGTAAATGCCGCCGCACCTGCTCAATCAGCTGACGCATGTCCGAATAGAGTGACACTTGCGGCGAAAACAGCTGCCAGTCGACGCTGTCCTGGCTCATGGCGATAATATCATTGAGCGAGAGTAGGGCGACGCGCTCAAAGGGCAGGGGTAGGGTGATTTCCTGGTACAGCACCGCGCCATAGGCTAGGACGTCGAACTTGGTGCGCGCCTGACTGGCCCGCTCGTCTGGATAGAGCCGGATGAAGAGCTCCGGATCGCTGCGCAGATAGATTTTTATCTGTACCCAGCGCCCATTGCTGGCATTCCGTTTGAAAATCCAGCTGCCTTGGGTATAGACCGGCCAGGCGCTGTTTTTTTCGGGAGAAATTATGGTATAAATGAAGCCTTCCATGATGCGGCGCTGCATTTTCCAACGCCCCCAGGCATTGCTGACGATGGACTCGTCGGCCAGGCGGGCTTGGTTGAGCGGCAAGTTGAGGCGGCTGTCCCAGAATTGGCGCCGCAGGTCGGCCGAATCAGGGGCCTGGGGCAAGGCGCGGTCGCCGCCCAGCGCCGCTGGCAGGGGGCTGGCCAGCAACAGGCCGAGTGACAGCCCGAAGGACAGGATCAGGCAGGCGATTTTCATGCTTTCATGATCGGCTATTTGGCCGGCAATCTCAAGTAAGCCGTAGCGCCTGCCGATAGCAGTGAACAGAATACCGTCTCTACCGGATAAGGATGCTTCATGCCAGCCCGACGTGTACTGAAACTGTCCGTACTCATTTTTATCATCATCGCCTGCCTGTCCGCCAGCCTGCCGGTGGTCTATTCCTTGGCCGGCAGCGCCAGCCTCGACCGATGGCCAGGCCAACCACCGCTGCTGCCGTTGGCTATGGCCGACCCGCCGCTGGCCGGCGACCAGCTAGCCTGGTCGCCAGGTAAGCTTTTCCAACCAGTTTTGGCGACTACGGACTTGGCCCTAGCCAACGACTGGCCGATTTGGCTTCTCCGCCCGGATTCCGGGCTCAGGCTGGCCTTACTGGCTGGCCAAGCGGCCGAGGGTGCGGCGGAGGGTGTGGCAAAGAGCGCGGCGGAAACAGCGGCCGATTTTGTGGCCGGCGCGCCAGACAGCCTGGCCATGGTTTTGGCCGGCAACCAGATTGTGGCCTTTTACGGGAAACCAGGCGCCGCCGGCATGGGTATCCTTGGCCGGTATAGCCAGGCCGAACTGGCCCCGCTCCTGGCAGGCTGGGCGGCGCAATATGATGCCTTGAATGGCGCGTTGGGGGTGGTGCCGGCCTTTTACATCATTTTTGGCACCTGCTGGCCGGAAGGCGAGATTGGCTACACCTCGCGCGCTGCCATTGAAGACTACATTGCCTTTGCCGCCGAGCGGGGCTGGCTGGTGATTGTCGACCACCAGATTGGCCGCTATAGCGTTGAGGCCGCCATGGCCAGCCTGCTGCCCTTTCTGCGTTTTCCGAATGTTCACCTGGCGCTGGACCCCGAATGGCGTACCACCCAGCCGATGCGCGAGATAGGTAGCATTTCGGCGGCCGAATTCAACCAAGCCCAGGCCTTGATGCAGGCCTACCTGGTGGAACACCAGCTGCCCGGCGTCCGCCTGTTGCTAGTCCACCAGTTTCACCCCCGCATGCTGACCGACACCGCCCAGGTGGTGGCCGCTCAGGATCGGGTCGTTCCGGTGCATATCGCCGACGGGATCGGCAACCCGGATTTGAAACGCTACTCGTACGGCAAGAACGCCGTATTCACGAATTTACCATACAAGGGCTTCAAGCTGTTCTTCGAGTCGCGGATAGCCGGCGCCCGTTGGGATATTCCCTTGATGACTCCGGCCGAGGTACTGGCCTTGCAGCCGATGCCGCTGGTCATTATGTACCAATAGAATCGGGCCAGCCTAAAAAGCTGGTAACACTTGAGTCGGGAATTGGGTTATACTGTTTATAGGGTTGATTGAAGGAGAGGTCATGAAGTCTATTCGCCATGCTCTGTTGCTGGTTCTGCTGTCTTGCCTGGTACTGGGAAGCGTCTCCGCCTACGATCCGCCGGCCGGTGGCGATGGCATGCCCTTCCTGCTGTCGCCAGCCGCGGCTGGCGGCGGTCTTTCGATCGCTTCCGGCCTGGGGCCCTCGGCGGCCGCCGTCAATCCGGCCGTACTGGCGGCCTTGCAGCAGGTGACGCTGGACGCCGGCTATATGGCGTTGGTCGGCTTCGGCACTGAGACTGGCTTCGGCTCCTTGGTCAATCTTGGCTTGGCCCTGCCTCAAGCCTACGGTGTCTGGAACTTCAACCTGAACGTCCAGCACGTGCCGGCCAGCTTCGTTTCCATGCCGCTGGGCACCATTTTCAACCTGCAGGTCGGCATCGCCAAGGACTTGTTCCCCGATTTGTACGTTGGCGCCGCCGTCGGCGGTGGTGTCGGCAACAATGGCGCTTGGGATTGGGCGCTGGGGCTGAATCTCGGTTTCGTCCACCACCTGGGCGACCTGGGCTTTATCAGCGAATTGCGCTGGGCGGGAACGCTGCGCAATATCGGCAAGAGTTTCCAGCCGGTGGCCATCAACGGCTTTGCCGGCACGCCAGCCACGGCCTACGAGTCGCCCTTCACGCCGGCCTTCGGCATCGCCGGCACCCTGCTTAATCATGAGGCCAGCGGCATCCGGGTGGGCACCAACCTTGACCTCTTGTTCCCGACCTTCCAGAACGTGGTGTTCAATGCCGGCCTGGACCTCTCCTGGCGGCAGCTGGTCACCTTGCGCGCTGGCTGGGACATCAACCTGCGGGAGACCCTGGCCGGGAGCGGCCGCTCCCTGATCCCGTCTTTCAGCCTGGCCGCCAGGATCCAACTCAACAGCGCGGCCGATGATTCCTTTATTTCCGAACGGGGCTGGAACCGCTCCGAGCTGCAGCCGGTACTGACCGCCCGGCCGCTCTACAACGACGTCTGGGCTATTGGCGGCGGCGTCACCCTGCCGCTGGGTATCGTCGACCGGGACCCGCCGGTCATCACTTTGGGTTACCCACAGACGCCCTGGGAGCTGTACTACATGAGTCCCAACAACGATGGTGTCCAGGACGAGCTGGCGCTGCCTCTTTCCATCGTCGACCAGCGCTACATCCAGTCGTTCGTGCTCAATATCTACGACAACTCAGGCACGCTGGTGCGTTCCATCGCCAATAAGGAAAGCCGGCCGGAGAGCACCAACTGGAGCGGCCTGTGGAGCCGCTTGACCTATGTCCGGCACGGCGTGGACGTGCCGCCGGAATTAATTTGGAATGGCTTATCCGATACCGGCAGCGTCGTGGCCGACGGCATTTATCATTATGAGCTCCTGGCCAGCGACGATAACGGCAACGAAGCCGTTACCGAGCGCTTGAGCGTGGTCGTCGACAATACGGCTCCGGCTCTCAGCCTGGAGCGGCCGATCGCCGCTAACGCCCTGATCTTCAGCCCGGACGGCGACGGCAACAAGGACAATCTGGCCTTGATTCAGACCGGTTCGGAAGAGGATCTCTGGCTGGCCGAGTTCCTGGATGTAGCCGGAACCGTGCTGCGGGCCTATGAATTCCGCAATGTCGCCCCGCAGCGCTTGGACTGGGACGGCGCCGACAATGCCGGCGTGGTGGTGGCCGACGGCGTCTATTCCTACCGGATAGGCGCCACCGACCGGGCCGGCAACCGCTCGGCTGACTCTCTGGAAAATATCCTCATCAATACCCAGCAGCCGCCGGTCAGCATCAGCATCGACCGGGCGGCTTTCAGTCCCAATGGCGATGGCGAGAAGGACGAGTTGACCATCACCACCAGCGTGCCGGTCCGCACCGGGATTATCCAGTGGACCCTGAGCGTGCTCGATGGCGACAATCAAGCGCGCTGGACCACGACCGACAGCGCGGGCGCCACCTTGCCGGTCCGAAGCGCCTTCACTGGCCGCGACAATGCCGGCCAAGTCCTGCCCGAAGGCAGTTACCGGGCCCGCCTGTCGGTCCGGTACCTGAATGGCCACAGTCCGGAGTCGCTCAGCGCCGGTTTCCTGCTCGATATTACGGCGCCGGTCGCCCAAGTGCAGGCCGACCGCGTGGCCTTCAATCCCTTGGCCGAAACCAGCAACCGCCTGACGGTGTTTAATAACAATGCTACGGCCGAAGACCGCTGGCTAGGCGAGATCGTTAGCCAGACCAGCAGCCTGCCGGTACGCAATTACAGCTTCAGCGGCCAACCCGACGCCAGCGTGGTCTGGGACGGCGCCGACGAGGCCGGCCGGGTAGCGTCGGACGGCGCCTACTTCTGGCGGCTGTCGGCCATCGACCGCGCCGGCAACGCCTTCAGCGTCGATTCCGCGCCGGTGCGCATCGATACCGGCAACAAGACGGTGCGCTTGGCCGTGGACATGCGCGCCTTTAGCCCCAACAACGACCGCGTCAAGGATACCCTGACCTTCCTGCCGGAGACGGCCGCCGGCAGTACCATCGTCGCCTGGTCTTTGGCCATCCTGGATGCCGAACGCCAGACCATCCGCCGCTTTACCGGCAATAACGCGCCGCCGCGCACCGTTCCCTGGGACGGCAAGAGCCAGAGCGGCTCCCCGGCGGCCGACGGCGCTTACTCGGCCGCGCTGGAAGTCCGCTACGATACCGGCGAGACCGAAACGGCCGCCTCCTTCGAGGTTACCCTCGACACGGTGGCCCCGGCGCTGGAGTTATCCATTGATTACTTGCTGTTCAGCCCCAACGGCAGCGGCCGCAAGGATACCGTCACCATCGCCCAAGTGTCGCCGGTCGGCGACAACTGGGAGGCCGGCATGCAGAACGCCGCCGGCGAGACGGTGCGTACCTGGTCCTGGCGCAACCGCGCCGAGACTTTCGCCTGGGATGGCAGCGACCAGAACGGTAACCGCCTGCCCGATGGCGCCTACCGTTACACGATCCATTCCGAAGACGCCGCCGGCAACCGCGCCGAGCGGCAGCTGACCGGCATCACCATCGACGCCCGGGTGCCCCAGGCCTTCGTGACCATCGCCGCGCCCGGCTTCAGCCCGACCGGCGTCGCCACCTCCGCCACTATCGGCATCGGCTTGGTGACCACCATCCGCGACGGCATCGAAAGCTGGCGGCTGACCATCCTGGACGAAAACGGCATCAGCCGCAAGATCTTCCGCGGCAACCCCGGCCAGAGCGTGCCGGCCGAATTGACCTGGGACGGCAAGGCCGACGACGGCAGCGTCACCCAGGGCAATTACACGGCCAGCCTGCTGGTCGACTACCTCAAGGGCGACCGCGTCGAAGTGGTCTCCGGCGCCTTTGCGCTGGACAATGAAGGGCCGCGCGTCGCGGTGCGCATGACCCCCGAGTACTTCAGCCCCGACAACGACGGCATCGACGATGAATTGCGCTTCACGCTTTCGGTCAGCGACCTCAGCCTGATTGAGTCCTGGCGGCTGGAAGTCATCGAAGTGGCCGTCCAGGAGAGCCAAGCCGCCCGCCAGGAACGCGCCTTCTTCGTCTGGAGCGGCCGTGGCCTGCCGGCCGAGCGCCTGGTCTGGGACGGCCGGTCGCAGCGCGGCGAGCTGGTGGAATCGGCCACCGATTACCCCTACCGGCTGACGGTGGTAGACGTTTACGGCAACCGCACCGTTACCCAGGGCAATATCACCGTTGACGTGCTGGTCATCCGCGAAGGCGACCGGCTGAAGATCAAGGTGCCGTCCATCGTCTTCCGCTCCGGCGCCGCCGACTTCAACGCCCTGCCGGCCGAGGTGCTGGCCAGCAACGAGCGGGTGTTGCGCCGCATCGCCCAGATCCTGAACCGTTTCCGGGACTACAATATCCGCATCGAGGGCCACGCCAATTCGGTGGCCAGGATACGCAACCTTGGCCAGGCGGCGATTGACCGCGAGGAACAGACCGAGCTTCTGCCCCTGTCGGAAGCCCGCGCCCGGCTGGTGATGGAGCAACTGATAGCCTTCGGCGTCGACCCGCGCCGCCTGACGGTGCGCGGCCTTGGTTCCAGCGATCCGGTGGTGAGCTTCAGCGACGCCGAGAACCGCTGGAAGAACCGCCGCGTCGAATTCATCCTGATAAAGTAGCCGCCGGATGAAACAGTATCGCGCCCTGCTGCTCGGCGACGTCATCGGCGAGGACGGCATCAAGTATCTGCTGTCCGTCCTGCCCAGCCTGGTCGACCACTATCGGCCGGATCTGATCTGCCTGAATGCCGAGAACGCTTCCGGCGGTTTTGGCCTGACGGCCCTCGATGCCAAAACGCTGCTCGATGCCGGCATCGATTGCTTGACCAGCGGCAACCATATCTGGGAGAAGAAGGGCATCGCCGAGCTCCTGGAGGCCGAACCACGGCTGTTGCGGCCGCACAATTACCCGGCCGGCGCGCCCGGCCGGGGCGTCTACTGCCTGGAAAAGGCCGGCGCGCAGTGGGCGGTGCTCAACCTCCAGGGGCGCGAAGGCATGACGCCGCTGGATTCGCCCTTCGCGGTCGCCGACCGCCTGCTGGCCGACTTGCCGGCCGACAGCCTGAAGGTGCTTGATTTCCACGCTGAGTCCTTCGAGGAAAAAGAGGCGCTCGGCCTCTACCTCGATGGCCGGGTCAGCGTCGTGGCCGGCACCCACACCCATATCGCTACCGCCGACGAGCGTATCCTACCTCAGGGAACCGGCTACCTGGGCGACCTGGGTATGTGCGGCCCGCTGGATTCGGTCATCGGCTCTGATACTACACTCTGCCTGCAGCGCTGCTTGACGCAGATGCCCATCAAACTGGAGCCGGCCCATGGCGACTGCCGCCTGTCCGGCGCCTTGTTCGTCATCGGCCAAGACGGGCGCTGCCAGGCGATTGAGCGTATCAGTTACTGGCAGCCCGACCCAGCAAGCTTCGCCTGAGGCTGGCCGGCCTTCGAAAAAAAATTTGACAAGGCCGCAAAAAGCGGTAAGAATAGGCAGTGTCCAAACCATGACAGGCTCAGCCACTTCCAACCAGGCCGCTTGCCAGCGGTTTGATAGCGGCTGTTGACTTGGTCGGCATGTGGAAAGGCTGGCGATGAAATTAGTGGTTTTTATACTCAACAAGGATGAATTCCTGGAAGAGGTGCTGGAGGCTTATGTCGAGGCCGGCGTGACCGGCGCTACGCTCGTCGATTCGGAGGGAATGGGTCGCTTCCTGGCCTATGAGGTGCCGCTATTCGCCGGCTTCAAGGATTTCATGACCGGTAGCCGACCCCGCAACAAGACTATCCTGTCCCTGATTCGCAATGATGGCACTATCGAGACCCTCAGGAAGCTGGTTGACCAGGTGGTCGGCGGCCTAGACAATCCTGGCGTCGGTATCATGTTCAGCCTGCCGGTGGACTGGGCTTCCGGGCTTGCCCGGGAAGAAACCGAGGTCTAGCATATGGGAACCCTAGCCCGGATGGTGCGCCAGGAGTGCGTCCTGCTCGATGTGGACGTCAGCGCCAAGGCCGAAATATTAAGCTGCCTGATTCAGAGTCTATACGATGCCGGTTATCTTTCCGATACCGAATTATTGCGGCGCGACATCATGGCGCGGGAGGCCCAGGCCTCGACTAATATCGGCTACGGCTGCGCCGTGCCGCACGCTCACTCGGCGGCCCTGGATAAGTCCCTGCTGGCCATCGCCCGGCTGGCGCATCCACTGGAAGCGGACACCCCCGATGGCCAGCCGGTTAACTTGGTGTTTTTACTGGCCGGCCCACGCGATAGCGCCGGCTTACACCTTAAACTGCTGTCCAAACTAGTGAGGCTTTTGCACGACGCTGACCTTCGGCAGGCTTTACTGTCGGCTGCGGATTCCCAAGCCATCTGCCATCTGCTGCTCGAGAAGGATACCTGAACCGGCGCCTGGCTAATCCGAATCGCCCGGGCGAGCCTGGTCAGCTGGGCCGCTCTTGACAAAAAGCGGCCGTTCGGAGTATACAAGCCATGCTTTTCAACAAAGCAGCGCATGCGGCGATGGTGAAACTGGTAGACACGCCAGCTTGAGGTGCTGGTACCGCGAGGTATGGAGGTTCAAGTCCTCTTCGCCGCAAAAAGACAAAGCCCGACCGAAAGGTCGGGCTTTGTCTTTTTAATTGGCGGCGAAGAGGACTTGAACCGATATGAGCGTCGCGAGCTGGCGAGCGCGAGGCACAGGAGGTGCCGAGAGCGAATGAGGTGGCGTCAGCCGGCGGATGCCGGCCGCTCCAGCCCGCTACCTTACGACTGTCCGTTTGGTCCGCTTTGTTATACGTGCCGTTCGGTGCCGATTCGTGCTCGATTCTTGACATTCCTGGACAGTGCGTTTATCCTAGCCTTGTCCCTTCCCGATTGATATTCGTTACTGCCTATCCTGGAGGTTCCTGAATGCAATTGTCAGTCAAGGACGCGGCCCTGATCCTGAACGTCTCCGAAAAGACAATCTATCGCTGGATCAAGCAGGGCGTCATTCCATCCTATAAAATTAATGAGCAATTCCGCTTTAACCGCAGCGAGCTGCTGGAATGGGCCACCTCCCGACGCATCAAGGTATCCCCGGCCATTTTCAACGAGGAAACTCCCTATGCCCTGCCCAGTTTACTGGAAGCGCTCCAGGCCGGCGGCATCGCCTACCGTCTGGACGGCCGGGATTTGCCGGCGGTTCTTAAAAACGTCGTCAGTATTCTGCAATTACCCGAGGAAGTGGATCGCGATTTCCTGTTTCAGGTTTTGCTGGCCCGCGAAAAGCTGGGGTCAACCGGCGTTGGCGACGGCATCGCCATTCCGCATGTCCGGAATCCGGTGGTGCTGCACGTTAGTCGGCCGACCGTCACCCTCTGTTTTCTGGAGCATCCGATCGATTTCGGCGCCATCGACGGCAAGCCGGTCAACATTTTCTTCGTAGTGGTCAGCCCCACGGTCAAGGCGCACTTGCACCTGCTGTCGCGCCTGGGCTTTCTGTTGCACGATCCGGCGTTTAAGGCCGCCCTGGTAAATCAGGCCTCCCGTGATGAATTGATGGCCATGGTGGCAGCGCTAGAGAAGGGTTTACAAACCGCCTCCGCTTCGTTGCCGGCGGGGCAGGCGTGAGCTTGCCGATAATGGCTGCCGATAGTGGCTGTAGCTGGAGAGCCGTCTCGTGAGCCTGGCCTTGGCGGTCACTGGCACGCTCCTGGTCGTTTTGAGCGGCTTGCCGGGCTTGCTGCTGGCCAAGTGGCCGCGGACTGGCCAGGTACTATCGGCCGTGCTGTGCGGCCTCGGTAGCCTGGTCGGGCTGGCTGGTGCCTTTGCCGCCTTGTCCGGTGTTGGCTCGGCCGACCTGAGCTTCCCCTGGCTGGCGGTAGGCGGCGCTTGGTTGCGCCTTGATGCTTTGTCGGCCTTTTTCCTGGTGCCAATCTACTTGGTTGCGGCCTTAGGGTCGCTATACGGCTTGGGTTATTGGCCACAGTCGCGCCAGGCTGGCCAAGCAGTCTACCTACAGATTTTCTGGGGTTTGTTGGTCGGCGGCATGGCCCTCCTGGTGCTGGCCCGGCAGGGCATGGCTTTCCTATTCGGCTGGGAGTTGATGGCCCTTTCGGCCTTCTTCCTGGTATCGACCGACAGCGAGCGGATCGAATGCCGCAATGCCGGCTGGATTTATCTGCTAGCCACCCATGTTTGCACCCTGACCCTGTTCGTCCTGTTCGTCTATTGGCGCTCCCTGACCGGCTCCTTCGAGTTTTCCGCCCCCGCGGCCGGCCGACTGACGACCTTGTCGACCGGCCTGCTCTTTACGCTCTGCTTGTTGGGCTTCGGCATGAAGGCTGGTTTGATGCCGCTGCATTTTTGGCTGCCCGGCGCCCATGCGGTGGCGCCCAGCCATGTCTCGGCCATGATGTCCGGCGTGCTGCTCACGATGGGTGTCTATGGCTTCTTGCGGATGGTTTTCCTGCTGGGGCCGCTGCCGCCGGTCTGGGGCGGCCTGGTCCTGGCGGCCGGTTTGGCCAGCGCCCTGATTGGTATCGTCCTGGCCGCCAACCAAAGCGACCTGAAGCGCTTGCTGGCCTATAGCAGCGTCGAGAATGTTGGTATCATTTTTTCCGGGATTGGTTTGGCCATGCTCGGCCGTTGGTTCGGGCAGCCAAGGTGGGTGTTGTTTGGCCTGGGCGGGGCGTTGTTGCACGTCTGGAACCACGCCGGCTTTAAGCCGCTGTTGTTCTTCGCGGCCGGTGGCGTGCTGCACGCTGCCGGCACGCGCGACCTGGACCGGCTGGGCGGCCTGGCCAAGCACATGCCGTTCAGCGCCGCCTTGTTCGCCCTCGGTGCCATCGCGGCCTGCGCCTTGCCGCCGCTCAACGGTTTTATTAGTGAGTTCATCTTGTATCACGGTTTTCTTGAGGCCCTCGGGGATGGCGGCAAGCTTATGGCTTTGGTGGCGGTGCCCATCATCGCCATCGTCGGCGCCGTGGCTATCGTAGCCTTTGTCAAGGCTTTTGGCGGCGGCTTTCTGGGGCTGCCGCGCAGCCCGGCGGCGGCGGTAGCCCACGAAGCGCCGCTTGCCATGCGCCTGCCGATGGCTGTCTTGGCCGTCGTCTGCCTGCTGATCGGCCTGTTCCCGGACTTGGTCCTGCCGATGCTGGAACGGGCCATGCTGGTTCTGTCTCCGGCCGTTGCCGGGCGGGTCCGGGCCGACTCGTTTCTGCCGCCTTTCCGCCTGCGGCTAGTGGTCGGCCTGTTTCTGGCCATCAGTAGCCTGATGGCCCTTTGGTTGGCTGGGCGCCGGCGCCAAGCTCTGGCTGCCGGAACCTGGGATTGCGGCTATGCCCGGCCCGACTCACGAATGCAGTACACGGCCAGCTCCTTCTCCCAGGCTTTTTCCCGGGTGTTTACCTGGTTGGTTCGGGTGGTGACCAAGCGACCAGCCGCCCTGCCGGTTTTCCCGCTCCGGGCGGCCATGGACAGCAAGGTGCCGGAACCGGTACTCGACGGCGTCCTCTATCCGGCCGCCGGCCGGGTGCAGGATCGTCTGGTGCGCCTGCGCCGTTTTCAACATGGTTTAATTCAGTCCTATGTATTGTATGTTTTGGTGGCCTTGTTTATTCTGCTGGCTACCCTGATCCCGTTTGGCAGGATTGCGGAGCTCTTGTTCCCAAGATTATAAAGGTGGAAGGAAACAGCCGGATGCTGTCGATTTCTTTGATTCTATCAGCGATAGCCCTCCTTGCCCTGAGCGGCGTGCCAGCCTTGTTCGCTTCGACCAGGTCCAGCCCTGCCAACCGGCCGGCGTTTGGCGCTCCAGGCGCCGGCGTTCAGGCTGTCCTGACCTTATTGGCCTTAGCGCTCGGCGTCGCTGGCGTGATTCTGGCTTGGACAGGTTACAACCCACTGGCCACCTGGTTACCGACCAGCGCCGCTGGCGGCCAGGCGCTGCTGGCTGACGCCGAGGCTCGCTTGCGGTTGGATTGGTTCCTGCCCTGGGGGCAGTTCCACGTGGCAATTGACCCGCTCAGCGCTTTCTTCCTGCTTCCGGCCTTTTTCTTGCCAGTCCTCGGCAGCCTGTATGCCATTGGCGACCGTCGACTGGCCGGATTCAGCCAGGATAGCCGCTTGCTGCCACTGTTCTATGGCTTGTTGGCCGCGGCCATCGCCCTGGTGATTATCGCCCGGGACGGTGCCTTGTTTCTGATTGCCTGGGAGTTGATGGCCCTGGCCGGCTATTTTGCGTCTTTGTTCGGGCGCGATCGGGAGCGTGGTCGGCGGGCCGGCTGGGTTTATCTGGTGGCCACCCACCTGGGCACGCTCTGCCTCTTCCTCATGTTCGCTATTTATTACCGGGTCAGCGGTTCCTTTACCCTTGAGGCTGGCGGGCCGGTCTGGGCGCCGGGGCTGGCCACGGCTGTTCTGCTGTTAGCGACCGTCGGCTTCGGCTGCAAGGCCGGATTCTTTCCGCTTCATGTTTGGTTGCCAGATTTTTACGCCGAGGCTCCCGCCCATGTTTCGGCCCTCCTGTCGGGTATCATGTCAAAAATGGGCATTTACGGCCTTTTGCGCATTCTGATGCTGGTGCCGGTAACGGCGGCCTGGATGGGTTATCTTTTCCTGATTATCGGCGCTACCAGCGCGGTTTGGGGAATCGCCATGGCCTTGGGCCAGCGTGACCTGAAGCGCTCCTTGGCTTACAGCAGCGTCGAAAACCTGGGTATCATCGCCATGGCGCTTGGCCTGGCCACGCTTGGGCGGGCGCTGGGTCGGCCGGACTTTACGCTGATCGGGCTGTCGGCCGCGCTTTTCCATACCTGGAACCACGGCCTGTTCAAGTCTTTGCTGTTTTTCGCGGCCGGCGCCGTGGACCGGTCGACCGGAACCCGCGATACCGACCAGCTCGGCGGTTTGGGTAAGCGCCTGCCCTTGGTCATGGCCCTCTTCATGGTCGGCGCGGTGGCTATAGCGGGGCTGCCGCCTTTTAATGGCTTTGCCAGCGAATGGCTTTTGTATAACGGTTTATTCCGCACGCTAGGCAGCGATGCCGCGGTCGCCACCCATTTCGTGGCCTTGGCCGCGGTGGCGCTGGCGCTGGTCGGCGCCATAGCGGTCGCCTGCTTCGTCAAGCTGACGGCCGCGGTCTTTCTGGGAGAGGCCCGCGCTCCGGCTATCGCTGCGGCCGCCCGGCCGGTGCGCTCGGTTTCCATGGCACTGGCCATGGGGTTCGCGGCCCTGGCTTGCCTGGCCTTGGGTCTTTTCCCGGCCTGGTTGGCGCCGGTGTTTGAGCGGGTAGGCGCCTGCTGGACCGGAGTGGCCGTCACGGTTCCAGGCTTGCTGCGCTATGTGCCCCTGCGCTGGCTGACTTTGGCGGGCGCTGGGTTTTTGTTGGCGCTACTGGTTCCGGTCGCTTTTATCGTTGGACGGAAGCTGGTTCGTCCGCCGGTCGTGGCTGGCACTTGGGATTGCGGCTACGCCCGCCCCGAGCCGCGCATGCAGTATACCGGCACTTCCTTCGGCCGCAGCATCGTGTCGCTGCTTTCATTCATGCTGCGGCCGCGCCTCAAGGCGCCGCGGCTCAAAGCCTGCTTCCCGGAGCGTTCCAGCTTCGCGTCCACCCTGCCTGACCTCATCCATGATCGCCTGGTGTTGCCGTTTTTCCAGTTGATCGGCCGCGAGGCGCCGCGCTTCCGCGTTCTGCAGCAAGGTCGGACCCACCTCTATGTGCTCTATATCCTGATCATCTCCGTCGTCCTGCTTGTCATGGGAAGGATCGCCAGCAAATGATTATTAACCTGATCGTGCACTTTTGCCTCCTTATCCTCATGCCGCCGCTCCTGCTGGGCATCATCAACAAGGTCAAGGCGCTTTTTGCCGGCCGCCGCGGCCCGCCGCTGCTCCAGGCTTACTTCGATATCGGCAAACTGTTGCGCAAGGGCATGGTCATCAGCCGGAGCACCACCTGGGTGTTCATGGCCGGCCCCGTGGTTACCCTGGCCGCCGTGTTCTGCGCCGGCACGCTGATCCCCCTCGGCCGCTTTGCCGCACCGATTTCCTTTACCGGCGACCTGGTATTGTTCGCCTACCTGTTCGGCCTGGCCCGGTTTTTTACCACCAGCGCGGCGCTGGACACCGGTTCGGCCTTCGAAGGCATGGGCGCGGCCCGTGAGGTTACCTTCGCGGTGCTATCGGAACCGGCCCTCTTCCTGGTCTTTTTCGTATTCGTACGCCTGTCCGGCTCGCTCTCGCTCGGCGAGATGCTCCATTTGGCGCCGGCCGGCTACGTCTCGGGCGCCGTGGCGCCCTTGGTGCTGGTGGCTATCGGCCTGTTCATCATCATGTTGGCCGAGACCTGCCGCATTCCGGTGGACGACCCGAATACCCACTTGGAGCTGACCATGATCCATGAGGTGATGGTGCTCGACCATTCCGGCCCGCTTTTGGGCATCGCGCTTTATGCGGCGGCCATGAAGCTGTTCGTGCTGTCGTCCTTGCTGCTGCATGTCCTGCAACCCTTCAAGAGCGGGCTCGCTTGGCTGGACTGGCTGATCTTCGCCGGCGGGATGATGGTCATCGCGGGTACAATCGGCGTGGTCGAATCCGTCATGGCCCGGTTGCGCATGAACCACGTGCCGCACCTTTTGGTCGCCGCCATCATCCTGTGTGGAGCCGCTTTCGTGCTCCTGGTGAGGTAACTAGCATGCCCAACCTGGTCAATACCATACTGGTAATTGTGCTCGCCTTGAACCTGTTCGCCTTGGGCAACAGCCGCCTGATGTCGGTCATCCGGATCGTCAGCGCCCAAGGCGTCTTGCTGGGACTGCTGCCCCTGGTCATGCACGGGCATATCACCATTGCCGCGTTGCTGGCGGCCGGCGTCGGCATCATCCTCAAGGCCATCATCATCCCGTCGATGATGCTGCGCGCCTTGCGCGACGCCGATATCAAGCGCGAGGTGGAACCGCTGATCGGCTTCCTGCCTTCCATCATCCTCGGCGCCTTGGCCACCGGCTTCTCGCTGCTGTTCGTTACCTTGCCTGGTTTGGCTGACGAGGCGGCCGTTTCGCTGGTCATCCCGACCTCCTTTGCCACCGTGCTGGTCGGCTTCATCCTGCTGACTACCCGCTATAAGGCGATTAGTCAGGTGGTGGGTTACCTGGTGCTGGAAAACGGCATTTTCATATTCGGCCTGCTGCTGGTGGAAGCCTTGCCGCTGGTGGTGGAGATGGGCGTGCTGCTGGATCTGTTCGTCGGTATTTTCGTCATCTCCATCATCGTCAATCATATCAACGCGGCGTTCTCCTCGCTGGATACGCGCCATCTGGTTTCCCTCAAGGAGTGATGCATGGCCTTCGCGATGATTCTCGTGCCCTTGTTGTTCGCCGGCTTCGCGGCCCTCTGGCCGTCGAACCGGTGGCGTCCCTGGGTGTTGCCGGCCGGCGCGGTGGTCTATGCTGTCTTGGCCGCGCTAGTACTGGTCCAACCTGCCACCAACCCGGCGCCGGAGGCCTGGCTGGCCTTGGATGCCTTGGGCCGCCTGATGCTGTTGGCTGTGTCGACGCTGTTTCTGTTTTGTTCCTTTTATGCCGTCGGTTACCTCAAGGAACGAGCCAGCCTCAACAACCGGGTTTTTGTATCCTGCTTCATGGCCTTCGCCGCCGTTCTTAGCCTGGTAGTCTGGGCCCGCCACCTTGGTTTGCTCTGGGTGGCCATCGAGGCCATTACCCTGGTATCGGCGCCGCTGATTTATTTCAAAAAAGACAAGCAGAGTATCGAGGCGACCTGGAAATACCTGTTGGTCGGGTCGGTCGGTATCGCGCTGGCCTTGTTCGGCACTTTTTTCCTGGCCTATTCCCGCCTGGCCGTGGCCGGCGAGGCGTCCTTGATGCTCGGCGAATTACTGGCCAACGCCGCCAGCCTGTCGCGCCCCTGGCTGCGGGCCGCCTTCATCCTGTTGCTGGTGGGCTATGGCACCAAGATCGGCCTGGCGCCGATGCATACCTGGAAGCCGGACGCCTACGGCGAAGCGCCCGGCGTGGTCGGGGCGCTGTTCGCCGGCGGCGTCACCAGCTGCGCCTTCCTGGCCTTCCTGCGCGTCTACCAGATCTGCGTCGCCGCCGGCGAGACGGTCTTCGTCTCGCGCCTGCTCTTGTTCATGGGGCTGTTTTCGATGCTGGTGGCCGGCTTGTTCATGATCGGCCAGCGCGACTTCAAGCGCCTCTTGGCCTATTCGAGCGTCGAGCACATGGGCATCCTGATGATCGGCCTGGGTATCGGCGGCGGCGCGCTGTTTGGCGCCATGCTGCACGTGGTCACCAATGGCCTGACCAAGGGCGTGCTGTTCCTGACCGCCGGCAACATCGACCGCGCCTACGGCAGCAAGAATACCGAAAACGTGCGCGGCGCACTCAAGCGCCTGCCGGTCTCGGCCGGCCTTTTCCTGGCCGGCTTCCTGGCCATCACCGGCTCGCCGCCCTTCGGCCCCTTCGTCAGCGAATTTACCATCCTGACCGGCGCCGTGCAGTCCGGCCGCTGGCTGACCGCGGGGCTTTACCTGCTGCTGTTGCTGCTGGTATTCATCGGCATGGGCAAGACGGTACTCAAGGTGACGCAGGGCGAGGTTCCGCCCGACCTCGGCCCGGGACGGCCGCGCGAGCGCCTGCTGACCCTCTTGCCGGCCATCGGCTTCCTGGCCCTGTCGTTGCTGTTGGGACTCTACATCCCACCGCCGCTGGGAGGGCTGCTCCGCGCCGCCGCCCGCCTGCTGGAGCATCCGCTATGACCGGAGGTGACATGAAATTCACGCCGATAGCCAACGGCTACTCGATTCCGCTGGACTCCGTCCCGGCCTTGGGCTGGCCCGACTTCGCCGCCTGCCTGGCCGACGGCGTCCGGCGGGGGCAGCGGGTCTCGGCCTATTTCGGCGCGGCCGGCGCGCGGCCGGACTCCACCAAACTGTACGCCATCCTGGCCGACGACGAGGCCAACCAGACCTTCGCCGGCCTGACCGAGGTGGAAGGCGGCAGCTTCCCGTCGCTGACCGGCGAGATCACCCAGCTGCACCTGTTCGAGCGGGAGATCGCCGAGCAGTTCGGCCTGGTGCCGGTCGGGCATCCCTGGCTCAAGCCGGTGCGCTCGGTCCGCTCCTGGACGAAGCGCGATGCCTGGCAGCGCAAGGCCGGCGAGCCGCTAGTGCCGGGGGGGTGCGATTTCTTCAAGGTGGAGGGCGACGAGGTGCACGAAGTGGCGGTCGGCCCCGTCCACGCCGGCGTCATCGAGCCGGGGCATTTTCGTTTCCAGTGCCACGGCGAGGAGGTCTACCACCTGGAGATCGCCCTGGGGTACCAACACCGCGGCATCGAGGCCGCCTTGCTGGGCGGGCCGGACCGGCGTAGCCTGCATTACATGGAAACCCTGGCCGGCGATACGACTATCGGCCACGCCACCTCGTATTGCCAAATAGCCGAAGCCCTGGCCAAGTGCCAGAAGACGGCGCGGGCCCAGGTGATTCGGGCCATCGGCTTGGAGCTGGAGCGGCTGGCCAATCATATCGGCGACCTGGGAGCCTTGGCCGGCGATGTCGGCTACCTGCCAACTTCCAGTTTTTGCGGCCGCATCCGGGGCGATTACCTCAATCTGACCGCCTTGTTGTGCGGCAACCGTTTTGGCCGCGGCCTGCTGCGGCCGGGCGGAGTCGGCTTCGATGTCGACGAGGCGCGAGTCGCGGAATTTCGCCGCCGCCTGGCGATTTTCAAGAAAGAGACCTATAACGCCATTGGCTTGCTCTGGGAAAATCAGTCGGTGATGGCCCGTTTCGAGGATACCGGCCGGATCTCCAAGGCCATTGCCCTGGAGCTGGGCTTGGTCGGGCCGGCGGCCCGCGCCTCCGGCCTGGCGTGCGACGCGCGTTGTACCCAGCCTTCCGGTATTTTCCGCTTCGCCCAGATACCGATGTCGGTTCAGGATAGCGGCGACGTTTTCGCCAGAGCCTTCGTGCGCTGGCTGGAAATCCAAAAATCGATCGACTTCATCCAAGAACAGCTGGCGGTCATCCCGGCGGCCATGCCCCAGCCGCTACTGGGACCGCTGGCGCCGGACAGCTTGGCGTTGTCCATCAACGAGGGCTGGCGCGGCGAGATCTGCCATGTCGCCATCACCGACTCTAACGGCCGCTTGGCGCGCTACAAGGTGGTGGATCCTTCGTTCCACAACTGGGCGGGGCTGGCCTACGCCTTGCGTAACCAGGAGATTTCCGATTTTCCGCTCTGTAACAAAAGCTTTAATCTTTCTTATTGTGGACACGACTTGTGAGCCGGCCTGTCCCTGAAACCAAGCCAAGCGGCCAGCGCCGGCGCGCCGGCGGGAGTGTGATATGTGGAGAGCGATAGTAGCGCGTCTGGTCCAGGGCCATCGGACCATCAAGTATCCGCGTAAGCCGGCGCCGCCCTTGTCCGATCGCTTCCGCGGCCGCCCGATCCTGGCTGACCTCTCCTGTCCATCGGGTTGCCAAGCCTGCATCGAGGCTTGTCCGGTCGGTGCCATCCGCCAGGATCCTCGGTTGATGGTCGACCTGGGGCGCTGTTTGTTCTGCCTGGATTGCGCCCTGGCATGCCCGCGAGGCGCCATCGCACACTCGGCCGAGTACCGGTTGTCGGCCCGCGCCCGCGAGGATCTGGTGGCGCCGATGGCCGAGGACGGCGCCCTCAAAGCGGCGGCCCTGGAGCGCCGGATGCGCGGCTTGTTCGGCCGTTCGCTGAAGCTGCGTCAGGTTAGCGCCGGCGGCTGCAATGCCTGCGAGGCCGACGTCAATGTGCTGGGGACCATCGGCTGGGACCTCGGCCGCTTTGGCATCCAGATGGTGGCGTCGCCGCGCCATGCCGACGGCTTGCTCATCACCGGCCCGGTGACCCGGAATATGGAACTGGCCCTGCGCAAGACCTATGACGCCGTGCCCGAGCCCAAGCTGGTGATTGTGGTCGGCAGTTGCGCGGTGGCCGGCGGGCCGTTTATCGGCCATGCCGAGGCTAATGACGGCGCCGGCAACCTGCTGCCGGTGGACCTGTATATCCCGGGCTGCCCACCGCACCCCCTGACCATCCTCGACGGCCTGCTGCGTCTGTTGGGGCGTCTGCCCCGCGGCGCTTGAGCGGCCAGCGGGCAAAAGGAAGGAGCCGTCGCGCCACCGCCGACCAGTGGTTTTAAAAATCGCCAGCCGCGAGACAGGCCTGGAAAAGGTCGGTCATCTGGGGGTCGAACTGGCTGCCCGAATGCTTGACGATTTCGGCGACGGCCGCGGCCGGCGAGCTGGCCTTGCGGTAGGAGCGGCCGCTGGTCATGGAGTCAAAGGCGTCGACCACGGCGATAATGCGGGCAAAGGGCGGTATCTCCTCTCCCTTAAGCCCTTGGGGATAACCCTTGCCATCGAAGCGTTCGTGGTGGCAGAGCACGATATAGGCGATATCCTTGAGGTTTTCGGATTTCGTCAGCACGTCGTGGCCATAGAGCGGGTGCAGCTTGATTTCATCGTATTCCAGGGGCTGCAACAATTGCGGCTTGTTGAGGATGTCGTAGGATATTACGATCTTGCCGATATCGTGCACCAGTCCCGACCAGTACATGCGCAGCAACTCGTGGCCGTCATGGCCCAGTCGGGCGGCCATGGCGCGCGCCATATTGGCCACCCGCTCGGCATGACCTTTGGTATACGGGTCGTGGATCTCCAGAAGGTGGATCATCGACAGCAGCAAGTTGTTCTGGAAGGCCCGGTCGTTCTCGCTGAATTCGTTAAGCACGAAATAAGAGGTTACCAGATTCGAAAAGGCCGCCATCAGCTCAACCGATTCAGGCTGGAAAACGCGGGGCGACTTCTCGGCGATATCGAGCGACAAGGTGCCGTAGAATTTTTTTTCGGTGCACAGCGGAATGACCAGCGTCTCCTTTACCTTGCGCACCGCCTGGCGGAATATTTCCAGATTGGCCTTGTCCAGGGTTTTTTCGGTATGCTCCTGGAGCTTTCTCAGGACCGTGACTTTATCGACACTGGCAATATCGTCTTTTTTGAGGTGAAGCTCGCCCAGCAGGTTGATGTCATGGCCGAGCGCGTCCAGGAAATGCCATTCATCGTTCTTTAAAATCAGCACGCTGCCGAAATCCGCTTCCGGGATAAAGGAAAAGACGATGCGGAAAAACTGGGTCAGGAATTGCTCGATGGATTTATTTTCCTTGATTGACAGCAACAACGATACCTGGAGCAGCTTCTCGAGCTTGTTGTTCAAGCTGCTGATTTTAAGCTGCTTGGCGTGTATATAATCGAGCAGTAGGTTGATGGCCAGGCAGCCCAGCAGCAGGATGAAGGCGCCGGCCAGATTGAGTAAGGCTGGCCGACTGCGGACGGCCAACCCGAAGGCAAAGGGTTGGCCCATGTTGCCGAAGGCCAGTCGCGGGTTGTCCGATAGCGTGGCCAGCAGCCTGGCGTGGTCGATACTGGCCCTGACCAGGCGATTCCGCAGCCGGTTCAGGTCATGGGAGTCGAAAATCGCGAAATAGATCGAGAAGCGACCGGACTCATAGCGACTTTCGTAAAACGGTGCCGCTATCTCGGCCTCCACCAGCTCTAGCTCTTTGAGCCAGGGACTGAAACAGCGTTCCGCCTCGGTGAACACCCAGGCTATCGTTTCGGCGTCGTTGGTCTGGACGGCCGTGCGGGTCTCGTCCCAGCGGAAATAGCCAGCCGAGATGCCACTGGCCAAGATGTCCACGGCGGCGCTGAAACTTCTGGCCAGCAGGATGGAGTCGCCTTGGAGTTGTCGGGCCGAGAATGAGTAGGACGCTCCCAGGAAGGCGCCGATGAACAGGCAACAGGCGATAATCTTGATGCCCAATAACTTGGTGGTGGTCATGCTGCTCCCGGCTCCGCCAGCCTCGCAGTGAAGTTTAATGGCCGGCCAGCGTCGATGCAAGGAATTCTGGCGACTTTTGGTAAAACCCTCTTGGTGCAGCTACCAGTCGACTTACCCGAATGGTCGGATTAGCTTGCTGGAGACTTCCACCGTATGCTATAGTCGTCCGGTATGCGCAATCAGGCTTTGTCCGCCGAAAAAATACTGGTTTTTTCCTATTTTATAGGCATTATCGTCATAGGCACCAGTCTTTTGGTTTTGCCGGGAATCTGGCGGGGCGGGGGGGCGCTGTCCTGGCACGATGCCCTTTTCACGGCCACTAGCGCGGTCTGCGTTACCGGCCTGACGGTGGTGGATACTGCCCAATTCTCGCTGGCCGGACAATGGATCATCCTGGCGCTTATCCAGTTCGGCGGCCTGGGCCTCATCACCTTCGGCGTCCTTTTCCTGATGGGCGGGCGGCGGCGCATTTCCCTGGCCGGCAGCGCCGTGCTGCGCGATATGTTCATCGGCGAGGTTGAGTATCAGCCCCGGGCCATCATCAAATCGGTTGTCGTCACCACGCTGCTGGTGGAAAGCGCCGGCGCCTTGCTTTTGTGGCCCCGCTTCGTAGCCGCCGGCGGGCGCCAGCCCCTCTTTACCGCCTTTTTCCACGCTGTTTCGGCCTTCTGCAACGCCGGTTTTTCAACCTTTCCGAATAGCCTGGAGGGCTTTCGCGACGATTGGGTGATTAATCTGGTTGTCATGGTCTTGATCGTCAGCGGCGGTATCGGTTTCGTCGTCTTCCGCGATGTCATTAACGTGGTCCGACGGCGCAAACGCCATCTCAGTTACCATACCAGATTGGTACTGCGCCTTTCCGGCGGACTGATACTGGCTGGCGCCCTTCTGTTCTTCGGCCTGGAATACCGACACGCCTTGTCCGGTCTGGCCTGGCCGGAGAAAATCCTGGCGGCCTTCTTCCAGGCCGTGACTACCCGAACGGCTGGCTTCGACACCGTGGCGCAGGCCACATTCAGCCTGCCGTCGGTGTTGCTGGTGCTGTTGCTGATGTTTATCGGCGGTTCGCCCGGCTCTACCGCCGGCGGCGTCAAGACCACCACCATTTTCACGGCCGCCCTGGCCGCGTTGGACAGCGCCCGCGAGGACGGCTCGTTTGTTTACAAAGGCGGCTACCTAACCACCAGCGTCATCGCGCGGGCTTTTATGGTATTAGCGCGGGCCGCGCTGATCCTGGCGGTTTCCTTTTTTCTGCTGTTGCTGTTTGAGCTGCCGCGTGGCCAGGCCGGTTTCGTGGCGTTGCTGTTCGAGACCATATCGGCCTTCGGCACCGTTGGCCTGACCCTGGGCATCACGCCAACCCTGGGGCTGGCCGGCAAGCTGCTGATCGTCGCCACCATGTTCATCGGGCGCATCGGCCTGTTTGCCATGATTATCGCCCAGTCCCGCAAAAGCATCGAACGTTACGCGGAGTTCCCGGCCGCGGATATCATGATAGGTTAATAAAATATCAGGAGCGGCGTCATGAAGAGACACTATGCGATCATCGGACTGGGCAGCTTCGGCATTGCCATGCTGGAAAGGCTGGCCGAAGTAGCCGACCAGATTGTCATCATCGACAAGCAGAAGGCTATCATCGAGAAATACAAGGACTTGGCCACCAAGGCGTATATCGTCGATGCGGTCGACCATCTGGCCCTGGAGCGGCTTATACCGGAAGGCCTGGACGTGGCCATCGTCGACATGGGCGACAATATCGAGGCGGCTATCCTAGCCGTCAACCTGCTCAAGAAGCAAGGCGTCCGCGAAATTATCGCCCGTACCAATTCCGAGGCCCGCGCCGAGATCCTGAGTATCGTCGGCGCTACCAGGGTGATAAATCCTTCCGAGGAGGCGGCCGGCAAGCTGGTGCCGGTCCTGGTGTCCTCCACGCTGCTGTCGTTTATCCCGGTCAGCGCCTCGCTAGTGCTGGCCGAGGTGAAAGTGCCGGCCCAGTATCAGGGCCGATCCATCATGGAGGCCGATCTGCGCCGGCGCTACAATCTCAATGTGGTGGCCATCCGCAATGAAGGCGATGACGATTATTCCTATTTTCAGCCCGACCGCCAGCTGCAATCCGCCGACGTGTTGCTATGTGCCGGCAGCTTGCCCGATATCAACGCCTTCGCCGGCGGCGGGCTGTCCCGGGGGGGCGGCAAGGTCGGTGATTTTTTCAATACCTTGTTCAGGGGAGTTGGCCGCGCCAAGCAAAAGCCGGGCTCCCGGCCGGTCTTATTGTCAGACGAAATAGCCATCGCGGCTGCCGCGCCCGGCACGGTTAGCCCCGCCGGGAAAAAAGGCAAAACTAGAAAGTCTGAATAAGCCGGAAGGCGGGAAACGCTACCCGGTTCACCCGAGCCTTCTGGAGGAGATAGGCACAATGGAAAAATACCGCTTCACGTACAACGACATCCACCGCACGGTGCGTTCACTGGCCGCCAGGCTGGTCGCGGCCGGCTGCCAGCCGGATGTCATCGTGGCCATTGGCTCCGGCGGCTTCATTCCGGCGCGCATCCTGCGCAGCTTCATCGACAAGCCGATCCTGACGGTGGGCGTCGCCTACTACGATAACGACAACCAGCCGACCGACCAGCCGCGCAAGGTGCAGTGGATCGAGGAGGCCGAGCGCATTCTGCAGGGCAAGCGTATCCTGCTGGTCGACGAGGTGGACGATTCGCGCTCCACCCTCGAGTACTGCGTGCGCGAGCTCTTGTCGCACCAGCCGGCCAGCATCGCCGTGACCGTGCTGCACAACAAGCTCAAGCCCAAGCGGGGTAGCATGCCGCCCGAAGTGGGGCTCTACCTAGCCGGCCTAGACCTCGAGGACAGATGGATCTGCTATCCTTGGGACGCCGCCGACATCGACGACCACGACCGCCAGGCGGCGGCGTCGTCGTTGTAAGCGCCAGCCGGCGGTGTCCAGTCGGCGCTAGTCGCCGTTACCGGCGCGCCGGAAACGCTTCCCGGCGCTCAGGTCTGGAAGCGGCCGATCTCGCGGGTCAGGTTTTCGACGGCCGCCAGGTTCTTGGCCGATTCGGTGGATACCGCGCCGAACGAGGCCTCCAAGGCGTGCACGTTGTCGGCCTGGTCCTTTGAATTGTCGGCCAGCCGCTGCAGGCGGGCAAAATCGCCCTTCAAGGCGCTACTCATGCTGGCCATGCGCTGATTCTGTTCCACCATGCGCTGGCTGATGGCCCGCGTGGTCTCGACTACCCGGTTGACGGCTTCGGCCACCTGGCGGGTGCCGGCACCCTGTTCCTTCATGGCGCTGGCGATTTCCGAGGACAAGGCGGCCGCTTGGTCCAGCCCGCTTACCAGGCTGGTCAGGACCGTCCCGGTCTGCCGGGAACGCTCGACGCCGCCGTGCACCCGGCCGCTCATGGCGTCGATCAAGCCCTTGATGTTCTTGGTCTCGCTGGTCGCCGTGGTGGCCAGATTGCGCACCTCGTCGGCCACGACCGCGAAGCCCAGCCCGGCCGATCCGGCGTGGGCGGCCTCGATGGCGGCGTTCATGGCTAAGAGGTTGATGCTGGCGGCGATCTTATTGAGCGACCCCAGCACCGCCAACACCTGTCGGGCGGCGTCGTCGATCTCCTGGATGGCCACCGCCGTTTCGGCGGCCGACTTGCCGCCGGTCTCGCCTTGCTTGGCCAGGTCCTCGGCCAGCTGCCGGGAATTGGCGGTGATGGCTACCACCGACTCGATGTTGGAGCGCATCTCCTCCATGGCCGCCGAGGTTTCCTGCACGAAGCTGTTCTGGGACTCGATGGCGTTGTCGACCTCGTCAAGGTTCTTTTGGAACAGCTCCAACTCGGACAATAGTTGGCGGGAAGCGGCGGCTTGGCTTTCCAGGTCGCCGCGCAGGCCCAGGATGGCCGCTATGGCGGTGGCGAAGGTCTTTTCCGATTTGCCGATGACCGTGGCTATGGAGTCGGCGCCGTGGCGCGTCTGGTCGGCGGCGCTGCCGATACGGGCCACGATGCCCTGGAACAGATCCAGCAGGCGGTTGATGTGCTCGGACAACTCGCCTATATCGTCCATGGAGCGCAGGCTGAGTCGCAGGCGCAGGTCGCCCCCGCCGGCCACGACATCCCTGAGACGCTGTTTGACGGCATCGATCTGCTCGCGCTGCTCGAACGAGGCGGCCACCTGGATGCCGACGACGATGGCGAAAATGTAGAGGAAGAGCATGACGGTGACTATTTCCTGCAAGTCAGCCAGGGAAAGGGGCCGCTCCCAGGGTAGGGTCACCGCGGCGGTAGCTAGGTCGGGTCGGGTCGAGAAACGGCGGTAGCGTTCGGCCAACAAGGCGCGGTAGCGGTCGGCGGCATCCTGTGGCTGGATCTGGCCGGTGCTGATTTCGGCCAACAGGTCGGTCTCGATGGTTTTGGCCGCCGAAAAATCGTGCATCTGGTATTGCATGAAGGACATGGCGTAGTAGAGCAAGGCGGCCGTCAGCAGGGCCTGGCGCAGGGAGCTGCGCGCTTCGCGCTTGCGGCGGCCGATGGCGTGGATGCCGAGGCGGTCGCGCAGCCGGGCCAGGACCAGGTTGTTAAGGGCCGTCTGGGCGCGGGCGTAGACGAAGCCGCCGCTCAGGTTGCTGGTCATGATGACGATGCCTTCCATGCGCAACAGGTCGCCGAAGCGTCCTTGCAGGCCTAGCGACAAGATATAACCGGCGGCGAAACCGATCAGGTTAAAGGCTAAAATATAGTGCGAAAAGGCCAACAGGTGCTTGCGGGTGCGCTCCGCCTCCTCGGCGCTGAGGGTTAGCCCCGCATCCAGCGTTCGGCTGGCTTTCTGCAGCGGTAGGGCCAGGAGGAAGATCAGAAAGCCGAATAGCAGGCAGAGCGGCAATACCGTCGAACCGACAAAACCGATTACGGTAGGCAGGAGCAGCGAATAATCGTCCAGGCCCAGGAGGAGATTGTCCCGGATGTAATTGATGGCTTGCATGGTAATGTAGACCAGCAGGATCATCACCGAGGAGTGCAAAGCGACGCGCAGCGCCGGGTATCGTACTTTCATGCCTTCCATTATAGCATAATCTCCGCCAGAACGACAGCGTTTTGCCGCGGCTAGTTGCTTTTAGCCCCGTGTAGCTTGCCAGTTCGATCGTTTGCCGCTAGAATCGTGGATGGAGGCCAGGCCGGCCTTTAACAGGTTGTTGAAAAAGCCGGTTGCTTTCTCAACAACCTTAACAATTCCTCGCATAGCTTGCGCTATGCTGCGTAATTGTACCGGCTTTTGAGTGCGGAATGAAGGAACTAGGCCCGATGTTGCTGCAGCCAGAGGCTTTTTCGGAATTGACCATGGGCAATACCGCCTTGGTGCGAGCCATGCTGGAGGCTGGTGTCGGCGTGGTCACCTCCTATCCGGGCTCTCCAACCCCCGAGATCGCCGAGGCCATCCGGGCCATCCCGGCCGAACGGCGGCCGTTCTACTTCGAATTTTCAACCAATGAAAAGGTCGCTACCGAGGTGGCTTTCGGCGCCGCCGTCAACGGCCACCTGGCGGTGGTCTTTTTCAAGAGCGTCGGCCTCAACGTGGCGGCCGACAGTTTCGTGCAGCTGCCGCTGATGAAGATCGGCGGCGGCCTGGTGGTCGTCCTGGGCGACGACCCGGGCGCCAATTCCAGCCAGAACGAACAAGACAATCGCCACTACGCCCGCCTGGCCTACTGCCCGCTGTTTGAACCGGCCAGCGCCGCCGAGGCCTATACCATGTTCAAGCAGGCCGCCGTCTTGGCCCGGGAGCTGGAATCAGTCGTCATCCTGCGCCTGACCACCCATGTCTGCCACTATAAAGAGCAAATCGACTTTGCCGCCTGGCCGGTGCTAGAGCTCGACCGTCGGCCGCGCTTTGATCCAGAGGCTTCAAACTACATTCCCATCGCCGCCAGCGTCTTCCCGCTCAAGCAACGGGCCTTGGAGCGCCTGCAGACCCTAGAGCGGCGCCTGGGCCAGCTTGGCTTTGACCGGCTGCTGGACCACGGCAACCGCGACCGCGGCATTATCGTGGCCGGATTGCCCTTTGCCTCGGTGATGGACGTCTTGGAGACGCTGCCGGGGGGTACGGCCCGCCCGGACATCCTCAAGCTGGGCGCCATTTTTCCCTTCGACCGCGCGGCGGTGGCCGCCTTCCTGCGTAGCCACCGCGAAGTCAAGGTAATCGAGGAACTTGATCCGATCCTGGAAGGCGATATCAAGGCCCTGGCCTGGGATGAGGGCATCAGCTGTCGGCTGGTCGGCCGGCAGAGCCTGGGCGAGGCGATGGGCGAGTGCACGCCCGACAAGGCGGCGGCCGTACTCCATGCCGCCTGGCCCGAGCTGTTCCCGGCGCCAAGTTTAGCCGCCGTTCTGAGCGAGGGTAGGGCCCTGCCGCCGCGGCCGGCCCAGCTTTGCCCGGGTTGCGGCCACCGCTCGGCCTTCTTCGCCATCAAGCAAGCCCTGCGGGCCGACGACATCAGCGTGGCCGACATCGGCTGCCACACCCTCGGCTACCTGCCGCCCTACCGCATGGGGCAGGTGCTGCTGTCGATGGGCCACTCCACCTCTACCGCTGCCGGCCTGGCTTTGTTTAACGACAGCCGCCGGGTAATCTGCTTCATGGGCGACTCGACCTTCTTCCACGCCGGGCTGCCGGGCATCGCCAACGCCGTCTACAACCGCCACCGGCTGCTGCTGGTCGTCCTGGAAAACGGCACTACCGCCATGACCGGCCACCAGGATCATCCCGGCACCGGCCGCAATTTTAACGGCGATACCGAGCGCTTGACGGTCAAGGCCGCCCTGGCCGGACTGGGCGTGGCCAATCTGCGCGAGATCGACGCCTACAAACAGGCCGAGCTGACCGTCATGGTGCGGATGGCGCTCGACGAGCCCGGTTTCAAGGTTATCATCGCCCGGCATCCCTGCATGCTCAAGTTCACGCGCGAGGCCAGGCGCAAACCGGGTTGGGCGCTGCGCCATGTCATGATCGACCAGGCGGCCTGCAACCAGGCCCATATCTGCGTGGAGAGCTTCGCCTGTCCGAGCTTCCAGCGCGCCGCCGACGGCCAGGTTACGGTCAGCCCGGATCTGTGCATCGGCGACGGCTCCTGCCGGCAGACCTGCCCGGCCTCGGCTATTGTCGCGGAGGCCGGCAAATGAGCGAAGCGTTCAATATTTACATGTGCGGCGTCGGCGGGCAGGGGATCGGTTTGCTGGCCGAATTGTTGGCCCGGGCGGCCGGACACGCCGGTTGGCGGCTGCGTGGCTGCGATACCCATGGCCTGGCCCAGCGCGGCGGCATGGTGTCCAGCCACCTCCGGCTGGGCACGGCTTGGTCGCCCTTGATCGCCGCCGGCCAGGCCGACCTGGTGCTGGCGCTGGAGCGCAGCGAGGCCCTGCGCGGGGCGCGGAGCATGCTGCGCTCTGGCGGCGGCCTGGTCTGGTACGATACCGCCTGGCAGGCCCTCGATGTGCGGACTGGCGCCAACCAGCCGGTAGTTGAAGCCGAGGTGCTGGCGGCCGTGGCGGCGGTCGGCGGCACGGCGGTGCGGGTGCTTCGCCCGGACCTGCCCGATCCGCGCATGCAGAACGTGGCCTTAGTGGCCGAGCTGCTGGCCCAGGGCTTGTTGCCGCGGATTGGCGTGGCCGAGGTGATAGCGGCCATGCGCGACTTGATGGGCGATGCCGTCCTCCAGGCCAACCTGCCTTTGCTGGGCGCGGCGCGCGGCGCCGTTCCGCGGCCGTGAGACGGCCCTGCCGCCGTAATCAACGATAGTGACGCTAAAATTCGTACCAGGAGGACAGCATGGCTGACATCATCAATGACCATATCATCGACCGGACGGTGACCAGATTGTGCGAGGCGAAACCGTCCGCCGGGCGCCATGAAGCCTTGGACGGCGTGCGCTGCGCGGCCGGGCTGTGGCGGCCCGATGATGGCGACGATGCCGTTTTCGCCGATTTCTGCGTCCGGCACTTCGCGGCCGAAGAAGGCGAGCGCGAGCTGCTGTTCGAACGGCTGGAAGGCGTCTTCGAGAAGCTGTACGGCTCGGCGCTGGCCGTCGATGTCCAGCTGTCCTGGGGCGTGCATGTCGACAAAGGGCCGCTCTTGCCGGTGGATGACATCCTGTCCGCCTGGTCGCCGGCGGCCCACTTTGCCGACGACTTGTACGCCAACAAGCTGGCCTTCATCATCCACCTCAACTTCCCGTACCGGACGCTGGAGCGCAAACTCAAGGAAGGCGATGGCTGGAACCGCCAGCAGTGGGCCGAAGCCCGGCTGGGCGACATGTTGGCCGAGCGGGTGCCGGCCACGGTCAACCAGGCGCTGGCCAAGGCCTACGCCGAGGCGCAGACCTACATCAGCACCTACAACCTATACCCGGCCGCTTGGCGCTCCGCCGCCGGCGACTTTGGCTTTGCCGCCGGCAAGCGCCTGCTGATGCACTGGAACATGCGCGATGAAATCAAGGCGCAGTATCCCCAGGCCGGCGGATTGGCCCGGCAACAGGCGCTGGCCGCGGCCATGGAGCGGGTGGTTGATGGCAGTATCCCTTTGGCCGCCATCAATGGCGAAGGTTTTGCCTGGGACCCCTTTCAGTCGGCGGCCGACAATGAGGCCGACCGGCGCTATGAACCGCTGCTCGCTATTTTTCGCGCCCAGCGCGGCCTCGACCAGTGGTCGCCGGAGCATCCCAGCCTCGTCCAGCGCCGCTTCAATGTGGACCGCGAGATACCGGAGAAGGAAGTCGAGCGCTTGTTCCATGAACTATTGACCTCGCCGCTGCTGCGCGAGACGGCCAAAGTGGTCGCCGCCCGAGTTGGCCGGCCGCTCGAGGCCTTCGATATCTGGTTCCGCGCTTTCGAAGTAGCCGGCGCCGAGGATGAAGCGGCGCTTGACGCCATCTGCCGGCAGCGTTACCCGGATGCCCGGGCCTTCAAGGCCGACATCCCGCGCATCCTGCAGGTGCTCGGTTTCGATGAAGCCACCGCCGCCTGGCTGGCGGGACGGATCGAGGTCGACCAGGCGCGCGGCTCGGGACATGCCATGCCCGCCGCCATGCGCGGCGAGTCGGTCCGGCTACGCACTCGGGTCCCGGCGAGCGGCATGGATTACAAGGGCTTCAATATCGCCTGCCACGAACTCGGGCACAACGTCGAGCAGGTCTTCTCGCTGCACGGCATCGATCAGTACTTCCTGGCTGGCGTGCCGAACACCGCCTTCACCGAGGCCTTCGCCTTCGTCTTCCAGGCGCGTGATCGACTGATTTTAGGGGTCGACCAGGCGGTCCGGCCGGCGTCGCCGCTCAAGGACTACTGGGAAACCTGCGAGATCGCCGGCGTCGCCCTGGTCGACATGGAGCTCTGGCGCTGGCTCTACGCCCACCCGGAAGCTGACGCCACCGGCTTGCGCCAGGCGGCCATCGACACCGCCCGCGCCGTCTGGAAGCGTTATTTCGCGCCGGCCATGGACGTGCCGGAATCGCTGCTGCTCGGCAGCTACTCGCACATGATCGACAGCGCCTTGTACCTGCCGGACTATCCGCTCGGCCACCTGATCGCCTTCCAGATCGAGGACGCCATGCGCGGCCACCCGGTCGGCGAGCGCATGGGCAAGATGTGCCGCCTGGGGCGCCTGACGCCCGGTCAGTGGTTGCAGGAAGCCACCGGCAGCGGCCTGTCCGTCCAGCCGATGCTCAAGGCCGTCGCGGCGGCGTTGCCGAAGTAGGGTGGGAGGGGCCGGTCGCGGCTAGCAGGTTGTTGAAAAAGCCGGTTGCTTTCCCAACAACCTTAACAATTCCTCGCATAGCTTGCGCTATGCTGCGTAATTGTACTAGTTATTGAAGTGTTGAAAAGCCGCATTCGCGTTTTTCAACACCCTGCTAGGCACCCGGCCGGTCTACTGAATCAGGCGCTTGAGCAGGTTGTCGTTCTTTTTCCAGTGCGGGTCGACCTTCACCTTGAGCGAGATCTGCACGGCGTAGGGAAATATCTCGGCCAGGTCGCGCTCGGCCTCTTCGCGGATTTGCTTGATCATGGCGCCGCCCTTGCCGATGATGATGCCCTTCTGGGTATCGCGCTCCACGACCAGGTCGCCCTCGTAGACCAGCGTGCCGTCGGCCAGCATGTGGTGGCTGCGGTAGTCGACGTAGATGGCGTGCGGCACCTCGTTGCGGGTATGCAGGAAGACCTTTTCGCGGATGATTTCGGCGATGCGGAAGACCGGTTCCTGGTCGGTGTAAAATTCCTCGGGGTAGTAGGCCGGGCCTTCCGGCGCGGCGGCCTCGATGGCGGCCAGCAGGGCTTCCACGCCGCTGCCGGTTTGGGCCGAGATGTCGAAGACGCGCAGGCCGGACACCTTCTGGCTCAGGAACAGCCGGGCGGCCGTGGTGTCCGACTCGCGTGAATCGATCTTGTTGACCGCGCCGAAGCATTTGGCGACGTACGGAGCCACCAGGCTGGCGATGGTTTCCTCTTCCTTGCCGGGCGCGCGCGTGCTGTCCACCACGTACAGGATCATGTCGGCCTCGGCCAGGTTCCTGGTGGCCAGGTCGCGTAGCTTGCGGTTGATGGCCTTCTCCGAATCGTGCAGGCCAGGAGTGTCGATGAAAACCAGCTGGCAGTCGGGGCGGCTGCGGATGCCGCGGATAGTGTTGCGGGTGGTCTGGGGCACCGGCGAGACGATGGCGACCTTTTCGCCGCAGATCTGGTTGAGAAGAGTCGATTTGCCGGCCGAGGGGCGGCCGACCACGCTGATGAAGGCCGATTTATGCGGCGTGTCCATGGAATTGTCCTTTCGTCGCCGCGGGTAAGCCCGCGGCACCAGTTGATCATTATACACTTTTAGCGCAACTTTGTCCCCTGCGGCCGGTCAGACAGTGCAGGGGTAGGATAGGATAGGGACACGGCCCGTCCACGGCGCCCATCGGAAGGGACTAAGCAATGAGTAATACTGAGATAACTATTTTTGAGCCTCGCCAGGGGCGGCCGGCCGCCGCGCCTGCCGGCCGGGGCCAGGAAGTGGCCAATGCCGCCACCCACGGGTTGAGCGCCCTGCTGGCGGTTGCGGCCACGACCATCCTGGTTGGCACCGCCATCCGCCAGGCTACGGTCTGGCACGTCGTATCGGTTAGCCTGTTCGGGGCTTCGGCCGTTTTCCTGTACTTGATGTCAACCCTGTACCATGCCCTGCCGGCTTCGCGCCTCAAACGGGTTTTTAAACTGCTCGACCACTCCGCCATCTATGTGTTGATCGCCGGCACCTACACCCCGTTTTGCCTGACCGTCCTGCGCCCGACGGTCGGCTGGTGGCTGTTCGGGCTGATCTGGGGGATTGCCCTGGCCGGCCTGGTTTCCAAGCCTTTCCTGGTCGGAAAGTTGCGTTTCGTTTCCACGTTGGTCTATGTGGTCATGGGCTGGATTATCGTCCTGGCCTGGAAACCGCTCAGCGCCGCCGCCGCGCCGGAAACTCTCCGGGCGCTGGTGGCCGGCGGCGTACTCTACACCGTCGGCGCGGGCTTCTACCTGATAAAGAACGCGGCCTGGTCGCATCCGGTCTGGCACTGCTTCGTCACCGCCGGCACGGCGCTGCATTTCCTCGCCACGCTCAGCCTGTTGTAACGGGCCGCTTTGGCCTAGCTTGGCCGCCGGAAAGCTGGCCCAGAGGTGGCTTTCCGGCGCTTTTTGATTGACCAAGCGGCCCGTCGGCCCGTACAATGAGACTATGGAAAAGCCCGGAAACGGGCGGAAACGGGTCGACCAGCTGGAAGACGCGATCCGCCACCATCAAACCCTCTATTATAACGGCGATCCGGCCATCAGCGACGTCGAATTTGACGCCTTGTGGGACGAACTGAAAAGCCTGAATCCGGACAGCCCGATGCTCAGCGCCATCGGCGCCGACGCCCAGGACGGCTGGCCCAAGGCGGAGCACATCCTGCCCATGGGCAGCCAGGAGAAGGCGGCCGATCCGGATGAATTCCTGGCCTGGGCCGCCAAGCGCGCCCTGAGCGAGTATGTGGTGGAGCTCAAGATGGACGGCGCTAGCCTGGAGTTGCAGTACCGCGACGGCCGCCTGGACAAGGCGGTGACCCGGGGCAACGGCCTGATCGGCGACGACATCACGCCTAACGTCCGGCGCATGGCCGGCGTGCCGGCGCGCTTGCCGGCCGCCTGGAGCGGCGCGGTGCGCGGCGAGGTGCTGATGTCCCGGGCCACGCACGCCGCCCACTTCGCCGACAAGGCCAACTGCCGTAACGCCGCCAACGGCCTCATGAAGCGCAAGGACGGCGTCGGCGTCGAGCGCCTCCAGGTGCTGTGCTACGACGCGGCCCCGCTGGGCCTGTACGATGACGCCAGCCAGATCGGGACCGACGCCCGCCCGCCCTTCGACGACGAAGTGGCCAAGTTGGCTTGGCTCGAGACCGCAGGCTTTTCGGTGGTGCAGCATGACGTGCTGGCCGATGCCTACGCCGTCGTTGACTACCGGGCCCGGATCATGGCCGAGCGCTCCGGCTTGCCCTACGACATCGACGGCCTGGTGGTCAAGGCCCGGTCGGTCGACACGAGCGACATGCGGCGAGCCCGGCCGGAGCGGCAGATCGCCTTTAAATTCGCCCTCGAAGAGGCCGTCAGTACCCTGCTGGCGGTGGAATGGAGCGAGAGCGGTGCCACCTACACCCCGATCGGCCTGATCGAACCGGTCCGCCTGGCCGGCACCACCGTCAAGCGCGCCAACCTCAATAATACCAACACCATCAATGGCATGGGCCTGCAGCTTGGCTCGCGCGTCATCGTGGTCAAACGCGGCGAGATTATTCCCAAGATCGAAGGCCTGGTCGAAAATCCGGCCGGCACCCAACCCATCGCCGTGCCCACCAGCTGCGGTTGCGGCGCGGCCCTGGTCGACGAGGGTACCCGGCTGTATTGCCCGAACAAGGAGTGCCCGAAGAAAAACCGCCACCGCCTCGAGAAATGGCTAGGCGTCCTCGACATCCGCGACTTCGGTCCGGCCATTATCGCCAAGCTCTGCGACTCAGGCCGGGTGCGCGGCATCGCTGACCTGTATAGCCTCAGCGTCGAGGAATTGCAGGAATACGAGCGCATGGGTCCGGCCCTGGCCGGGAAGATCCTGCAGAACCTGCGCTCCCGCGCCGAGATCGGCCTAGCCGATTTCGTGGCCGGCTTCGACATCGAAGGCATCGGCGCCGGCATGGCCGACAAGGCGGTGGCGGCCGGCTTTGACACGCTCGACAAATTGCGCGCCGCCCGGCCCGAGCAGTTGGCCGCCGTCGACGGTTTCGCCGCCATTACCGCCGCCACCCTGGCCGACGGTTTGGCCGCCCTGACTGACGAGATGGATCGGCTGCTGGCCGGCGGCGGCGTCCGCATCCGCCCTCCGGCAGAGGCCGGCGGACGCCTGTCCGGCAAATCCTTTTGCTTCACCGGCGAGATGGTCAGCCTGAAGCGGGCCCGCGCCGAAGCCCTGGTCAAGGCCCAGGGCGCCATGGTTAAGAGCAGCGTCGGGCAGGACTTGAGTTACCTGGTCACCAATGATCCAGCCTCCGGCTCGGCCAAGAACAAGACGGCCATCAAGTACGGCGTGCCGATCATCGACGAGCCGCAGTTCCTGGCGCTGCTCGACCAGGCGACGCCGGAAGGACAACAGTGAAGATTCGATTACTACCACCCGCCGACGGCGGGCAGCGGCAGGCTTGCGTCCTGCCCGAGGAGCAGGCATGAAGTTGACTCTCGGTTCGTTTCTGATCGGCCTCCTGATCGTGGCCATTCTGGCGGCCGGCGGCTTTTACGCCTACACGCGCCTGCAGGAGACGCACATCGTCAGCCTGGAAGACAGCATCGCCAATCTCCAGGCCGAGGTCGTCCCCTTACGCTTCATGATACTGTCCCGCCAAGCCGACAGCCTGACGGTGCGCATCCGTTTCTACAACCTGGCCGGCGAGGAGTTCGGCATGCTCGAGACTACCTTGCCTGGGCACGAGCTTTTCGTCGACTTCCTGGCCGCGCCGTACCGGGACAGCTGGTTGGCCTTTCCGGTTCTGCTGTTCACCGAAAGCATCGCGCCGGCTAACGGCATTGAACTCAAGACTATCGTCGCGCCGAACGGCCAGCCATTGACCTACTCAGGCGGGGCTTTCGGCGAGGCCGCCCTGGGCCAACTGGCCGAAGTCTATCAGGCGCTGCTGTCCGGCCAGCCGGTCAAGGGCGCCTTCGGCAACGCCGTGCACGACATCGCCGAACTGGAAACCTTCTCGCCCGGATTGGTTTACAAAGCCGTGATTCGCACCAAGGGCGGCATCGAAATCATCGAGGACAACTGACCACCCCACTTTCCAGGAGGATGCTGATGGACGCCGAAATTTTCAAGGATATACTGCTGGCCTACGGCAAAGCCGTCGGGTTCCTGACCACCACCATTCCCGGCCTGACTATCGGCGGCCTAGCGCTGGCCGGCTTGTTCCTGTTCAGCGTCTGGCAGGCGGCCCGCAACCGCTCCCTGGCCTGTGCCGCTGCCGGGCAGAAACTCAAGGCTGGCGAGAGCGTCGCTATCGTCGGCCAGGAAATCTACCGCCTGCTGGTCGGCGCCTTCGCGGCCCTGCCGGCCCTGATAGCCGTGGTGGCCATCGCCGGCACCCTCTACGCGGTGTCGGACAGCCTGGCCCGCTTCGACGAGCTACGCCTGAATGCCGAGCGCATCAGCCAGCTCACCGCGGTGGTGCGCAACCTGGAGAAACGGCAGAAGGTCATCGACGTCCACGTGGCCTCAACCGCCAACGGTCAGGTCAGTCTGCAACTGGAGTTTTTCGATCCTTCTCAGGGCGACCAGGCGGTCGGGCGCCAAGACCTGACGCTACCGGGTGCAACCATCTACTTTGACGCCCTCGTCTGCAACTTCGATTACGCCGAGATCGCGGCCGGACGCCGAGTCAACCTGGCCATCCCGTACCGCGTGTTTTCCGACCAGGTGGCCCAAGCCAACGGCATCGCCTTGAACCTGCGCGACGCCGAAGGCGTGCCGTACATGTATGCCCGCAGCGAGACCGACGTTTACGGTATCGCGCCGGAAGCCTATCACGAGCGCCTGCGCGAATTGCTGCAGATCATGGACGACGAACGCAGCGCCCGGCTGACCGGCATCGTGCGCAGCGTCTACGGCAGCGCCGTCCACCGCCGCGTCGTTCCGGGCGAGCGATTCAGCATCTGGATCGAGCAAAGCGGCGGCCTGGTCATCAAGACACCGCGCGACTTTTAGATTTTAGCTCGACCAGGCCCGCCGCTCACTGTTCCGGCCGGCCAGCCAGCGGCTTCCCAACCCCGGATTGCCTCGCGAGCCGCTTTTGCGTTAAACTTTGGGCAATGACTGGCCGGTATGGCCGGTCGGGGAGGCTCAACATGACAGACATCCAGGCATTCTTGCAGCAAGCATTCAGCGCCGCCATCGAGCGGGCGCTCGGCACCGGCTTTGCCGGCACCGATCCAGTTGTCCGTTGTGCCAACGATTCTACCCATGGCGACTGGCAGGCCAACTTTGCCATGAGCCTGGCCAAACGCGCCGGCCGCCCGCCGCGCGCCATCGCCGAGGCCGTGGTGGCTGCCGTGGAGCTGGGTGGCATCGCCAGCTCGGTGGAGGTAGCCGGCCCCGGCTTCGTCAATATCCGCCTGACCGATGCCTTTCTCGAAACAATGATGGCTGAATTGGTGGCGGACCAACGCTGCGGCGTCTCAATTGCCGCTCACCGGGATATCGTCGCTATCGATTATTCCGCGCCTAACGTCGCCAAGGAGATGCATGTCGGTCATATCCGCTCCACGATCATCGGCGACGCCCTCAGCCGGGTGCTTGAATTCCTCGGCCACCAGGTGCTGCGCCGCAACCACCTGGGCGACTGGGGCACCCAGTTCGGCATGCTCATCGAACACGTCGTCGAGCTCGGCAAGACTAGCGGCCAACACCACGACATCGGCGACCTCAACGCCTTGTACCGGGAGTCCAAGGCCCGGTTCGACCTAGATCCCGACTTCGCCGAGCGCGCCCGGCATCGGGTAGTCGCCTTGCAGGCCGGTGAGCCTGACACCGTCGGCTTCTGGAAACAGCTTATCGTCGAGTCCAAGAAACACTTCGGCAAGATCTATGCCCAGCTCGGGGTGCGCTTGGCCGACGAAGACTATTTCGGAGAAAGTTTTTATAACAGCATGCTCGCCCCGGTCATGGATGAACTCGTCGCCGCCGGTGTGGCCGTGGAATCGGAAGGCGCGGTCTGCGTCTTCCCTCCCGGCTTCAAAGGGCGCGACGGCGAGCCCGTGCCGCTGATCGTCCGCAAGGGCGACGGCGGCTATGGTTATGACGCCACTGACTTGGCCGCGCTGCGCCATCGCATCCATGATTTGAAGGCCACGCGCCTGATCTATGTCGTCGGCGCTCCCCAGAAACAGCACTTCGACATGATCTTCGCGGCTGGTAAAATGGCCGGCTGGCTCAAGGATGGTATCAGCGCCGAGCACGTCCCCTTCGGTTCCATCCTTGGCGAGGACGGCAAACCCTTCAAGACCAGGGCCGGCGACAACGTCAAGCTTACCGACCTGATCGACGAGGCGCTCCGGCGGGCACGCACTATTGTTACCGAGAAATCACCCAGCCTGGCCGAGACCGAGAAGGATGGCATCGCCTCGGCTATCGGCATCGGCGCCATCAAGTACGTCGATCTGTGCAATGACCGCATCAAGGATTATGTCTTCAGTTGGGACCGCATGCTGGCCTTCGAGGGCAATACCGCGCCATACCTTCAGAACGCCTATGTCCGCATCCAAGGCATTTTCCGTAAGGCCGCCGAGGCTGGTGTCTCTATCGGCGCTGCGGCCATCAGGCTGGGCACGGCCGAAGAACGGGCCTTGGCCATGCAGATGCTCAAGCTGGGGGACGTGCTCGACCAAGTGTCGCGCAGCCTTGAGCCGCACCGCCTTTGTACCTGGCTGTATGACCTTGCCTCGATCTTCCACGGTTTTTACGAGAAGTGCCCGGTCATGAACGCCGAGAACGCCGCTATCAAAGCCAGCCGCCTGGCATTGTGCCGCGAAGTTGGCCGCTGCCTGCAACTCGGCCTGTCGTTGCTCGGCATCGCTACCATCGACCAGATGTAAGCAGTCAATAGGCGTCCGAAATGAAAAAGGGCGGCCTCGCCAGTACCGGCAGGGCCGCCCTCGTTTTTCGGACCAATTTCATTTCCTGGGTATGCACTTGACTAAGGTACATACCACCGGTAGTATAGCTAGATGGAAAAGTATCCGGCAGATCAACAAGCTTTCGAACAATTGATCAATTCGGAGGAATCCTGTCGTTCTTTTT
>Ga0154383_159_pt1 | contig 97113 bp, 68 predicted proteins | sample RifGroB1_FD_105627 | JGI IMG/M metagenome (GOLD analysis project Ga0154383, IMG submission 105627) | Spirochaetes bacterium GWB1_60_80
TGGGAGCGGTAAGGTCGCCAACAGCGAGGCCGGTAACCGGTTCGCTGAAGGTGATGGTCACCAAGCTACTTGGCCCGGCGACAGTCAGGCTGTCGTCGGCGAAAACGATGGAGGCTACCGTCGGGGCGACGGTGTCAATACTGTATGTAGTGCTGTTAGCGTTACCACTATTGCCGACGGCATCGCTGTAGTCAGAGCCGACCTGGAAGCTGTTGCTGGCCGCTTCGGTATTGGCCGTGGCGGTAAAGGTGACGGTGTAGCTAGCGCCGGAACCACTGAAAGCACTGAGCGCGCCATTGGGAGCGGAAATGTCGCCGACAGTGAAGCCAGTAACCGGCTCGCTGAAGGTGATGGTCACCAGGCTGCTTGGCCCGGCGACATTCAGGCTGTTATCGGTAAAAACGATGGAGGCTACCGATGGGGTCTTGGTGTCTACACTGTAAGTGGAGCTGCCGACGCTGCCGCTATTGCCGGCGGCATCGATGTAAGCTGAGCCGACCTGGAAGCTGTTGCTGGCCGCCTCGGTATTAGCACTGGCGGTAAAGGTGACGGTGTAGGTGGCGCCGGAACCACTGAAAGCACTGAGCGCGCCATTGGGAGCGGAAATGTCGCCAACAGTGAAGCCAGTAACGTCTTGGCTGAAGATGATTGTTACCAAGCTGCTTGGCCCGGCGACATTCAGATTGCTGTCGTCGAAAAGGACTGAGGTTACCGTCGGGGCTTTGGTGTCAATACTATAGGCGGCGCTGCCCACGCTGCCGCTATTGCCGGCGGCATCGATGTAAGCTGAGCCGACCTGGAAGCCGTTGCTGGCCGCCTCAGTATTAGCACTGGCGGTAAAGGTGACGGTGTAGGTGGCGCCGGAACCAGCGAAAGTACTGAGCGTGCCATTGTCCACGGCAAGATCCGCGATAGTAAAGCCAGTAACCGGCTCGCTGAAGGTGATGGTCACCAGGCTGCTTGGCCCGGCGACAGTCAGGCTGTCGTCGACAAAAACGACCGAGGCTACGGTTGGGCCCACGATATCCTTAGTGAAACTGGCGCTTGTGATTCCGATGTTGCCGGCATTGTCGGCACTCTGAATGTCAACAGTGAAGGTTTCGTCTTGAATAACGGCTGCCCAACCTTCGATAGTGTTTATGGCCGCGCCATCAGTGAAGCTGGAGAAGTCGGCTGGGCCGATTTTTGCTTGGAGGGTCGCTTCCTCTCCGTTAATGGTCATAGTCTGAGTACCATTAACCGGGATTCCGGTGGTGGAGCCTACAGAGATGATTGGCAGGGTTGCGTCAATACCGGGAGAGGCTGCCGCCGCTGGTGTAGTGGTGAATTCACTTGAGCTATTAAGGGCCAGGTCATTTAAAATAACGCTGATCGGAATTGTATCGGTTATAGTTCTGTTAGTATGCCCTTCTAATACAAGGTAGTCCACGAGGTATGTGTTGCCAGCACCAGAGCGGAAATTTGTAGCAGCCACGCCATTGATAGTGATGGTTCCGGCCGCCAGCCCGGGTTCGCCGGCATTTATGGTCATGGTTATTGTATCACCGATCTTTCTCCAGCCACTGCTCGGTTCGAAAGATACATTAGAGATGGTCGGAGGTATTGCGTCAATTGCTGGAGACGATGTTGCGGCTGGAGCTGTTGTAAAGGTTGGTGATGAATTGCCAAGTGCGTCTATCAATACTACACTGACAGGTATCTGTTGGGCTTCTGTAATGGTTGTGTTGCCAGAAGCTATGGTGTAGGTAACGGTGTAGGTTCCATCGCCAACATCGGTGAATCCAGTTGCCATTACGCCATTTACTGTGATAACACCTGCAGACAAGCCTGCTTCACCGGTGTTGATAGTCACGGTGACAGTATCGCCAACTTTTTGCCAACCGCTGCTTGGGTTGAAGGAAACACCAGTGATGCTAGGCGGAGTAGTATCAAGATCTACAAAGACGGTATTGCTCGCATCTTCGACATCGACGCTAGACCAATTGCCGGTATTGTCTGCAACCATTACCTGAATTTTACTCCATCCATCCACCGTACGCCGAATATAATTACTTTCCGGCAAATAATCGAGTATGTCTGAGGTTATAATTCCACCAGTTGCGCTTCCTGTGCCAAGTCCCGTGCTCCATGGTGTTTCTATGATTTTCATTTGGGTTACATCACCCAGATCATCCTCGGCTGTTATGGATATCGCCACGGTCGAATTATTTGTCCTCAGGCTGTTGGCTTGATCGTTGATCCTAAAGCTGGATATTTCCGGTGCAGTTTCGTCTTTTCCGTTGCCGGTTTCAAAGAACCAGGTAAAATCACCGGTCATTGTATTGCCGGCCAGATCGGTAAGCGTTGACGCGAGTGTTATTGAGATAGTGCTGAAAATATCGAGATATTCGCCTTCGAGCAGTTGCAATGTTAGAGAACTACCTATAACTGAAGCAGTGAAACGCGATTCTATATGCTGTGGTTCGGCAGTCGTTACGTTTGCGCTTTTTACGGTTGTAATTTGTATTATTTTACCTTCACCTAGCTCAGTTGAAAGATCAATAATTGGCTCATTAAAGGTGGCGATAATTTTTTTATTGATGAGGTTTTGCGGTGACCCGGAATATGGTGTCCAGGTAGCCACATATGGTCGCCGGTCGAAGAGCGGTATAATCTGGAGGTCGTTTTTATCGACATTTATCATGACTTTCGTGCTGTTCTTTGCCGGATCCTCAAAAGTTATATCGCCGGGTTCGCCATCGTGCGTCCAACCCAAAAAAGAATAATCGGTACCTACCGTCGTGGATATATTGTAATTTATGCCAATTTTCCAGGTTTGTTCCCCATAGGGGCTTGGTACACCCATGGAATCGTTGTACGCTTGCAGTTTTATCGTAACTGGAGGGGCGTTGGCCGCAATCACATCCTGTCTGATAATATCTTTTATATCGTCACTGCCGAAAAAATCGTCACAGGTTGAGATTATCGAAACGCTTAGGACTAGGCATCCGAGGTGGATGAGCCGTTTGATGAGCTGTGATGCGTTTTTTCGTGCTTTCATAATTATCCTCCGTAAACTATCTATTACTAATGGGCTGGATGCTGACATCCGAAAATTCCGCCCGGTTGATCGAGCGCAAGGCGGCATAGTCAAAGGACTGGGCGTTCCGTGGCAGACTGAAAGTCAGCCTGGAAATATCGTTGACAAATACCTGAATGTGGCCGGTGGCTGGGTCGTATTCGATGCGGATGCGGTTCGTCTGGAAGACCGATTCGGGAATAACCACCGACGTCAGCAACACCATCCGCACTTCGTCGAAGGAGCGGTAGATTTGCAGTCGGGTCGCCGTGTCCCCATGGTGTTCCGGGTCGCTGGTAAACCAGACCAGAAGGGAGTCGCCGCCGCCGTAGTTTTCGAGTCGCCAGGCGCCTTGTCCATGGATGTGCAGGCCAAAGCCTACCCAGTCGTTGCCCAGGGAGCGGGCGCTGAACTCGTAGGCAGTCGGACCGTCGAAGCCTGTTATTGGGATGAGGAGCTTGGCGGCCATGGCCAGGCTGTTCGTCATGACGGCGTCGCTGGCGGTAAGCCGCCAGATGCCGTTGGTGCGACGGATGGCAGGGCTGGTAAAGTCGACGCTGGTGAAGGTCATGGCAGGAGCGGTGTGCGGGCCGGGAATCAGCTCGGCGCCGTCGGCGCCGTCGCTTGGGGTGGTTATTGTTTCTTCGCTTGGCTGGCTTGGCGCCGTGACGATGGCCGTTTCGGGCTTTGCCTGGGCGTTTGGTTCGGCGACGGCCACTAATTCCGGCTCTTCGACCGCCGTTACGATACCGTCACGCATGTCCTCTGCACTGCTCTCCGGCTGCCAGCCGCGCGGCAGACGCGCAAAGGGGGCTGCCGCGAGTAGCGGGCGGGCGGGGGCCGCTGGCGGAGCGCTGGGCTGCTCGGCCAGGCGGATCGATTCCTCCGGCTGGGATTGAACCGCGATCGGCGCGGCTGGCGCAGGTTCGATGGCTAGCGGTGGCGTTTGGGTCGGTGTCGGAGCGGGCGTCGGTACCGGAACGGTCACCGCTACCGGCGTCGGTACAGGAACGGTCATCGCTACCGGCGACGGCACAGGAACGGTCACCGCTACCGGCGACGGCACAGGAAGCGTAATCGGCGCCGGCGTGGCCTCTGGCGTCGCAGGTGTGATTACCGGAGCCGGCGTAGGTACTGGCAGCGCCACCGCTGCCGGCGGCGGCACAGGAAGCGAGATCGATGCCGGCGCGGCGGCAGGGGCTGGCGTCGTCATTGCGGCGGCTGGAACTGGCGCCGGGGCGGGCGTTGGCGCCGGCACGAGTATTTGGGCCGGCGCGACAATGGGTGCTGGCGGCGCCAGGCTTTGAGCGGCGGCAGGTACCGGCAGGCTAATCGGCGTTTGGGTTGGTACCGGTACCGGGGCGGCTGGAGTGTTGGCCACCGGCGCAGCTACAGCTGGCGCGGCAACAACCGGTGCAGCCTGGGTAGCCGCTACGGCTTGGGCTGTTGTCAGGCTGGTATCGCTTGGAGCGCTCTGGCCGACGGTCGGCGCGACGACGCGGGCGGCGGCAATGGTGGCGTCGACCGGTGCTTGCCTGACGATGGCTGGCGGGGCGATGCGAACCGGTTCAGGAGCCGGGGGCGTGACTGGCACTGCGACAGGCACGGCTGGTGTCGGCGGAGCCAAGGCGATAGCGAGAGTCGCTGGAGTCGTTGGGGCAACAGGGATAGCCGGCGCCGGCGGGGTGGGTTCCGCAGTAGGTGTCGCTACGGGTACGGGTGCGGTAACTGGCTCAAGTGCCGGTGTAGGGGGAGGCGGAGTCGGAGCTGCCACCGCGACGGTCGGGCTTGTCGATTCAAGTGAGGTTGTCAAAGGCTCTGGCGCCATGATTGGCTCTATGATTGGGGCTGCTTCAGCCATCGGTATGGCCGCGATACGGGGATTCTTTCCGGCGGCGGGCAGGGCGGTCGGACTTGTCGTCTCGTCGGTCTGCCCCGGCGGCGCCTCGACTAGGGTAACCGGTGAAGATTCGATTACAGCCACGGGCGCCGCATCGGCTACTTCTGCCGGCACTACTTCTGCTATATCCTCGGGTACTGATTCGGCTACGTTCAATGGCAGTGCTTCGACTGCGGCAGCCAGCGTTTGCGGCTGGCTGGCCACTGTTTGGGTTGGGATGGTTTCAGGCGCGGTCACCGTTGGCGAGTTGTCGAGGGCTGGCTCCGCGACGCTGGCGGCGAGGGCTGTCGGTGCGGGGACGGGGATAGCGACTGGTTCAGTCGCCGTAGCCGGCGTCGCGGCAATGGGCTGGCTGGTCGGGTCGGCGGTCTGGCGGCGGGGCTGCGTGTCAAAGCTTAGGCCAGGACGGGACCAGATGGTGCCTTTCAGCCGGTCGGCCAGCGACCAGGCCCGGCCGGTGCCGCCGTATACCGAGGCCAGGTAACCAAAGCGGGCGGTCAGGTCAGGCGCGCCGCTGTCCAGCGCGTCGTGCAGTTCGCGCGATTCGGCGTAACGGTCGAGCTCGTAGGCGCAGCGCGCCTTGCCGAGGGTGGCCAGCGGGTCGTCCGGTATCAGCGAGAGGGCCCAATCATAATAGGAATAGGCCAGCTCGTAATCCTGGCGGATAAAGGCGATGTTGGCCAGGTTGTTCCAGGCCCAGGTATAATCGGCCTCGGCGGCTTCGCTGAAGCGGCTCCAGGCCTCGTCGAGCAGGCCGGCCTGGGCCAGTACCACGCCGTACTCGTTGAGGGTTTGGCCATTGCGCCCCGTGGTCAGCTGAGTCTCGAATTGGCGCATGGCGGGGGTGAGTTCGCGGACGATGAAGCGGTTGACGGCGGTGTCGAAGGCCAGCATGGCTTCGGCCTCGTCGGGTAGGTCGAAGCGTGAGGCGTTTTGGATGCCGGTCGAGGGGTACTGCCGCCAATTTTCGTACATGGGGAAAAAGCCGGTGGCGCCGATCCGGTCGTTGTCCATCCATTGCTTGGCGCCGATGCGCCAGGCCTTGACGAAGCCGTCGCGCACCATGGTGATTTCCAGCGGCGCCCAAACCCGGCCGTCGCGCGCGAAGAGTAGGTCGGGGTCGAAGAATTGCTCGCGCGCCTCGGCTTCGCCGATGCCGGCGTCGAAAGCGATAAAAATATGCCCGGGTATGGTGATGAAGGCCGAGTCGATGCCAACCGATTCCATCAGCGAGCAGAAGAGGATGGACAAGTCGTCGCAATCGCCGCCGCGGTACATCAGCGATTCGCCCGGGTATTGCAGGTAGTCGACGGACAGCGCGTTTTCGGCCATGTCGGTGTAGGCGCTGTTGGGGTCGATGACGTAGTTGAGGCCGTAGAGTTGGAGTGCCTCGAAGATGCCGAGCGCGTATTGGACGTTGGCCGGCAGGTCGGCGCGCATGCGGTCGCGCACGATGCGCGAGGCGTAGCGCGCAAACCACAGGGCGGCCGGGTCGGTCGGCGAAACGAAGGCGGCGGCGCGGCGGTCGTCTTCCCAGGTCATGGCGTTGCGGTGGTGCAGGCTCAGGTTGACGTTTTCGGCCTTGTGCTTGCGCGCGCCGAAGAACGAGTAATCGGCGGTGATCTCGGCCGAGGTGACGCTGTTCTGGGTAAGCTGCAGCACGCGCTCGTCGAAGATGGCGTTCAGGTTGACGCTGGCCGTCTCGCCCGGAGCCAGCCGCGGGATGGTGGCGCACAGCTGCGGGCTGCCCATGTACTCGGCAGCGAAGAAATAAATCTTTACGTTGGCGATGGGGCCGTCCTCGTCGTTGCGGACCTCCACGACGCCGAACGGTTCCTTGGCGTACCAGGAGCGCAGCACGGGAAAGACCGTGTCCAGTTGAACGCGCGAGAAGGTGAAGGCCGTCTGCGTATCGAACAGGTCTGACGGAACCATTCGCAGGCTGAGGCCGGCGCTGAGGGCGTCGATGAAGCTGTAGGCCGGGGTGGCCAGCCGTTGGTAGCCGACGTTGAAGCCGAGGTTAAGCGCGCCGGTCAGACGCAGGCTGGCTTCGGCCCTGGCGCCGACCTCGTACAGGCCGTAGCGTTGCGGGTCATCCGGATTGTTGGCGGTATCGGGAATCTCGCCGAGGCCGGCGAAGGCGCTCAGGTTGAGGGAAAAGTAGTCGGAGAGCTTGAGGCGGAAGCCGATGCCGGCAGCGCCGCCATAATAAATCATGTTAGTGCCTGCGGTCGGTTGAACCGAATTGAGGCTAACCCGACCCAATAAATCCAGTTGCGGCAGGATTGACCAGGCCAGTTGGAAGGTGCTGCCAAAGACCAGGCCGATATCGGAATCGCCCGCCAGCAGGGTCGGGAACCAAGCCTCGACACTCTGGGTGATGGCCAAGCGCGACGGCGGGGCGGCTTGCTGGGGCGTTATGGCGGATGCTGGGGCGGCTTGGAGAGGAGGGCTCGAGGCGATACCGTCTTGGCCAAACGCGAAGACCGCCCCCAGGCCGGCGAGAGTGGCGCATGTTAAGAACTTATTTAAGTTCGTACGCATTTATAACTCTCTTCGAGCCGCCGCCGCTTATTCATCTTCCCATATCATGTCGCCAAGGCGATCCATGGCGGCCGAAGCGCGGGCGGTCGTGCCGGACAGGCGGGCGGACAGGTAGCCGTAGCGCTCGGCTAGCTCGGGCCGGAGGGCGGCGGCGCGGCGGAAGTATTCGTCGGCCTTGTCGTAAATATCCAGCTCGTAATAGGAGCGGGCCAGGCCGATTAGCGGCGTGACATCGTCGGGCATGGTTTGCAGGGCGCTTTCGTACCAGGCGACGGCGGTCTCGAATTCGCCGAGCAGGAAGGCCACGTTGCCGATGTTGATGGCCGCCCGGCGTTCGCCGCGGGCCGCCGCTTCCTGGAAGGCGGCGAGGGCTTCGCGGTACATGCCGTAGCGGGCGTAGAGTATGCCTAGTGCGTTGTGTTGGCGGGCCGTGCCGCCGGAAGGACCGAAAGCGTTCCGCATGGCGGCGGCGCGCGGCTCGACCTCGCGGGAGATGACCAGGCTGACGACGGCGTTGAAGGCCGTGCGGACCTGTTCCTCGGCCGGCTTGCGGGTTTGCGCCGAGACGCCGGGAACGCCGGCCGGCGGGAAATCGCCCCAGGCGTCGGCCAGCGCGAAGAAGCCGGTCGGGGCTCCTTCGGCGCCGGCCCGGTTGAGGGTCAGGACGGCCTCGCTCCAGGCCCGGAGGAAACCTTCGCGGATCAGGCTGACCTTGACGGGCACCCAGGCTTCGTCGTTGATGAAGATGAAGTTTTCTTGACTGGCGAACATGGTGCGCGTGATGGCGGTGGTCGAGCTCATGCGGAAGGCGACGAGTACCTCGTCGTCGAGGGCGATGAGGGCGGCTGGGACGCCGACCGACTCCAGGGCCGCGGCGTAGAGCACGGCCAGGTCGTCGGAGTCGCCGGAGCGGTAGGCGATGGTCTGGTGCGGGAACTGGACGTAATCGACGCTGTCGCTGTTGGCCCGGGTGGCGGCGTAAGGGGTTTGCGGGTCGGCCGCCCAGGCGATGCCGGATAGCCGGAAGCCCTCGAACAGTCCCAGCGCGTACTGGAGATTGTTATCGAGGTCCGCCTGAATATTGGACCGGACCACGCCGGCCAGGAATTTGGTGGTATCGAGCAAGGCGGGGTCGTTGGGACTGGCGAAGGCGGCCAGCACCCGCTCATCCTGCCAGGTGAGGGCATTGCGGTTCATGATTGAAATGGAGGTTTCAGCGGTGGCGACGCGGCGCTCGCCGAGCAGTTCGTAGTTGACGATGATAGTGCCGTTGAGGCGCAGGGTCTCGGTGACGCCCATGATCTGGTCGGAGAAGGCCGCCGTCAGCGGGACGGTGACGCTGGCCCCGCGCTGGATCTGGCGTAGCGAGGCGCAGAGCACCGGCGCGGAGGTGTAGGGGTCGGCCTGAAACCAGATTTCCACCTGCCTGATCTCGGCGCTCTCGGCGTTGCGGAGGCCGAGGCTACCGAAGGGTGACTCGAGGTAGTCGCCGGCCAGGGTCGGGAAGACCGGGGTGCTATCGGCGCCTTGAGCCACGACGCGGCCCTCGCTGTTTCGGGTATTCAGGCCGATGTCGGCCAGCAGGGAGACTGATAAGCCCTGGAAAAGGGATTCCTGGCGCATGCGAAAATCGATATACGAGGCCGAGGCCGAAACCGTCAGGCTGGGGGAGATGCGGAAGCCGGCCTCGACGCCGGCCCGCCAGTTAAGGTTGCCGGTGGGGATGGGTTCGCCGGACGCCTGCTGCCAGCTGCCGATATAGATGCCAGGACCGGCTGATAGGCCGAGTTTGACGCGCGGTAGTGGATAGAGGTAGAGCCCGAGGCCGGCACCGGCCGAGACCAGTGTCAGGGAAGACTGTAATTGGCTGGACTGTGGGCCGATGAAGATAAAATCAGCGCTGGCGTAAGGAGCTAGGAAGCCGAATAAATCGAAGGTCAGTAGGGCTCCGCCGCCAAAGCCGAGGCCGTAAACATCCGCTTCCGCCAGAGGCACCATGATTACGGGCGAGACCTGCACCCGGACATCCTGGGCGAAGATCGGCAACGCCAGGCTGACGATAGCCAACAAGCACAAGACGTCGCGTACCGTTCTGCTTTTCATGATGTCCTCCTGTAGCGATTTATTAATCCAATGTCTCCAGTATGCATAAAAAATAAATTAACCTGCGATCTGGAGAAAAGCCTTATACTGGCGAGTCTATCACATTGCGCCTCGAATTGCCAGATATATAGTCGTAGAATGTCGATTTTTTGCGCGCGGGTGCTGGTTTTTTTCGGGTAGTGGCTATATAATAGGATCAAGCTTTCAGTATTCCGCCCAGGAGGAGTTGGTAATGTTAAATCGAAAAAAATCTATGATGGTTCTGGCCTTGATGTTCGCTGTCGCCTTAATGGCTTGGGCTGTTCCCGTAACCGTCGATTTTGTCGACGGGACTGTGCAGGTTCAGGCTTCGTCAGGCTGGGTGGCGCTTGATTTCGGCGATGTTTTCGATTCCAGCCGCACTATTCGGCTAGCTGCGCGCTCCATCGTCGAGTTGTCGGCTCAGAATGGCACGAAGGTCGTCCTCAGCACCGCCGGCAATTATATAGTCGACAGTTTGCTGCAGGCCAGGCCGGTTTCCAATGTTATCACCAACCTGACCGATAAGCTCGAGCAGATGGCCAACCAGGCGACGGGATCCCAGGAATCGACGGTGGCCGGCGTCCGCGCTTCGGCGGCAGTCGAAGAGGAGGGGCAGATATGGGCTGGCCCCGCCCAAGATGCCCAGCACGCCATGAATGAAGGCTTGTTGGCCATGGACGCCGAGGATCCGGCCAGCGCTTGGAACCATTTCAACTTGGCCCAAGAATACTTCATTGAGGCCGGTGATCCGATCGGCCAGGCTTCGGCCGCTTACCACGCCGCCCAGGCCGGCTTGGCGATGGGTTCGCCCGCCCGGGCTCTGTTTGCCCTGCGCTCCGGCGATCCGGAAAACGCCGGCGAGTTCAGAGCCACCTATACGCTAATGCTGGCCACCCTGAACGCTCGTTATGGCGATCCGGCCGCCGCCAAGGCCTTGTTGACCAGGGCACTGGCCGCAGCCTGGTTTAGCAATGCCGACCAGACTACCGACGCCCGGGCCTTGCTGACCACCTTACCCTGATCCGGTCGACAGACTCCTAGCCGACCGTCTGATCCCCCAGACAATAAAAAAGCAAGCGCATCGGCGCCTGCTTTTTTTTGAGTGCGCCGGGTTTGAAGCTGGCGGGTGACCTCGGCGGCAGCCCAGCGCCTGGTTTCATGACCGGCGGCGGGTGTGTTATGATCCAGGCGGTGGAGGTGCCGGTGTGTCTAAGCGTTTTTCCGGCTTTCCGTTGATCAGGCTATGCCTGGCCGCGCTGTTTGGCTTGGTTGGCGCCGGCCTGGCGCTTGGTCAAACCAGCCGCGAGTCGGTCCTGGAGACGGTTGCCGCCCAGAGCGGTCCGCTGATCTACGAAGCGGCCGAGGTTCTGTTTCGCTTTCCGGCAGGTGGTCTTATCACCTACGGGCCGACGGCGGCTCAGGGTTTGCTCTGGTTTTTATCCGACAGTCGCGTCCTGCATATCGTGTCCGAAGACGGGGTAGCCCTGGGGATGCGCAGTTTGCCCCAGCGTCAGCTGCCGTTTATCGTCTGCGATCCGTTTGGCCGGGCTCTGGTTATGGAAGGCCCCTCCCAGTTATCGCTGGTTAACCGGGCCGGCCAGGCAGTGTGGTCGGTTAATATCGGCCAGCCGTTGCAGCTGGAGCCGGTTGTCGATAGCGGGGGGCGCGTTTACCTGGTGGCCGGCGCGGTGGCCCAGGCCCGGCTGCCCAATGGCCGCCTGCTGTGGCAGCAGACCCTGTCGGCAGCGGCCGCCTTGGGGCCGGTGCTCGGCCCCGCTGACACGGTGTTATACACCCTAGCGGGAGGCGCATTGCAGCTGCGCTCGACAGCCGGCGAGTTGTTGGCCGCTCCGGCAGCGCTGGCCGCCGCCCCGATGGTCGCCAGAGCTGGTCCGGATGGTTTTTATATAGCTCTGGCCGATGGCAACGTCGTTCGGCTGGACGCCCAGGGCCAACGCCTGGCTGAGCTTTCCGGTACCGGCCGGGCTTTGCTGGCTATGCAGCCGACCGCTAGTCGCCTGTACCTTCTGGATGCCTCCGGCCAGTTGTCGGCCCACAGCGCCAGCGGGGAGCTGTTGTGGGCTACCGCCACCGCCGTCCGCCAGGCTGCCCGCCTGCAGGTCTATCCTGACCGGATTGTGGCGCTGTCGGCCGCCGTGGCTGCCAGCTATAACCTGGATGGGGAGTTGTTGCGCGAACTGCGCCTCAGCAATAGCGCGACGCCAGCCCTGGCCGGCCAGAGCGGCGCGGTGTTTTCCAGCGGCCGCGACTGGATCCTGTATGCCTACCGTTTTGAGCGGCCCTTCGACGCACCGGCGGCAGAACGGCCCCGCCTGACGCTGGCGGCGGCAGCCCGGCTGCTCGATGAAGAGCTGTTCTGGGTGCCAGGCGGGCTGGCCAACGAAGATTCCTTGCGCAATCGACTGTTTGATATTGAAAAATCCGTAAAATCTGGTACTATTGGGGTAGAGCTGGAACGCTCTCTGCTGTTGGCTCTGGCTTTGGCGACTGGCGTGAGCGATTCTGGCGCCGGCAGTACCCGCTCTGGCTTGTCGCCACTCGGCTTGCCGACCCGGGTGCAGGCCTGTGCGGTCGTTGGCCTGTTCGCCGAGCCGGAAACGGTGGCCATCCTGGCGACCATCTTCCGGCAGGAACGCGATCCGGTGCTGTTGGCCGCCGTCGCCGACGCTATTGCGGCCATCGGCCTGGATCCGGCTGGCGCGGCCTTGGCGGCCTTCGCCGCGGTCGGTAGAGCCTACCTGGATAATCGGGTAGCCCTGGCCGTGATCGGCGCTATTGAGGCCGTCTACCGGGGCGGTGGCAATCTGGATCGGCCGGCTGGCGCCGCCGCGCTGGTGCGTTTTTTGGGACCGGCGTGGTCGCGGGTGGTTCGGCAACGGGCCGAGACCGCGCTCCGGAATATCAGTGCTGTCCGCTAAGGAGTACCTACTATGATAAAAAGGCTTTGCCTCGCGCTAGCCGGATTGTTGCTGCTCACCGCAGGCGCCTGGACGCAGGACGTTGCGCAGGACGAGTTGCGCTCGGTCAGCGCTCAGACCATCGAGTTCATCAACTATGTCGGGCCGCAATCGCAGGCCGTGGTCAGCACCATCGCCGACCTGCGCGATGTCGGCGGCAGCCTGGGCCGGGCCGTGGCCGCCGGCGCCCGCCAAACCGGCGACCGTAACCGTTACTTTGTCATCCATGCCGTCGATCCGGCCACCCGGGAAGGCTTCGACGCCGACATCCTGTTTCTGGGGCCGGGTGTGACAGTTGACCATATCGCCAACCTGCGGCGTATCATTTCTGGCTACCTGGTCGGCGCCTATGGCTACAGCCAAGCCGACGCCGATACCCTGGCCGTCTTTATCACTATCTACAATGCCGTCTACCGCTCGCGGATGGATTATTTCTCCGCCAACTATAAAGCGGTGGTCACCGCTGAGTTGACTGCCGCCAACGCCGGCCTGGCCCTGCGTTGGGACCAGTGGGCCGGCCGCTCGCGCATCGTCATCCCGCTGGGCCGGCGGGCCGGACCGGGCGTCATCGGCTCGGTGTCCACCACGCCCATCACCGATCCGGCCGTCATCGAGAACCTGCGCCAGGAGACTGACGACCGGGCCATCGAGGATAGGCAGAACATCGTCGACATCATGGAACGCGACGTCGAGCAGGAACAAGCCGCCATCGACGCCGAACGGGCGCGCATCGCCGAGGAGCAGCGCCGCCTGGAGGAAGCCAACCGCGCCGCCCAGGAGGGCACGATCACACCGCCAGGCGACACCGCTCAGGTCGATACCACTGTCCAGACTACTACCGAGCCAGGCGATACCCAGACCGGCGGCATCGCCGAGACCGACGCGGCCCGCGCGGCGGATCAGGCGGCGCGCGACGCCGAGGCCGCCCGCCTGGCCGAGGAAGCGGCCGCCCTGGACGAGCGTCAGGCCGAGGTCGACGCCCAACAGGAGAATATCGCCGAGCAGCGCGACGAGATCGCCGACGACCAGCAAGCCGAGATCATCGAGCAGATCGAGGCCGCCGGCGGCGACGCCGAGAACGGTACCCTGTTGTTCGAGCTGATGAACCCGCTGATGCCGCTGTCCCGCCTGGTGCTGGTGGACATGACCACCGGCCTGCGCATCCGCCGCAGCGAGCTCAATACCATCTGGGCGGCCACGGCCATCGACACCGGCCAGGCCATCGTCGCCGTGGCCGGCATGGCTACCGCATCAGGCGGCGTCATCCGCCTGGTACGCGTCGACCGGGCCGATTTCTCGACCATTATCCAGGCCCAGGAGGAAGTCTTCGCCGATACCATGCTCTGGTATTACGACGAGGCGGTTTTCGCGGTCATCCGCCAGGACGGCAAGTGGGTCATCGGCCGCTACGATCCGGTTAGCCTGGAACTGCGGGCTTCCTCGGATGCCGTCAGCCAGTGGACCTTCCTGAGCCGGGCAGAAGGGCAGCTGGTGGCCCAGTCGCCCTCCGGGGCCTTCATCGTCATGGATGCCGTGACGTTAAAAACGGCCAAGGAACTGACACCGTGATTACGGGGCGAAGGGGCAACAGGCCGCTTCGCCCTTTTTTTTAGGAGGAGACACCATGACCAGAAACGGACCGTTCAAGGGCAGGACCATCGCCGTGGTAAACGACCTGTCGGTGGATGAGCAGCGCTATCTGTACCGGCAGGCGCGCTCTCTCAAGGAAGAGTTGCGCTCAGGCGGACAGGCCGACCGCTTTCGCATCGCCGACGCCGACTTTTCGGCCTACTTGATCTTCCTGGAAAACTCGACCCGTACCCGGGAATCGTTCCGCAACGCCGCCGAGTTCCACGGTTCGCGCGTCAACCTGTTTGACACGGCCACCTCGTCGTTCGCCAAGAACGAAAGCATCACCGATACCATCAAGATGCTGGTCGGCTACGCGGCCGAGTCGCTGTTCGTCATCCGCTCCAAGCAGGAGGGCGTCTGCCGCTGGCTGGCCGATTCGCTTGGGCCTTGGGCCGACCGCAACGGCTATCCCCGGCCGTCGTTCATCAACGCCGGCGACGGCAAGCACGAGCATCCGACCCAGGAGTTCCTGGACGAGTTCAGCTTCCTCGAGCAGCTGGACTGGAACGAGGACCGCATCCACCTGGCCCTGATCGGCGACCTGTACCATGGCCGGACGGTGCACTCCAAGGCCGACGGCCTGCGAGTTTTCAAGCACGCCATCGTCGACCTGATCGCGCCGCCGGAATTGGGCATGCCTGAATTTTACATCGACAAGATGCGCCGCAACGGCTTCGAGGTGCGGATTTACGGTAGCCTGGACGAGTACTTGGCCGCGGGCAAGGTCTCGCCGATCTGGTACTTTACGCGCCTGCAGCTGGAGCGGATGGGCGAGAAGGTGCTGGACAAGGCGCCGGCCCTGCGCAAGGCGGTCACCTTCCGCAAGGACATGTTGGACAAAGTCGCCGCCGGCACCCGCTTCTACCATCCCCTGCCGCGCGACCGCTTCAACCCGACCATCCCGACCTTTCTGGACGACACGCCGCTCAACGCCTGGGACCAGCAGTCGGCCAACGGCTACTATACCCGTATCGTCGAGATGGCGATGTGCGCCGGCGTCATCGGCCAGGATTTTACGGGGCAGGGGCTGACGCCGGCGTCGGCCGACGAGGAGTTCGTGCTGGAAGTGCCGGTGGCGCGGCACAACAAGCCGGAGTACAAGGTCGGCATCAAGCCGGTCGACATGGGCCTCGTTATCGACCACATCGCCTCCGGCCAGAGCCTGCAGGCCATCTGGGATCAGATCGACAAGATCCGCCGGGTGCTGGGATTGAACCTGCGTTCCTCGCACGGCGTCTATCATTCCAACCAGGGGCCGGAAGTCTTCAAGGGCCTCATCTCGGTGCCCGACGTGCTGTCGTTCGGCGAGAAGGACCTCAAGAAACTCGGCGCGGTATCGCCGGGCTGCACCCTGAACCTGATTACCGGCCATGAGGTAATAAAAAAATATCGACTCGGCATGCCGCCGCGGATCTACCACTTCGACGAGATAGCCTGCCGCAACGAGAACTGCCTGTCCAACCCGGAACACGGCGAATCGATCGAGGCTTTCTTTATCCGCAAGACCGACGCGGCCGGTCGGCACAGCTTTGTCTGCCGTTGGTGCGAGAAGGAACACGAGTACTCGGAAATCTGGAACTTCTAATAAATAAATAACATGGCGCGTGCCGTCGCGTTGCGACGGCACCGGGCTATCCGCTGCAAGCCGTCGGCTTGCGCCGCCGGTCTTTCCGCTCTATCCCTCGCGCGTTGCGTCCGCCGGCAGTCCGGTCGCGGCCTTGAGGCCAGCCGGGCTGCGGCTGTTGCGGCGCGGGTTGCGGCAGACGGCGGCCGCCCGGATCTGCAGGTCCTGCATGGCGTGGAAGCTGGCCAGCAAGCGCTGCTTGTCCGGGTAGCTGTCCAGGCCGGCCCGTTCAAAAGCCAGCAGAATCTCGTGGACCGTTTCCAGGGTGGACAGGCAGAAGGGTTTGGGCTGGCGCTTGATGCGGTAGCGGCTGGGCTCCAGCGGCGTCAAGCGCAGTTGGGTTAGTTCCTTTAGGCGCGGGTTGTCGCGCAGCAGCTTGTGGGCCAGGCTCCAGGTGGCGTCGACCAGGAACAGCACCAGCCGCCGCTCCGGGTTGAAGCCGGGCAGCTGGCTGGCCGTGAAATCGGTGGCGCTGATGTCGATGGCGGCCGGCCCTGGATAGAGCACCAGGCAGTAGTTGGCCGGATCGTCGATCAGCGACCGGACGCGGGGATGGTTGTCCATGTCCATGGCGAAAATATATTCACTGTTGGCCAGGTGGAGGCAGGTCAGGATGCCGGTGTTCGACTTCCGCTTCTTGAATTCGTGGGGATGCATCAACAGGACGACCCGGCAGCGTGTGGCCATGGCTGGCAGGGACGGGCAGAGGCAGTGCTCGAGCGGCCGCCGGCAACGCAGACAGCTTGGCCGGAAGCTTTCCCCCGCCGAGGCGGACCCCTCGCTGTCGGCCGCCTGGCCGCTGCTGGTTGCCGGCTGACCGGGTCGACCCGTGATCACCTTCGGCTGCGCCGGGCCGCCGCGCCGCCGCCGCCGCCCAAGCCCGCGATGGCCAAGAAGAAGCCGAGGTCGTACCACCAGCCGGAGTTGGCCGTCTCGTAGATGCGGATGTGGGGTTGGAAGAGGCCGCGGATCAGGGAGACGATGGCGATTAGGCCATGCCAGAAGCCGGTGAAGAAGCCAGCCGGGTTGGCGGCCGTGTTCTTGCCGTCGCCGGGCATGCAGCCGGACAGGCTGGCGGCCAAGAGTAGCAGGAACAAGGCGATAAAGAGGGTTCTTTTCATCAGGTTGTCCTTTCGTGGATAGCGTGGCTCAGTATAGCATGCGCCGCTAGGTCCGGCCAGCGGGCCGGTGGGCCAGCGAACCGGGCTGGCTGGGTGCGCCCCCAAGCCGCCGGCTTTTGACTCAAACCAGCGCGGTGGCGATGCTCTCTCCCCAGACCAGCAATTCTTCATCGCTGCCGAAGGCGGTGGCCAGTTGCAGCCCCAGCGGCAGGCCGTTGGCGGCGAAGCCGGCCGGGATGACCAGACTAGGCAGGCCGGCGTGGGTCCAGGGCAGGTTCAAGAGCGGGCTGCCGGTGGCCTGGATACCGGCTGGGGCCGGACCGGGGGCGGCCGGGCTGAGCCAGCAGTCGGCGTCGTTGACCGCCAGCAGGCGCTGCAGCTCGCCGCGCAGCTCCAGTTGGCCGGTCAGGTCGTCGCGCAGTTGAACCGCGCTGATGGCCAGGCCCTTCTCGATCAACTCGGCGGTGGTAGCCGAGTACAGGCTGCGGTGGGCCGGATACCAGTCGCGGTGGGTGATGGCCAGCTCGGCGGCGGCGATGCGGCGGTGGCGCTCGTTGATGGCGGCGATGTCCGGCATGGCCGCCAGCCGCTTGATCGGGTAGCCGGCGTTGGCCAGCCAGGCCAGGCTGGCTTCGAAGGCGGCCAGGGCGGCCGGCTCGGTCTGCTCCAGGTAGGGGCCGGTCGGGATGGCCAAGACCGGCAAGCCGGCCATCGGTTGGCCGTCATGGACCTTGGCCAGGGTGGAGCGGCTGCCCAGAACGGCTTCCGGTCGCCAGTTGGCGGCCACCAGGCTGGCGGCCAGGGTCAGGCCGGCCACGTCGGCGGCGAACAGGCCGACGTGGTCCAGCGACGGGCTGAAGGGCACCAGGCCGGCGGCGGCGGTGCGGCCGTAGCTGGGCTTCCAGCCGCAGACGCCGCAGAAGGCGGCCGGCCGGCCGATGCTGCCGATGGTCTGGGTGCCGAGGGCCAGCGAGCACAGGCCGGCGGCGATGCTCGCGGCCGAGCCGGAGCTGGAACCGCCGGGGGTATGCTCTATCTGGTGCGGATTGCGCGTCGGCCCGGGCGAGAAATAGGCGAACTCGGTGGTCACGGTTTTGCCGAGCACCAGGGCGCCGGCCGCCTGGAGGGCGGTCACTACCGGGCTTTGCGCCATGGCGAACAGCGCCGGCGGTAGGTTGGAACCGGCCCGGGTCTCGAAGCCGTCGACCGCGAACAGGTCCTTGACGCCCAAGAGCACGCCGTAGAGCGGCGGCCGGCCGGCCGGGTTCGGCCACCGGCTCTCTAGCGCGGCGGCTTCGGCCAGCAGGCGTTCCCGCCGGCCGCTTTCCGGCAGCAGGCAATGCAGCCGCGGCTCCACTAGGTCCAGGCGCTCCAGGCTGTCCTCGATATAGCGACGCAGCGGCAGCTGTCCGGAACGCAGCTCGGCGGCCAGAGGGGCCAACGGGCGCGGCGCGACTAGCTGCGGGGACTCGCCAGTGTGTGATGTTTTTATCATGTAGGCCTTCAGGTTTCGTCGATGGCATAGCCGGTTGCGGCGGAGGCGACGACGCCTTCAAGCTTGAGGCCGGCGATTGTGCTCGCGTCCAAGCCCAGGATTTCGGCTAGTACCCGGTCGGTATGTTGGCCGATGGCCGGCGCGCTCGCTCTAGTGTCGCATTCCGGGACGCTTTCCATCTTGATCGGGTTGCCGGGAATGGTGACGGTGCCGGCGCGCTCGTCCTCGACGGTCACGAACATGTGGCGGGCGGCCAGCTGTGGCTCCTGCATGACATGCTCGATATCGTTGACCGGCGCGGCCGGGATGCCGTTGGCTTCCATCAACTCCAGCCAGTGGCGGCTGGGCTGGGCGATAAATATTTTTTCCAGCTGCGGGACTAGGTCGGCGTAATGTTTGGTGCGCTCGCCATTGGTGGCATAATCTAGGTTGCCGGCCAGGTCGGGACGCTGCAGCGCGGCGCAGAAACTCTTCCACAGGGCGTCGTTGCCGACCGCCACCACGAACCAGGCATCACTGCCCTTGAAGGCCTGGAAGGGCGTAATGGTGGGGTGTCGGGTGCCCAGGGGCTCAGGCGAGTGCCCGTCCACCTGGTAGCGCACCAGGGCGTTTTCCAGGATGGATAGCTGGCAGTCGAGCATGGCTACGTCGATTTTCTGGCCCAGGCCAGTGCGCTCGCGTTGGTAGAGGGCGGTGGCGATGCCGGTGGCGCCGAAGACGGCGGCGGTGATGTCGCCCATCGACAGGCCGACGCGGGTCGGCGGCGCGTCCGGCCAGCCGGTGATGCTCATGACGCCGCCCATGGCCTGCACCAGGATGTCGTAGGCCGGGCGGCCGGAAGCCGGGCCGGTGTGCCCGAAGCCGGAGATGGCGGCGTAGATCAGGCGCGGATTGACAGCCTTGAGCCGGTCCCAGCCCAGGCCGAGTTTTTCCATGGTGCCGGGGCGGAAATTTTCCACCAGGATATCCGACTTGGTCACCAGGTCCTCGAGCAGTTTCTTGCCGCGCTCGGACTTGAGGTTGATGGCGATGCTTTCCTTGCCGCGGTTGATGGTGACGAAGTACAGGCTCTGGCCGTTCCTGAACGGGCCGAAGGCCCGCGAGTCGTCGCCTGAGCCAGGGACTTCGACCTTGATAACCTCGGCGCCCAGGTCGGACAGCATCATGGTGCAGAAGGGGCCGGCCAGCACCCGGGTCAGGTCGAGGACGCGCAGGCCCTCCAGCGGTTTGTTCATGTTTGTCTCCTGTGGCGCGGCCGGACTCAGCGCGGCCGCGCGCTCCAAAACTACTCGACTTGTTTGCCCATGGCCGGGGCGGGGGCCGGATGCTTGCCCGCTTCCTGGTGCAGCCAGGCGGCCTTGGCGCCGGCGATGTCGCCGAACTTGGTCAGCTCGCACTTGGCCTTCTTGGCTATCAGTTTTTCATAACGGTCGTCCTCGACCATGGCCACGATGCGCGCCACCGACGATTCGCCGTCCACCAGGCGCCAGGGGAAGCAGCCGATCAGGGCCCGCTGGTTGAGCAAGAGGTCGATGTCGCCGCCCATGCACTCGGCGTGGATGATGTGCTCGTGGAACATCTCCAGATGCATCAGCTGGTACTTGTCCTCGCTGAAGACCTCGTCGAGGCTCTTGCCGTACTTGGCCTTGAAGTGGCGGTCGCATTCGGCGGCCTGCTTAGGCATCCAGTCGCGGATCTTGGTGTTCATCGGGTGGTCGGCGCTGCCGCAGTCGACGCCGATCCAGCGCAGTTTCTTGCGCTTGGCCCACTCGGCGAACTCGCGGTCCGGGCCGGGATGCTTGATCATGTAGCGGATCTCGTCGCCGGTCGGCTGGTCCCAGCCGTAGTGGTGGAAGCCGGTATGGATGATTAAAATGTCACCAGGCTTGACCTCGACGCGGTCTTCGACCATCTTGGAGGTGTAGACGTCGTACTCGCCGGCGCAGTCCGACAGGTCGACTATCGCGCCCTCGTGGACCAGGAAGTCCATGTCCAGGCTGGCGATGTCCTTGCCGGGGGTGTAGAAGTGGATCTCGCCGTCCAGGTGGGTGCCGATGTGGTTGGAATGGGTCAGGATCTGGCCGTTGGCGCCGTTGGGCGCCAGGCGCTTGAAGTACTTCATCTCGAGCGGCTCATAGGTCGGCCAGGGCGGGGTGCCGATGCCCAGGGGAATGGTCAGGTCGATCATCTTCATGCTACTACCTCCAAAGTTAGGTGCGCGGCCCAGGGCCGCGGCGCAATAATAAAATCATCACGAGGCGCGGCGCCGCTTAGCAGGTTGTTGAAAAAGCCGGTTGCTTTCCCAACAACCTTAACAATTCCTCGCATAGCTTGCGCTATGCTGCGTAATTGTACTAGTTATTGAAGTGTTGAAAAGCCGCATTCGCGTTTTTCAACACCCTGTTAGGCGCGTCGCCAGGATCGTCATTTCGCGTACTTTTCAGAAAAGGCCACCAGGGCGTCGCGGAAGGCGTTCTCCGGCAGGCTTGCCGTCGTCCGTGACGATGCGGAGACAAGCTCCGCAGGCTTTTCGCGCGCGCCTCCATGCGCGCCAAGCCGCCGGAAACATTATCCGTCATCGGGCGTATTTCTCCGCGAAAGCGATCAGGGCGTCCCTAAAGGCGTTCTCCGGCGGCTTGACCAACCCGGCGCCGACCATGCCGATGCCGGGGGTCTTGTGGGCGATGCCGGTGTTGATGGCCGGCAGGATGCCGGTCTCGACCACCTTGCGCACGTCGATGCCGGTGGGGGTGCCGCGGAAATCGAGCACCGGAATCTGGTAGACGTTGTTCTCGCCGACGCAGATCTCGTACATCCGCTTGGTGATGTCGATGGCGTCCTGGGGCGATCCGCCGACGAACTTGACGATGGCCGGGGCGGCCGCCATGGCGAAGCCGCCGATGCCGGAGGTCTCGGTGATGACCGAGTCGCCGATGTCGCGGGCGGCGTCGGCGGCGCCGAAGCCGGGCAGGTAGAGGCCGTCGACCACGCCGGCCGGCCCGGTGAACCAGCGACCGCTCAGGCCGGACAGGCGGATGCCGAACTCGGTGCCGTTGCGGGCCATGGTGGTGATCAGGCTGCAACCCTCGATGCCGGCGGCGGCGTCGACGGTGCACTTGGCGCTGGGCATGGTCAGGTTGAGGAAGAAGTGGTCGTTGGCGTTCAGGAAGCTGAGCACCTTGGCGATTTTTTCCTTCGGGTAATCGAGCATCACCAGGTAGGGCGCCAGTTCGCGGATGATGAGCGAGGTGCCGGCCCGGTTGCGGTTGTGGCCCTCGTCGCCCATCTGCAGTACCTGGGCGATGATCGACTTCATGTCGATCGGGCCCTTGGCCTGGAGCGCGTCGGATAGGATGGGGGCCAGGTCGGAGGCCATCCAGCGCAGCCGCTCCAACACCTCCTCGGAGTAGGCACCGTAGCGCAGCACTTTGCCCAAGCCCTCGTTGAGGGTGCAGTAGGCGCGGTTGCCGAAGGTCTGGTTCTCGATGATCCAGACCGGCATGCTGGCGGTCATGACGCCGGCCATCGGTCCGACCGCGTCGTGGTGGTGGCAGGGGTCGAAGCGGATCTGGCCCGAGGCGGCCAAGGCTTCAGCTTCGGCCGGGGTCTTAGCCAGGCCTTCGTAGATCAGGCCGCCGATGACCGCGCCGCGCAGCGGGCCGCACATCTTTTCCCAGCTGACCGGCGGGCCGGCGTGCAGAATGAGATCCTGGGCCATGCCGGGCACCACGTCGCGGGCCAGGCCGATGCCGACGATGGTCGGCTTGGCGGCCAGGATGCGGCGCAGGCCTTCGGCGTTGGCCGCCTCGATGTCGACCTTCGCGCCGGCCGCCAGCTTGTCGAGGGCGGCCACGGCGCGCTGGTCGCCGCCGGCCGGCAGGCGCCAGTCGACCTGGACGGCGCTGGCGCCCGAAGCGGCCGCGTTGGCCGCGAAGTTTTCGAGGCCAAGGTTGATGATGCGGCTGTCGGAGCCGAATAGGCCGTGCAGTGCTGTCTGGTCGCTCATGCTGTCCTCCTGGCGTGGGCGGCCGCCTGGATGATGGCGATGGCCAGGCGGGCGGCGCGGTAATTCGACGGCATGACGATGACGCCGGCCGCTTCCAGCGTGCGCACTTGCTGGCCGAAATCCTGCGGGTCGTTGCGGGTGCCGGTCACCGAGGCCACTACCGGCAGGTAGCCGCCGCGTTTGGCCGCGGCCGCCTTGGCCGTCTGGATGGCTTCGACGCAGGCGCCGGCCGGGTCAGCGTGCGAGCCGTAGCCGAGCACCACGTCCAGGAGCAGCACGGCGCAGGCCGGGTCGGCCCCTTCCTGCGCGATGCGGTCGGCGCGGGCGGCCGGATCGATCATGGGGTGCGGCTTGCCGACCGTGAAGATATCGTCACCCAGGTCGACAATCGTGTGGCCGACGGATTTGAGCGGGTCGGCCAGTTGCCAGGCCGGGTCGGTCTGGTTGTTGGAGCGGGCGCCGCCGAGGGCGGCATGGGCCAGGAAGAGCGTCTCGTCGGCCAGGGTGCCGCCGGTGTAGAGGCCGCGCAGGTATTTCTGCTGCGGGCTCAGGCGGGCGGCTTCAGCGGCCGCCAAAGTGTCGATGCGCTGAAGGCTCGGGCGGCGGAAGCGGTCGTCGCCGGGGCCTTCCGCTAGGGCTGCGCGGGCGGCGCGCAGGTCGTGGCGGCCGTCGGCCAGGAGCGTGGCCAGCACGGCGCACTCTTCTAGGTTGGCGGCGAAGGCCACGTTGCCTTCGTCCGGAGAGGGGGGCAGGCCGAGGAAGTGGGCCACGGCCGGCTTGCCGGAGGCGCGCAGGGCGGCCACCACTCGTTTGGCCACGTCTGGGGCCGGCGGCTTGCTGACCACCACGATAACGGACGTATCCGGGTCTAGTGCCAGGGCCTTGATGGCCAGAAGGCTGGTCATGCCGCCGACGGCGGCGTTCTTGAGGTCGCGGCCGCCGGTGCCGATGGCCTGGCTGATGCCCGCGCCGTAGTCGTCGATCAGGCAGCTGACTTCCTGCAGGCCGGTGCCTGAGGCGGCCACCAGGCCGATGGCGCCGCGCTGCACCCGGTTGGCGAAGCAGAGCGGGATGCCGTTGATGATGGCGGTGCCGCAGTCCGGCCCCATCAGCAACAGGTCTTTGGAGACGGCGTACTTCTTGAGGGCGATCTCGTCCTCCAGGCTGACGTTATCGGAAAAAACAAGCGTGTGCAGGCCGGCCTCGAGGCATTTACGGGCCTCGCGCGCCGCCCAGGCGCCCGGTACCGACACCAGGGCCAGGTTGGCGTCTGGCAGCAGGCGGCGGGCGGCACCTAGGCTGGGGACGCGCGGCAGGCCGTTGCCCTGGGCCGTGTCGGCCTTCTTGCGGTTCAGGCCGGCCAGGGCTTCCTGGGCGGCGGCCGTGGCCTGCGCTTCGTCGTCGGCGTCGATGGCCACGATCAGGTCGTTGGGCGTCAACCCGGCCAGGCTGGCGGGGTCGAAGCCCAGGTCGCCCAAAAGGTCGAGGTTCATCGGCGTGGCCATGGCCACGATGGCCTCGGTCACGCCCGGCAGCTTCTGGACGCCGCGCGAGGCCAGCATCAGGAAGACCGAGTCGTAGTAACTGTCCTTGCGGACCTGGACAAGTTTCATGTTTCCTCCCGGCAAGCGATGCCGGCCAGCAGACCCTGGACGGTATCCTCACCCGAGGTGGCACCGTGAGCCAGCGCCACCTGCAATGTTTCTAAAAGATTCCGGCGCGCGGCCTCCAGCGCCGCCATCGCCGCCGCCGGCTCAGCCGGCGGCGGCCAAGTGGATGCGTTGCCGCTACCAGCCGCCAGGGCGACTGACTCGGCCAGTCCGGCCAAGGCACCAACCAGGCCGGTCAGCCAGGCGGCGGGTTGGCCAGCTAGGCTGCCGAGCAACAGAGTGCGGCCGGCCGGGCTGGTATCAAGCAGCCTGGCCCGTATATCGTTACGCAGGTCGACAGCGTATTTTCTGCCGCCAGCCGCGTTCATCTCCAAGCTAACAAGAAAACCGGCCAGCCAATCGTCGCCGGCCGGGGTGCTGCCCGGCCCGAAGCCGACCAGGCCGGCCGGCCAGTCGGGCCGGGCCATCAGCCGCCGGAACTGGCGGTTCCAGACCGTGTCGCCATGTAGGCCCTCGTAGGGCCGGCCGGCGGCATGGCTATCGTTCACGGCGGCGCGCAGGGCGGCGCTGGCGCCGTGGCGAGCGGCAGCGCCGGCCGCCTGCCAGCGTACGGCCGCCGCAGCGATGGCCGCGCGGCTGTCAGTAGTGTGCCCGGTTTGGGGTCGGATGGTCAACAGCGGACCGCCCACCGACGCCAACAGCCAGCTGCGTGCCTGGCGGGTCAGGAAAACCGGGCCGCCTTTGGCCGCCGCGGCCACCAGGCGGCTGACTATCGGCCAGATATCGGGAAAGTATAGCGCCCGGGCTTCGTGGTCGGCTTCGTCGCGCAGCCACGAAACCAGGGCGCCGTCGGGATGCAGGAAGGCCAGCGCCCGGCCGAATTGCCCCGACAGGGGCGCCGTCCAGGGCGCGGCCGGCACCAGCGGGCCACACAGGCAGCCCGCCGGATTCAGGTTATTCAATCGTTGGTGTCAGTGGTCTTCGGGCGCAGGATGACGTTCAGGACGATGCCGAAGATGGCGGCCAGGCCAAGGCCGGACAGGTTGATGTTGCCGAACTTGAAGGCCGCGCCGCCCAGGCCGAGTACTAGCATGGCGGCGGTGATGATCAGGATCTTCGGGTTGCCGAGGTTGACCTTGGCGTCGACCATGTTCTTGACGCCGATGGATGAGATCATGCCGAACAGCAGGATGGAGATGCCGCCGATAACCGGGCCGGGAATGGTGCCGATGATGGCGGTAAACTTCGGGATCATGGCCAGGACGATGGCGAAACAGGCCGCGATACGCATGATCCAGGGATTGAAGGCCCCAGTCAAGGCCACGGCGCCGGTGTTCTCGGAGTAGGTGGTGTTGGCCGGGCCGCCGATCAGGGCGGACAGGGAGGTGGCGAGGCCGTCGCCGATTAGGGTGCGGTGGATGCCCGGATCCTTGATGAAGTCGCGGTTGACGACGTTGCCGATGGCCAGGACGTCGCCGAAGTGCTCGACCATGGTGACGATGGCGATCGGCACCATCACGGTGATGGCTTCCAGCGAGAACTTGGGCAGGGTGAAGTGGGGAATGCCGATCCAGGCGGCTTCGCGCACGGCGGTGAAGTCGACCAGGCCGAGGGCGATAGCCAGGGCGTAGCCGGCCACCAGGGAGATCAGGACGGGCAGGTTGGACAGGAATTTCCAGCCGAATTTCTTGAAGGCGATCTTGACGAAGATGCCGACGGCGAAGGTGAAGAGGGCCAGGCCCCAGCAGCCGTTGACGCCGATGGCTTCGACCAGCGGGGCCGAGTAGGTGCCGTTGGCGTTCTGGATGGCGACCGGCGCCAGGATCAGGCCGATCAAGATGATCATCGGTCCGGTGACGTGGGTGGGCAGGATCTTGTGCAGGTTTTCATAGGAAATGAACTTGAAAATGATGGCGACCACGACGTAGAGGAGGCCGGCCACCACGATGCCGCCCAGGGCATAGGGCAGGCCCTGGCTGGCGCCTACGGCCACCAGGCCCGGGATGAAGGCGAAGGAACTGCCCAGGAAGACCGGTACCTTGAACTTGGTGATGATGTGGAACAGCCAGGTGCCGATACCGGCCGCGAACAGCGTGACGCTGATGTCCAGTCCGGTCAGGATTGGCACCAGCACGGTGGCACCGAACATCACGAAGGTGTGTTGCAGTCCGAGCACGACAGTTTTGCCGTTGATCGGTTCGTTCAGGGATTCAGCCATGTAAGCCTCCTCGAAGCGCTGGGCTGCCCGGTCAAAAGCCGGGCGGCCCTCTCTATCATTTGCCGGACACAGGATCCGGTCCATGAACAATTCCAGCCGCGGGCCGGCCAGGCGGCCAGTCCACTGGTGTCTGTCAACGGCCGCCGCCCGGGCGGGCCTCCGGCGCCGAACGGCAGGAGCCGATGGGCGATTTGGTGATCCAGTTGTCGATCGGTTCCTTGTGGTTGAGGGCGCGCCAGACATCCTCGCTGCGCATCGGCATGTGCATCAGCTCGGCGCCGGTGGCTTTCTGGATGGCGTTGCCCAGGGCCGGCGCCACCGAGATCATGGAATGCTCGCCGACGCCGCGGGCGCCGTAGGGGCCGTCGACCTGCGGCGTCTCCACCACGTAGCACTCGATCTCCAGCGGCAGGTCCTTGGCGGTGGGTATCTTGTTGTCGGTGAAGCTGGGGTTCAAGAGGCGGCCCTGCTGGTCGTAGATGTAACCCTCGCAGATGGCCGTGCCCAGGCCCTGCAGCATGCCGCCGATGGCCTGGCCGCGCACGATATCCGGGTGGATGGCCCGGCCGACGTCGTAGACGCTGGCGATTTTGAGGACGTGGTACTCGCCAGTTTCTTCATTGACCTCGACGATGATGCCGTGGGCGCCGAAGGTCCAGTCGATGGCCGGGAAGCCCTCGCCGTTGTCCTTGTTCAGGTTGGTCAGGCCCTGGGCGATGTAGCGGCCGACGCCGATCAGCGGGCCGCCGATGCCGTTGCCGTTGGGCAGGGCCAGGCCAACCGCCATGCTCGAGAAGTTGACCGATTTTTTGGGGTGGTGCTTCAGGAAGACCTTGTCGCCATCGTGCCCCAGGTCGCAGGGGTTGGCGTGCAGGGCCTCGGCGGCCACGGCGTAGGCCTTGTGCAGCAAGTCCTCGGCGGCCAGGATAGCGGCGTTGCCGGACAAGAGCAGGCCCTTGGAAGCCACCGTCTGCCAGTCGTAGGGGTCGCGGTCGGTGTCGCTTTCAAAAGCCACCTTGATCTTGTGCAGCGGGAAGCCGAGGCGCTCGGCCACGATCTGGCGGATGGAGGTGTAGGTGCCCTGGCCATAGTCGGTCAGGGCCAGGTTGACCAGGACGGAGCCGTCCTCGTTCATCTTGAGTATCACCGAGGTGGCGGTGAAGGGCGGCATGGCCGGCGCCTTCTGCAGGGCGGCGACACCCTTGCCGATTTTCCAGCCGGTGGCGGCCTGGCGCGCCTTCTCTTCGTTGGTCAGGTCGCCGTAATGGATGGCGCCGGCGGCCGTTTCCAGGCACTTGAGGACGTTGCCGGAGTGCGCGGTGATTTCCTCGCCGGTCATGGTTAGGCTGCCGGGGCGCAGGGCGTTGCGCAGGCGGAACAGGAAGGGGTCCATGCCGATGGCCTCGGCCACCAGTTCCATGTGGCGCTCCACCGCCCAGTGGAATTCGACGTGGCCGAAGCCGCGGTAGGCGGTGCCGTACGGCTTGTTGGTATAGATGGTGTAGGCGTCCAGCCAGGCGTTGGGAATCTCGTAGGGACCGCTGGCCGAGAAGCCGGAGGCCCGCGTCACGTTGACGGCGTAGTCGGCGTAGGCGCCGGAATCCCAGTACATGGTCATGTGCTGGCCGACGATCTTGCCGGCGGCGTCGACGCCGGTCTTGATGCGGTAGGTGAGCGCCGAGCGGCAGGGCAGCAGGCTGAACTCTTCCTCGCGGCTGGCCTGGAACTTGACGGCCCGGCCGCCGGCCTGGCGCGACAGCACGGCGCAGAGCGGCTCGATGCCGATGCCGGCCTTGCCGCCGAAGCCGCCGCCGACGTAGGGAATCTGGACCCGCACCTGGTTGTGCGACAGGCCGAAGGCGTGGCAGAACAGGTTGCGCACCGTGAAGGGCGACTGGGCGGACGACCAGATGCTGACCTTGTCGCCCTTGCCCCATTCGACGATGGCCACGTGGGTTTCCAGCGGCACATGCTGCACCGACGGGCAGGAATATTCGCGTTCCACCACCCATTCCGCTTCGGCGAAGGCCTTTTCGACGTCGCCTTTGCGCAGTTTGGTGTGGTTGGCGATATTGGTGCCGGGCTGGGGCGTGAAGGCCGCGGCCATGTAACTGTAGCTGCCCAGGTCGGGGTGCACCAGCGGCGCGTCCGGCTGGAGGGCATCCATGTGGTGCAGGACGGGTTTCAGGACTTCGTACTGGACGTCGATGGCCTCGACGGCGGCCCGGGCTTGCTCGATGGTATCGGCCGCCACCGCCACCACGGCCTCGCCGTAATGGCGCACCTCGTCGCGGGCCAGGATGCGCTTGTCGACCACGTACAGGCCCAGCCGGTAGTCCAGCTCGTCGCCGGTGACGATGGCCCGGACGCCGGGCAGGGCCGCGGCCCGGCTGGTATCGATGGCCACGATGCGGGCCCGGGCATGCGGGCTTTTTTTGAGCTGGGCGTGCAGCAGGCCCGGGAAGGTCATGTCGGAAACGTAGGTGGCCTCGCCGGTCAGCTTCTCGAGGCTGTCATCGCGCTTGCCGTTGTGGCCGACCTGGGACAGCTGGCTGCTTGGAACGTCGTCAAACATGCTTGAGCTCCCCTTTCTCGGCCGAACGGCCGGTCAAGTCGAGGATGGCTTCGATGATCTGGACATAGCCGGTGCAGCGGCAAAAATTACCCTCGATGGCTTCCTTCATCTCGTCGATGGTGGGTTTGGGCTTGTCGCGCAGTAATTCCTTGATGGACATGACCATGCCAGGCGTGCAGAAGCCGCACTGCGCCGAATTGTTGCGCTCCAGGGCGGTCTGGATCTCGGACAGGCCGGGGCCGGTGGCTTCGCCCTCGATGGTTTCGATGGTGGCGCCATTGGCCTCGACGGCCAGGATCATGCAGGCGTTGACCACCCGGCCGTTGAAGATGATGGTGCAGGCGCCGCACTCGCCCATGCCGCAGCCTTCCTTGGTGCCGGTCAGGCCGAGGTCTTCGCGCAGGCAGCGCAGCAAGGTTTTATGTTCGGCCACGTCTACCGTGTAGCGCTGGCCGTTGACGGTCAGGGATATTCTCATGTCAGCGCACCTCCTGGAGCAGTTGCCGCGCGTAGACGGCGATCATGTGGCGGCGGTATTCCTGGCTGGCCCGCACGTCGCTGATGGGCGACACGGCTGCCAGCACCCGGCGTTCGACGTCTTCGGGGCCGTCACCGGCGCTGAAACCGTCGACCAGCACCGGGGTGGGCGCGGCCGAGCTGACCGCATAACGGCGGCGCCCCTGGTGCAGGGTGCACAGCACGCCGACGATGCCCAGGTCGTGCCCGGCGATGCGCTTCAGCTTGAGATAGCGGCCGCTGGCGTTGCTACTAGCCGCCGGCACGATGATCTTTTCCAGGAATTCACCCGGCAAGAGGGCGGTTTTCTTGACGCCGGTGAAGAATTGGCTGAAAGGCAGCTGGCGCTGGCCGGCGGCGGAGCGGATCACCGCCACCGCGTCCAGGCAGAGCAGGGCCGGCGCCATGTCCGAACAGGGCGAGGCGTTGACGACGTTGCCGGCCACGGTGGCCCGGTTGCGGATCTGGTGACTGGCCAGCTGGTGGGCGCAGTCGCATAGTACCGGATAGAGGCGGCGGACGCTGCGCTGGCGCAAGAGGTCGTTGATGGTCACGGCCGGTCCAATAATCAAGCCATCAACCTGGCTGTACTGCAGCTTGGCGGCGCCGGGCAGCAGTTTAAGATCAATAACGTAATCCGGCTTGAAGACGCCGTTGCGGATATTGGGTAGAAGATCAGTACCGCCGGCCAGGAGCTTGGCCGCGCCCGCGTGCTCGGTCAGGGCGGCGCAAAGCCTGCCGACGCTCTTGGGAGCCAGGTAGCGGAATTCGTAAACCATGTATCAACCGCCTTTCACAGGTGCGAGTATCATTTGAATCGGCCGGCTTGAAGACTGGCGGCCGACCGGAGCATACAACATTGCCAAGAGGCAGGTCTATCATTATAAATCAGATATTTTTTTTGGCAAGAAAAAACGGACGCCCGCGCCGGTGATATCCGTCCGCCTGGATCAAAAAACCGGTTGACCTGCCCATCGCCCCTGATTATAATCTTCTCTGGACGTCGTCCGCCAGCGAATTTCCCGATATTTCGCTGCGCTCCAACCCGTAGTCAGGAGAAACCGCGCATGCCACATTCCGACGTTGACTCAAGTCAGCCTCCGGAACCTCACCCACCGAGTTTCGGTTGGCGCGCCAAACGGCGCGACTGGCGCGGGACCGGGCGGCGACACGCTCCGTAACGGGAGTCGGGCAGCCCCTGCGACCGCGCCCCCTTTGCAGGAGGTCCTATGCTCGACCGATTGATCGCTCCCGACATCAAAGCCGCCATCGATTCAGGCGACCTGAGCCAGATTCTCGATTTTTTCCGCGCCGCCCACGCCGCCGATGCCGCCGAGATCCTGGCCGGTCTGGCGGTCGACGACGACCTGGCCATCCTCAAGCTGCTGGAACCCGAGCTGGTAGCCGACATTTTTAGCGAATTGCCCGATACCCTCCAGACCGAGCTGGCCGGCTTGCTGACGCCGGCCGAGCTGACCGGCCTGGCCTCCGACCTGTCGCCCGATGACCGGGTCGACTTGCTCAAGACCATGCCCGAAGAGCGCATGGCCGAGGTCATGCAGGGCCTGGACAAGCCGGAGCGCGACGAGGTTAAGGCGCTCGTGCTCTGGCCGGAAGGCACGGCCGGCTCGCTGATGACCACCGAATTCATCGCCCTGCCGGCCAGCCTGACCGTCACCCAGGCCATGGCGCGTATCCGTAAGGAGGCGGTCGACAAGGAGTCGGTCTACAACTCGTACGTGGTGGACGCGGCCGGCCGGCCCTTGGGCGTGGTCAACCTGCGCGACCTGATCCTGGCCGAGCCGGAAGCCACGCTGCGCCAGATCATGGACGACCAGTTGCCCACGGTGGCCGCCTCGGCCGACGACGAGGAGTCGACCTGGAAGCTGGCCCGCTACGACCTGGTCGACCTGGCGGTGGTGGACGAGGCCGGCGTCCTGGTCGGCCTGGTCACCCACGACGACGCCATGGACAACATGGAGCGCGAGCACACCGAGGACATGGAACGCTTCATGGGCATCACCGGCACGGCCGACGATACCAGCTACCTGCGCACCCCGGTCTGGACGCATTTCCGGCACCGCGTTGGCTGGCTGGTGGTACTAACCGTGCTCGGCCTGGTTTCCGGCCTGATCCTGGAGGGCTTCGAGGACTTGCTGACCGGCCTGATGGTGCTGGCCTTTTACATGCCGATGCTGGTGGCCACCGGCGGCAATACCGGCAGCCAGGCCGCCACCATGGTGGTGCGTTCGCTGGCCTTGAAGGAGTTGGCGCCGCGCGATGCCCTACGGGTGCTCTGGAAGGAACTGCGCATCGCCCTGCTCTTGTGCCTGGTGCTCGGCGCTCTGGCCTTCGGCCGTGTCTGGCTGTTTACCGGCGCGGGCGACCTGCCGGCCGGCATCACGGTGGTTTCGGTCGGGCTGACCATCACCCTGGCCTTGGTGGTGCAGGTCATCTCGGCCGGCCTGATTGGCGCCCTGCTGCCCCTGACCGTGGCCCGCTTCGGCCTGGACCCGGCGCTGGTGGCCAGCCCGGCCTTGGCCACGGTGGTGGACATTACCGGCTTGCTGATATATTTTAGCATCGCCCGGCTGGTGCTGGGCTTATAGCTGGAACTTTATTATGGAGGAGAAGTATGACCAAGCGGATTTCCCTGGTCCTGGTGCGTTTCAGCCTAGGCGCTTTTTTCGTGATTCTCGGCCTCTATGGCATCCTGCCGAGCCTTGAGGAAAGCATTTTCACCTTTCCCGGCAATTACCGGACCCTGGAAGTAGTCTTCGGCATCGCCGAGCTGCTGTGCGGTATTTACATTCTGTCGGGCGTCTTCATCCGCATCAAGCAGAACACTACCTTCATCGCCACCTTGGCGGTCTTGTTGGTCTGGCTGGCGCGCATCGCCTTGACCAAGGTGGTCTGGGGCATCGTCATCAATGATTCAGGCGTCTTTTTCCGGCCGTCGTTCTCGATCTGGCTGCTCGGCCTGGCTTGCGAGCTGGTCATTGTCAGCGCCGTCCATGCCCTCATGAAGGCCTACGACAAGTAATAAAAAATTCTTGGTTGTGGCCAGGGATTCGGCGACCGCACTGTCTGTGCGGCGCGGCCGCTTTATTTCCCGGCGGCCAGTTCGGTCTTGCTGATGGCTTCCAGAATCTCCCATTCAGCCTGCAGGGCAGCCGGCCGGCGACGTACCCGAACCGGCTAGCGGCGCGGCGTCCGCCTCCGCCGGTCGGGCAAACTCGATGGTAAAGGAAGTGCCGCCGCTACCAGTTACCGACAGGCGGGCGCCGAGCTGGTTGCACAGCATGCGCACCAGCATCAGGCCGAAGCCCGTGGTCGTTTCCGGGTTAAAATCGGACGGCAGCCCGACTCCATTGTCGCAGACCCGGAGAACCAGACGGCCGGAGTGTTCGGTGAGTTTCAGCTCGAGGCGGCCGCCCGGCTGGTCGGCAAAGGCATGCTTAACAGGTTGTTGAAAAAGCCGGTTGCTTTCTCAACAACCTTAACAATTCCTCGCATAGCTTGCGCTATGCTGCGTAATTGTACCGGCTTTTGAAGTGTTGAAAAGCCGCATCCGCGTTTTTCAACACCCTGTTAAGGACGTTGGTCATCAGTTCGTTGATGATGCTACCCAGCGGAAAAAGCTGTTTGGCTCCCAGCTCCACCGGGTCAAATTCCATGACCAGCTCCACCCGGCCGCTGGCGCCGAAGAGCTGCAGCACGGCGTTGGCCAAGTCACTGAGGTAGTCGCCGGCCTTAAGGAAACGCATGTCATCGGCTACCATCATTTTCTTGTACAATTCCTGCATACTGGCCAGGCGCGAGAGGGCTTGCTGGAGGGCGGCGCTGACCGCCGGGTCGTCCGAGTCGCCGGCCTGCAGCGACAGCAGGCTGCCGATAGTGGCGATATTGTTCTTGATGCGGTGGTGTGTCTCCTTGAGTAGGATGGTTTTCTCCTGTAGTTGCCGCTCCAGGCCGGCCTCGTACAGCCGGCGTTGGCTGAAGTCCTCGATGGTGACCATGACCAGTTCCAGTCGCCCGGCCGGTGGGTCCGGGGCGTGGTCGTCGGCCTGCATCGGGAAGGCGTTGATGTTGATCCAGCGGTATTCGTTGCGTCCCGGATCGAGTACCCCCATCACGGCGTTGCGTACTGGCTGGCCAGTTTGCAATACCAGCATTGCCGGGTGGGTGTTGCCGGGGTAGGGGCTGCCGTCTTCATGGATGGACTGCCAACGCGGATCCAGGGAAGTCGTGCCGTAGAGTTGTTCGAGGCTCAGGCCCAGAATGGCGGCTGCGGCCGGGTTGGCGTAGACGATTTTACCGTCCCGTCCGTGATAGACGACGCCTTGGCTCATGTGGTCGAGCAGGAAGCGTTGACGGGACTCGCTGCTCCGCAACGCCTGCTCGGCCAGCTTGCGGTCGGTGATGTCCTCGCCTGAGCAGAAGCAGCCCGTGATGTGCCCTTGCTGGTCACGCAGGACGTTATTGTGCCAAGCGATGGTACGGAGATCGCCGCAGGTAGTTCGAATTTGGTTTTCGTGGAATTCGGCTGGATCCAGCTCCCCGCTGTGGATGCGGCGCAACACGGCGCGCACCGCGTCAGCCTGGTCGGCCGGCACGTAGCTGTCCACCCAATTTTGGCCGAGGGCCGTGGCCTGGTCGATGCCGAGGATGGCGCAGCCGCGTTGGTTAATCAGGCTGATGCGGCCGTCCATATCCAAGGCCAACAAGATGACGCCGGCCATGTCCAGGTAGAATTGGGCGCGATCAACCGCGCCAGCGGCGTGCTGGGCGCTGAACAAGCGCCAGGCCAGCTGGAGGGAGGCTTGGATAATGGCGTCGCTGGAACCTTTTGGGATAAAGCCGTAGGCTGGAAGCTGGGCGCCGCGGGCGAAGATGTCCGGTTCGGTATGCGCCGAAATGAAGACCACCGGCAACTCCCGGCTGGCCAGAATGCGGCGGGCGGTTTCGGCGCCATCGATACCCGCTCCCAGATCGATATCCATCAGCACCAGGTCGAACAATGTTTCGCTTTGGGCCACGGCGATGGCCGCTGGGCCGTCTTTGGCCATCAGAACGCGGTAGCCGTAGCCCTCTAGCAGGTTGTTGAAAAAGCCGGTTGCTTTCTCAACAACCTTAACAATTCCTCGCATAGCTTGCGCTATGCTGCGTAATTGTACCGGCTTTTGAAGTGTTGAAAAGCCGCATCCGCGTTTTTCAACACCCTGCTAGGCTTCGCTTCCCGGCCAAGGCGACGAGTACGTCGTCTTCGACGAGGAGTATAGTCTGACCAATCGCGTTCGCCATGTGTCGCTCTAGTGGGCGGAGGCGTCGTGAGCGGTCCGCGACTGGCACCCCGTCCAATGATAGTGGATGGGGTGGCTGTTTACAAGACGCGCCAGGTTTTTAGGTCGGCCGGCGCGAATGGCGTCAGCGCGGCGCTGAGCGATCCGGTTTATACCAGCTTGAAGCGCTCGGTCTCGTCGGCGATCATCCGGAACTGGTCCGCGAAGCGGCTGTTCATGTCGCGCAATAATTGCATGGCGTCGCGGATTTCGCTGGTGCCCTGGGCAATCTCGGTGATACCGTTGTTGATTTCACCGGACAGGGTGGCGATGGTGTCGAATTCGCGGTGGACGCTGTGGCCGCCGTCGGTCAGGGCGGTGGCGGCGGCGCGCACCTCGCCGGTGAAGGAATTCAGCCGGTTCATGGCCACCATGATATGGTCGCCGCCGATGGCGATCTCGCCGAGCGCGCCTACCATCTCGCTGAAGGTCTGGCCGACGCTGGTTACCTCGCCGTCGATGGCGCTGAAGGCCTCCATGGTGCCGTGGACGCTGCCGGATGTCTTGTCGATTCCCTTCTGCATGCCGCCGATGATGTTCGAGATGTTGGCGGCATTCTCGGCGGTGGCCTCGGCCAGGCGGCGGATTTCCTCGGCTACCACGGCGAAGCCCTTGCCTGAGTCGCCGGCGTGGGCGGCCTCGATGGCGGCGTTCATGGCCAGCAGGTTGGTCTGGGAAGCGACCTGGGCCACGATCTGGTTCATCTCGATGATGGAGTTCATCTTGTCGGCGATTTCCTTGCTGAAGATCGTCTCGGTCTCCTCAAGGGAGCGGCCGCCGTCCTTGGAGATGCTGTTCAGGTTCTGGACCAGGATCATGCGCTTTTGGGCCATCTCCGAAATGTTGACCAGCGAAGCCTTCATTTCAACGATGGCGGCGGTCGATTCCTCCACCATGCCGGCCTGTTCGTCGATACGCCCGTCCAGCACGTCGATGGCGCCGAACATGGTCCGGAAAGTGTCCTCGGAGCGTTTGACCACCGCATCGAGGGCGTTAACCTGATGGCTGATCGAGTCGATATTGGCCGAGATTTCGGTTACCGCGGCGCTCGATTCCTGCGACGAAGACACCAGTTCCAGGTTCAGGCCCATACTGCGGTCAATGGCCTCCTTCACCTTGCTGATGATCTGGCGCAGGTTGCCGATGAACAGGTTGAAATCTTTTGAAACGGCGCCCACCTCGTCGTGGCCTTCGTCCAGGCAGGCGGTCAAGTCGCCCTCGCCGCAGGCGATGCCGGAGAAAGCCACGCTCATGTGCTTGAGGGAGCCCAGGGCCGCCCGCACGATGAAAATGCTGGCAAGGCCGATGCCCAGGCTGAATACCAGGGTGAAGATAATGGAACGCCCGCCGATGTCCCAGAAGGACGGCACGAAGTCGGCTATCCTGGCGCGCAGGATAATCTGGTAGTCGGTGGTCCAGACCGGCATGGTGGTGGTCAGGTACAGCTCGCCGCCGCTGGAGAATTGTCGCAGGCTAGTGTCGGGCAGGAGGCTGGCGTCAGCCGGAATATACAGGCCGATGTCGTTGGCGTTGGCCGCGGCGTCGGACGAGACCAGCACCTTGCCGGCCGGATCAATCAGGTAGAGGTCGCTGCCGGCGCTTGGCTTGGCGGCGATGAAGTCCTCGATAACCTGGTCGATGGAAATGCCAATGCCGGCCACGCCGATGACCCGCGCGTCGGCGAACACCAGGGCATTGAACCAGAGGTTCGTTTCCTGCGAAGAAGCGTTGTAGTCCAGGTTGAGCTGCAGCTCCTGGCTACTCTGGAGCGTCCCGAAGAACCAGCCGTCGTCCGGGTCGGTGGTGGCCAGGGTGTCCATCAGGGTGTGCCCCACCCAGTAATGGTTGGTGTAAGAATTGGCCGCGAAGGATGTCTTGAAGCCGGTACGTCCGGCCAACTCGACCATCGTGTCCTTGAGCTTGATGCCGAGCTCTTCGTCGGCTTCGCCGCCGGTAAACCAATCGATCAGGCCGAAGTGCCGGGCCAGGCTGAGCGAAGCTTCCCAGCCGCGGGCGATCTCCACCTCGACGCCGCCCTTGGCGGCCGTCAGGATGTCCTCTACCTCGGTGAAGAAGCGTTGTTGCATATAGCTGCGTAGCGGTATGATGCCGAGTAGCAGGGAGGCGCTGACGCCAACCAGGATGGCCACAAATATCAGAAGGGAAAAAGAAGTACGCAGTTTCATCGACAATTCCTCCGGTCTACGATCATTCCTGGCTGAGCGCCATCACATTAAAATGCACTCAGGTAATAGTAATGGAGAAATCAGTTATTTGACAGCGTTTTTTTGAATGATGTTAGGAGCCTGTCGGGCTTTGGAACGCGAAGAATGATTATCAGGAAAAATTGGGAGATAAATCTGATGAATCCAGTATCTCGGGAGATTTTTCACGCTTTTTGGCCGATCTCAGCGCCCCACGGCGTAAAATCGGTTCGTCAATCGGGCTATACAGGAAGTATGACCCTCAATCCTCACCAATTTTCCACTCGTGGCTCGCTTTCGCTGGGCCAAAATCCAAAGCCCGACAGACTCCCAGTTGTATTATGAAAAAAAGACCGTCGCGCGCCAGGCGTGACGGTCGTGGAGCGGCCTGTGACGGCTTACTTGAGTAGCTCCATACCCTCGAATTTTCGATACAGGGTGAACTCGTCCAGCAGATCCTGGTGTTCCGTCCCGCGGCCGGCCAGGCGTTCGGCCAACAGCTTGCCCAGACCCGGGCCAAGCATGAAACCCTGGCCGCACATCCCCACCGCCAACACCAGGTTGGAGATTTCCTGCGGTTCGGCGATGATCGGCAGGCCGTCTGGCGTCATCGGATAGAGGCCGCGCCAGCTGCGGCGTACCTTGAGGTTGCGCAGGCGCGGGTAGAGGGCCGTCATGCGCTTCAGCACCAGCGGCAGGAAGCTGGAGGTGTTGTCGGTGTCGACGCTCCAGATTTGCGGCTTGGGCGTGATGCAGAATACCACCTGGCCGGTGACGGCCTGGTAGAAGTAGTAGTTGCCGGAATGCTCGTCCGGGCAGATGTCCACTAGCATCGGCTCCATGAAGCGGGCCACCGGGTCGGTGACGCCGGCTTCGTGGGCGTCCGGGTGGACTGGAATCTCCAGGTTGACCAGGCTGGCCAGCTCGGCGCTACTGGCGCCGGCGGCGTTGACCACCCGCCCGGCCGCGTAGTCGCCCTGGGTGGTCTGGACGCTGGCGATGTGGCCGCCGTCCAGCCGCATCGCCTGGACGGTCTCGTTAAAACGGAAGTCGGCGCCAGCCTGCCAGGCCAGGCGGTGGAAGGCGGTGCTGGTCATCATCGGCGAGCAGTAGCCGTCCTCCGGGCTGTAGGTGCCGCCGCGCAGGCCATCAAGCCGGATGCCGGGCGACAGCTGCCGCACCCGCTCCGGGCTGATCCAGTCGATGTTCAGGCCGGCCGCCTTTTGGGTTTGCAGCAACTGGCGGAAGGCCGACTCGCGGGCCTCGTCGTAGGCTACGAACAGGTAGCCGCCGGAGCGCCATTCCACGTCCAGGCCGTGGTCGCGCTCCAGGCCGGACAGGATGCGGATCGACTCCTGGCAGATCTTGATCTTGCCGGGGTCGGAGTGGGTGGCGCGGACGCCGCCGATGGCGGCCCGGTTCTGGCCGCGGCCCCAGGAAGCCTCTTGCTCGATGACGATGGTTTTCAGGCCGGCCTGGGCGCAGTAGTAGGCCAGCGGCAGGCCGATGGAGCCGGCGCCGAGGATCAGGACGTCGCAGCTGGTCATTTCAGGCCTCCCTTGCTGGTGGTGGTAGCGCTGGCGGCGGTAGCGGTGCCGGCGGCGGCGCCGCCGGAGCCGGCCAGGATTTCACCCAAGCCCACTTCCAGCATCAGCGGCCGGATGGTGCCGGCCGTTACGGTGGCCGGGTCGACTCCGGCCTTGCGGAAAATTTGGGGCAGTAGCACCGCGCAGGTCTTGGAGCCGCAAGCGCCCATGCCGACGCGCAGGCTCTTCAGCTGATTAACGTCGGTGACGGCGTTTTCTTGGATAAAGCGGACGATCTGGCCGACGCTGACCCGTTCGCAGCGGCAGACGATGGCCTCGTCCGGTAGGTACTCGAAGCGGGCCGCGGCCAGAGGAGCGGTGGCCGTTGGCTGCTGGATGCGCACGCCGATGACCCGAGTCGCCAGGTTCAGACTGACTTTGCAGGTCAGGATCCAGGTACGGTATTTCTTGTTGTGGAATTTCTTGACCAGCGGCGCGTCCTCCAGGAACTGGCCGTACTGGTCTAATAGCGGCAGGCGGTCGCCGATGGCGAAGCGGTCGGCCGGGTACTCGAAGGGTATTTGTACCTCGGCGAAGTCCTCGTCCAGAGCGCGCACCAGCGACACGGCCAGTCCGGGGCAGGCCGCTACGCAGGCCGAGCAGCCGCGGCAGTCGTGGCCCTCGAAGTAGGGCAGGTCCATGATCGAGCCCAGCTTGGGCTTCAGTTTGATGCTGTGCGTCGGGCAGACGGTAGTGCAGGGGTTGCAGGGGATTTCCTCGTCGCAGAAGAAAATTGGCTGCCAGCTTGTACTCGGCTGTATCGGCAGACGCGGAATGATCGCCCCTGGCTTGGATTTGAGCACCTCGCGCTTATCCAGCCAGGCCTGGTCGATAGACACGTTGCGGCCCATCACCTTGGCCAGCGACAGGGCGGCGATGCGGCCGCCAAAGATGGCGCTGGAGGCTTCGGCGATCTCCTCGGCGTCGCCGGCCCGGACGGCTGTGAAGCCGAACTTGACGGCCTGCTTGTAGAATTCGTCACAAGGCGACAAGCCGGCCGCCACCAGCACCGTGTCGACCTCAAAGCTGCGCGCCGTATCCAGCAACGGTTGCCAGTTCTTGTCCACCTCGGCGATGGTGACGCGTTCCACCTTGCCGTTGCCCTCCACCGCCACGACGGTGGTGTTCAGGTAGACCGGCACGCCCATGCGGATGATCTTGTCGGCGTGCACCTTGTAGCCGTTGATCTTGGGCAGAATCTCGCAGATGCCCACCACCGCGATGCCGGCCTGCAGGGCGTGGTAGGAGCCGATCAGGCCGACGTTGCCGGAGCCGATGACGAAGACGCGCTGGGCGGCCTTGACCAGGTCGCGGTTGACCAAAGTCTGAAAGGCGCCGGCGCCGTAGACGCCGGGCAGGTCGTTGCCCTTGAACAGGATGGAGCGCTCGCGGGCGCCTGAGGCCACCACGATGGCCTCGAAATCGACCAGCTGGTAGCTGGCGTAGTCGACATAGACGGCCGCCTTCTTGTCCTTGTAGAGGCCGCAGACCGGCGAGTTGGCCAGGATGGCGGCGTTGGGAAAGGCGCGCAGCTTGGCTTCCAGCTTTTTGGCGATATCGTAGCCACGGGTGCCGGCGTAGCAATCGGCCTCGGAACCGAAGAACTTGTGTGTCTGCAGCACCAGCTTGCCGCCCAGCTCGGCCTTGTCGTCCACCAGTAGCACCTTAAAATCGCGCTCGGCCAGCTCCACCGCGGCGGCCAGGCCGGACGGTCCGCCGCCGATGACCAATACTTCGCATGACAGGCTTTGGGGTGGCTGGGCGGTGAAGGCCTGGTCTTCGGCCGGCAGCTCGGGCAGGCCGTGGATGGTGCGCACGTCCAGGCCCGCCGCCAGTGGCGTGACGCAGGATTTGCGCGTCACCCCATCGATCAGCACCGAGCACTGGCTGCATTGGCCGTTGGCGCAGAAGATACCCTGGGGCGCGTCGTCCTTGGGGTGGGCCGAAAAAGTCCTGATGCCGTTGGCGAACAGGGCGGTGGAGACGGCCTCGCCAGCCAAGCCGCGCAGGCTCTGGCCGTCGAAGGTAAAACTGACTTCGGGTTTGGCGGGCCGTTGGTCGGCCACCGGGTGTTCGCTGATACGCTGCACACTGGACTCCAGGAAGACGGATGGCTCCGCGGGCGGAGCACGATATATCCAATATATAAGCATACCTTTGGTGTGATGTCAAGCTGATATATCAGTTGCGTTTCAGCAATTACGCTGGCCGATGCTTGTTTGGCGTATTTGCTTGACAAACGGTGGCGCCTATACTATTCGCGTCAATGACGCGGACGGCAATTACCGGTAGTCTGATTCGGATACTTACACCATGGATGAGCGTGGCAAGGCCTACGGCATCACGCTGTATAACCCTTGCCTGCCCTGTAGTGATTGAACCGGCCGGAGCATTATAACGATTTAATTCCATTTCCGGCTTGAAGATATGGTATATCATGGCTATAATGACCTCATGAAAGACTTGAAAGTTGGCATCGGTTTCGTTACCGGACGCCGCGGTTTCCGTCATTTATTCCGCACCTACGTCAATAATTGGACCGAGTTCGGCTTCGTGGCCGACCCAAGCACCCAGCTGCGCCTCTTCGTGGCCTATGACCTGTCTTACTTCGGGACCCACCCCTCGGACTTTAAAAAGGTCGATCCGTTGCTGGCCGGCAAGCTCGACGGGCTATGCTGGTTTGGCACGACCCGCATCGCCCAGGAAAAGCAGCAACTGGTACGCGAAGGGGTGGTCGGCAAGGCCGAGGCCGAGCTGTTGTTCGGCGACGGTTATGGCCGTAAGCGCAACGCCGTGGTCTGGTTCGCGCTGCGCGCCGGCATGGATCGCTTGCTGTTCATCGACGACGACGAGTACCCGCTGGCCGTGCAGCGCGGTCAACCGCCCCTGTGGTGCGGCCAATCGATACTGGGCCGGCATCTGGCCGCTTCGGCCGAGGCCGACATCACCCACGGCCGGCATTGTGGCTACATCTCTCCCATCCCGCGGCTGGACTTTACGGCTGACTTGCCCGAGGCCGACTTTGCCGCCTTTATCGACGCCCTGTCCAACGATATCGTTTCCTGGGACACCATTCGCCGGGTGGTCATTGGCGACGGCGGTGTCACCTACGCCGACCCGGACATACTAAGCCACAATCAGCCGGTCGAGGTGCCAGCCGTCAAGGGCATGAAGTTTATCAGCGGCGCCAACCTTTGCCTGAATCTGGAGCGTGGTGGCGCTGACGCTCCTTTCTTCAATCCGCCGGGGGCGCGCGGTGAGGATACCTTCCTGTCCACCTGCCTCTTGGAGCGGCGCGTGCTGCGGGTCAGCGCGTATACCTTTCATGACGCCTTCCTGCGCTACAAGGCGCTTTTGCATGGCGTGCTGCCGCGCCGCCTGGAAGCGGTCGAGGCCACCGATGCGGCGGTGGCGCAACGCTTCGCCAAGGCGGCCGTCGGCTGGGTGCGCTACAAGCCGCTGTTAACCTACATTACCGACCGCTCGGCCTACCAGGCTACTATCGAGTCGATGTCTGCCACCTTCCGGCGCTTGGGACCTAGCCTGCAGCGCTATTTCAAGGCCGCCGAATTCCTGAGTCTGGGACAGGAGTTGAAACGCTACGACCGGCAGGTGGTTGAGCATTATGATATGTTCGAACGTACCAAGCTAGCCTGGCGGAAAGCCCTGCCCTGGGCACGGGCCAATTCCAACCGGGAACGGCCGGCATGAGTGCGCCTACGGTGCGGGACTGGCTGGCTAGTGGTCGCCATGAATTTACCCAGAATCTCACTTCGGCCCGTTTTCGGGCTTATTTGATTAAATCGGCCTTAGGGGTAGCTTTTTGTTATGGAATGCGCCTGCTGATACCCAATCGGGAGACCCTGTGGAGCATCGTCTCGGTGGTGTTGGTGCTGGCGCCGGACGACAAGGATGCCATCAAGCTAGCCTTTGACCGCATGAAGGCCAACTGGACTGGGGCCCTGATCGGCTGGCTGGCGGCGCTGACCGGTTGGCCGGGCTTGGTCGCGCTGCCGCTGGCCGTGCCGCTGGCCATCCTGGTCTGTCTGTGGCTGCGGCTGGGAACGGCCACGCGTAGCGCCCTGGCCGGTTTGGTCATCGTCTACGTGCGCGATCCCGGCATGGCGGCCGGGGCGGCGGCCTTCGACCGCGCTTTCTTTGTGATGCTCGGTTGCCTGGTTGGCCTGCTCATTACCATCGGCGCTCGTGGCCTGGCGGCTTTGGGCACCTGGCTGGGCCGGCGGCGAAAATGAACTGCGCTTAGCAGGGTGTTGAAAAACGCGGATGCGGCTTTTCAACACTTCAAAAGCCGGTACAATTACGCAGCATAGCGCAAGCTATGCGAGGAATTGTTAAGGTTGCTGCCGCACATGGTCAATAGGGTGATAGCCGCGAAGTTCCGAAGATTCATCAGGTGAGCACTCCTGCAGAGTCGGGGAGTCAAGCATAGTATACGTCTGGTGACAATCGAATTGCCAGAAGGGGGATCGGGTAACCCTCTGCCGGCTCAGCCGGCGGCCGCTATTCTGCCCGCCCGGACTGCGCGTCCGGGCGACCGGCTGCACCTGGTTGCCTTACAGGCTCAGCCAGAGGCCGCTATTCTGCCCGCCCGGACTGCGCGTCCGGGCGACCGGCTGCACCTGGTCGCCTTATAGGATCAGCCAGAGGCCGCTATTCTGTCCGCCCGGACGCGATAAAGTCGGCCAGGTTGCGGCGCAGTCGAGGATGCCAGAGCTGGAGTTCGGCCGCGTCGTCCTGGTTGACGATACGGGCCAAGAGGGCGCGAACCTGGTCGTTCCATACGTCGCCCAGGAGCAGCGCGGTTTCCGCCTCGGTCAGGGGGGCCAGGGGCAGCGGCTTGGCCCAGGCGACGGCGTTGATCGGGCACTGCCGCTGGCACAGGACACAGCCCATCAGGGCATTGGCCGCCGTGGCCGGAATGTCGGCCGGCAGGTCGCGGTCGGTTTCATTCCATAACGGCAGGCAGCGCTCCACCTTGATTTGGCCGAAGGGGTCGGGAATCGCTCTGGTTGGACAGGCCGCCAGGCAGCGTCGGCAGATCTGGCAGGCTGCGTGCAAAGCCGGTCCGGGATAGGCCGCTTGGTGTAGGGGCGCGGTGGCGTCTGCCGTCGGGACCGCCGCCGGCTGGAGTATGGAACGGGTTTTTCCCTGCCAGACAAAGGGCAGGCGGCGCGGCGGGAAGGCGGTGGCCGCCACGACTATGGATTGAGCCCAGGCCTGTCCGGTCGGTACGGCCAGGCTATGTTCCTTGATATAGCCGCGGAAGGTGGCGTCTGGCGAGGCGCGGTCGCGGTTATCCTCCCGCCAGCCCGTCAGCTTGGTTAAAGCCGCGGTCGGTAGCGTCGTCCAGACAGCGTCGCGATCCTCAATATTCATTTGGTTTAGCATCGTTAACAGGTTGTTGAAAAAGCCGGTTGCTTTCTCAACAACCTTAACAATTCCTCGCATAGCTTGCGCTATGCTGCGTAATTGTACCGGCTTTTGAAGTGTTGAAAAGCCGCATCCGCGTTTTTCAACACCCTGTTAGGAGTCTATCGGGCCATACAGGAAGTATGACCCTCAATCCTCACCAATTTTCCACTCGTGGCTCGCTTTCGCTGGGTCAAAATCCAAAGCCCGACAGACTCCTAGCCTCCTGTTTGCGCAGCTGTGCTTTTAAGTTATTGATCACCTGGTCCAGTAGGCTTACCAGGGTATTGCGGTCTTCGTCGGGCATGTCGCCCCAGGTCGCCTCCAGCAGGCGGCCGGAAATGTTGTCGAAAGCCGGCCGTAGATGCCAGGCTTTGTCGGTCAGAACCAGTATGACGCCGCGGGCATCGGCCGGATCGTTTTCGCGGTTCAGATAACCGCGCTTGGTCAGGGCGTTGGCCATTTCGGTCAGGGTAGACTTGCGCTTGCCCGAGGCCGCCACCAGCTCTTTCATGCTGGCCCGGTCGATTTACTTGACCGTCATGCGGAAGACGCCGTCCCAGTCGGCGGCCGGCGGTTGGGCCTGGAAGTGGGCGATGCGATCCAGGTAGACGCGCGCCGCCTCGTCCTTGAACTGGCCTGCCAGTTTCTGGAAGGCTTTTCCGGCCACCTCCCATTTGCGCTGGCGGTAGGCGGCGATGGCTTTCTCGAAGTACTGGCAGAACTTCTCGGCATCGCCATCGGCCTTGACGCCGCCGGGGGCATCAAGCTGGCCGCGTTCGCGCATGATCTCGTAGATGCGTACCGGCTGGCTTTTGCCTTTGACGGTCATCAGATCAATCTCGCGGCAGATGAAGTGCTCTTTGACTCGTTCCCACACGGCCTCGGAGATCAGCGAACGCGTGCCGTAGGCCTTGTTGGCGCCTTCCAGGCGGGCAGCCAGGTTCACGGTGTCGCCGATGGAGGTGAAGTCCATGCGGTCGCGGGCGCCGACCGAGCCGAAAACCACGCTGCCTGAATTGACGCCGATGCCGATGTTGACTATCGGCTGGCCGGCGGCGGTGCGCGTCTCGGCCTCGGCCGTCATGGCCTTGACTAGCTGCATGGCGGCCCGGCAGGCGTTCAGTTCGCGTTCCGGCCCTTCAAAGAAGGCCATCAGCTCGTCGCCGACGAACTTGTCGATGTCGCCGTGGTTGTTAAGAATTATTTCGGTCTCTAGATCGAGGTAGCGGTTGAGTACCGAGACCACTTCCTCGGCGGCCAGGCCTTCGCAGAGCGTGGTGAAGCCCCGGATGTCGGTGAACAGGAAGGCCAACTCCTTCTTGACGCTCGAGGTGCTGCCCTTCTCGGCCTGCTTGAGGGTGGAGGCGGAGATGTAGGGGATGATGCCCTTGATGACGGTGACCATCTCGCCGATCTCGCCGGACAGCTGCTTGATCTCGTCGCGGCTCTTGACGTGGTCGACATAGACCAGCGAGGCGCTGGAGACCCGGCTCTGGCCGCGGATCATGGTGGTTAGGCTATCCGAGATCTTGCGCACGTTCATGCGCAGGAATAGTAGGGGATTGACGATGTAGTTGCCCACCAGGTAGGTCAGGATGACCGACAGGTAAAGGAATAATAATGTAAAGGCGATGACGGTGTTGCGCGTCATGAAGTAAGGCCGCATGATGATGTCGGCGTCGAAGGTCATGACGGCCAGGCCCAGCAGGCGCTCGCGGCGGATGCGGTCGTCGCCGCTGCGGATGGTGTCGATCTTGATGATCGGGGCGCTGAAGCCGATGGTGCCAGCGTCGGCGTTTTCCTGGCGGATGATGCGCTCGCCTGAGGCCAGGCGCGGCAGCAGGGCGGCGACGGCTTCGGCCGCCAATGCTGGCTGGCCGGGATAGCGCTCGTTAGGCGCTTGGGTGGAGAATTCGGCGGCGTAGGCCACTACGTCCGGCTCAAGCTCGTCCAGGTAAAGCTCCTCACGCAGGTGGCTGTAAATGGTCAAAGACTCCCAGGGGAAACCGGCGCGCGCGTTCATCTCCAGTTGGCGGTTCATGTACTCATGGATGGCGATGACGTCGCCCAGATTGACGCGGTAGATGGCGGCCGCCTGTTCCACCTGGCTGGAGGCGCCGTCGGTGACGGCGTCCATGATGGTCTGCCGGTAATTGTTCAGTAACAGACCGCTGAGGGTCAGCAGGATGAAGGCGATGATGCCGACGAAGGCCAGGAACAGCTTGGTGCGGATGCGCAGCAGGAAATCGACCAGCACCGGCAGGGCGGTGCTGGTCGCGCGGCGTTCTTCGCCGCTGTAGACGGGCTTGGGCACCAGCTTGCGCGCCCGTCGCTCGACGCCGGGCCGAGTAGATAGCCCCTTGTATTCCTTGTACTCGCGCCAGGCCGGGTTGAGCTGGTTGAGCTGGTTGAGAAAGAAGATGACCGACAGGACATGCATAATCAGGATGAGCGGCAGGCCAACCAGGAAGAAAACCGGCAGCTGGGCAAACCAGGCCGGCCGATCGGCTAGGGCCAGCAGTGGCAGCACCGCGGCCAGGCCGGCCGCCACGGTGATGGCGATGCGCAAGGTGGCCGCCTGCCAGCCGGCCGGTTGGCCGAAGCCGCGCAACTTGTCGCCCAGGAAGATGGTCAGCAGTTTCCACAGGAAGTAGAGCGGCACCAGGTAGACACCGAAGAGCAGGATGGCAGTCAGGCTGCCGGGAAAGGCCAGGCGATAGAGCCAGGGCAGGCGGAACGGCTGGACGGCGGCTGCCGCTGCATCGGTACTCGTGGTGTCGTCAGTTACAGCGCCATCGGCTGCGACGGCGGGCGCTGGCGCGGCCGCGACGTCTGTCAGCCCAACCGAAGGCAGCTGCGGTGACAGGAACCAGGCCAGCAGTAGGGCCGCAAACAAGCAGTCCAGAATGCGCTGAACCTTGATGGAAAGTGTCATGGAAATCCTCCCCTAGTATATGTTATTTATTGAACGGCCAGGCGTTTGCCGCCTGGCCGTCCGCCGCCGCTCAACCGCCGCTCAGCGCGCGCAGCTTGTCATTCAAGCGGTCTAGATAGGCCTGGGCTTGCTCGTAATCCGGGGCGATGCGCACCACGATGAGCAGCTTGGCGCGGGCCGCCTCGTAATCCTCTTCGTTGTATAGCGCCAAGCCTTCCTGGTAAATGACGCGCAGCCGTTCCATAATGACAGGCTGTTTAGCGCGCAGCCGATCGCGGTTGGCCTGGACTCGCAGGCGTGGCAAATTGGCCTGGATGGTTTCCCAGGCATTGGTCAGGTTGCCGCGGTTGATCAGCGAGTCCACTGAAGCCAGGATATCGTTGATTTCAGCGTCATAGTCGCGGGTGGCGGCAGCCTGGGCGATGCGGTTTTTGAGGTTTTGGGCTTCGGTGGTCTGGCGGATGGCCAGCGCCAGGTTGACTTTCTCGGTGGCTAGCTGGTAGCGCCGGGCGGTCAGGGCCTCATTGGCCCAGGCGATGTACAGGCGGTATTTGAGGTCATCGATAGTCTGGTTCCGTTCGCGGGTGATGGCGGCGACGGTCCGTTCGGCGGCCAGGAGGATGGCTTCGGCGTCGGCGAAGCGCTTGGCCTCGATAGCGGTCTGGGCGCTGGCGATATCGGCGCTAACCAAACCGGCCACGTGGCCATCCAGGCTGTGGCGGCTATCTCGCACTACCCGGTTGCGCGGATCGATGGCCGTCAACTCGGCCAGCACGCCATTGATGGTAGCCAGGGGGCGTACCAGGCGCTGGCGGTTGGTTTCGGCCAGCACGGCCGGCTGCAGCTCGCGGATACGGGTCTCACGCAGGATGATTTGTTCCTTACGGATGTCGCCAGTACCTAGGCTGAGTATAATGACCGCCGGGTGGAAGGCATTGATGTCGGCCGCTAGCTTGATGTTTAGCACCAGACGGTAATCCTCGGCGCTGGTACGGGTTTCCTTGGCCTTCAAGTCCTGGGCCGCCTTCAGGTAGCCGTCGAAGCGGCGTTGCACTAGGGTAGTCATCTCTTCGAGGTACTGTCCGGCTCGGGGGTGGCCGGGATCGAGCGTCAGGGCATCCTGGAAGCGGGCTCGGATGGCTGGAATGGCCTGCAGGTTGTTGTTCTGTATCAATTCTACATTATACATGGCCAAGCCATCGCGGAAAAGCAACTCGGCCTTCTCTTCATTGGAAAAGCTTTCGACCAGCAGTTGGTTGGCATTGAAGGTGGCGCAGCCGCCCAGCAGAAAGCTAACGCACACCAGGCCCAGGATATTTCTGAATATCGTCATGCGAACCTCCGCGAATTACGTTTGATGCTCGGAATAATATACTACTTTTTAGCAAGATTTTCAGCCATCCGCCGCCGTATCAAATTGGGAATCGGGGAGCTTGTCGCTGACGGGAGAAGTGGCAAGGGCCAGCCGCGATAGGCCGGCTTGACGCCAGCCGGCTGGGAAGCGAGACTGGATGCATGAAGCTCAAGACGAAAATTTGGCTGTCCTTCGCGGCCGCCTTCACCGTTTTCGTGGTCGTACTCTATTTTGGCCTGGTTGGGGTGCTTGACGCCGTTTCCGGCAAGCTGATGCGCAAGCAAGCCGAGGATATTACCATGCTGCTCGAGCATCAGATTGCCGATTCGGCTTCAGCCGGCGGCCAGCTGGATCTGGCGGCGGTCACGGCCATCCTCGGTCAGGTCAAGCATGTGGCCGACCAGGGGGCGTCGTTCGACATTGCTAAGATACTGCTCATCGACCAGGCCTATCGGGCAGTGGCGGCCTTTCCAGAATCGGAAACCGGCGTCGATTACTCGGCCCACGCCGATATCCGCGAGGCCATGCTGGGCCAGACGCGCCTAGTGGCTATCGAAGAGGCTTCGACGGTTACCGGCGTCAGCCGGCGCGAGATTGACGTGGTGTCCTGGTTCCAGACAGCGGCCGGCGAGGCCTACGCCGTCGAGTTGAAGCTCGATTTCGCGCGCAGCACCATGCTGCTGGAGGACCAATACCGCTTCATCGAGACCTCTGCCGTGGCTATCGCCTTTGTGCTGTTGGCTGCCCTCTTGCTGGCTTTGCTGGTGCTGGTCAGCCGGTCGGCCATCCGCCCGGTAGCCGAAGTGACCAAGGCGATGCAGCGGGTTGGCGGGGGCGACCTGTCGGTTTCCCTGGACCGGGTCGGCCTTGACGAATTCGGACTGATGGCCGTTCGCTTCAACGAGATGGTGCGCGGGCTCAAAGAGCGGTCCAAGTTGTCGCAATACGTGTCACGCAGCACGGTTGCGGCCGTGCAGGACGCGGTCGGCAGCGGCAGTTCCAGCCACCAGGTAGAACGGCGGCACTTAACCATGTTTTTTTCGGATATCCGCGGCTTTACGCCGTATTCTGAGAGCCGCGACCCGGGCCAGGTGGTCACCACCCTCAATACGGTGTTGTCCCTGCAGGCCGAGATAATCCGGCAGGCTGGCGGAGACGTCGATAAATTTATAGGCGACGAGGTCATGGCCGTCTTCCCGGATGTTTTGCCGGCGGTCGAGGCGGCTTTCTCCATTCAGAAAGCCATGTCCGCCCGGCGCGGCGAAGTGGACGGCTTGGGCTTGGGTATCGGCATCCACGACGGCGACGTCGTACAGGGTGATGTCGGCTCGCAGGATATCCGCAATTACACGGTCATCGGCGACGCCGTCAACACGGCGGCCCGCCTCGAGGCCATCGCCCGTCCCGGCGAGATTCTGCTGTCGGAGAGCGCCAATGGCGCCGCCGGGGTGCAGTCCCACTTCGCTGTCGTCATGCGTGGCGAACTCAAGCTCAAGGGCAAGGAAATTCCCATCCGGACCTATTCAGTCCAGGGGCGCCACCGGGTTTGAGGCCGTCGCCACCGGCCGGCGAGAGCTTTCTATCGGGCAGGCGCCTGGTTATTCGGCGCGCGCCGTTTTCCCAGCCAGAAAATCCAGAACAGGACGCTGGACAAGGCGTACAGGATGGCCGTCAGGGTAAAGCTGGGCGCAAAGCCGTGGGTGGCGATGATCCAGCCGGAAATCTTGGCCGAGACCATCCAGGAGCCGGTCCAGTTGAGCATCTTGCAGGCATTCATGAAGTGTTGCTGACTCGGTGGCACCTGCTCCAGCGAGAAGGTGTCGGAGATGGGGCTGCTCAGGTTCATCAGGGCCTGGCGGACCAGGAAGGCTAGCACCACCAGTGGCAGCCACCGTAGGTAGGTTAATACCAGGATGAAGGGCACCGAAATGGCCTGGGTAAAGAAAATGGCCATCGGTTTACCCAGACGCTTGGCGATGGGCGGGCCGGAAACCATGCCCAGGAAGGTGACTACCTGCCCGAGGGCGAAAATGACGCCGATCAGGCTGTCGCCCAGGCCGAATTCGTTCTTGAAGTACAGGTTCAAGTAGGGGATAGTCAGGCCGGCGCCCATGCCCACAAAGAATCCGGGCAGCAAAAGCTTGATGAATAGGCCGACGTCGATTCGACCCAGGGCGACGCTCGGCTGGCGGGCCGGGCGGCCGGTAAGGCGGCCCGGGTTGGCGTCGCCGTCGCCGATGCCGGAAAAGGGTAGCAAGGCGGCCAGCACGAAGGCCGCGCCCAGGATCAAGGCCAAGCGGTAGGCCAGTATTTCGTCGGCGCTGACTTGGAAGACCAGTTCCTTGAAGCCGCCGCCAAACAGCGAACCCAGCACGCCGGTGCCCATACCCAGGGCGCCGTTCAGGCTGAACAGGTGCACCCGTTCCTTGGCACCGGAGTTTTTCATGAAGAAGGGCCCGGCGGCCACCTGGTAGAGGCTGGCGAAGGCCCCGGAAAAGAAGACGCTGCTGGCTAGTGGGCCGAAGCTGGTAAACAGGCCCTGGCCGATGAAGCCGGCAGTGGTCAAAACGGTAGCGGCCATCAAAAGCAGGCGAGAGTTGAGGCGAGCCACCACGAAGCTGGCCGGCAGGGCTATCAGGAAGGAACCAAAGGCCCGCAAGGCCAGCACGGTGCCGATGTCGTTTTCGCCAATGCCCAATTTTTGCATGTACAAATTTAGAAGCAACTGCACCAGGTTGGCGCCGATACCCAGCAGGAAATTGCCCAACAGGAAGAGGCGGGCGTTGCGGGAAAAGGATTTGAAGGCATCCTGGTACTCGGCGGCCAGCCGGCCGAAAAAGCTCATATTTTTAGTTCCTTCTGGCGTCCGGAGCCGTCCGGCGGCCGCCTCAGAGCTCGTTGTTCAGGATGGTCTTGATGAAGGAGACCAGCATGTTGAGCGAATTCTCGTTGACGCCGCCCTCGGGGATGATAATGTCGGCGAAATTCTTGGTCGGCTCGGTGAACTGGAAGTGTCCGGGGCGGACCACCTTCAGGTACTGCTCGATGACCGAGTCGACCGTCCGGCCGCGTTCCTTGATATCGCGCGACAGGCGGCGAATAAAGCGGATGTCGTCCGGCGTGTCCACGTAGATTTTTAAGTCGATCAGGTCGCGGATGGCCGGGTCGGTGAAGATCATGATGCCTTCGAAGATGATCAGCTTGCGCGGCTTGACCTTGATGGACTGCTCGGCCCGGCGGTGGTGCACGAAGTCGTAGGTGGGCATCTCGATGGGCTGCATGTGCTTGAGGGCGTGCAGCTGTTCGTGCATCAGCTCGTTGTCGAAGGCCTCGGGGTGGTCGAAGTTGAAGGCCGTGATGTTGGCGTTGGACAGGTATTCGGCCGACTTGTAGTAGTTGTCCTGGGGGATGAACACGAAGTCGGATACCAGTTCCGATATCTTGCGGACGATGGTCGTCTTGCCTGAGCCAGAGCCGCCGGTGATGCCGATGATGCGCGCTGTTTCCATGGAAACGCAGCATAGCACGGCTGGGGATGGACGACAAGTGTCGCGCCGGGGCCAAGCCGGCGCTGGCCGGCCGCTCAGGTTTGCCAGGCCGCCGGCCAGGCCTCAAAGGCGACTGTCGTATCAACCGGCCGCCGTTCGCGCTGGCCGCTTTCAGCCGCCCGCTGCCAATCGGTCAGGCTATTCGATTCGCCGCGTCGGCCCAGGATAATCAGGTTGATCAGGACATAGTCCTTGGGTATACCCAGGGCTTTTTTGGCCTTGGCCGGGCTGTAGCCGGCGATGGGGTGGGCGACCAGGCCCAGGGCGGTGGCTTGGAGTATCATGTTCATGGCGCACAGGCCGGCGTCGTAGAAGGCGTAGTCGCGGCCGTCTTCCAGGCGGCAGTCGTCGCAAGCCCGTACCGCCATAGCGATGATGGCCGGCGCGACTTGGGCCCAGGCATTGCCTTCGGCCAGGCTGGTCTTGAGGGCCGTCAGGCGCTCGCCCCGCGCCACAATGATGCGCCAGGGTTGGTTGTTGTAACAGGACGGCGCCAGACAGCCAGCCTGGGTAATTTCGGTCAGCACTTCGTCGGCGATGGGTTCGGCGCTGAGGGCGCGGAAGGCGTGACGTTGAGTAATGGTCTCGAGCACTGGCATGTTCATACCTCCTGGTATAGCGGACGCTTAGAATATAGTCTTTCCGCGCCATGACGGCAAATCCGGCTGCCCTGGTTGCGTCACGCCAGGTTATTGCCTACAATTCGGGACGGCAGACGCTCCGGTCGCGTCGCGGGGAAAGGACCAAGCATGAGTTTTACCAGGACCTATGAAGATATCAACCGCCGCCTGGCCGCCGGCGAGGCGGTGGTGTTTACGGCCGACCAGTTCAAGGCCCTGGCCGATACCGAGCCGTCCGACGAGGCCCTGGCCCGCCGGGTGGACGTGGTGACGGTGGCCACCTACGCGCCGATGTGCTCCAGCGGGGTGTTCATCAATTTCGGGCACGGCGCCCCGCCCATCCGCCTGGAGACGCTGACTTTGAACGGCGTGCCGGCCTACGGCGGCGTGGCGGCGGTCGACGCCTATCTGGGAGCCACCGCCGAGCTGCCGGGCGACCCGTCTTACGGCGGCGCGCATGTTATAGAAGATTTAGTGGCTGGCCGCTCGGTGCTGCTGGAGGCCGAGGGCAAGGGCACCGACTGCTATCCGGGGCGCCGGGTGCGTACCTGGCTGTCCAAGGCCGACCTGAATGATTTCTGGTTCTTCAATCCGCGCAACGCCTACCAGAACTACGGCGCGGCCGTCAATTCCGGCGCGAACCGCCTGCGCACCTATCTGGGCGTGCTCGAACCGCGCGGCGCTTCCGTTTCCTACGCCACCGCAGGGGAACTGAGCCCCTTGCTCAATGACCCAGAGCTGCGCAGTATCGGTATTGGCACGCCGGTGCTGCTGGGCGGCGCTCCCGGTTACGTGGCGCGCGCCGGCACCCAGCATAACCCCGGCGTGAAGCGCAACCCGGCCGGCCTGCCGGTAAACGGCTCGCGCACCCTGGCGCTCTACGCCGACGCCAAGTTGGCCAGTCCCGACCAGGTGGCCGCCGCCCGGGTGGACGGCTACGGCGTCTCGATATTCCTGGGCGTGGCCTTCGCGCTGCCGGTGCTCGATGCGGAAATGGCGCGCGCCTTGCGCATCCGCGACCGCGATATCACGGTTCAGGTAAAGGATTACGGCCGGCCGGAGCGTCCGATTGTATTGGAGACCAATTACGGCGCCTTGCGCTCTGGCCGGGTGGAATTGCCGGCGCTCTGGTCGGGGGAGGGCGCGGCGCCGCTGTCCGCGCCGACGGCGGTCTCCTCGTCGCTGGCTGCCGCCCGCCGCATCTGCGCTGACCTGCGCGGCCGGGTGCTGGGCGGAACTTTCCGGCTGCGGCCCTTCATTGAAGCCCTGCCATCCGCGGCGGCGGTGCGCCCCCTAGCGCGGCATACCGAACCGGCGCCGGAAGCGCCGGCGACTTCTGGTCTGCCGCCAACGTTGCGACGTGGCCAGGCCGGTTACGCCCGCGCCCTGTGCGTCGATTGCGGGGCCTGTGCGGCGCATTGCCCGTCCGGGGCCTTGGGCATCGGCGCGCCCGACTGGCTGCTGCATTACGATGACGCGTTGTGCACCGGCTGCGGCCAGTGCCAAGCGGCCTGTTTGCGGCAGGCTTTGGCGCCGGTAGCTGCGACCACCCAGGCGGCGGTACATGGCCGCTAGCATGGCGCCGGCCGTCGCCAAGAGCTATCGGCGGCTGGTGAACGACGAGCGCTTCCGCTTGTTCGAGCTGAACCACCGCGAGACCAACCTGCTAGTCGGCGTCGACCAGGCTAGCTGGCAGGCGGCCATTGCCGTGGCGGCCGGCGCTGAGTTGGTCAGATTGCGCGCCGGACTGGACGACTATATCGGCCGGCAGCCGGCCTTTGCCAGCAGCTGGGAACCGCTCCGGCTGCTGGCGGACGCGCCGCCGCTGGCGGTGGCCATGGCGGCGGCCGCCCGGCTGGCCGGCGTCGGGCCGATGGCCGCGGTAGCCGGCGCCTTCGCGGCCGCCCTGCGCGACTTCATCGCCAGCCGCTTTACGGTGGTTGAACTGTTCGTGGAGAACGGCGGCGACTGCGCCTTGCTGCTGGAGCGGGAACTGGTGGTGGGCATCGTGGCCGGCGACTCGGCCTTTTCCGGCCGCCACGGCTTCCGGCTGCCGCCTGGCCGTTGGGGCGTGGCCAGCTCGGCCGGGCGGCTGGGCCATTCGCGCAGCCTGGGCCAGGCCGACGTCTGCGCGGTGGCGGCGGTCGACCCGGCGGTGGCCGACGCGCTGGCAACGGCGGTGGGCAATCGCGTCGGCGGCGCCCATGACGTGGCCGCCGTTCTTGAACACTACCGGGCGCAACCGGAAATACTGGGCCTGTATATCGCCGCCGGCAAGGTGGCCGGTTGCCGCGGCCGCCTGCCGCTCTGCCCGCTGGCCAGAGCCGGCTGCGAACCGCGGAACGTGAATATTCGATGACAAGGAGCCGATTGATATGAATACCGTACTGGAAACCTTGCGCAGCCGCAATCAGCCTTTTTCGATAGAAGTAGTGCCGCCTTCGCGCGGCGGCGACCACAACGACGTCCTGGTCAGCGTCGACAGCCTGATGCCCTGGCAGCCGGCCTTCGTCAGCGTTACCGACCACCCCTCAGGCCGCGTCTGGACCGAGCACGCCGGCCAGCCGGTTCAGGTGCCGCTGCGCAGCAAGCCCGGCACGCTGGGCCTGTGCGTCGCCTTGCGCGCCGAACTGGGTTTGTGGGTGGTGCCGCACCTGGTCTGCATTGGCAACAACAGCTTTCGGGCCGAAGACGAGTTGATCGACCTGCGCTATTCAGGTTTCAGCGACGTCTTCGTTATCCGGGGCGACGAGCGCTTCGTGCCGGCCGCCATTGGTGGCGCTCCTTCCGGCGACGGCCAGGCGTCCAGCGCCAGCCAAGGGCTAGTCCAGTCGGCGGTCCGCAACGACCGCCTGGGCTGCGCCGCCGATATGGTGCGCCTGGTGATGGGCATGAACCGCGGCCAGTACGCCGGCGGCACGCTGCAGGGCGCCCCGGCCGGTTTCACCGTCGGCGTGGCGGCCTATCCGGAGAAGCACCCGGCGGCCATCAACCCGGACTACGACCTCTTGGAACTCAAGCGCAAGGTAGACCTGGGCGCCTCGTGGATCATCACCCAGATGCTGTTTGACGCCACGGTTTACCGGCGCTTCGTGGAGCGCGCCCGGGAGGTCGGCATCGCCGTGCCCATCATACCCGGCATCAAGCCAATAGTCAGGAAAAAATCACTGCGCGCCGTGCCTGGATCGTTCTTTATCGACGTGCCGCAGTCACTGGCTAAGGCAATGGACGAGGCGGCCAGCCCGGCCGAGGAACGCCTGGTGGGTATCAAATTCGCCGCCAAGCTGATGAGTGATTTGTACGACGTCGGCGCGCCCTGCGTCCATCTTTTTACCATGGGCAAGGCCCGCGATACGCTGGAGACTTTATCGGCGGTGTTTGGCGGCGGCGGCCGGCAGGAGGCGGGAGTATGAGCGGACGAACAAATATCCGGGAAGTTTTCGGGACGCGGCTGCTGGTGTCCGACGGCGCCACCGGCACCGTGCTGGACGGGCTGCTGGCGCTTGAACCAGCCGGAGCCGCCTCGGCCATAGCGACCACCGACGGCGGCGGCTTGGTGCGCGAGTTCCTGCCCCTCACCCGGCCGGATTTGATCGGGCAGGTTCATGCCGACTACCTGGCGGCCGGCGTCGACCTCGTTAAGACGGCTACCTTCAACGCCAACTGCCTCAGCCTGGCCGAGCTGCCGGGCACCTTGGTCGCCTGCGGCGCGGCCACTATCCAGGACGCCGCTATTAAACTGAACCGCGCCGCCGCCAGCCTGGCCCGGCGAGCCGCCGACCGCGCCGCCAGTGGCGGCGCGGTACCGCGCTGGGTGGCTGGCTCGGTTGGCCCGGGCACCAAAGCACCCAGCCTCGGCGCCATCCATTACCGCGATTTGGTGGCCGCCTATCTGCCGCAGATGCTCGGCCTGATCGACGGCGGCGCCGACCTGGTGCTGGTGGAGACGGTGCAGGATGCCCTGCAGGCCAAGGCGGCCATCGAGGCCCTGGCCGAGGCCAACCGCCGGCGCGGCGCCGACCTGCCGTTCATCGTCAGCGCCACGGTCGACGGCAGCGGCCGCCTGCTGACCGGCAGCAGCATCGAAGCCTTCGCTGGCGCGCTGGAGCCCTTCCGGCCACTGGCTATCGGCCTGAATTGCTCGGGCGGTCCGGTCGAGCTGGCAGCCGCCTTCCGGCGGCTGGCGGCGGTCTGCGCCGCGCCCCTGTCCATCATGCCCAACGCCGGCCTGCCGGTAGTGGTTGACGGCGGCATCAGTTGGCCGCTGGCGGCGGCCGAGTTTGCCCGCTTGACGGCTGGCATGGCCCTGGAAAACGGCGCTGCCCTAGCCGGCGGCTGTTGCGGCACCAATCCTGGTATTATCGCCAGCCTGATCGCCGCGCTGCGGGCGGACGCTAGGTCGGCTCGCGTACCAGCCAGGCCAGCCCGCTGCCTGGTGCTGTGCTCAGCCTTCAATCGTTTCCAGGCCGCGGTACCGGCGCTGGCTAGCGGCAGCCCAGCGGCCCAGCTCGATGCCGGCCTGCTGATTATCGACGAGCGTTCCAACGCCTCCGGCAGCGTTAAGTTCCGTAAACTGCTCAAGGAGCGGGGCTTGCCGGCGGCGATGGATTTTATCCGCGAGCGTTCGGCCCGCCCGGCCGCCGGCCGCCCGGTGGCTGGCGTCGATATTTGCGTCGCCGGCAGCGTTGTTGATGAGCCGGCGGCCTTCGAGGCCATCGCCCGCGAGCTGGCCACCCTGCTGCCGTCGGCTATCTCGTTGGATAGCCTGGACAACGACAGCCTGGCGCGCGCCTTGCCCTACATCGGCGGCCGGCCCCTGATCAATTCGGTCAACCTGGAGAAGCCGGCTGAAGCGGGCCGGCGCTTTGCCTTGGCCCGGCAGTACGGCGCGGCCGTGGTCTGCCTCTGTCTCGACGAGCGCGGCCCGGCCCGCACGGCGGCCGACAAGCTGGGCATCGCCGGCCGCCTCTACGCCATGGCGCTGGCCGCCGGCCTGGCGGCCGAGGATCTGTTCTTCGACCCCTGCACCTTTCCGGTGGCCACCGGCAACGCCGAATTCGCCGATTCGGCTCAGGAAACCCTGAAGGCGATTAGCCGGTTGCCGGAAGTCTGCCCCGGCAGCGGCAGCATCCTGGGCGTCGGCAACGTTTCCTTCGGCCTGCCCAAGGAGCTGCGGCCGGCCTTTACGCTCTGTTTCCTGGAAAAGGCGCGCGCCGCCGGCTTGAGCGCGGCCATCGTCGACCCGCTCGTCCTGGAGCAGCGGCCGGACGCGGCCTTCCGCGCCTTGGCGGCGGCAGTGATAGAAAATTCAGCCGTCGTTTCCGGATCGACCGCCGCGCTGGATCGGCTGCTGCTGTCCGGCCAAGCCGCCGGCGGGGCTGGTGGCGCCGGCGGCGGCGATGCCGGCGGTAGCCCGTCAACGTCCCTGGATAGTTTGAGGCCGGAGGACGCGCTGACGGCGGCGGTGGTCGGCGGCTTGCGCCAGGCGGTCCAACCACAGTTGGAGCGGGCCTTGGCGGCCGGACTCGATGCCGCCAGCCTGTCGGCGGTTTTGGCGACAGCCATGAACGAGGTCGGCCGGCGCTACGATGCCGGCGAGTGTCCCCTGCCGCTGGTGCTGCGTTCGGCGGACTGCGCCCGCGCTGCCTTCGCCAGCCTGCGCAGCCTGAGGCCGACGGCGGCAGCCGGCCAGAGCGAAGACCATCGCGCCGTCATCGTGTTGGCCACCGTGCGGGGCGACCTGCACGATATCGGCAAGAACCTGGTGGGCATGGTGCTTGAGTCGGCCGGTTATGAGGTGGTCGACCTGGGTACCGATGTTGACGCGCCCCGGATCGTGGCCGCCGCCCGGCAGCATGGCGCGCCGGTGGTGGCGGTGTCCGGGTTGCTGACCAAGTCATTGCAGGAAATGGCCGCCGTGGCCGCCGCCCTGGAGGCGGCCGGATTAAACAGCTACCTGTTGTGCGGCGGCGCCGCCGTCCAGGCCGCTTACGTCCGCGACCAGGTGGCGGTCTGCCATCAGGGCCTGGCTGGTTACGCCCGCGATCCCTTCCAGGCCCTGCAGGTGCTCAAGGGCTTGTCCGGCGCGAGCACGGCCGACCCAGTCACCTCGGACGCTGCCTCTGTCCCGGTCGCCGAGACGCCTGCCTTGGCCGGCGCCACCGCCAGCCGAGGCAGGCGCTCCCCAGTCCTGCCCACCGAGCCGGCCTTCACGCCGCCCTTTAGTGGCAGCCGCGACCTGCCCCCGCTCAGCCTCGCGGAGCTGCTGCCCCAGCTTGATACCGCCAGCCTGTTGCACGTTCGCTGGGGCTACCGGCGCGACCAGCAGCGGGAAGCCCAAGCCGCCCTGTCGGTGGCCGTCGAGCGCCTGAGCGCGGCTGGCGGCGTCGAGGCGAACGGCCGCTATGGCTTCTGGCCGGTGCGCCGGCCAGATGGCTCAGGTATATTTTTCGTCACGCCCGGCGGCGAGCGATACCTGCCCCTGCCGCGGCAAGCCGGCCCGGGCGGGCTTTCCTTGGCCGATTACTACGCAGCGCTCGATCAGGCCGCCTTGCTGGCCCTCACCCTCGGACCGGGGGCGGTCAACTACCTGCGGGCGGCGCATGCCGCCGGCGACTCGGCCGCCTACCTGCGCGCCCACGGCCTGCTGGCCGCTCTGACCGAAGCGGCCGCCGAACTCGGCCACCGTCGGGTTCTGGCCGAGCTCGGCGCGTCGCTACCGGCCGGCAAGCGCTATTCCTTTGGCTTCCCCGGCTGTCCGGGCGTGGAATACAACCAGCTGGTGCTAGGCCTGCTCGATACCGGCCGCATCGGGTTACGCGCCACCGCCACCCATCAGCTGGATCCGGAATTCAGTATTACCGCCCTGTTGGTGCCGCGCGCCGGCGCCGTCTATTTTAGCGTCTGAGGCCGTGAATTAAAAAGAGAGGAAAATATGATCAGCAAGATACCCGTCGCCATCCTGGGCTCCACCGGCGCGGTTGGCCAGCGCCTCGTCTCCCTGCTCTTCGACCACCCCTGGTTCGAGCCGGTGCTGTTGTGCGCCTCGGAACGCTCGGCGGGACGCAGCTATGCGGAGGCCGCCGACTGGTTCCTGCCCGAGACGTTGCCGGCTAAGGCCGCGGCCATGACGGTGGCCGGGTGCACGCCGGACCTGCGCGTGCCGCTGGTGTTCTCGGCCCTGGACGCCGACGCGGCCGCCAAGGCCGAGGCCGAGTGGGCCCGCGCCGGCATACTGGTGGTGTCGAATACCCGCTGCTACCGGATGGACGCCACCGTGCCCCTGGTCATCCCCGAGGTCAATGGCGACCATCTGGCGCTGCTGCGCAATCGAGTCTGGCCTGGTCGGGGCGGCATCGTCACCAATCCCAACTGCTCAACCATCGGCCTAGTCCTGGCGCTCAAGCCGCTGTTCGACGCCTTCGGCATCCAGGCGGTACAGGCGGTAACTATGCAGGCCGCCAGCGGCGCCGGCTACCCGGGGGTGCCAGCAATCGACCTGATCGACAATATCGTGCCGTACATTGGCGGCGAGGAAGACAAGCTGGAGACCGAGCCCCTTAAGATACTGGGCCGCTATCAGGCTGGCGCCAGCGGCGAGCCAGGCAGTATTCAGCCGGCCAGCCTGCCGATCAGCGCCAGCTGCTATCGGGTGCCGGTGCTGGACGGGCACAGCCTGGCGGTGTCGCTGCGCCTGGGCCGCAAGGCTAAGCCTGAAGACATCATCGCCGCCTGGCAGGAATTCCGCGGGCAGACCGCCGGGCTGGACCTGCCATCGGCGCCACAGCGGCCGCTGCTTTACCTCTCGGCCCCGAATCGGCCTCAGCCGCGGCTCGACCGGCTAACCGGCGGCGGCATGACAGTATGCATCGGCCGCCTGCGACCTTGCCCGGTATTGGACTGGAAATTCGCCGTGCTCAGCCACAACACCATCCGCGGCGCGGCCGGCGGCACCATCCTGCTGGCCGAGCTCTGCGTGCGACAGGGGTATCTAAAATAAGCGCCTCCGGGTGGCAGTTGTCGCCCGGAGGCGCTTGGTCGAATTGGCCATTGCCGTTGTAGCGGCGGCGGTCACTCAATCCTGCTGGATGTTGAAGATTTTTTCCAGGGCCGTGGCGGTGCGCTCGAAGACTTCCTCGAAGCTTCCCATGCCGTTGATCTTCACCACGCCGTGCAGCTGGTTGTATTTTTCGATAACCGGCACGGTCTTCTTCTCGTGGTCGGCCAGGCGCTGCACGATGCGCTCGGTGGTCTTGTCGTACGGCATGCACTGGTCGGTCATGCGCCGCTTGTCGAGCCGCCGGATCAGTTCCAGCATCGGCACTTCGATCTCGACGACCTTGGAGATGAACGAGCCGTGCTTCTTGAGCATGCCGTCGAGGATGTAGGATTGCACCAGGGTGCGCGGAAAGCCCTTGAAGATGAAGCCTCGGACGCCCTTTGAATGCTCGAGTTTTTTCTCGATCAGCTGGACGACGATTTCGTCGGGCACCAGTTGGCCGCTTTCGTATAGTTCCTTGATGGCTTTGCCGAGCTGCTGGTTGTCGCGGATTTCCTCGTCCAGCATGGCGCCGGTGGAGACGTATTCCAGCCCGAAGCGCTCGGCCAGGGCATGTCCCTGCGAGCCGCGGCCCGAGCCGGGGTAGCCGAACATAACGATGTTTACCAGGTGCTTGCTGAGCTCCTTCTGGACGATGGCCTTGACGTCGCGCATGACGGACTCGATGCTCTGTAGGCCGTCGACGTGGTGGTAGATGCCCTTCTCGCGGTAGAAATCCAGCACCGGCAGGGTTTTTTCCTGGTACTCGCGCAAGCGGTTGCGGATGACGGTTTCGTTGTCGTCGGAGCGGCCGGAGGTTTTGGCGCGTTCCAGCAAGCGCTTGACGGCCTCTTCTTCTTCCAGCTCCAGGCTGATCAGGCAGTTCAGCGAGGTGTTCAGCTTGATCATCAGGCCTTCCAAGATGTACGACTGGATATAGGTGCGTGGGAAGCCGTCAAACAGGAAACCATTGGCTTCCGGGTGTTCGGTGATGGTTTTTTCGATGATCTGGACGATGATCTCGTCGGAGACCAGGCCGCCGGCGGCGATGATATCCTGCGCTTCAAGGCCTAGCCGGCTTTTTTCGGCGATTTCCTGGCGCAGCAGGTCGCCGGTCGAGATGTAGCACAGGTTGTATTCCTTGACCAGGAATTCCGATTGCGTACCCTTGCCTGCGCCAGGAGGGCCGAATAATGCGATGTTCAGCATGCCGCTGCTCCTTGTGCCGTTTTTCAAACCGTATGGAGGCGGTTCGACCAGTCTGAATTCTACCGGTATTGCCGGTTTAGTCAAGCCGCAAACGGCGTTTTGTCAAACGGCGTTTTGTCAAACGGCGTTTTGTCAAACGGCGTTTTGTCAAACGGCGTTTTGTCAAACGGCGTTTTCCGGTTGTGCGGCCGGCCGCTTCAGGCTACAATCGGGCATGGCCTTGCTCACGTCCCTGATGGCGGTTCCGCCCGGACCGCCCTGTCGGCTTGACGATTTCTTGCTGGCGCAACTCACCATCGAACTGGCGGCGCATTGCGACGTCAGCCGCTTGTCTAAAGGCAAGCTCCGCCGCCTGATACTGGCCGGCGCTGTCCAGGTGGATGGTCGGCCGTTCACCGTGCCGACCCGGACCCTGAAGGCCGGCCAGCGCCTAGTGGTGCGCATCGATACGTACAAGCTGCTGGAAGAGAAGGCGGTGGCCGATACCGCCTTCGAGTCGGGCGGTGGCATCGTCTACGCCGACCGCTGGCTGTTGGTGGCCAACAAGCCGGCCGGCCTGCCTTCCGACCGCACCGTCGTAGCCGGGCGCGACAACCTGCTGGCCGCCGTGTCGCGCTATCTGGCCGCCGATAGCGCCGGCGGTGTTCAGAATGACGGTGGCGACGGTGGCGGACTCTGGTTGGCTCACCGGCTGGACCGCGAGACTTCCGGCCTGGTGCTTTTTTCAAGACAAGCAGAGGTAAATAAATATTTCCACGAATTGTTCCGCCAGCGGCGGATTGACAAGGAGTATGAGGCTCTGACTGGCCTGCCGCCTCAACCCGTACCGCGGAGCTTCCGGGTCGAAAACCGGCTTGATCGGGTCAGCGCCGCCGGCGCGGCCGCCCGTTGGGGCAGCGTCGGCGAGGGCGGGCAGATAGCGGCCACCAGCTTTAGCCTGCTGCGCCGGCTGGAACGGGGGCTGTGCCTGGTGGCGCGACCGGAAACCGGCCGAACCCACCAGATTCGCGTCCATCTGGCCGAGGCCGGCTTGCCCATACTCGGCGACAGCCTCTACGGCGGCGCGGTCCGCGTGGCCGGCCAGGCGGTCGGCCGGGTCATGCTGCATGCCGCCAGGCTGCGTTTCAAGCATCCGGCTGACGGTCGGGAACTGTTTTTTGAACAGGCGCCCCCGGAGGATTTTCAGCGCTGCCTTGGTTTGCTGGGCGCGACGCAACCTTGAACCCCCGCCCCGTGGTGCCGCCGATACCATGTTTTTGCTTTTCGCCACTTGCGTATTCTTGAATTTGCCTTTATTATGGACTTGCCGTGATCCGGCGCTTCCGCGGCGCGCACCCAGCGCACTTGGCCGGCTCCGGCAGGGATTCCTGGTCGTTGATCGCCGTGGCGCGATGGCTGGGGATGCTAAGAAAAACTATACTTGTTGCGAAAGGATCGTTCATGGCTACACCCAAGAAACCAGCCGACAAACCGGCTCCAGCCAAGACTGCCACCACCGTGAAGAAAGATGTCGCCGCCAAGACGACCACCAAAGCGGCGGCTAAGCCGGCGGCTAAGCCAGCCGCCAAAGCCGCAACCAAAGCGGCGGCGAAACCGGCCGCCAAGCCGGTGGCCACGGTAAAGCCCGCCTACCCGGAAAAGTTCACCCTGACCAGCATGTCGGCCTACATCGCCGATTATCAGGGCGTCAGCCGCAAGGATGGCCGCGAAATCCTGGACCGCGTCTTCGAGCTGATCGAAGCCGGCGTCATGCAGGGCGAGCGCGTTCCGGTTGGCACCCTGGGCAAGGTTCACGTCAAGATCCGGCCGGCTACCAAGCCGCGTATGGGACGTAATCCGCTGACCGGCGAGGCCATCAAGATTGCCGCCAAGAAGGCTACCAAAGTGCCACGCTTTACCTTCAGCAAGAATTTCAAGGAAACGGTACTCAAGGCCAAGACCGCCAAATAAGCCGTCGGACCGGGCGCGACCGTACCCGGTGCCGTGACGACCTCCGTTGACTGTCGCGCCATGGCGTGCGGTCGGCGGAGGCTTTTTTTCGTCGGCCGCGCTTGCATTCGGCTTGGCTGGCCCCTAGTATTCGAGATGGGCCGCCGTCGCATCCTCCAGCCGGTCTGGGTCTATGAGGAGTCAGTACAATGATCAGAATACGTAGCCGGGCGGCCCTGTTGCTGACCCTGATTACCGGTAGCGCCGCTTACTTGATGCAGGCTTTCCTGGGCATATTCTATGAACGCGACCTCATTTCCGTCTTCAGTCGCCTGCGGGTTTTCAATGTCATCGTCGTGACCCTCGTCCTGGGATCTAATATCCTGTTCTGGCTGGCGCTGACGCCGTTGGAGAAGGCCTGTACCGCGGTTGCCGCCGGGAAGGTGCCCGACGAGCGCGCCCGCCTGGCCGCCCGCCGCTCCGGCTACCGGTCCATCATCGTCATCCTGATCACCATCGTGGTGGCCTACTTGCTTGGCCCCATCGCTGGCATAGCCGGCAATACGGCCGCCGGGGTGGCCAGCTATACGCCAGTCGACATGGTTCTGATCATTCTGGTCAACGTCGCCGTCGGAGCGATGGCCGGCACGCATTGCATCCTGGCCATCGAGAACCTGATCCGCAAGCCGCTGCAGTCGCTAGGGCTCAATTACCTTGAGGAAAGCGACCGTTATATTTCCTTGCGGGGGCGCATCATGCTGCCGGCCGTGGCCTCGCTGCTGTTCATCGCCGCGCTGTTCATCACCGCCGGCTATGGCTACCTGCGGCACGTCCAAACGAAGGGCGGCGGCGATGGAGCTATAAATGCCGCGTATTTGAAGGAAACAATCATTTTAGGCGTCCTGGTGGCCGCCTGGGGCATCTGGCTGAGCTGGTCGATAGCCTCGGGCGTTAGTAAGCAGTTGCGCTACCTGACCGGGCGCATCCAGCAGCTAGGCGAAGGCCGTGGCGACCTGCGCCTGCGGGCCAACATCGCGCGCAATGACGACATCGGCCGTATGGCTTCGGCCTTCAACCAATTCCTGGACGTCATGGGACAGCTGGTGGGCAAGATTAAGGGGCAGGCCCTAAAGACGGAGGACTCTGGCCGGCAGCTAGCCGACCAGCTGACCCAGGCGCGGGACAGCGTCGGCGTGCTGGAAGGTTCTTTGGGCAAACTGCGCGAATCGGCCGGCCAACAAACGGCGGTGGTCGACACGGCCAAGGCGCGCATCGACGATATCGCCGGCTCCATCAACGTGGTGGCCGATATGGTCGGCAGCCAGGCTGGCTTCGTGGCCCAGAGCTCGGCGGCCATCAGCCAGATGGTGGCCAACATCGCCAGCGTCAGCAAGTCCGCCGCTAGGGCCGACGAGCTAGCCGAGAACCTGACCCAGTTGGCGGGCGAGGGCGGCGCCGCCCTCAAGACGGCGGTGGAGTCGATCCGCGAACTGGAAGCGGTTTCGCGCTCGGTCGGCGTCATCGTGTCCACCATCTCCAAGATCGCGGCCCAGACCAACTTGCTGGCCATGAACGCCGCCATCGAGGCGGCCCACGCCGGCTCGGCCGGCGCCGGTTTCGCGGTGGTGGCCGACGAGGTGCGCACCCTGGCCGAATCATCGTCGCGCAGCGCCCGCGAGATTGTCAGCCTGATCAAGGACATGACCGGCCGCATAACCTCGGGCGTCAGCTTGGCCGACAAGGCGGGCGCCAGCTTCGACCGCATCAACCAGGGCGTTTTCGAGACCACGGAACTGGTGCGGATTATCGCCGCCAGCATGAGCGAGCAGAAACTGGGCGCCGATGAAATCCTGAACAGCGTCGGCAGCCTGACCGACGCCACGCAGGCCATCCAGGATCAGTCCGGTACCCAGCGCGAGAAGGCCGGCCAGATGCGTCAGGCCATGGCAGCTATCGTCCAAGCCTCGCGCCAGATCGTGGAGGTGATTCAGGTGGAGGCGGAAAGCACGGCGCGCCTGTCGGCGGTCATCGGCGCGGTCAACGAGCAGGCCGGCTACAATGTGGCCGGTACGGCTGATTTGCTGGCCGCGGTTGCCAACTTCAAGCAGGACTGAGCCGGCCGGTCAGCCGATTAACCGCAGCACTGCTTGTACTTTTTGCCCGAGCCGCAGGGGCAGGGGTCGTTCCGGCCCACCTTGGGCGCGACTCGCACCACGGGGAGAATCTTGACGTCGCCGGAATCATAGAGCCAGGCGCCGTTCTGGCGGACGAATTTGGCCGTTTCGTGGTGCTCTTCCTTCAGGTTGTCGAGGATGTAGCTGGCTTCGAATTCGACGACGCCGGCCTTGTCCTCGGCGCCACCCTGCTCGGTGCGGACGATTTTCAGGCCCAGCCACTGGGCTTTTTCGCTCCAGCGCCGGGTGGAGGCCTCGTCGAGGTTCTCGTCATGGACGCAGCTGTTGACAATGTGGCCGATCTCGGCCTTGACGTAGGCGCTGTAGCGGCTGCGCATCAGGGCTTCGGCGGTGGCGGCCGGCTTGGTGCCGGTGATAATTGGCTGGCAGCAATCGGCGTATTCGCGGCCGGAGCCGCAGGGGCAGAGTTCGTTCATGGTATATCCTCCAAATTCAGTTGATTGGCCGGTGGGCGTGGCGGCGCGGCCTCAGAAGGACGAGCGCGACAAGGGCCGTCCAATGTAGACGCCTTCGCCGCCCAGGTAGTCCCGGGTCTGTCCCTCTATTAGTATGAACACATCCTTGACGGTCGGAAATTCAGTGGCGGTGAAAACGATTTGCTTTAGTTGACCAGCGTAGCCTTCGATGCCATAGCGGTTGTACATGAATTCTTCGCTGAAATTGAGGTAAGCGGTGGAGCCGCGGACCTGGGCCGACAGCAAGCGGGTGCCGTTGGGGATGAGCGTGATCAGATTCTGGTTTAGCTCGTCGCTGTTTGGTCCGCGCAACAGGGCCTGGACGGCGTCGGTCAGGGGCGAATCGCTGCTGGCGATAGTACGTTGCACTTCGCGGCGGCTGATGGTGCCGTCATCGTCGACGCGCACGAAAAACAAGCGGGCCAAGCTAGTCTGTTGCAGCTGTTGGACTGGATTGACCGCCGTGGTGTTGAGGGCTGGGGTGAGGTTTGGCTGGTTATTCGTGGGCGGCTGGTTGCTGCCCGCCGCTGTCGACACGGTCGTCTCCACTGTCGGCGGCGTTGTTTCTGGTGCCGTCGTTTCCGGCCCGTCGTTTCCGGCCGGCGGGCTAGTACTACCGGCGCTGCCATCGCCGCCCTGTTGGCCGGCCGGCGCTACTGCCGGCGGGGTAAGCGGCCTCTGGTCAGCCTGGTCGCTGGTCAAGGCTTCGAGGAAGCGGGTGCTTTCCAGGGTATGGCGGATGGTTTCCCACTTGAAGACGAACAGTACCAGCACGGCCAGGAAAAGAATCAGCCACACCAGGCAGCCAACGCCCGGTTTAGCCCCGGATCGCCCGTGGACGCCGGTCCGGGCCTGGCTGTTGCGGCTTTGGGTGTTTCTGTTTTGGGTATTCCTGCGTATTGCCATAGCATCCAGATAGTAGTGTTTGTACCGGTGGCGGTCAAGAGAAAAAAAAAGAACGGTATGTCTGGACGTCGAAACACATACCGTTCGGTGAGCTCGCTCACGCCTTCATTATCGACCGCTTCCCGGCGGGGCTTGAGCGACTTTGTGCATTTTCTCTGGTTGGGGAGAAGGCGGCGGGCGGTGTTTATTCGTCGGCGTTCGGGCTGTCCAGTATCCGGCCCAGGAGTTGGCTGTGCCAGGCGGCGCTGTCGCCGATCTGGCGGTAGAGCCCCTCGGTGTTGGCCAGACTGTCGACCAGGCTGGAGGCCGGCTGGCCGGCCAGCGCGTGGCTGTCCGGAAACAGGAAGCCGGCGATATCGCGGGCGCTGTTTTGCAGCACGGCCTGATCGATGCGGTCGAGGGCGGTCATCAGGTCGGGCAAGGCGTCACTGGGCGCTGCGGCTGGGCTCTTGAGGCAGGCGCTGGCCTGGCGGCTGAGCCGGACGGCTTCGCTGGCTAGGCGGCCGATGTCGTCGAGCTCCGCCACCAGGCTGGCGACGGCTTGGCTGAGGCGCTGGTCGTTACTGGCCGCTTGACCCGCCCGGCGCCCGGCCGCTTGGCCGCTTTGTTCGTCTTGGTTGGACTGACACAGCCGGTCCAGCCGCTGGTTTAGCTCGGCGCGACACTCCGGCAGGCCTAGCACCGCATCCAGACTGGCCACCGGCATGCCGCTGATGGCCAGTCCGCTGGCGGAAAGGTTCCAGGTAGTTTGATCCGGGTACTTGGCCAGGGTGCGGGTATACCACCAGGCGTAGAGCGCCAACCGCTTGTCGGTGCGCACCGGGCGGCCGTCGTTGGCCTCGGCCAAATAAGGCTGCCCGCTTAGGCTGGCCTGGAACAGTTGACCGCTGGCCGGAGACAGGCGCCGGCCGGCGGCCAGGCTGCGCTGCTCGAAGAGGCTGGCGCCGGCATGGGTCTGGCCGCCGGGGAAGGACAGGTCCAGGCCGGCCATGTAAATCGGCCGGCAACCCAGCGAGCGGGCGAAGTCCCAGGCGGTGGTGGCTACCGAGCCGCCGGCGCCCAGTGTACCCTTGGGCGAGCGGCAGCGTTCCTCCAGCGCCCGGCCCAGCGGGTACTGCGAGCTGCACATGAACAGCCGGCGGCAACGCTGGCGCAGTACTGCCGGCCAGACCGCTCCTTCGCTGATCAGGATGCTACTTGGGCTGGAGCAGTGATGTAGGTGCCAGGCATTGTAGAGCTGCGGGTCGACGGTAACCAGGAAGTCCGGCTCGATGCCGTGGCGCAGCAAGCTGCGCAGGGCGGTGTCGACGCAGACCAGCAGGCAGCGCTGGCGTAGTACAGCCAGCTGCGGCAGAACCGCGTCAAGAGTCGGGCCGGCCGCCAGGACCAAGGCCGGCAGGCCCTCAAAAAGGCCGCGCAGGCTGTCCACGCCGGGGCTGACGGCGATGGCGGCGGCGTTCTTGACCAGGTTGCGCACCCACAGCCGGCCAAAGCGGCGCAGCGTATTAATATTGATGGTTTCCTTTTCCTGGCAGCGGGCCACGGCCTGGCGGAAGGCGGCGGTCGCTAGCGGGAAGGCCGCTAGGAAGGCCGGGTTCTCGATGCTGCCCAGCCGGCCTGGCCGATGCTGTAGGGCGGCCATCAGGCCGGCGCCATCGAGGCACAGCACCAGGTCCAGGCGCGGGTCGGCCAGGCAGGCCTCCAGTGGCCGTATCGCCAGGCAGGCCCGCAGCCAGCGGGCATCGCTTTCGGCTACCACCACCGACAAACCGGCGCGCAGGGCAGCCTCGGCGGCGTAACCCAGGCCTAAGCCCAGGCAGACCAGGCCGGTGGCGCCCTTGGCGGCGGCGGCGGCGCAGAGCCGCTCGGCTTCCAGCCTTGGGGCATAGCGCGAGTGCAGCCAGCCGTAGGCGCTGGTGGCGGTCATTTGGCCGTCGCGCGCCGCCTGAGCCGTCAGCGGCGGCGGCGCTATCGCCGGTTCGGCTGCTGGTTCGGGTACAAGGCGGCGGGCCAGTTCCGGCGCCCGTTCGGCCAGGACGGCCAGATTGCGCTCCAGTACGGTCACCGCAGCCTCAGCACTATGGTCATGCCGCTCTCCACCGGCGTGCCGGGAGCCGGTGATTGCTCGGCGACATAGCCGTCGCCCTGCAGGTCGATAATCAGATCCCGCCTGGTCAGCAGGCTGGTCAGCAGGCGCTTGGGGACGCCGCTCAGGTCCGGCATGGTGCCGCCGATGTCGATGGCCAGGGGAGAGCTCAGCACCACCCGGCCGGAATGGGTGGCCACCGGCGTCGTGCCGCGGGCGGTGCCGTAGAGGTCGGCGATCAGCAGGGCGGCCTCGCGGATTAGGGGCGCGGCGATGCGGCCGCCGTAGATCGACTCGCCGCGCGGTTTGATGATGGCGGTGTAGACGATGTACTGCGGGTCTTCGGAGGGGAACAAAGCCAGGGTGCTGGCGATGAAGTCGTCGTCCGAATAGCGGCGGGTAGCTGGGTCGATCATCTGGGCGGTGCCGGTCTTGACCGACATGCGCAGGTCATCGATGCGGGCTCGCCGGCCGGTGCCCGATTCCAGGGTAACGGCTTCCATGGCGTCAAGGATGATGCGGGCGTCCTCGGCCGTCATAAAGCGGCCCTGCGGCACCACCGGGGCGGCCATCAGCAGCTCGCCAGAGTGGCTGTAGACGGCTTCCAGGGTGCGCGGCCGCAATAGCGTGCCTTCGTTGGCCAGCACGGTGGCGGCGGAGGCCATCTGCATGGCGGTAACCAGGATTTCCTGGCCCATGGCTATGGTTGGCTTGCTGCGGGCCGACCAGCTGTCCGGGTCGCGGAACAGTCCAGAGCTTTCGCTGGGCCGGTCGGCGCCCGGTCGCTGGCCGAAGCCAAAGGCGTTCAGGCGCTGGTAGAAATCGCCGGTGGTGACGGTTTCCGAGGCGCCAGCCGCGCCGGCATTGCAGGAATATTCCAGGATTTTGGTCAGGTTGACCTGGCCGTGCGTACCCAGGCAGCGGATGGTGATGGTCTCGCCGCCACTGGTGGCGCGTTCAAAAGAGCCATCGCAGATGAAGCTGGAAGCCTGGTCGATGCCGCCCAGGCTGAGCAGGCTGGCCAGGCTGAAGACCTTGAAGACCGAGCCGGGTTCGTAGGTGTAAATCGAGACGCGGTCGGTCCAAGCCGCCTGGTCGGCATCCAGGAAATGGTTCAAGTCGAAGTCGGGTAGGGAAATGTAGGCCAGCACCTTGCCGGTGCGGGCTTCCAAGGCCACCATCACCACCGCTTCGGCCACGTTCTCGGCCATGGCCTCCCGGCAGATCTGTTCCAGGCGGAACTGGATATCAACGTCGATGGTCAGGAAGACCGAATTGCCGTAGGCGAAGCCGGCGCGGCCTCCGGCGGGGTCGGCCCGGAGGTCGTTTTCGAAGGCCGCCTCGGCCCCGGCCAGTCCGGTGTTGTCGGTGCCGACAAAGCCGATCAGCTGGGCAGCCAGGTTCTTCTCCGGGTAGACCCGGCCGGCCACGCGGTCGATGTTGATGCCGACGATGCCGTTGGCCTCAATCAGGTCGATCAGCTGGCGGACGGTATCGCTGTCGATGCGCCTGGCCAGGTACAGGAAGTCGTTCGGGACGTCGTCTACCCGGCGGACCAGCTCGGCGGCGTCCAGCTGCAGACTGGTGGCCACCAAACCGAGCTGCTCGGCCTGTCGGGTACTGTCCAGGGCCGGTTTCCAGACCGAGACGTCGTATAGGTCGGTGTCCACGGCCAGGAGGCGACCGGAGCGGTCATGGATCGAGCCGCGCACCTGCACCACCCGCGGCGCCAAGCCAGCGCCACTGGGGGTGGCCAGAGCCAGGCCGGCATAGCGCCAGACGATAGCCAGCGCGAACAAGCCTAAGCAGCCGAGCACGATGATCCTGCGTATCAAGCCGGGGCGTTCCATCTTCATGCTCCTGATCCAGCTGCCGTTCGCCTAGGCAGTATCACCCGTCCGCGCACCTGGCTGGCCGGTTGGGCGCCGTAATGCCGCGAGTCCATCGATACGCCGGTATTCTCGCCGACCACGAACAGGTAGCCTGGCTCGACGTAGGTGGCCCGACCGGCCAGCGTCACGTCGCCCGACGGCTGGGGGCAGGCGCCGCCGCGCCCGGTCAAGAACCCGTCCTCGCTCTGTAGCCAAGCCGGCCCGGCCTCGAAGACTCGTTTTACGGTGGCAGTGCCGTCTGGCTTATCCAGCACCACGATGTCGTCCACCCGCGGCTCGCCCCAGCGCAGCAGGTAAGCCTGAGGCCGCCAAGGCAGACGCAGGCCATAGGCGCAGCGCAGGACCAGCGCCAGGCTGTCCGGTCGCAGGACGGGCAGCATCGAGTCGCCCCGGATTACGATCAAGTCAAAGACGAAAGCGTAAAGCGACAAGGCTAGCAAGGCGCCCGACAGAATGATGCCGCCGGCCGATAGCCGCCGCGCCGCTGGGGTAGTGCTTGAGTCGCGGTGTTGCTGCATCAGGCCCCCGGAGCCAGCCGAATCGGCGGGGCAATTCTCAAGACTAGGCGCATAGTTCCGATAGTATACTATATGGATATGGACAGTGTCATCGTCGGTCAACGCATTCATCGTCGCCAGAAACCGGTGCGGATCATCCCGTCGGCCAATGCCTTCATTTATACGCGCGACAACAGCGCCAGCCGCCGGGCCGAGCGCCGCGAACCAGTCACCATCGCCAATCAGCGGCCTGGCCGGCGCGCTCCGGCCTTCCGGTGGCCGCAGTTCGTGGCCCAACGCTTGTCCCGCCCTTCAGCCAACGGCGCCGGCAGCGGTGTAGCCGCTATAGCTCCGGTTTCGCTCCTGCGGGCCGCCGCCGCCTTCCGGCAGAACGCCGCCGGGCTTGGCCAGCCAAACCCCGCCGGCCTGTCCGGGCGGGCCAGCCAGGCCAGCCGGCTGCGCCGCATAGCGCTGCTGGCTGGCTGCGCGCTGCTGGTCATTCTGGCCGGTGCCTGGCTCATTATGCCGGTCCGCCCAGCGCCAGCGGTCGAAATCGGCAAGCTGGAACTGCCGGCGCCGCTTAATCTGGATACCTACTTGCTGGAGATGTTCCGGCCGGCCGAGCCTGATTCGTCCGCGCCGGCCGGCGAACTGCCGGTCATGCTCGATACCTTCGACTATCGGGTCGCCGCCAACGACACCCTGGAAGCCATCGGCCGCCGTTTCGGCATTCGGGTGGAAACCTTAATCAGCCTGAATACCATTCGGGACGTGCGCCGCCTGCAAGCCGGCGCCATCCTGCACATCCCCAATCTGGATGGCATTATCCACACCGTCAAGCCGGGCGATTCACTGGCTGCGCTGGCCCGGAACTACGATAAATCAATCTACGACCTGGTGGACGTCAATGACCTGGATTCCGAAGTACTATCGCCTAATCAGGTGTTGTTCATTCCTGGCGCCCGCCTGCCGGAGGTGGAATTGCAGCGCGCCCTTGGCACCTTGGTGGCCTGGCCGCTGACTGGCCGCATCAGCTCGCCCTTCGGTTACCGTAATAGCCCCATCACCGGCGTTCGGCAGTTCCACGGCGGCCTCGACATCGTCGGTCCGCGCAATACGCCGATCGGCGCCGCCATGAACGGCCGGGTGGCAGAAACTGGCTATAGCGCCATCTACGGTAATTTCGTTATCCTGACCCACCATGATGGTTACCAGACGCTCTACGCGCACCTGAGCAGTATCCAGGTGCGCAGTGGCCAATCCCTCAGTCAGGGAACGGTGGTCGGGTTGCTTGGCTCAACCGGACTGAGCACCGGGCCGCATCTGCATTTTGGCTTCTACCGTAATGGCCGGGCGCTCGATCCGATTAGCATGCTGCCCCGCCGCTAATCACCGCCGGTTTAGCAGGTTGTTGAAAAAGCCGGTTGCTTTCTCAACAACCTTAACAATTCCTCGCATAGCTTGCGCTATGCTGCGTAATTGTACCGGCTTTTGAAGTGTTGAAAAGCCGCATCCGCGTTTTTCAACACCCTGTTAGGCTTGTCATTTGCGCTATTTGCTTTTATCATGGTCGGGCTCGGGCGGTAGCCGCTGCCCGAATGAGACCGGCGGCTACGGCTTTGTCGCTGATCTGACTGCAAGTCGCCCCTTGGCGACTATTATGGAGGTTTATCGTGCGGAAACTGGTCATTGCCATCATTGCCATCCTGGCTATCGTCACCTTTATTCGCGCTTCCTTGCCGACTGGCCGGACCGACGGCGGCGAACAGCAGGCTCGCCTCGAGATTATGCAGCCCGACTGAGATCGTTGTATTATAAATTATACAGTGTATTGAATGAATAGTCTGATAAATTATACTTTTAGGCACTTATTAGTTAAGTTGGTAATAATCATAAAATAATAAATACTTCCGTATAAATGAATTAGCTATATTAATCTTGTGGTGGCAGTATTTGGCATGATTGTTGCATTGTATTAGTTGTGGAGAGGTTAACACAATGAAACGAATGACGAACACTTCAGCCAAAGACGATACTACCCAGCTTTACTACGAACAGGTAAAGACGATTGCCTTGTTGTCGGCCGAAGAAGAGCGGGACCTTTCGCGGCGCATCCAGGCCGGTGACGAGGTTGCCAGGACTCGTTTAATTGAAGCCAATCTGCGGCTAGTCATGAAGATAGCCCGCTCCTACGCCAATTTCGACATTCCGTTCTCGGATATCGTTCAAGAAGGCAACCTGGGACTTATTAAGGCGGTCGAACGCTTTGACTATGCGCGCAATGTGCGATTCTCCACCTATGCTTCCTGGTGGATCCGCCAGGCCATCACGCGCGCCTTGGTCAATTCACGCCGTACTATCCGCCTGCCGCACCGCAAGGAGGAACTGATCCGACATATCCACAAGACCTTTGCCGAGCTGTCGCAGTTTCTGGGGCGTGAACCCAGCCTGGACGAGATTGCCGGCGAATTGGATCTGCCGGAAGCCGATGTTCGCGAGGTCATGGAAATGTCAGGTACTATCGTCCCGATCGAGACTAACGACGGCAACGATGACAGTACCTCAATCCTGGATATTTATGAAGACAAGACCTACGATCCGCAGGAGAGCCTGCTGCAAAGTTGCCTCAAGGAGCGGACGCTGGGCATGCTGGAAGCCCTGCTGGAGCGCGAGCGCCTGGTGTTGATGGCCCGCTTCGACTTTACTACCACCAGCAAGAACACCCTGAAAGGCATTGGCGAGAACCTGGGGCTGTCCGCCGAGACCATCCGCCAGATCGAGAAGCGGGCCTTGCGCAAGCTGCGCGCCCATTCCGAAGAACTGCGCGATTACGTGTACTGAGTCTACCAGTACGCTATGCTTGGTGCCAGTAACCGGAGACTGAACGCCGTCGCTGTGCTATAGTAGGCAGCGGCATGGCAGCACCTGGTAAAAAGCAGCGTCAAGCGTCTCGGCAGGCTTTTCTGGCGCTGTATACCAGTTCGCTGGCCGTGTTGTTAGCCTTGGCCGTCAGCCTGCTGTTCCTGCGCCCGCCCGTCGCCCCTCTGGCGGTCGTGCCGGTGGAGCCCGCCGCCAGCGGCGAAGTTCCGGCCACCAGCGCCATCCAGCCGGAAGCCGTGCCCGCCACGACGACCCAGGAGTCTCAGCCCAGTTCGACCCGCGGCCGCCTGATCTTGGTGCTCGATGATGCCGGCTACAACCTCTGGCAGCTGGAACCATTCCTGGAGCTGCCATTCCCGCTGACTATTGCTGTTTTGCCTGGTCTCCCGTATACTGCCCAGGTTGCCGCTCTGGCCTTGGCCGCCGGCAAGGAAGTCATTCTGCATCAGCCGATGGAAGCCCTCGATGGCGAGGATAGTGGGCCGGGCAGCCTCATGCTGGCCATGGGCGACGAGGCCATCCGGCGTATCCTGCGCGTCAACATGGCGCAACTACCCGGCGCGGTTGGCATGAACAACCACATGGGGTCGATGGTCACCCGTAACGAGCGGGTCATGAGCCTGGTGCTGGACGAGACGGCCCGGCGTGGCTGGTATTACCTGGATTCCGTCACCATCAGTGGCACGGTTACCGGGTTGGTGGCGGAGCGCCAGAATTTGTCAATATGGGAGAGAAGCTTGTTTTTGGATAATTCGCCAGAGAAGGACTATATACTCAGCCGCGTGCAGGAAGGCACCCGCCTGGCCGAAAAGCACGGCTACGCCATCATGATCGGACATGTTTGGTCGGCCGAGCTGGCCCAAACCCTATCCGAGCTGTACCCGCACCTCTTGGAGCAGGGCTACAGCCTCTCGACCATCGCGGCCATGCTGCTGGACAAGGATAATGCTGATACTGGGCATTGAGTCGTCGTGCGACGAATGCGCCGCGGCGGTGGTGCGCGACGGCCGACAGATTCTCTCCAATATTATCGCCTCGCAGGTGGAACTGCATGCCCGCTGGAGTGGCGTGGTGCCCGAACTGGCCTCCCGCCTGCATGCCGAGTGGATTCAGGATGTGGTCAGCCAGGCTCTGGCCGCCGCCAACTGTACCATGGCCGACATCGACGGCATCGCCGTAACCGACCGGCCCGGCCTGGTCGGCGCCCTTTTGGTGGGCGTGTCCTTTGCCAAGGCGCTGGCCTGGTCTTGCGCCAAGCCCCTGGTCGGCGTTAACCACATCCTGGCTCACCTCTACGCGCCCCTGCTGGCCGAGCCGGTGGAGTATCCCTTCATCGGCCTGATCGTCTCCGGCGGGCATAGCCTGATCTGCCGGGCCGACGGTTTCGACGACATCGCCATTTTGGGCACCACTATCGACGACGCGGTCGGCGAAGCCTTTGACAAGGTAGCCAAGCATTACGGCTTCGGCTATCCGGGCGGGGTGGCCATCGACCGCCTGGCCCGCTCAGGCGACGCCCGGGCCTGCCGTTTTCCGGTGCCCTTCCTGTATAAGGGCAAGCACAAGACCTACGACGTTTCTTACTCCGGCCTCAAGACGGCCGCCATCCGCCAACTCGACCAATTCTGGAATCCGGCCTACCCGCGGACTGACGCTAACCTGGCGGCGGCCTTCGAGAAGGCGGCTATCGACATGTTGTGCGGGAAATTGCTCCTGGCGGCCGAAGATACCGGCATCAAGACTATCGTGGCTGGTGGTGGCGTCGCCGCCAATAGCTATCTGCGCTCTGTTTTAGCCAATCACCCTTCGTTGCGCTGCTTTTTCCCGCCCTTGGCCCTGTGCGGCGATAACGGCGCCATGATCGCCGGCCTCGGCTTTCGCCTGCTCCAGCGTGGCGACCGGGCCGGGCTTGACCTGAACGCCTCGCCGCGGGTGGCCGGTTTCCGCCGCACCTAGTTAACCCAGCCGTTCAGTCCGATCTACTCAAACCCCGGCGGTATTGAGGCCGTCTGAATCTGACCGCCGGGGCTGGGGTACTGTTGTGACTCAGCCGGCTGTACTCATAACTCCAGGTTCTCCACTATTCATATTTAACTATGGAAGAAAATCAGCCGGCAAGAATTTTTCAGTAAACTATATTGCGCTCAGAAGCGTTTTTTTTCTTGCGTTTTGCGAAATCTGTTGTTATGATGTCTGGAAACTGTTGGTTCAACAGAAAACATTCTTTGTACAAAGGATGTAGTTTACCAGGAGGAACGAATGAATAAGAAAGCATTAATGTTGCTGGTTCTCGCTCTGGTTGCAAGTCTGGCTCTTTTCGCCGCTGGCGACAAGGCTGCCACGACCGGCACTGCACCGGCGCGCGCTTCCAACGCACCGTTTGGCCCGATCGTAGATCGCGTTGTCTATGAAGTCCGCATGGATCAGACCATTGCCACCAAGGATATCATCGAAGGGAACGCCGACGTCTTCTTCCAAGCCGTCCCGCCGGTGATCCTGCGCGGTCTGTCCCAGGCCGATCGCGACAAGCTGGAAATGTACACCGTACCTTCCGGCTCGTGGTCCCTGGCCATCAACAACATCCCGAACCGGGCTCCCTATACCTGGACCAAGGAAGGCACCACCACCTTCAATCCCTTGGCTATCCGCGAAGTTCGCTATGCCATGAACTGGCTGTTCAACCGCCAGAAGCTGATCGACGAGATCCTGCTTGGCGCTGGCGACCCGATGTTCACCGGCATGACCCCCGGTCAGCCCGGCACCTACCGCTACAACCTGATCCCCGCCAAGATGGGCATGACCCCGCAGGGTGACGAGCGCCGCGCCATCGCCGAGATTACCGCCGCCATCCAGGCCGCCGCCAATCTCCCCGAGAACCGTGGCCGCCTGGTCCGCCCGGCCGGTGGTCGCTTCTGGCAGTTTGACGGCAAAGACGTCACCATCAAGTTCTTGATCCGCGTGGACGATGTTACCGGCCGCTTGCCCGCTGGCCGCTACTACGCTGACCAGCTTGAGAAGGCCGGTATCAAGGTCGAGCGCCTCGAGCGCGACCGCACCGCCATCCAGATCGCCTACTATTCCAACCCCGCTGACCTCGAGTGGCACATGTACACCGAGGGCTGGGGCGCCGGCGCCACCCGCGCCTGGTGGGATATCATCATCAGCCAGATGTACTCGCCCTATTACGGCTACATGCCGGGCGGAGCCGATCCGGCCAACTGGAACTACGAGAATGCCGAACTCGATACCCTCGGACAGAAAGGCCTCAATGGCCAGTTCCTGACCGAAGCCGAGTACTGGAGAGACAATCTCCATGCCATGGAAGTCGCCCTGCGCGAATCCGTCCGCATTTACATCACTTCCCAGCTGGATTCCTTCGTCGCCAACAAGGCCCGCTTCAATACCCGCATGGCCTATGGTCTGGGTGACGGCCTCAATGGTTGGTCGGTCCGCACCGCCGACGTCCGCCCGGGCGCCGATGGCAAGAAGACCCTGCGCGTGCTCCAGTTCTCCGCCCGCGGCGCCCTGTTCATGAGCGCCTGGGACGTCGTTGGTACCGACGGCTTCTCCGATGTCTACGCCGCCGCCATCATTGAGCCGGTTTCTGATACGGCTACCTTCGCCGCTCCGAACTCCGCCGCCGTTACCCCGCTGCGCACCCGTTTCGATCCCTCCACCCTGCGCAACGACGTTGTGCTGGGAGCCGACGGCGCCCTGCAGGGCCGCGTACCGGTACCGGCTACCGCCGTGCTGTACGACAGCGTTTCCAAGACCTGGAAGCCGATCGGCGCTGGCCAAACCTCTTTCTCCGCCATCAGCACCACCTACCTGTATGGCAAGTGGCACTCTGGCGTGGACATCACCTTCGCCGATCTGGCTTATGCCACTGCCTTTGGCTATGAGTGGATCCATCAGGATGGCGATAGTGACCGCTTCTATGACGCTTCCTTCGCTGCCCAGGTCGAACCCGGTCTGGCCATATACAAGGGCTATGTCTTTAACGCCGATGGTTCCATCACGGCGTACTACGACTTCAACTTCCCGATGGAAATTGAACAGGTTGCAGGTTCCGGCGCCCTCAGCCCGAAAGCTGGTAACCCCGGTCGCAGCACCGTCGTTTGCTGGGACATCTATGAAGCCGTTGCCCTGTTAGTCGCCGAAGGCTCTGCCAGTGGTAAGGTCTATGGCTTCACCCCTGGTGAAGGCGTCTCTGATCCTGATGTGAAGGATCCGGATTCCCTGGCTGACATCAAGGCCAAGCTCGAAGACATGAAGCGCCGCCAGTACGTGCCGGCCAGCATCCGCCAGTGGGTAACCCCCGCCCAGGCTGTCGCCCGCTACGACGCTTCCCTCCGCTTCATCAACACCTACGGCCATGCCTACATCTCTAACGGCCCGTTCATGATCAGCAAGATCGACACCCGCAACAATTCTTGCGAATTGACCGCCTTCCGCGATTACCTGTACCGTGCCGATTTCTGGCCGCAGCAGTTTGCCATGAACCTGACTCAGGTTGACGAAGTCGTAGTTCCGGCTACCGCTACTACCCGCGCCAACGTTGTCATCACTGTCAACGCCAGCAGCTACGTCTATCCCTCCGCCACCATGGTGCCCCTGTCTCGCGATGGTAAAGTTACCGTCGGCCTGCAGAAGCCCGATGGTACCGAGAAGATATACGTCGCCGCCTTCCGCGCTCCTGGCCAGTTCGTGGCCACCATCCCGGCCGCCGACCTGGCTGCCCTCGGCGCTGGTTCCTACACCCTCGTCGTGATTTCCACCTTCGACAAGGGCGAGGCTCCTTCTGTCGTACCGACTACCCTGGTACTGCAGTAAGCTGTCCGGAGTTCGGCCTAGGCCGGACTCCACCGCTCGTTAAAAGAAAGGCCGCCCGTTGGGCGGCCTTTCTTGCATTGCAGGTTAGGAAAAAAGTGTTATGTCGAAGTTAAAGCTATCCCAATGGGATGTAAGGCTACAACAGGTTACCCCCGAGAAGCTCAAGTTTGTTCATTTGTGTCGGAAAAAGGATTCTAAATGCAAGAATTGTCGCTCTAGTAAACTTATGGACAACTTCAACTGTTAGCAGTATGATATACATGTATATCAAAGAGGTGGCTATGATCGCAATCAGAATGCCGGCTGAGGTTGAAGCTCGGCTGGATCGCTTATCAAAGCGTACCGGTCGGACCAAGACCTATTATATCCGGGAAGCGGTACTTGAACATCTTTCCGACCTCGAGGACCTTTACCTGGCTGAGGAAGAGTTGCGAGCTATCCGCGCCGGCGCTAAAACATACAGTCTGGAAGAAATGAAGGTTGAGCTTGGCCTGGAAAATTGAGTTTTCCGGAGCTGCCCGTAAAGAATTGAGCAAATTGGACCGTTCAATAGCGCTACGGATAATCAGCTTCCTGGAAGAGCGAGTGGCGGAGGGCGGCAATCCGCGCGCAATTGGCAAAGCATTGACCGATTCCCTGCTCGGAGAATTCTGGAAATATCGGGTGGGAGACTGGCGGCTGATCTGCAGCATCGATGATGAAAGAGTTGTCATCCAGGTTTTGCGTATCGGGAACCGACGTGAAGTCTACCGTGACAAGGCTTGATAACCGGCAGTTCACCTGCGGGAGTTGACGCCAGGTTTCGGCGGAAAGGCTATGTACTTTGGGGCTGTTGTCACTGAGTGTGGGGGCTTTGTCTCAATCTGTGGCTAGTTTATGAAAGGATTCAATGAGCTTGATAAAAAAAAATTTTGTAAGTGGCATTGTCTTCTTGGTTGCGATTGTAGTTTCAATAACGGTTTTTATTATTAACAAAATTAATACCAAGGAAGTTTATGAATACGCCGACGAGATTGATAAAATATGCATTACGGCAATCTATGATGATGTTTTCAAATCTTTGGCTTACTGTCAAGTGGACGTTGACGAAGCTGACTACTCGTTCTTTATTAATCTTCTCATGAATGCAAGTAATCAAAGATATATGCGCCAGGTATGGCGGCCTTTCTTGTATTTTCGCATAGCAGAAGACACCAATATCGAATTCAGAATTGATAAAGGAAATGAAAAATACATGATACAAGTGTATCATGATAATAAACAGCTTGTTAGTAGAATTCTTGCAGGTAGTTTTAGCGAAGTGGTTGGACGTATAATCGATAAATATAAATAAATAGTAATATAGATATATTGTTAAAATTAAATTTTATTACGATGATTTATCCCTTGCACTAAGAACAGCTTAGTTAGCTTGCATGCATGCTCTTGTTGGGAAAAAGGCCGATTGAAGCGCTAGCTTCATAGCTCGAAAAAGCAAACCTGAAAGCGATAACTGCTCACCGGTAGCGAATCCTGGTTCCAGCCCTGCGCGGCGGTTTCCATAGAAGAAAATGTCGCCGGCCACCCGCTCTAGCATCCAGTACCAGCAGCTACAGCCATCAACAGTGGGGGTGCGTGGCTAAAGTCACGAGCCAGGATCGCCCGCGCCGCAACCGACAGCCCAATACTGGCGAGCTTGCCCAGCAAGACCGCCAGACCTGCAACCCAAACGCGGCGCGGGAAGCCTGGCCGAGGGGGATCGTCAAGTCGGCAAGTGCCGACTTGACGTAGCAGAATCCCAGGCTGAGAGCCTGGAATTCTGCTGCACTTGGCTATGAGATCGGCCCGGCACTTCGAGCCGCACGGCAATACAGAACTGCACGGCGTGAAATAATTAACCCCCGCGCATGCTTACCCTGGGCAGCCGCGACGCCGCGGGTGGCGTTCAAAAACAAGACCCTTGCAAAGGGCCTTGTTTTTGAAGCGCCAGGCCCCGCATCTGCGCCGTCCAAAATCAAGCCATCCGCCGTTGCATTGCCGAACGCCGTAACCGTTCTATAACCAACCGCGGCTTAAAGCGCCGGACCGCCCTATACGCCGCGCTCCCCTTACAGGTACCCTAGCTTCTTGGCTTCGGCCATGAGTTCGGCGCGGAATTCGGGCGCGGCTATCTGGATCAGGGCTTGGGTGCGTTCCTTAATGGTGCGGCCGCGCAGTTTAGCGACGCCGTACTCGGTGACGATGTGGTCGACGAAGGCGCGGTGCAGGCTGACGGCGCTGCCCAGGGGGAGCACGGGAACGATGGTGCTGACCGTGTCGCCCTTGGCCTTGGCGTAGCAGGCGATGATCGATTTACCCAGTCCGTCAAAGCCGGCCACGGCGCCCTGGGCGGTATCGGACTGGCCGCCGGTGCCGGAGTACTGGGCGCTGCCGATGCTTTCGCTGGCCACCTGGCCGGTGAAGTCGACCATCAGGCAGGTGTTGATGGAGACCATTTTCGAGTTCTGGGCCACCACGGCCGGGTCGTTGACCCAGCGGCCGCGCTGGAACTCGACGACGACGTTATCGTCTAGCCAATCGTACAGTTTGCGGCTGCCCATGGCGAAGGTGGCTATAAATTTATCCTTCTTGAAGGACTTGCGGCGGTTGGTGATGACGCCTTGCTCGTAGAGTTCCATCATCGAATCGACCAGCATTTCGGTATGCACGCCCAGGTCTTTTTTGTGGCGCAGGGCCAGGGCGGCGGCGTTGGGGATGCCGCCGATGCCGAGCTGGATGGTCGACCCGTCGTCGACCAGGCCGGCGATGTGCTCGCCGATCAGCTGGTCGGTGGCGCTGGGTTGGGGCGAGGGCAGGCTGGGCACTTCCTGTTCGTGTTCCACGAACCAGGTGGCCTGGCTGATGTGCAGCTGGGTGTCGCCGAAGGTACGCGGCAGGCGCGGGTTGACTTCCAGGATGACATACTTGGCCGCCTCCAGGATGTCCTTCTCGTAGGTGATGCCCAGCGACAGGCTGACGAAGCCGTGCTTGTCCGGCGGGGTGCAGGTGCCGATGAAGACTTCCGGCGGCCGGGCGTGCAGGCGGTCGGTGGCCGCGCGGTGCAGCATGTTGGGCACGAAGCTGACGGTGCCGGCGCCGGCCTTGATGGCGGCACGCGAGCCGGGGGCGTGGAACCAGCTGGCCAGCTCGAAGTGGCCCCGCATTTCCGGTTTCATGTAGAAATCGTAGGGGTTGAGGGTGAGCACCGAAAAGACCCGGACGTCGCGCACCCGCGGGGCCAGGCTGTGCAGGCGGGCCATGCAGCCCTGCGGTTCGCTGGCGCATTGCCCGACTACCACGTCGTAGCTGCTCTGAATGCAGGCGATGGCTTCGTCGACGCTGCGCAGCTTGTTCCGGTATTCGCTTTCGTGTCGGTTCATGGTTATTTTTCCCTTCCGTATGGCGCTCAATAGACGAGTAGGTTGGTGCCGACGGCCAGGCCGGCGCCCGAGGCGCAGAAGACCAGCAGGTCGCCGCGCTGGATTGTACGATCCAGGATGGCCTGGTGCAGGGCCATGGGGATGCAGGCCGAGCCGGTGTAGCCGTAACGATCCATGATGGTGGGCGCCTTGCCAGGCGCCAAGTCGAGCTGGGCCATCACCTCTTCGATAACCGATTTGTTGATTTGGGTGAGGAAGTAGGCTTTGACCTGGTCGAGGCCGTACCCGTGGTCGGCGCAGAGCTGGCGGATGAGCGGCGGCCAGAGCTTGACGTTGCGGTCGCCGGGCAGGCGCTGCAGTAATTCCAGGCCCCAGGTGCCGGCGTCCAAGAGGGCGTGGGTGACCGGCTTGCGCGTGCCGCCTGAGTAGACGCCGACATAATTCCACTGGGTGCCGTCGGCCGTCTGCTGGCCGCCGAGGTAGCCGGAGGGGTCGTCGTCCTCGACCCGCTCTAGGAGGACGGCGCCGGCGCCGTCGGCGAAGATCGACCAGCCGAAGGCGTCGTCGGGGCGGATGTGGGCCGGCATGTTGTAGACGCCGACCACCAGCCCGTATTTGAGGTGGGGTTTTCCGGCTATCATGGCGGCGGCGGCGTCCAAGCCGAGGGCGAAGCTGGCGCAGGAGGCGCTGACGTCGAAGGCGGCACTGGGGCGCTGGCCGCCCTGAAGGCGGCCTTGCAGCAGGATGGCGGTGGCCGGGCTGACGTACTCGGGCGTGTCGGTGGCCACGATGAACAGGCCGACGGCCTGCGGGTCGACGCCGGCGCGGGCGAGGGCCTCGCCGGCGGCCTGTTCGGCGAAGTCGGCCGTGGTCTCGTCCAGGCCGCGCAGGCGGGCGATGTGCCGTCGCTGGATGCCGATCTTGGCGCTCAGCTTGTCGGCATCGAACTGGACGCCGGTCAGGCGCATCAGTTCCTGGTGGTCGATCGCTTCGCCGGGCGCGTAGCTGCCGGTACCGATGATTTTAGCCTTGGCCATTGTAGCCTCCTTGGTCGGGATTGGTCGGGGATGCGGCCAGGCCCGCGGTCAGGTAGCGGGCCAGGCCCTTGATGAGCTGGCGGATGTTGCGGCCGGCCGGGTCGAAGATCTTTTCGATGCCCAGGTAATGGGCTATCCCCAGCAGAAAGCCGATGGCTGTATCGGTGTAGGCAGCCGGGTCGGTGGTGGCGGCCGGGTCGAGGTTGGCGGCCGGGCTGGTTGCGGCCTGGGCTGGCTGGGGGATGGCCTGGGCCGGATTGCGGCGGTAGGCGTCGCCAAATTTGTGGTAATATTCCTTTACTTGCTGGGGGACGATGAATTCGCCTTCGCGTACCAGGTTGTAGCACCATTGGTCGATGGACAGGAAGGTGGTGAACAGGTACAGGCCTTGCAGCTCGCGTTCCAGGCGGTTGAGGCCGGCGGACAGGTTGGCGGCGATGAAGCGGCGGATGTCATGGCCGGCCTCGTCGATCAGGCGCTCCAGGCAACTTTCCTTGCTGGCGAAATATTTATAGAAGGTACCGACAGCCACGTTGGCGGCGCTGGTGATATCGTGGATGTTTACCTGGTAGAAGCCTTGGCGGCCGAACAGCCGTTTAGCGGCTTCGAGCAGGCGCTTCTCGGTGCCGTCGTCCGGTTCGATCGGCAGCGGATTGATGATAATATCGAAGATTTTCTTCTCGTCATAGCTGGAATCGGTGAAGATGCCGTGCTCCAGGATGCGGTACAGCGCCACGCGGCTGGCTGGCCGGGCGCTCAGGGCAGCCTGGACGGAGACGAAACGCAGGCCGCCGAGGGCAAACAGGTAGGCAGCGTGGTCAATCTGGCGGGCCGGCGCGCCGAGTAGGCGCAGCAGGGCCTGTTCGTAGCAACTGGTCAACTTTTGTTCGTAGTCGTAGAAACGGTACTGGCCTTCGCGGTAGACTTTGATCAGGTTGGGATGCTCTAGCGCGTAATCGAGTAAACGGTCGACTAGGTGGCGGACGCGGCTACTCAGGTTGTCCCCGCCAACCTGGCCAAGTCGGTCGGCGATTTCACCGATCACTTGGTCGAGGATTTCCTTGAGCAGGCTATCCTTGTCCTTGAAGTATTTATAGAAGATGCCGTTGGACAAGTCAGCCTGGCGACAGATGTTGGCGACTGAAACGGCCATGTACCAATGCGTGGCAAACAGGTCGATGGCGCTGGCGATGAGTCGTTGACGGGTAGTGGTTGGCGGGGCTAGGCTCTGGTCTGGCGTCATGGCTGCCTCTTTTCGGGTCAAGCTTGCTTTTTATTATGAGAGGTGAATCATGATTATGTCAAGTTGTTTTTCTTTTCATTACCGACAATGGCAGTACTTGCGTGGGTAAAGTTGCATTACTCGATATATTCTGATATTTGATGCGCGATATTTAGGGCTATTTTGCCGATTTGTGCTTGACAAGCTGGTAAAATATAGCATACTACTAATGAGAGATGATTCACCAGTAATTTGGAGTTAAAGACATGTATATCGGTTTGGTTGGCTTGGGCCTCTATTTGCCGCCGCAGCGTATCGACGCCGCCGAATTGGCCGCCCGAACCGGCTTGCCGGCCGACGTCATCGCTACCAAGTTCGGCGTCAGGTGCAAGCCGGTGGCCGGGCCGGAGGATTCGACCGCACAGTTGGGCCTCAAGGCGGCCCGCTCAGCCCTGGCCGAGGCCGGTATCGAGGCGGCGGCGCTTGACCTGGTCATCTGGTGCGGCGCCCAGCACAAGGATTATCCCTGCTGGCTGGCCGGGTTGTACGTGGCCAACCAGCTGGGGGCAGTCAATGCTTGGAGCTTTGATATGGAGGCGATGTGCGGCTCGATGATGGTGGCCATGGACGTGGCCCGCAGCATGATGCTGACCAGGCCCGACCTGACAACGGTGTTGCTGGTGTCAGGCTACCGCAACAATGACCTGGTGGACTACGCCGAGCCGTCGACACGTTTCCTGCTCGACCTGGCCTCCGGCGGCTCAGCCTGTGTCCTTAAGAAAGACGCTGGCCGCAACGAGCTGCTGGCCTCGTCGTTCAAGGGCGACGGCTCGCTGTCGACCGATTGCCTGTTCCCGAAGCTGGGCTCAAAAGCCTGGCCGCCGGTGGCGGCCGATCTGGCCTTGGCCCGCTTCATGGTGTCCGACGAGGCGGCCTTCAAGGCCAAGCTGAATGAAAAGACCCTGCCCAACTTTTACCGGGTTATCGACCAGGCTCTTGAGCTGTCCGGCGGGCTGGGGCGGTCGGCCATCGATTACCTGGCCATCCTGCACTTCAAGCCTAGCGCCCACGCCGCCATCCTGGCCGAATTGGGGCTGCGGCCGGAACAGACGACCTATCTGGACGAATACGGCCACAGTGGCCAGAACGACCAATTATTATCTATCAAGCTTGGGCTTGACGCGGGTAGAATCCGGGATGGTAATATCGTGGTGCTCGTAGGAGCCGGACTCGGCTTTGTCTGGGCGGCCAGCGTGGTGCGCTGGGGCCCGGTCCGGGGATGAGTCGAACATCAAGCAGGCGCGACAGGCGCCGACAGGAGTCGTTATGAATAGGATGAAGGATAAGGTATGCGTCGTGACCGGCGGCGCCCGCGGTATCGGCCGCGGTATCGCCGAGACGTTTGCCCGCGAAGGCGCGACCTGCGTCTATGCCCTCGACATGAATGACAGCGAGTTCGCCGCCCTGGCCAAGGCTTATCCGGCCATCAAGGGCGTGGTGGTCAATGTCACCGACGGCGCCGCCGTCGAAGCCTTCGTGCAGCGGGCGGTGGCCGAGCACGGCCGCATCGACGTCCTGGTCAACAACGCCGGCATCACCAAGGACGCCCTGGTCCAGAAGATGACCGAGGAGATGTGGGACGCCGTCATCAACGTCAACCTGAAGGGCGTCTTCCTGATGACCAAGTACGTGGCGCCGGTGATGATGGAGAAGGGCGCGGGTTCAATCGTGTCCATTTCTAGCGTGGTGGGCCTGGACGGCAACATCGGCCAGAGCAACTACGCGGCCACCAAGGGCGGCGTCGTGGCCATGACCAAAGGCTGGGCCCGGGAATTCGCCCGCAAAGGCGCCAAGGTGCGCGTCAACTGCGTGTCGCCCGGCTACACCCGCACCCCGATGATCGAGACCGTACCGGAAAAAGTGCTGGAGCCGATCATCGCCCGCACGCCGCTGGGGCGCCTGGCCGAGATCCAAGACATCGCCAACGGCGTCTTGTTCCTCAGTTGCGACGAATCGGCCTTCGTCACCGGCCAGGTACTGCGCGTGGACGGCGGCCTGGTTCTTTAAAGGGCCAGGCAGCCGGGGCGGCACCCTGACTGCGGCAGACAGGCTTGAGCCTCCGGCGCCCGGCGCCGGAGTTCAGGATAGCACGGGGCGCGCCAGTTCCCCGCGGGACGCGTTGGCGCCCCGAAGCTCCAGTTTCAGGAAGGAAGGAAATCATGAAAGCACGTATTTCCCTTGTGGTGGTCATGTTGCTGGCCGTTTCGGCCCTGGCGGTCTTCGCCGCCGGCGACAAGAGCGCCACCCCCGTGGCCGCCCCGGCTGCCCCGGCGGCTACCGCCGTCACGCCCGGTCTCAATGACGTCAACGGCGTCACCGACACCGAGATCAAGCTCGGCTCGTTCCAGGCCCTGTCCGGCTCGGTCGCGTCCATCGGCCAGCCGGTGCGCAAGGGTCTGGACGCTTACTTCAACTGGGTGAACAGCAATGGCGGCGTGCATGGCCGCCGCGTCAACCTGGTGGTGGCCGACGACGGCTTCAATCCGTCCAACACTACCGTCGAGGTGCGCCGCCTGGTCGAGTCCGACCGCGTCTTCGCGCTGGTGGCCGGCCTCGGCACCCCCGGCAACCTGGCCGTGATGGATTATATCGAAGGCCAGCGCGTGCCGTACGTCTACCAGGCCTCCGGTTCCGGCTCCCTGACCATCCCGCCGAAGCGCTACATCTTCGGCGTGCAGCCCAACTATACCACCGAAGGCGGCGTGGCCGTCCGCTACCTGGCCGACGTCAAGGGCGCCCGCCGTATCGCCATCATCTACCGCAATCTGGACGACGGTAAGGAAGAGCTGGCCTCGGTCCGGCGCTCCTTGGCTGCCCGTGGCCTGACTGCCGCCGCCGAAGTGGCCGTCGAGGCCACCGCCACCGATTTCTCGGCCGAGATCATCCGCCTGACCCAGGCCAATGTCGACGCGGTCATCGTCATGCTTTTCAACCCGCAGTCCGGCAACTTCATCAAGCAGGCCAAAGACCTGCAGCTGACCCGTCCGCGCTACCTGATGACCTACGCCAACGCCGACCCGACCGTCGGACTGGTGGCCGGCGCCGCCGCCATCAACGGCGTCGAGGCCCTGGCCTGGGTCGACGTTAACTTCGCCGACCCGGCCGCGCACTTCATCCAGGTCTACCAGGCCACCTTCCCCGGCGAGATTCCCAACGCCTACGCCGTGGCCGGCATGATCGCCGCCGAGGTCTTCACCGAGGCCCTGCGCCGCGCCGGCCGCGACCTGACCCGCGAGAAGCTGGTGACGGCCCTCGAGACCATGAACGGCTGGCAGGGCCGCATCGGGCCGCCCGTTACCTACGGGCCGATCGCCCAGCGCGGCGACCAGGCCCGGGCCGGCGTCCAGTCGATGTACGTCCTGCGCTTCACCGCCGCCGGCGCCCTGGAACGGGCTAATGGCTGGATCGGCTTCTGATCTGACTTGAGGTATGGCGGCTGGCCCGACGCGGCCGGCCGCCGTTATATTTGTATAAGGGAGACGCATGATGCTGGAGTGCAGGGACGTTACCGTGCGCTTTGGCGGCCTGACGGCCGTCAAGCGGATGAATCTGAAGGTTGCCCAGGGCACCATCCACTCGCTGATCGGGCCGAACGGCGCCGGCAAGACCACGCTGTTCAACGCCATCACCCGGTTGGTGACGGCCCAGGAGGGCGACGTGATGCTGGACGGCGTCTCGATCTTGAACCAGCGGCCGGAAGGCATCATCCGCCACGGCATGGTGCGCACCTTCCAGAACCTGCAGCTGTCGCCCTTCCAGAGCGTGCGCGACAATATCATGGCCGGCCTGATGCACCGCTGGCCTGAGGGCGCCTGGTCGGCCATCCTCGGCCGCCACCGCGCCTTCATGACCGAGGCCGAGGAGCGGGTCCGCGCCGCCGCCGAACTGTTCGGTATCCAGAACCGGCTCGGTTCAACGGTGGCCGGCCTGCCCTACGGCATCCTCAAGAAGGTGGAACTGGCTCGGGCCATGGCCGCCGAACCGCGCCTGCTGCTGCTGGACGAGCCGGCCGCCGGCCTGAACAACGAGGAGACCGCCGAGCTGGACGAGATCCTGATGACCCTCAAGGCGCGCGGCCTGACGGTGCTGCTGGTGGAGCACGACATGAGTCTGGTGATGCGCATCTCCGACGCCGTCACCGTCATGAACTTCGGGCAGTTGATCGCCGACGGCCAGCCGGCGCAGATCGCCCGCGACCCGGATGTCATCCGTGTTTACCTGGGAGGCGATTATGGTGCTTGAGACCGGGGACTTCCGTGTCTCCTACGGCCGGATTACGGCCCTCAAGGGCGTCGACATCAAGGTGGCCGAAAACGAGGCCGTCGCCGTCATCGGCGCCAATGGCGCCGGCAAGAGTTCGCTGATGAATGGCCTGGCCGGCATCGTCGAGGCCCAGGGCGGTGTTTTGTACAAAGGCGCGGACTTGTCGCGGCTGCCGTCGCACCAGCGCGTCAAGCGCGGGCTGGTGCTCTGCCCGGAAGGGCGCCGGATATTTCCGGAACTGAACGTGGAAGAAAACCTCAGGCTGGGCGCTTACCGGCGCGGCGCGGTCAAGACCGGCCTGGTCAAGGTGTACGATATGTTTCCGCGCCTGGCCGAGCGCCGGACGCAGGCCGCCGGCTACCTGTCCGGCGGCGAACAGCAGATGCTGGCCATCGGCCGCGCCCTGATGGCCGAACCCGAGCTCTTGATGCTAGACGAGCCGTCGCTCGGGCTGGCGCCGGTCCTGGTCGACCAGGTGTTCGAGACGCTGCGCAACCTGCGGGCGGCCGGCATCCCCATCCTGCTAGTGGAGCAGAACGCCGTCAAGGCGCTGGCCTTCGCCGACCGGGCCTACATTCTGGAAAACGGGCGCGTGGTGATGAGCGGCAAAGGCGCCGAGCTCCTGGCCGACGAGCGCGTCAAGCAAGCCTACCTGGGCATTTAGGAGAGCACCATGCTGGTTCAAATACTGCAACAGATCGCCTTCGGCTTGCCGCAGGGCGCGCTCTACGGCCTGATGGGCTTCGGCATCTCGCTGATCTTCGGCATCTCGGGCGTCACCAATTTCGCCCAGGGCAACGCCGGCATGATCGGCGTCTTCGTCGGCTGGACCGTCTACGCCCTGACCGGCAGCCTACCGCTGGCCTTGCTGGCCGGCCTGGCCGGCGGCGCCCTGCTCGGCGCCGGCGTCGACCGCCTGCTGATGAAGCGCGTCAAAGGCCTGACCCACGCCGGCATGCTGATTATCACCCTGGGCCTCTTGATGATCTTCGACGGCCTGGCCCTCATCGTCTGGGGCACCGAGCCGTTGCTGTTCCCCGACCTGTTCAAGGCCCCGCCCATCATGGTCACCCTGCCGCCAGCCCTCAATCCGGAGCAGCTGCTGTTGATTATTCCCGGCGGTGACCTGCGCACCGCCCTGGCCGCCGTCGTGCTCAGCTTCGGTTTGGTGGCTTTCTTCCGCTGGTCCAAGCCCGGCCTAGCGGCGCGCGCCAAGGCCCAGGACGAGGCCGGCGCCAAGGCGGTCGGCATCAACGTGGCCGCGGCCGACACCCTGGCCTGGGCGGTGGGCGTGGCCAGCGCGGTGGCGGCCGGCTTCCTGATCGCCCCCAAGTCGACGGTGGCCCCGACCATGCTCATCAACCTGCAGCTCTACGGCTTCACGGCCGCGGTTTTCGGCGGTTTCGCCAGCCCGCTGGGCGCGGTGGTCGGCGGGCTGCTGCTGGGCGTCATCGAGAAATTGGTGGTGCTGGGGCTGACCAGCCTGTTCGCGGCCGCCGGCATCCTTAGCGTCAACGCCGCCGACTTCCAGCTGTCGGTGGTGCTGGTCATCATCATCGTCACGCTGACCGTGCGGCCGACCGGACTGTTCGCCAGCCGCTTCAAGGGAAAGGTGTAAGACGCCATGCGCAAAATCATCCGCTACGCCGCGCTCAGCGCCGCCGCCGGACTCGTGGTCGGCCTGCTGGCTTCCGGCGAGAGTTTCGTGCTGCAGATACTGGCGCAGGTGTTGATCTTCGGCATCGCCGCCCTGGGCCTTAATATCCTGACCGGCATGGGCGGCCAGGTGTCCATCGGCAACGCCGCCTTCATGTCCATCGGCGCCTATACCAGCGTTATCCTGGTGACCAGGCTGGGCCTGCCGCTGCCGCTGGCCGCCCTGGGCGGAGCCATGCTGGCCGCCTTGTTCGGCCTAGCCATCGGCTTCCCGGCCCTGCGCATGAAGGGCTTCTACCTGGCGGTGGCCACCATGGCCTTCGGCGTGGTCATCGAGCAGCTGATCAAGGTGATCCCGGCGCTGGGCGCCCACAATGGCCTGCGCAATATTCCGCGCTTGCTGGCCAACGACTTCGCCAACTACCTGTTCATCCTGGTCTGCTACGTGGCCCTGGTGATGATTGCCCGTATTGTGGCCGAGAGCCCGGTCGGACTGCGCTGGCGCATGGTGCGCGACGGCGAGACCGCCGCCCGCAGCTTCGGCGTCAACGTGCAGCGCGCCAAGCTGTCGGCCTTCATGATGAGCGCGGCCTACGGCGGCATCGCCGGCGCTCTGTACGCCGACACCGTCGGCTTCATCAGCTCGGCCGACTTCGGCCTGGCCCGCTCGCTGGACCTCCTGGCCATGGTGATGATCGGCGGCCTGGGCTCCTACCACGGCGGCCTGGGCGGCGCGGCCATCATCGTCGGCCTGCGCTTCGTCTTCAGCCGCGGCTTCGGCCCTTGGCTGACCGTCATTATCGGCGGCCTCCTGATCGTCTTTACCCTGTTTTTTCCGCGCGGCATTGCCTGGGGCCTGACCCTGGCCTGGCACAGGCACTTGCAGCGGCCATACCTGGCATTGCGCCGCGCCATGGTCCGGCGCAAGCCGGCCGGCGGGCAAACCGTCCAGGCCGGCGGGCGGACCATCCATTACCGCGTCAAGGGCAGCGGACCGCAGCCGGTGCTCTGCATCCACGGCAACTTAGGCTCGTCGCGCTGGTGGGACGGCCTGCCGGACAGCGACCGTTATCGTTTCATAGCGCCTGACCTGCCCGGCTTCGGCCGCTCGGAGGCTCTGGCCGCCGCCGACATCGGCGCCTATGCCGACGCCATGCTCGACCTGTTTGACGCCCTACGGCTGGAGCGGCCGGCTCTGGTGGGCCATTCCCTGGGCGGCGCCGTTGTCCTGGCCATGCTGGCCCGGCGGCCGGACCTGGCCCGGGCGGCCGTCCTGGTGGACAGCTGCCCACCGGATGGCCTGCAGACCCCCGAAGACCACTACCCGGTAATCGAGACCTACAAGACCAGCTACGCCATCCTGCGCAATTCCCTGGCGGCCATCGCCCCCGAGCTCAAGCACCGCCCGACCCTGGCCGGCCTGGTGGACGAGGCCTTGCTGATGTCGCTGGATTACTACGCCGGCAACGCCCGCTCGCTGCAGGCCTTCCGCTACGCACCGGCCGCCGCCTTCGGCCGGCCGGTGCTGGTGCTGCGCGGCCGCAAGGATATTATCATAACCGGAACCATGGCCCGTAAGACCGTCGCCGCCTTTCCTCAGGGCCAGTACCGGGAGTTCGAAAACTGCGGCCATTCGCCCATGGCCGAGATCCCGGGCGAATTCAACGCCGCCCTGCTGGCCTTCCTGGACGGCCTGTAAGGTCGTACTGGCCGCCCGCGTTGACTCGGCCCCTGTTTTGCGGTATCATCATATTGTGCACTGAATGCACACCGAGGGATCATAGCTCAACAGGATAGAGCAGCTGCCTTCTAAGCAGCAGGTTGGGGGTTCGAGACCCTCTGGTCTCAAAAAAGCTGCCGTAAGGCAGCTTTTTTAATTAAAGACCAGAGGGTCTCGATCCGAGCATGGCGCCGACCAACGGGAGGAAAAGCGCGCAGGGATGCGCGCGCCAGCCATGCGAGGCGGCCTGGAGCGGCGCAACACGACGTTGCGGCGCGGAAGGCGAGACCAGAGGGTGCGCCAGCTGCGCTGGCAGCGAACCGGAGCTGGCGCTATGGGCCTGGGCGGCCTTTTCTGGCAGGAAAGCAGTAAATTGTATGGATAATTTTCTGCGTCGCCTGACGAAACTTGCCGGGCAAGGGGAGGCTCGTCACTGGCGCACCGAGTACCAGCAGCTCGATTTTTCCTCTGCAGAATAGCTTGTTGGCGGCTTTGCCGGAGGACGTTCGTGGCCGTATCTTTCCGCATCTGGAAGCGGTTACCTGCCACTGGGCAAGGTGCTGTATGAATCCGGCGGCTTTTGCATTATGTTTATTGGCGACACTTCGATTGTCTCGTTGTTGTCGGTGATGGAGAATGGCTCTTCGGCCGAAATCGCCATTGTTGGCCGGGAGGGCCTTGTCGGTATCGCCTTGTTTCTGGGCAGCGAAACCATGCCCCACCGGGTAGTGGTTCAGGGCGCCGGCCAGGCTTTTCGCCTGGGTAGTCAGTTGCTCAAGCAGGAATTCAACCGATCCGGCGCCTTCCGGCACCTCTTGCTGCTCAGTCTTGATCGACTGCCGTCCAACCAGTTGTGCATGACCCAAGAATTGATCGCCACTAAGCTCGGGGTCCGACGCGAGGGTGTAACCGAAGCCGCCGGCAAGCTGCAGCGGGCCGGCCTGATCGACTATTGCCGGGGCTGGATTACGGTGTTGGACCGGCTGGGGCTCGAAGCCCGGGTCTGCGAATGCTACAATGTTGTCAAGGTGGAATTCGCCCGCCTGGTGCCGGACATCATCGCCCTCTAAGCAAGCTGACAGGAGCGGATGGCGGCGGCCAGAAACCGATAGCGCCGAGTCCCAGGGTGGCGAAGGGCCGGAAAGCGCTGACAAAACCGCGGCACAGGCCAACCCTGAAGGATAGTCCGAAGCCGTCATTAAGGCGTAGGCCAACCCCGACCGCCGCGTTCCAGTGCAGGAAGTCAGTCGTCTGGTAGACGCCCGCCCAATTTTGTAGCACGGTTCCGCCTACGAATTGTCCCATTACATGACGGGTTTACCGAGAGCCTGCGATAGTGCCTCTGGGATGGTACAGGACTTGGCCGCCAGCTGCCAGGACGTGACTACCGATTAGTTTTTGGACTTCCAGGGGACCCGGTAGGGAAAGGCGATTGATAAGGTCCGGCTTGTAATACGGCGGCGCCGCATCGGCGGCAGCGGCCAGGCCGCTGAAATCGGAGCCCGCCTTCCACCATAGGCTGATGGCTACCGGCAGGCCGAACTCCGGCACGAAGAGGCCTTCGGTTGTTAAGGCGCTGAATGGCGTGCTCCGGCCAATAGTCAGCATGGTGTGTTCATAGCGCAGTCTGATCGCCAGGTCAGCAGTCGAGAAGGTCGGCAGGTTCAGGCTATTGATGGTCAGCAGCGCCTCGCGAACAACAAGGCGGAGGGCATGGCCTCGCCGGCCAGGACCGCCCAGATCTGGCAGATCGAATCGATCCGGCATTCGGAGCGCCGAACCCAAAGGGGGGGGACTGTCCCCGGACTGGTAATAGCCGCTGCGTCCCCACAGCCGACTGGCGAGTACTTGATAGACCAGCCGTCCGGTGGCCAGAACGTCCAGCGCCGGGTTGGGTGTTTGTACCTGAACACTGTCCAGGGTGTGCCTTCACGGCTTGCCGGGTGGCGCCGACGGCGCGGAAGCGCTTGGCCAGTTCGACAGCTTCCCTGGCGCTGCGCCCCGTGGCCCAGCAGGATATTTATCTCGATACTCTGGCCGGCCGCCAGATCGAAGCTGCGTTGCATGGCCGCGCAGGGCTCCAGGCTGGCTTCCATGGCACCGGACCGCCACAGTCGGCTCAGGGCGGCCGGCTTGGCCAGCTGGCCGTTGCGGCCGATAAACTCGGCCTTGTCGGCCGCCAGCGTCCGGATCGGGCCACTCATGTCCAGGAAAACCATCCGTCCGGAAAATTCGGCATTATACCAGTTGCGCGCGAAGAGTGCGCCGGTTTATCTTGACCGGCGCGTCCATGGCCACGAAGACCAATAATTCGCTATGGATACCCCGCTCGCCGTGTTCGAAAACGCTGTAGCCAAAGCCATGCCGGCAGGCATACGGCGTCAACCCGCGCTTGGGCAGCAAGGTCGGCGACCAGTAGTAACCGCTGTCTTAATCGCGCAGGTACAGCGCTTCGCCACCAGTATCGTAGACCGGGTCGTCGTACTAAGGCGAAATCCGGAATTCGTGGGAGTTTTCGCTCCAAGTATAGGCCACGCCGGCCTCGGATACCACCGTGCCGAAGGGTCGGGTTGGCGATGATGCTGCACCAAGGCGCGGCGTGACCTGCCCGGCAGCCAGCGTGATAATATATTCTCGTCCGCCGGCCGAGAAGCCGCCGTAGCCGTTGCCGAAGGCCAGAACGGGCTTGGGAAGGGGCGGGTCAACGAAACCGATTTTCGCCGGCCGGGCCGGTATCAGTCGCGGTACGCTTTTCTCGATTCGCTGGCGGTCGGTAATCTGTTTTTCAAGCGAGCCGCGGCCAGGATGAGGGTATAATCCTCGCTGGCGAGCTGGTCGGAGGAGCGCACGAAAATGCCGCCCGGCCGATCGAGGACGCTTTCGCGGGCGCTGGCCGAAATCAGCGCCCTGAGCTGGTCCCGCAAAGGCTGGCGGTAGCCGTTGGGTTCCTCGTTGAGGATGAGCAGGTCCACGGCCAGGCATGGTAAGCAAAGTATAACCTATCCGGCCTGCGCCAGCTGGTCGGTGACCGAGCGCAGCGCCGTGGCCAGGTGCGGCCACAGGGGGGGTATCGAGGCTTTTACGGAACAGGCCGAAGCAGGAGATCAGCAAGGGTGGCACCAGGGAAATGGCCAGCAAACTCAGGGTCCACCAGCCGAGCCGGTTCAATTTTAGCCAATCCAGAACCAGCATGAGTACCAGGTCCGGAGCGCGCAGGCTACGATGGATATTGTCCAGTATTTTCCAGCATCGCCGGCGCTCGGCATCGGCCAGGAAGGTGGCCGGCGCTCCCTTGAACGGCATGACGTCGCTGACCAGGCCAGCCCGGGCGTGGCAGCCTTCGATCAGGTCGTGGCTCAGGATGCGATTGTCGGGGAAGCGGCCGGCCAGCGTCCGTTCAAAGGCCTCGATATCGGAGATGCCTTTGCCGATGTACGAGCCCTCGCCGAACAGATCCTGGTAGACGTCCGAGACGGCCTAGGTGTACGGATCGATGCCTGGCTCATTGTTGTTGAGCAGAGCGTACCAGGACTGGCGGGCGCCGGCGTACCTGGTCAGCATGCGCGGTTGCAGGATGCCATAGCCTTCGGTGACGCGGCCGGTCTTCTCGTCGTAGCGTGCCTGATTGAGCGGATGCGCCATGATGCCGACCAGCTGCCGGGCGCTGTCGCGCGGTAGCTGCGTGTCGGTGTCGAGGGTGATGACGTAACGGCCGGCGCGCAGTTGCGTCCGATCGCCGATGATCGACTGGAAATCATGGTTAGATGCGCCCTGCAGGAGGTGGTTCAAGTCGGCCAGTTTACCACGGTTGCGTTCATGGCCCAACCAGATTTTTTCACTCGGGTTCCAACGTCGGCTACGGTGGAACAGGAAAAAGCCGCCGCCGGCCTCGGCCGCGTAGCGGCGGTTGAGATCCTGGATGGCCTCTTCGGCCTGGCTGAGCAAGGCAGCGTCGCCGGCGCTGGTTTCGGCTTGGGCATCGGAAAAGTCCGTCAGCAGGCCGAAAGCCAGGGCGGCGCCTTTACCCTGCAGCCGGCGGGCTAATTCGGCAACGAAGGCGCTCGCCATGGGGCGGGTCGGACCGCGCCATGGCGGCGATCAGCAGAATCAGGTTTTGCGGCTCGCTTTCGGCCACGGCGATCATGCGGTTCGCCTCGAGGGCCGCCTTGGCCTGGGCTTGCCTCTCGGCGAAGATTCGGACGGCGACGCGGCGCAGATTCTCGAGCAGGGCCAACCGCAGCATGAGGGGAATGGCCCACGGCTCGCCGAGCGTCGGTATCGTCACCGATTGGTAGGCGTCGATGAAGCCAGGCAGGGTGTTTAGCAGGTTGTTGAAAAAGCCGGTTGCTTTCTCAACAACCTTAACAATTCCTCGCATAGCTTGCGCTATGCTGCGTAATTGTACCGGCTTTTG